>Ga0181567_10001676_pt1 | contig 16747 bp, 15 predicted proteins | sample 101ome_14_FD_133761 | JGI IMG/M metagenome (GOLD analysis project Ga0181567, IMG submission 133761) | Coastal salt marsh microbial communities from the Groves Creek Marsh, Skidaway Island, Georgia - 101403AT metaG (megahit assembly) | ecosystem: Environmental > Aquatic > Marine > Intertidal...
AACCAGCGTAAATTGGGTCAGCACCATCTTCTTCATCGCACGCGCGACACCACCGATGTTGCCACCGTGACTCGTGAGAACCAGCACACACTTTATATTCTCGGGATTCATACTGCCCTTGCGCTCGCCGGTCGGGTTTGTCGGATGGGACGTCGCATTGCGATCGCAACGCGAGCTGGAGTCTATCAGAGACGTATCCGCTTGCCGCCACCCCTGCTATGATGCGCCGCCCGCAGATTGAGGTATCTAATGGAACCGACCGCATCCATGGCATTGCGCGCTGCCCGCAAGGCGGGCGACCTGATTGTGCGCGCCTCGGACGACATGGATCGTATTGGCTATCGCGCCAAGGCAGCGGCCGATTACGTCACTGAAGTGGATCTGGCGGCCGAGAAAGAAATTCTTTATCACCTCAGCAAAACCTACCCGGAGCATGCATTTCACTGCGAGGAAAGCGGTTTCTCTGGCAACGAGGAGTCGGAGTACGTCTGGGTTATTGACCCGCTGGATGGCACCAGCAATTTTTTGCGCGGCATCCCTCACTTTGCGGTGAGTATCGCCTGTTTGCACCGCGGCAAAATAGCGCATGCTGTGGTGTACGACCCCATTCGTCGAGAGGAATTTATCGCCTCTCGGGGCAGGGGTGCCCAATTGAATGGTCATCGTATTCGGGTGGGCGACCGTAAAGACCCCGCCGAGGCTCTTTTTGGCACCGGCATCCCTTTTTTGGGGCACTGTGATGCACACTTGGATTGGTATACCGCATCGCTCGCCGCGGTTACCGGTCGCTCAATGGGCGTTCGACGCGCCGGCGCCGCCTCTTTGGACCTCGCTTACGTGGCCGCGGGACGCCTCGATGGATTTTGGGAAATGGGACTGAATGCTTGGGATATCGCGGCAGGGGCGCTGCTGGTGAGAGAAGCGGGCGGGTTGATTACTGATTTAGCGGGCGGTGAAGACTGGTACGAGAGCGGCAATATCGTCTGCGGTAACAGCAAAATCCTGAGGCAAATGCTCCCCTGGGTCAGATGGACGGGGCCTTAGCCCTGCGCTTCAAACCGAACTGAGGATCGCTCAGGGAAACAACCCTTCCTGATCGGCACCCTCTTTCTCGGGCACCATCACATCTTCTTTACTGACTTTGAGATGCAACAGCGTGGTCGCTGCCACATAGATTGAAGAATAGGTTCCTATCGCTACGCCAACCAGCAATGCAATTGCGAAGCCAAAAATCATTTCTCCACCGAAGACCGCCAGAGCAAGCAACACCAATAAGGTCGTCAGCGATGTCACCAGCGTCCTGCCCAAGGTTTCTGTGAGGGATATATCGATCACCTCGGCGGCATCGGCGCGCCGCACAATGCGCAAATTTTCGCGGATACGATCCGACACGACGATGGTGTCATTGAGTGAATAACCCACCACCGCCAGCAGCGCGGCCAGCACAGTGAGGTCGAACTCCAATCCCGTGAGTGAGAAAAATCCCAAGGTAAAAATGACATCGTGCGCCAGCGCAATCACAGCGCCCAACGCAAATTTGATCTGAAATCGAAATGCCACATAAAGCATGACCAAACCCAACGCGGTGAGCATGGCAATGCCGCCGTCGTCCCGCAGTTCATCACCAACCTGCGGCCCTACGAACTCAATGCGTCGTAATTCAATATCGCTGTCGGTAGCGGCGCGCAGCTTGTCCACCATGATCGCGCCTTGCTGGTCAGAATACCCATCGGGCAAGCGAACCAGCACATCACGATCAGTGCCAAAGCTGACCACGATCGCACCGTCGTAACCCTCCTGATCGAGGGTAGAGCGGATAGCACCGAGGTCGGCAGAGTCACTGTAGGCAACCTCCACCAGAGTGCCGCCCGTGAAATCAAGGCCCCAGTTCAGCTGATTGATGGTGAGAGACACAATCGCTGACAGGATGGCGGCCGCAGAAAAGGCCACGGCGACCCAGCGCCAACGCATAAACGGCAAGACGTTCATTCAGGTGCCCCCGCCAACATGTTTGCAGGGAGACCCCTGCCGCCAATAGACAGTGCGCGGACACGCCTGCCGCCATAGATCCCGTTTACGAGGGCACGGGTGCCCATAATCGCCGAAAACATGGAGGTCACGATGCCGACCGAGAGAGTGACCGCGAAGCCTTTGATCGGGCCAGTGCCAATGGCATACAGAATGATGGCCACGATGAGGGTAGTGATATTGGCATCCAGAATCGTCACCAGCGCTCTGTCAAACCCGTTGTTGATTGCGGTTTGCGGCTGCGCCCCCTTGTTGATCTCTTCTCTAATGCGAGCAAAGATGAGCACGTTGGCGTCGACTGCCATGCCCACCGTGAGCACAATACCGGCAATGCCCGGCAGGGTCAGGGTGGCGCCCAGTAAGGACATAATACCCACCAACAGCACCAAATTAGCCGACAGCGCCATGACCGCCGCCACGCCAAAAACACGGTAGTAAAGCACCATAAACAATACGACCAGCGCCAGTCCCACCTGCACCGACTTCATGCCCAGCTCGATATTCTCGGCACCGAGAGACGGGCCCACGGTGCGCTCCTCGACAAAGGTGATGGGCGCGGCCAGCGCACCCGCCCTCAACATTAGTGCCAGTTCAGAGGCCTCGGCGGGATTATCCAAGCCAGTAATCTGGAATTGCGCTCCCAGGGCAGACTGAATAACAGGCGCGGTCAGCAGCTGCTTTTCATCGTAAGGGATGCGAACCGCGGTCTCCTCTCCGGCCTCATCCACCTCATATCGGGTGCGATACTTTCGCTCAATAAACAACACGCCCATGCGTCGTTTGATATTGGCTCGCGTTGCGCGTGACATCAACATGCCACCTTCGCCATCGAGGCTGATCATGACATTGGGCTGACCATTTTGATCGAATCCCGCCTGCGCGTTGGATACGCTCTCACCGGTGATAATAACGTCGCGCTCCAGCCACTCGGTCATACCACCACGATCCGGGCTCCGGTACTCGAAACGCTGTCGTTCAGAAATGGGCGCGTTGGCCTCGGCCACCAAACGAAACTCGAGGTTCGCCACTTTACCCAGAATGCGCTTGGCCTCAGCGGTATCCTGAATACCCGGCAACTCGACCACAATCCGATTTCTACCCTGACGCTGCACCAGAGGCTCGGATACGCCGAGCTCGTTCACTCGATTACGGATGGTGGTCAGGTTCTGCGCCACCGCATAGTCCACGACCTCGGCGATGGTCTGCTCGGTGACCTGCGCGTAAAGCAACCAGTCATCACCTTCCTCAACGCGGTCAAGGAATAGCTCGGGGTATAGATCGACCACCTCCCGACGCGCCGCTTCTCGATCTGCTTCGTCCCGAAACTGCATGGCAACCTGGCCACCATCGAGACTCACGCGTCCGCGGATACGTTCTTCCCGCAGACGCTTTTTAATACCAGTTTCATACTGCGTCAGCTTCCGCTCGGTCGCTGCTTCAACGTCTACCTCAAGCTTGAAGTGCACACCTCCACTGAGGTCGAGGCCCAGTTTCATGGGCGCCGCCCCCCCCTGCACCAACCAATCCGGTGTGGTTGGGGCAAGATTGAGTGCCACGATAAAGCCGTCCCCCAACTCGCGCGCCAGCACCGCCTGCGCCCGAAGCTGCTGCTCACGATCCACCAGACGGATCAAGGCTGTCTTGCCCTGATCCTGCAAAGTCTCGCCAAAGAAGGCGATGTCAGATTGGGTCAGCGCCGCCTCGGCTCGACCTAACACCCGCTCATCGATTTGCTGGGCGCTACTGGCGCCGGCAATCTGTAGCGCAGGATCTGGCGCATACAGGTTGGGTGCCGCGTAATAGAAACCGGCCGCCACCACCAGCACAATCAGCAGGTTTTTCCAGAGGGGGTAACGATTCATCTTTTGCTCGTTTTTTGAGACCCAATAAGTAGCGGAGGCAAAACAAGGCGCGGAGTGTAACGAGTCGCGTTCATCGATGCCACGTCATGTTAACCAAGCCAGGTGCGGGCATTGCGGAATAACCGCATCCAACCAGAGTCGGTATGCCAATCAGGCGGGCACCACGACAACTGTGCCGCGCGAAAAACCCGCTCTGGATGGGGCATCATGATGGTTACGCGACCATCTGTACTGCACACACCGGTAATACCAGCGCTTGATCCATTGGGGTTGTGAGGATACGCCTCGGTCGTGTTCAGATCGTGGTCGATAAATCGCAGCGAGACTTGCTCAGCTACCTCCAGCGCATTTTGCGTCTCTGTAGAAGCAAAACGCGCACGCCCCTCGCCATGCGCCACGACGATAGGCAGGTGCGACCCCGCCATATCCCTGAGGAGGATCGACGGTGACGCTTCGACTCTGACCAGCGCCAAACGCGCTTCATATTGCTCAGATTGATTTCGCGCAAACCGCGGCCAGTGATCTGTGCCGGGAATAATGGATTGCAGTGCAGACAGCATCTGACAACCGTTACAGACCCCCAGCGAAAACGTATCACTGCGTTGAAAGAACGTCTGAAAGCATTCCCGCAAGGCGTCGCTGAACAGAATCGTCTTGGCCCAGCCTTCTCCGGCGCCCAGGACGTCTCCGTAGGAAAAGCCGCCACAGGCGACGACACCATGAAACTCATCCAGCTGGCGGCGTTCAGACATCAGATCGCTCATATGGACATCCACGGCGGTCAACCCCGCTCGGTCGAAAGCTGCCGCCATTTCCATGTGTCCGTTGACGCCCTGCTCTCTAAGAATCGCGACCTTCGGTCGAACCCCCGTGGCGATCATGGGCGCGGCAACATCTTCATCGCAATCAAACGTCAGTGAGGCAGACAGCCCCCCGCCAGATTGCTGTATGGCGGCAAATTCCGCATCCGCGCAGGCTACATTGTCCCTGCGCCGAGCGATGGCATGGCTGGTTTCACTCCACAGGCTTTGTAACGCGGCGCGCCGGCTATCGATCAGTTCAAATTGTCGGGTATTCACCACAATGCGCTCATCCAGCCGCGGCTTGGCAACGACCGTGACTGCGCCCTCGAGCCCCGATTGCGCCGCCAGCGCCATCACCTCGGACACACGGGTTTCCTCCACCTGGATAACCGCGCCCACTTCCTCAGAGAACAGCCTCGCCGCCGCGTGCTGGCGATCAACGTCAATGTCGACGTCGAGGCCACAGCGTCCGGCAAAGGCCATCTCCAGCAAGGTCACCAATAAACCCCCGTCGGACCGATCGTGGTAAGCCAGCAGCCAATTTCGCACTCTCAGGTCATTGATGAATTCGAAAAGCGCGACAACGTCTTCCGGCGCTACGTCGGGGCTGCCGCTTCCCAGCGCACTCCACACTTGTGCGAGCACGGAGCCGCCCACCCTGTCCGCTCCGCGACCGAGATCGATGAGCAGCAACGCGGTATCTTCGCGCCGCTCCAGCGTCGGTGTCAGCACCTCGCGCACGTCACCACAGGGCGCAAAAGCCGACACAATGAGCGACACCGGGGCGGTTACCGATCGATGCTCTCCCGATGCGTCCCACACAGTCCTCATCGACATTGAATCTTTGCCCACGGGAATAGTCACGCCCAGCGCGGGGCAAAAGGTCATCGCCACCGCCTCGACCGTGTCGTAAAGCACAGCGTCGTCGCCGGCAAAACCTGCCGCACACATCCAATTGGCACTGAGCTTGATATCTGACAAGCGCTCGATCGGTGCGGCCAGAATATTGGTGATCGCCTCAGCTACTGCGAGGCGACCGGCGGCCGGCCCACTGAGGAGCGCGACAGGCGTTCGTTCGCCCATCGACATTGCCTCGCCGAGGTGGGAATCCAAAGAGACGGTCGTGACGGCACAATCTGCAACCGGGACCTGCCAGGGCCCGACCATTTGATCCCGCGCCACCATGCCGGTCACGCTCCGGTCACCAATGGTAATCAGGAAATTCTTAGATGCCACTGCAGGGAAGGTAAGCACCCGCTCCAGAGATTCGGCCACCGATATGCCGGTGGCATCGAAATCATCAGCGAGCCCCGGCTCCCGCACCGCCTGGCGATGCATTTTTGGCGGTTTGCCGAATAGCACTGACATGGGCAAATCCACCGGGTCATTGTCGAACTGGCGATCACTGACTCTGAGATGCTGCGCCTCTGTGGCCTCCCCTACCACGGCATAGGGGCAACGCTCTCGCGCACAGATCTGTTCGAATCGAGCAAGCTGCTCTGGCTCTATCGCCATCACATATCGCTCTTGAGACTCGTTACACCAGATTTCCAGCGGCGACATCCCCGGTTCGTCGTTCGGCACCTCCCGTAATTCGAAGTGCCCACCGCGACCCCCGTCCTTGACCAGCTCTGGCAAGGCGTTACTGAGCCCGCCCGCTCCCACGTCGTGGATAAAGGCGATGGGATTTTCATCACCCAGCCCCCAGCAGGTATCAATCACTTCCTGGCAGCGCCGCTGAATCTCAGGGTTTTGTCGTTGCACCGAGGCAAAGTCGAGGTCTTCGGCACTGTCACCGCTGGCCATAGAGGACGCCGCGCCGCCACCGAGTCCAATCAGCATCGCGGGTCCACCGAGCACGACCAATCGAGCGCCGGCGGAATAATCGCCCTTCTCCACATGATCCGCGCGAATATTGCCAAAGCCCCCGGCGATCATAATGGGCTTGTGATAACCCCTGACGCCGCTCTCAGTCACCGCTTCAAAAGTTCGAAAATACCCCACCAGATTGGGGCGACCAAATTCATTGTTAAAAGCTGCGGCGCCGATGGGGCCCTCGGTCATAATTTGTAGCGGCGATACAATTCTATGGGGCTTGCCGTAATTGATTTCCCACGGTCGCGGTTTATCGGGAATTTCAAGGTGAGAGACGGAAAACCCTGCCAGCCCAGCTTTGGGTCGAGACCCGCGCCCCACAGCGCCCTCATCGCGGATTTCACCCCCTGCACCAGTGCCGGCACCCGAAAAAGGCGATATGGCAGTCGGGTGATTGTGGGTTTCGACCTTCATCAGGAGGTGCACCGGTTCTTGGTGATAACGCCAGATGCCATCGGTCGCATCAGGGTAAAACCGGCCTGCAGCGTGGCCGGCAACGACCGCCGCATTATCTGAGTACGCAGACAGCACGTTATCACCACCTACCGTATGAGTATGACGGATCATGCCAAACAGCGAGTGCGGCATCGGGGCGCCATCTATCTCCCAGCTGGCGTTGAATATTTTGTGGCGACAGTGCTCCGAATTCGCCTGAGCAAACATCATTAACTCAATATCGCGGGGGTTGCGACCCAGCTCGTTAAAAGCGTCTGTCAGATATTCGATCTCATCTGCCGCGAGGGCCAGACCGAGCTGGTCGTTTGCCTCCGCCAGCGCCTCCTGACCGCCGCCAAGCACATCGACTTCAATGTAGGACTGCGGCGAGGAGCGCTCAAAAAGCGGCGCCAACTCGTCTACTGAGCCGACGACGGTCTCCACCATCCTGTCGTGGATCAACGCGTCGAGTTCAGTATCAGCGATGTCCTCAGGCATGCCATCGATGCCGTACACCGTGACGCGCTCGATACGCTTTACGCTTTCAAAGCCACAATTTCGCGCAATATCTGTCGCCTTACTGGACCATGGCGATATCGTGCCGAAACGGGGACTGACAATGCGCTTACCGGCCCGGTCGAGCGCAGCCGGGTCAACCGGGGCCGAAGTACCTGGTTGCAGCAGAGCCGCCAACCGCGACTCATCTACATCCAGCCCGGCGCCGAGTTCGACCGCGTAGGCATGGGCCACCTCGCGCAAGCGATAGCTTTTACCCAACTCAGAGACTCGCGTAGCCAATAACGCAAAGCGGGCCTCAGACAGGGCTGAAGAACCGGGCAGGACAAGCATTTGGTATTCCCGAGAGAGACAGCGGGTCAATTATACCTTGCCATCCCAATCACATGCAGGTGCGCCGCCGGATGTTCTGTCCTCGGTGCAATGGACCATCTACAATCTCTGCATGGGTCGCGTCTGTATCATCTGCTTGATCATGCTCGTTCAGGGGTGCGCTGACGGTTCGGACCTGCCGCCTATGGAAGACGCCCGCGAGTTGGTCGTACTGACCCGCAACACGCCCACCACCTACTATTTTGACGGTGATCGGGCGTCGGGATTCGATTACGCACTGGTCCGGCAGTTCGCCCAGCAGCACAACATGAAACTGCGGATCAAGGTTGCCTTCAGTTTGCCCGAGTTGTTTACCATGCTCGAAAATGGCGAGGGACATGTGGCCGTTGCCGGGCTGAGTCAAAGCACCGGCCGCGATGCACGCTTTGCCGCTTCGATTCCCTACTTGCACCAGCAAGCCTTGGTGGTCTACAAATCCGGCGAATCACGGCCTCGCCGTTTATCGGATCTGATAGCGCGCGATCTGGTCGTGGTTGCCGGAAGCGCTCACGTGGAAATGCTTAGGGACCTTCAAGCTTCCCTGCCTGAACTCACCTGGCGTGAAGTTCATGCCGCAGATTCTCTGGAGGTGATGCAACTGGTGAGTGAGGGAAGAGCCGAATTAACCATTGTCGACTCCGTCGAATTCGACATCCAGCAGCGATTGTTTCCGAGACTGGTAGCCGCTCTGGAACTCGGCACCACAACGCCTGTGGTGTGGTATTTACCAAAGGGCATCGCGTCGGAACTCGCCTTGGATAAGGTAAATCGCTTCTTAGAGGCTGCCAAGCAGTCGGGTGATCTGGCGTACTTGGAGCGTCTGCACTTTGGTCAGTTTGAACACGCATCCCGGCTGGGGTCACTGACTTTTCAGCGCAAAATGCGCAGCGAATTGCCCCAGTGGCAGGACCTCATAGAACAGGTCGCCCGGGAATATCGAATGGATTGGCGATTATTGGCGGCTATGGCTTATCAGGAATCCCACTGGGACCCTGGCGCTAAATCGCATACCGGCGTCAGAGGCATGATGATGCTGACTCAGGTAACCGCCCAAGAACTGGGTGTGGATGACCGCACTGATGCTGCTGAAAGCCTGCGCGGTGGCGCCCGTTTTTTCAAGAATCTATTGAGACGGTTGCCCGCTGATATTGAAGAGCCGGATCGCACCTCGATGGCATTGGCGGCTTACACCATCGGTATGGGGCACCTTGAGGACGCCAGGGTGCTGACCGAGAAATCGGGCGGAGACCCCCATCTTTGGCCTGATGTCAGAGCTCACTTGCCAAAACTGCAAAACCCCGACACTTTTCCAATGACACGTTTCGGGTTTGCAGAAGGCAAGCAGGCGGTGACCTACGTCGACAACATCCGACACTACGAGGGCATTCTGACGCTGGAAAGCTTGCCAACATCCAGACTGTCACCGCCCATTGAAGTGGACGCACTTTTGCCCAAGCACCTGCGCGGCACGCCGCTACCGGTGCTGTGACCCGCGACTATTACTGCGGGCGGGCACCCCTCGAGCTTGATACCTGAGTCGCCAGCGGACGCCTGCGGGGTAACCTGTCTACAGCTCAGATCGCATCGCCATGAGCACTGCGCCGGTTTCGAAAAAATTCCTGCAGCAACTGGCTGCTCTCCTCCTGAAGCAGTCCCTCTCGCCATTGCACGCGATGATTCAGTGCCGGGTTGTCCAGCAGGGCTCCCGTGCTCACGACCGCACCCGCTTTCGGCTCCCGCGCCGCAAATACCAGATTCTCGATGCGGGCGTGAACCAACGCGCCGCAGCACATGGTGCAGGGCTCCAGGCTGACGAAGAGGGTTGTACCCGTTAGCCGGTAATTTCCCTCGCGAACCCCGGCTTCGCGAAGCACTCGAATCTCCGCATGTGCTGAAGGATCACTCAGCTCAATCTGGGCATTGCCGCCGTGGGCGATAACTGAGTCACCTCTGCACAGTACGGCCCCCACCGGCACTTCCCCCCGCCCGGCGGCCCGACGCGCCTCATCAACGGCCAAGCTCATACAGGTGACCTCCCAATCACTGAAGCTCACAGGGGCGCCTCGCTATAAAAATGCCAACATAATAAGGCGAGCGCACTCCGATGAGGCGAAAAGGCGTCGCCCGCGGTAATAACTTTCTTTTCGTCGGGCCGATCCTTCCAGCCCATGATCCGACCAAACCCTACCCGCACAGCGAGATCTCCACTTGGCCAGATATCGGGCCGTCCGAGGGAGAACATCAAATACATGTGCGCGGACCAGCGCCCAAAACCTCGCACCGCCGTAATCGCGGCCTCGACTTCATCATCAGCGAGCTGGGGCAAGGTTGCGATTGGCAGAGCACCAGAGCGCACCGCCTCTGCCAGGGACTGCAGGTAACCAATTTTCTGGCGCGACAGCCCTGCAGCCCTCAGTCTGTCGGGAGCGGTGGCAAGCACCGTCTCGGGCTGCAGCGCACCGCCCACTGTCTCGTCAACGCGCCGGGCAATGGTTGCTGCCGCTTTTGTGGATAATTGCTGCCCGATGACAATTCTCGCCAAGGACGCAAAGGAGTGTTCACGGCGCCGCGACGGAGGGTATCCCACCAGGGCGACGGCCCGCCGCACCCTGGCATGATCGCCAGCAAGCGCATCCAAGGCGTCACGAATATGCGCGTCGGTTAGCGCGAATTTCCGTCTCATGGGACAAAGCAGTTGTCGGCCATGGAGCGGATGTCAGCCATGGACTGGATATCCCAACGACCCATGGACATAGGCCGTGACCCCATATAGCAGTAGTGTGATCGCAATCGCTGCAAACTCCCGGGGCATTGACGGTCGAGGCTTGGTCAACCGTTTTTTGCCATCCTGTGAATTGATCATCACCACTTCCAGTACCGCCCAAACAAGCAGGCCGCCAAAGAGTATCAGGGACGCGGCGTCGCCATTCACCAGCAGATGCGCTAGCGCCCACAGCTTGACCGCCGCCAACTGGGGATGACGGATCACCCCCGCGACCCGGGCACCCATCTGTGATCCAGCGATGCAGTAAAAGCCGAGGTAAACCAGTACGTTGTTCAGATCAACCCAGGGGGCCTGTGGACCCCACCACACCGGGGTAGATGCCCGCTGGTAACCCAGCGTCATCATCACGACAGACGCCAACAGCAGCAGTGCCACCAGCGGCCTGCCCGCACTGCCCAGCCGAGCGCGCGCTGCTGGCGCCAGGCGTTTGAACAGGTGCGCACCGCTCCACAGCAGGACCCCTCCAATGAGCCAAGTCATGGCTTTATAGTTTGCTGTAAAGAAAGCATGCTGACCGAGTGCCAGCGCAACATCAGCGTCATCACTGTTTGGCCGCTCGTTGCCGGAGCGCCGCCAGACGAGCGCTCATCTGGCTATAGTCCACATTTTTGGCAAAGGCGTTGCCGCGCTGACCCTCCAGTATCAAGGCATCGCCGAGGGTCTCTTTAGCACCGTCATTCATCAGCGACTTCAGCGCGGGAACGGCTTTAGGATCGGCATCCGCGATTTGTGCGGCGCTGGTCAGCGCTGTCTCCAGAAGGCTTTCGGCGGCGCAAACGCGATTGACCAGTCCCCATGCTTCGGCGCGTTCGGCATCAATGAAATTGCCGGTCAAACTCATTTCTCTCGCGCGATTGATGCCAATGATGCGCGACAATTTCTGGGACAGGCCCCAACCGGGTAAGATGCCGACTCTGGCATGGGTGTCAGCAAAGCGTGCGTGCTCACTGGCGAACAAAAAATCGCAGGCCAGCGCCAACTCAAACCCCCCCGTCACGGCGGCGCCATTGACGGCACCGATAATCGGTTGCGGGCAACGCTCCAGCGCCGCTACCAGCGGCGACTCAGGACCCAACCCCATACCTGTAGACAGCAGTTGTGGCTCTTCGGTCAGCGCCTTGAGGTCAACGCCCGCACAAAAAGCGCGTCCTGCGCCTGTCAATACAATAGCTCTGACCCTGTCATCGCCCGCCAACGACGAGAAAGTCTCAATGATCGCCTCTGAGAGTTCGCGATTAAGCGCGTTATTGGCCTCGGGGCGGTTAAGCGTCACCAGAGCGACACCCGTTTGATGCGTTACTTCAATCACAGACACAGCTGACCTCCCATCCACACAGTGCTGCGGGCAAAGTAGCAGAGCCGGTCTAGGTGTGACACCCCCGCGTTGCACCGGAGGCGAGGTCGCCATCGGAGAGATGGCGATGGCGCTGACTTACCAGGCGGGCTGCATCCGCACTTGCGAAGGCATGGTATTGGGCTTGGTGGGTAACAGGAACAATCGCGCAAAAGTTAGCCCCGATCCCACGACGTAGCCGAGCTTTTTCACCGCAACCAGAGGACCGCGCTGTCCCTCAAGGGCGTCTCGTGCCGCCTGCAATGCCCGCATACGCTCCAATCCCTTTCGGAAACGCGGGTCATCGGTATCGAGCATGAGCGGGAACACCTGTCGAGAAATCTCGGTCGTGATATCGAACACCGTGTAGTCAAATTCTGTTACGTCCATACCGAAGGCCTCATACAGCTTGGGCCGGGAGTGATCGCGCACATACATGGTCGAGTAGACTGCCAGCAGAAAAAAACGAATCCAAAGCTTGTTAAATCCGCTGAGCAACTTGGGGTCGGAGCGCATGATGAGTGCAAAGGCCTCTCCATGAGCAAATTCATCGTTACACCACTCGAGAAACCACTTAAAAATGGGGTGAAAACGCTTCTCGGGGTGCCGCTCCAGATGGCGATAGATAGTGATATATCGCGCGTAGCCAATCTTTTCAGAAAGATAGGTTGCGTAGTAAATATATTTAGGCTTGAAGAAGGTGTACTCCTTTTCGCGCTTTAGCACCCCCAAATCAACGGCAACCCCCAGCTTGTTCAGCGCCTTGTTGATGAAGCCGGCGTGTCGTGACTCATCCCGCGCCATGCACCGCATCAAAGCCTTAACGTCGGGGTTACTCACGTGCTTTTCGATTTCCTGATACAGCACGCAACCCGAGTATTCTGCCGTGATAGAGGACACCAGCAGGTCCAGAAACTCTTCCTTTAACTCGGGATCGGCCTCAAGAATATCGGGGTCATATTCATAGTTCTGTTTGAAATGCCCGCGGTTCTTATCGAGCTCAAAGTCGCGCATCATGAGGTCCCACTCGGCCCGCACCGGAGAAATGTCAATGTGCTCCATTGCAGCATAATCCGTGCAATAAAAGCGGGGCGCCAGCGATCTGCTCTCCAGCGCCTGCTGGGTAGTGAGATTCACCGCCGCGTCAGTATTAACGGCCTGGTTCATAGTTTCCCCCATCACAATCAACGCGCGCGCACCCGGTCTACCGGATCACCACGCCATGTGTCTAGTTTTTTTGTCTCTTAATTGTCAATTTTATTTGACTATTGAGCAGGTAGCAAGCAATCTGGCCGGTAATAGCGGTCTGCCGCGTGCCAAGCCTCTCGGGAACCCCAACATGCCAAACACCCAGCGCCAAATGGTCAGTTCCCCAGCCGCCAACAGCGATTCTTTTCCTCTATTCCACCTGGGGTATGTCAGCAGCGAAACGCAAGATTTTTCACCTGACGCGCTCATTGCCTTGCTCACTGAGGCACGTGAAGCCAACGCCAAACGAGCCGTAACGGGCCTGCTGCTCTACCGGGAGGGCTCTTTTTATCAGGTCCTGGAGGGGGCTGAAGCCGACGTGATGTCCACTTTCAACGGCATAGAGCGGGACCCTCGTCATGGTTCGGTCCGCGTGCTTTTCAAAGGAGAGACCAGCGCCCGCGAATTCGCGGATTGGCAAATGGGCTTCTTAAATTTGGATGGTTTGGATATCGACTCTCTGGGCGGCTTTTCCGACTTTCTGTCGCGCGATGCCCAACCCCAAGAGTTTTTGGAAAACCTGAGCCGCGGTAAAAAACTCGCCCTGATGTTCAGGTCGATGCTCTAGTTTTTGACCTGAAACGGGGACGCCACACTCCGAGGGCGACATTGGCCGTTGCCACCAGTCCGATCAGCACCAGCGAAGACTGCTCTGAGGAGATATTTTGAGCTAACTGGCTGAGTTGTGCGGGGTCAGCCAAAGCCCGTTCCGCCAATAATGCTTCTCGCTTTAGCGGGCTCTGAATGCCCAACAAGCTGCCCTCCAGCATCAGCACCGTCGTCACCAATTTTCCCCAAGCCCAGGGGGCGCTGTGGAACCCGGATACCGCGGCCATCGAGGCCAATCCAAAGAGCAAACTGATGAGGAGGGAGGGCATGAGTACGAGCGATGCGATACGCTCCATCACCTGCCGCTGCGCAGCATAAATTTCGAGCGCCTGATTTGGCAGGGGTAGTCGGTCAATCATCACCCAGAGCACGATAACGGCCCCGAGGAAGCTCATTGCCGTGATCGAGTGACCAAATTTTAACCAATGCCTCACGGCCACCCTCCGCCTGTCGCGCTCGCGTTACTGGCTATCCGGGCATCGCTACCGGGCCGCTCAGCACCGGCACGCCGGGAGGCACGCCTGCATGGCCGCTCAATGCCAGTGACTGGCGCAGCGACGACGCGAGTGCGGTGGTCAACACACGCTGCTGGTATGGCAAGCGCCTCTCGCCCTGTCTCAGTAGGGTCTCCCAACTGCCAGAATGCAGCAGCTGCTCACGGATACCTTCGAGGTATTGCAACAGCGCACAATGCACGGGAGACCCCTCGCAAACCGTCTCGTCGAAGGTAAGCCCCCACGTCATATCATTCCGCAGCCGGCAATGCCCAACAAAGTCTCCCGGCAACCGGTGCCCCCACTCCTCAGGGGATAATAGCGAGAGCTGCCAGGACTGATTCACCAAGTAGAGAAAATACTGTTGACCGGGGGTGACGCGGAAACCAAACGCCGCAGACAGCACCAATGCCGACCAGCAATAGTCCTCTGCGGCCTCTTCGCTGGATTTGGCCCGTAATTCACCAGGGGAGGCGGCAGAGAGGTGCTGTAGCACCAATACCAGGCCTTTTCCTTGGTGGGTGTTCTTGTCACGAACCGACATGGGACGCTCTCTGGCTAATAACTTCGACTTCTTTACATTGAAAGTTTGATGCATCGGGCAAAGAGATCCAACTCTGGCGAGCCATGATTCATCGTCGCACCGCCCACTATACGAGTTCAGGGTGACGCTCGATCAACGCCGCCTTGAATTGACTGGGTATCGGGCAGCTCTTGCGCGTTTGCTTGTCGACAAAAACATAGGTAAAGCTACCTCGCCCAGCGAGCTCGCCAGTCCTCAGATTCGTGATGCCGAAACCGATGACCACGCTCGAATTGCCGACCCGCTCCGATTTGACCTCAACCTCCAGGAGGTCACCCGCAAGACTCTCACCGAGAAAGTCAATGTTGGCGTTGACGGTGAACGTTAAAAAATCTTGACTTTCGACGTTAGAAACATCGAGCCCCAGATCACCCCAGTACTCGCCCAGCACTTCGTCAGCGAAGACCAGATAATTGGCAAAAAAAGCATGCCCATTGGCATCCGTATCGGCGAAGCGGACCTTGATCGTTCCGCGATAAGGTTCGGACATAGTGCCCTCCTGATAAAGACAGTCAGATAAGAAGACCGGCGCGTAGTATGACAGACAGTCAGACCCGCTCGTGCATGACTCACACGTCGCGCGGTGAGGCGGTTAGGCGCCGCTGATAAAATGGCATCACTCGCATAGAGGGTGACTCATTTGCGGTCCTCGACTGCACAATAAGCCAACGCCTGGCCGCCCCAAAAAGTAATTCGCCTGAACCTGTCATCTTGCCTTCAGAAGCCTTATCATTCGCCGCTTTCCGCGGGGGCACCCCGATGCACCTCGCCATAATTCGCCACATTTCGCAGGATGAAAGGGAAACAGCGCATGAACACCACCTCGCTCGTCGCGGCCTTTGCCATACTCGTCTCGGGTTTGATTTGGGTAGGTATGGACAGCAACAACGCGAACTGGACGGGTAATCGCAACCAATGCGTCGGGGAGTGCTACGAACAGTGGAAAGCCGATAACGAGGGCAGCATTGCGGAGATGGAAAAGGCGAAGCAGGCGGCATTGGCGGCAGCGTCACCGGCAGCATTAGGCGAGAAGTACTATGGCCAATGCATCGCTTGTCACGGCGCCCGCGGCGAGGGCGGCATCGGACCGATGCTGGCGGGGCAAGCCGCTGCCGATATCGTCGCCAAGCTCACGGCCTATCGCGCGGGGCAGGAACGCGGCGCGCAATCAGCGATGATGTATCCCGTTGCCAAACCGATGAGTGATACAGACATAGATAACATCGCTGCCTACGCGGCGTCGCTCTAGCACGGGGCAGGGAGTGGAATTCATCCACCCCCGCTTCGAGAGCCGCTATTGATCAGTTTAAAACCGGTAAGCAACCTCGACCTCAAACTGGTCCATGGTCAGTTCGATTTGTTGACTGGGGTCGAAGAAGTTAGCACCCGTGACGCTGTTCTCAGGCGCATACATGACAGAAATCGAAAATTCGTGGCCATTATCCCGCTCAAAAGCGTAGCCAGCAGTGAAGTGATGCTCCATTACCGCCGGGGCGAGGATATTAATCGTCGCATCAGCTGACTGTATGGGTTGCTCGCCATAGCTGTAGCCAAAACGCCAAGTGGTATTGGACGATCCGCTCGGTGACCAATCAACGCCCAGCTGAATGACGGTCATGTCGTCCCAACCGAACCCGAAACCCTCATTACCGCCGAGGCAATTCTCGACGTTCATTCCCCCCATCCCTGCAGTAGGGCAGCCCATGACATTAGCGAGCGGATTGCCGACAGAGTCCACAACACTGAAAAAAATGTGCTCAACGTCAATGTGGTAACCGAGGTTGGGTTTGGGGCGGAAGCTGAT
>Ga0181567_10001677_pt1 | contig 16746 bp, 16 predicted proteins | sample 101ome_14_FD_133761 | JGI IMG/M metagenome (GOLD analysis project Ga0181567, IMG submission 133761) | Coastal salt marsh microbial communities from the Groves Creek Marsh, Skidaway Island, Georgia - 101403AT metaG (megahit assembly) | ecosystem: Environmental > Aquatic > Marine > Intertidal...
ACTCATCGTATCGATACAAATGCACCAAAAGAGATTCACGAGATGGGGAATAGTTTCAATACACTCATTACATCTTTGCAAAACATTGTCACAACCGCAAAAGAATCCTCAACCGAAAATGCATCTATTGCACATGAACTCTCCACAACTGCAACAAGAGTTGGAAACAATGTTGAAAACTCTGTCAATATTATACATGATGCATCAAGTGCTGCACAAAATATTAAAGCAGAAATAATCACTTCAATCTCTGATGCACAAGAGAGTAAAAAAGATATTTTAATTGCTAATGAAAATCTTGCTGCAGCTAGAGAAGAGATAGTTTCTCTTACATCAAAAGTCCAAGAGTCAGCTGAAGCTGAAGCAAATCTAGCTCAAGATATGGAATCTCTTTCAAAAGATGCTAGCGAGGTTAAAACAGTCCTGACTATCATTTCAGACATTGCAGATCAGACAAATCTTCTTGCACTCAATGCTGCGATTGAAGCAGCTCGTGCTGGTGAGCACGGTCGTGGTTTTGCAGTTGTTGCAGATGAAGTTCGTAAACTAGCTGAGAGAACACAAAAAACGCTTTCAGAAATCAATGCAACTATCAATGTTGTAGTACAATCTATTGGTGATGCTTCAACAAAAATGAATGATAGCTCAGAAGAGATCCAAGAACTTGCAAATATTGCTCAAGATGTTGAAAACAAAATCAATGAAAGTGTGTCAATCGTAAATGCAGCAGTTTTAGCTAGCGATAAGACTGTTGATGACTTTGAAAAAACTGGTCAAGATGTAGAGATGATTGTCTCAAAAGTAGAAGAGATCAATGAAATATCTTCTACTAATGCACGTAGTGTTGAGGAGATAGCTTCAGCTGCTGAACACCTTAACACGCTTACAGATGATCTGAACACAAAACTTGCAATCTGTCATACCTAAAAGAATATTACTCTTAGCGGCTTCTACTGGAGGCCCAGGGCAGATTCAAAAAATCATCCAAGAATTACCTCAGCTACATAATTCAAGTGTTATTATTGCTCTACATATGGTAGAAGGATTTATACTTAGCTATGCTTCTCGCTTAGAAAAATCTATCAAAAATAAGATGAATGTCGTTCAAGATAAACAAAACTTTGAAAAAGGACATATTTATGTAGCACATGGCAAAACCTATTTGGATTCAGATACAAATATATTTCATTATGCAAAAGCTTCAAAAGATTCTTATAACCCTGATATAGATACTCTTTTTTCATCATTTTCTCATCTGACTTATAAATCAGAGATGCTTGTTGTCATCCTTACTGGTATTGGAAGTGATGGTGTTGATGCAGCTGTCCAACTTCAATCATTAGGAGCAAAATGTATTACAGAAAGTGCGCAAAGTGCAATTGTAGATGGTATGCCAAACAAAGCTCGTTCAAGTGTTAAAAATATTGGTATATACGAAATTGATGAAATTATAAAAATATGCAAAGAGTTTTGTAATGTTTAATTTTTTTAAAAAGAAATCTCAGCTAGCAGAAGAAAAAATTAAAGAAGAAGAAAAATTTGACAATATTCTCCCTATCCAAGAGTATTTATATAAAAAAACTGGAATAACTTTTGAAAACCAAGAGTCGATACTCATAAGTAAAGTGAAGATTTTTTGTAAAAAACATGAAATTTATTCTTTTGAGACTCTGCTAAGTAAAGTACGTATGCAACGTGATCTTGATCAAGAACTCATCAATCATATCACAACAAATGAGACCTATTTTTATCGTGAGTTTAAACAAATTGAGAAACTTTGCACATTAGTCAAAGAAAAAAACAACCCTGTTTCAATCATTTGTGCACCTTCAGCAACTGGGGAAGAACCCTACTCTATTGCTATTGCCTTACTTGAAGCTAATGTACCTGCAAGTCATATAAATATTGTAGGAATAGATATAAATTCTGAAGCTTTAGAAAAATCTAAAAAAGCTTTGTACTCTAAGCTCAATGTTAGAAACCTCTCTGAAGATATACTACAAAAACACTTTACCAAGAAAAATGATTTGTATGAACTCAAAGAAAATGTTAAGTCTTTAGTACACTTTGAACTTAGAAATATTTTTGACGCATCTTTTCATACCATCGGAAAGTTTGATTTTGTTTTTTCAAGAAACATGCTAATATATTTTGACAAAGAAACAAAACAAAAAGCAAAAGAGATTTTACAAGCACTCCGAAAAGAGGATACAAATCCCGTCTTTTTTGGACATGCTGATCTCTTCTAGGAAATAATGGATGATTGACACACCCGAAAAGCTTATGCGAAGTCGTTATGAAGCTTTTGTACAAAGAGATTGGAACTATCTAGAAAAAACATCTCTCAATCAAAAAGTTGAAGAGCTTCAAGATGCTCCACCTCTAGAGTGGCTAAAACTCGATGTTCTAAATGCGCATGATAATACTGTTGAATTTAAAGCCTACTATAAACTGCAAGACACCATAGAAGTTCTCCATGAAAAAAGCACCTTTATCCAAGTTGATGGAGAGTGGAAATACAAAGATGGTGTGCTTTTTCCAACAAAGATTCAAAGAAATGAAATATGTCCATGTGGAAGTGGAAAAAAATTCAAAAAATGTTGTGCCTGAGTATCTACTTCTTAACTACAGCTCTTTAAGAAAAACAAAACTTTTTTTACAAAAACCTTGTGATTCATAAAAATTGTGTGTATCAAGTTTTTCAAACCCACTTGATAACACCAAGTTTTCGCACATAGCCATTTTTGCATAATCAAGCATATACTCAAGCATCATTTTCCCATACCCTTTATATCTATACTCTTGATCTGTAACAAGATCAAAAATGTAAAGATGTCTATTGTGATAAAGGTTTGTTTGTACAGCTACACCTGCATATGTAATGAGAACTCCTTTTTCAAAAATTCCGAGCATTTTATACTCCATATGACGCATATCGTAAATAAGATCTTCAAACTCATCATAAGAGAGTTGTGTTCTGAGTTGCTTTACTAATTCATATGCGGTATCTAATTCTTTAAGATCAAGTTCTCTAATTTGCATAAATTTACCTCTCTTGTAAATGTATTTTATACTAAATTTGTTACAATAATAGATATTACACTTTGAAGGTTTATAATGTTACAAAAACACCACTATAACGTTGCAATTGTAGGTGGAGGAATCTCCGGAACTGCTCTTTTATACACTTTAGCTAAATATACAGATATAGATTCAATCGCACTTTTTGAAAAATATGCAGATCTTTCTACACTCAATTCAAATGCAAAAGGAAATTCTCAAACATTGCATTGTGGAGATATAGAAACAAACTACACTTTAGAAAAAGCAAAAATTACAAACAGAACAGCAAGTATGGTAGAAAAATATGGCTTGCTTTACGGATACGAAAATAAGTACATGTTCAAAATTCCTAAAATGGCTTTAGGGGTTGGAGACAAAGAAGTAGCCTTTATTAAAGAGAGGTACGAAGAGTTTAAAGAAGAGTTTCCATATATGGAATATTGGGACAAAAAAACCCTTGCTGAAAAAGAACCTGCACTTTTAGATGGGCGTGATCCAAATGTTGACATTGCAGCAATGGGAACTGATCAAAGGTGGAGTGCTGTAGATTTTGGTGAAATCTCTAAAACTTTTGTGGAAAATGCAAAAAAAGAGAACAAAAACTCTGAAGTTCACCTAAAATCAGAAGTTGAAGATATAAAACAACTCGGTGATAAATTTGAACTCACTGTAAATGGAAAGCATTTTTATGCAGACTACGTTGTAGTAAATGCAGGTGCACATTCACTTTTACTTGCTCACAGAATGGGCTATGGAATGGACTACTCATGTTTACCAGTTGGAGGTAGTTTTTACTATTCAAAAGTTGACACACTAAAATCAAAAGTCTACACTATCCAAAATCCAAAACTCCCATTTGCTGCGATCCATGGAGATCCGGATATTGTAAAAAACAACATTGTTCGCTTTGGTCCAACTGCTATTGTACTTCCAAAACTAGAAAGATACCATCATGCTCATTTTATTGATTTCATAGAAACAATGGCACCTTCAACTGAAGTCTTACAAGTTTTTTACGATCTTCTTCACGATGCGGATATTCGTGATTATGCTCTTAGAAATTTTATGTATGAAGTTCCAGGGATTCGTAAAAAATTATTTGTTCGAGAAGTACAGAAAATTATCCCAAGTATGTCAGCTGATGATATAGAATTTGCACCTGAAGTTGGCGGTCTTCGCCCTCAAGTTATTGACAAAAAAGAGAAAAAACTCTTTTTAGGTGAAGCAAAAATTGAGACAGGTGAAGGGATAGTGTTTAACATGACACCATCACCAGGTGCAACAAGTTGCCTTGGTAACGCTTATACAGATGCGGAGATCTTATGCAAACACTTAGGTGCTCGTTTTGACACTAAAAAGTTTAATCAAGAACTTGTCTCTTAAATGTGAAGATAGTTTAAGTTTTATGTGCTAGTATTGTTTTATTAAATTAAGTAATATTCAAGGGGTTGATATTATGAACTTAAAAAGTATAAAAATCAGGATGGGACTTCTCATAGTTACATCTATGATTATTTTAGGGTTTGGAGTTGCATTTTGGGCTGCAAAAAGTTCTAAAGATGAAATTCTCAAAACAAGAATGGATCAAATGGCATCCATTAAAGTTTCCAAAATAGAGCATATGAAAGATTACTTTGCTCAGATTCAAAATATTATGGAATCAAAAACTTCGACGAACAAAACATCAAGACTTTTATGGTCTTTTGATGAAGGGTTCGAAGCTTTTGAAGATATTGATGTTGATATTGATGAAGCCAAATCAGCTCTTGTAAACTTTTATGCAAAAAAATATCTTCCCCTTATTGATTACACTATCGCTGGATCTCCAATCAAAAGAGACCTTGAAAAATATCTTCCTACATCGGATGCTGGTATCATTGCGCAATATCTTTACATAGTACAAAATCCAGAAAAAATTGGTGAAAAAGATAAATTCATCTCCAATACAAAGTATCAAGATACCTACTCAGACACTCATTTACAAGAGCACTTAAGCCTTATAACTATGCTTAAAAAATTTGGTAAAGAGGATGTGTACTTTGTTAATCCAGATGGTACAATCATCTACAGTATCTATAAAAATGCTGATTTTGGTACAAACCTTCTAAACGGACCTTATAAAGATACTGGTCTAGGTCGTGTTTTTAGAAAAAGTCAAAAACTTCCAAATGGTGGTGTAGCTCTTGAAGATATTTCAAATTTTGAACCACTTTTCAATAAAAAAGTTGCTTTTATGGCAATGCCAATCTACTTCAAAAAAGATTATGAAGGGAGTATCATTTTCCAACTTCCTATGGATAAAATTGATGAAATCATGAACTTCAGTTATGCTTATGATGAAGTTGGCCTTGGTGAAACTGGTGAAGCCTACCTTGTAGGACCTGACAGCTTTATGAGAAGCAATTCACGTTTTTTTAAGAGCTTGAATGATGATAATGTTCAAAAAAACAAAACAACTAGAGGATTTTATAAAGTCAAAACTGAAGCTTCTAGTAAAGCTCTTGAAGGGAAAAGTGAAACTATTGTATCTACTGGCTATTCTGGAAATGAAGTTATAACCTCTTATGCCCCTTTTGATGTATTTGGACAACGATGGGGAATGGTAGTTAAAATTGACACTGATGAGGCACTTCAAGGTGCAAGCGAAAAATTTGTTTATACAATTATAGTAACACTTGCACTTATTGCTCTTATTGTTCTTCTTTCACTATTTTTGATCCAAAAACTAATAATTTCAAAACTTGAACTCCTACAAGAAACAAGCCATGATCTTGCAAAAGGTGAAGGGGATCTGACTGCTCAAATAATTGTGCCAGAAGGTGATGAGATCTCTGTTGTTGCTGCAAATATTAATGAGTTCATTGAAAAAGTTCGTGTTACTGTTGCAGAAGCGACTTCTACATCATCAAACAACTTTGAAATCGCACAAAAACTTTCCAGCGGTTCATTGACTATGAAACAAAAAACAAAAGAAGAGAGTACAATTGTTCACGACGTATGTTTACAAGGGACAGACCTACAAGATGTTCTTTCAGCTTCAATAGAACAAGCAAAAGAGACAAGAGAAAACATTAATGAAACAGGTGGAACATTACGTAATGTTAATGCTCAAATTGTCTCTTTGGCCAATGAGATTGAAGCAAGTTCGCAAGATGAACTTGAACTATCACACAAGCTTGAACAACTCTCTTCAGATGCATCACAAGTGAAAGATGTTCTCAATGTTATTTCAGATATTGCAGATCAAACAAATCTTCTTGCACTTAATGCCGCTATTGAAGCGGCTCGTGCTGGTGAACATGGGCGTGGTTTTGCAGTTGTTGCTGATGAAGTTCGTAAACTCGCTGAGAGGACACAAAAATCTCTCTCAGAGATCAACAGTACAATCAGTGTTATTGTTCAATCCATCAATGACGCAAGTGAAAACATGTCTAGAAATGCTACAAAAATAGAATCCTTATCTCAAAATGCAAATCAGGCAGAAACAGATATCAACTCAAGTGTTGAAGCAATTGAAAACTCAATCGCACAAGTTGATGAAACTGTAAGTGGTTATATCTCAAACTCTAAAGTAATTGAAAATATGGTTGAAAAAGTTACAAAAATTGAAACTTTATCAAACGACAATAAAATTACAATTCAAAATGTCTCTGAAGCTGCTGCGGAACTTACGCAAAAAACAAATGCCCTCAATGATCTTCTAAAAGGTTACCAGACATAAAAGTGCTCTATCACTGAGTACTAATAATCATCCTTTAAAAAACACTTAGATATAATTCCAAAATATCTAAGGGTATTATCAAAAAAACAAATTCTCCCTTAACAAAAAAACTATCACAAGAGACAATTCATGGTAACAGTTCAAAATCTAATTATGCGATATGGAAACAGAGTTTTATTTCAAGATATAAACCTACAACTTGACCGAAATAAACGTTATGGTCTAATCGGTGCAAATGGTGCTGGAAAGACTACATTTTTAAAAATTTTATCTGGTCAAATTACAGAATATGAAGGTGAAATATCTATATCTAATTCTCTTAAAGTTGGTGTTCTAGGACAAAACCAATTTGCATTTGAAGATTACACCATAGCAGATGCTGTTTTATATGGAAATAAACGTTTGTATGATGCGGTAAAAGAGAAAGAAGATCTTTACGTAAATGGCGACTTCGAAGACGATGCAACTAACAATCGCTTGGCTGAGCTTGAAACAATCTGTGTTGAAGAGGATCCAACATACGAATATGACGTAAACATTGGAAAAGTTTTAGCAAATGTCGGTATTCCAGTAGAGCAACATTCAGAACTTATGAGTACACTTGACTCTGCTGACAAATTCAAAGTTCTTCTTGCGCAAGTACTTTTCCCTAAGCCTGATGTTTTATTTCTCGATGAGCCTACCAACAACCTTGATATTGAAACAATTTCTTGGCTTGAACATGAACTTCAACGTCACGAAGGGACAATGGTAGTTATATCCCACGATAGACACTTTTTAAATGCTGTTGTAACAAATATTTTGGATGTTGATTACCAAAAAATCCGTGAGTTCACTGGAAACTATGATGATTGGTATATTGCTGCAAATGTTTTGGCAAAACAGATGGAACTTGATAACGCAAAAAAACTCAAAGAAAAAGAGCAACTTGAAGCTTTTGTTAGACGTTTCTCTGCAAATGCTTCAAAAGCAAAACAAGCAACTTCAAGACAAAAACAACTTGATAAACTTCAAATTGAAGATATTAAACCATCTTCAAGACGTGATCCAAGTATCGTGTTTAAAGCAAAACGCGTTATGGGAGATGAAGCTCTTGAAGTGCATAATGTTTCTCATGCTTATGGAGACAATGAAATACTTAAAGATATCACTCTCAAGTTTGAACCTGATGAGAAAGTAGCACTTATTGGAGCAAATGGTGTTGGAAAAACTACACTGTTAAAAATTCTTATGGAAGAGATGAAACCAAACACTGGTGAAGTAAAATGGGGTGCAACAATTGAAAACTCATACTTTCCACAAGATACTGCTGACACTATCAAAGGAGATGGTACCCTTTATGATTGGTTACGTGCTTTTGATCCTAAGCGTGATATTGCAGAGATTAGAAACTGTCTTGGGCGTATGCTTTTCAATGGTGAACAACAAGAAAAATCTGTTGTAAGTATTTCAGGTGGTGAAAAACATAGAATGATGCTTTCAAAAATGATGCTTGAAGGTGGAAACTTTTTGGTACTTGATGAACCATCCAACCACCTTGATCTTGAGGCGATTGTTGCACTAGGTGAAGCACTTCATGAGTTTAAAGGAAACGTTATCTGTGTATCACATGACCGTGAACTTCTAGATGCTTTTGCAACTCGTATCATTGAGCTTCGCGAAGATGGAACATATGTAGATTTCAAAGGGACTTATGAAGAGTTCGCTGAAGCGAAAGAAGCTGGAAATCTTTAAAGATATTTTTGAATTTGAGGATCGATAATAATGGCAAAATATAAAAACTTTTTAGGACTCGGAATCGCTGGAAACTTTGCACTTCACTTGGCTCAAGCTGGTGAACTTGAAGATTTCAAAGATATTATTACAGCTGATGAAGCAGCTCCAAAAGGTATGTTTCCATTTTATCTTCCAAAACCACAAAACCCTGTCCAACAAAATGAACTTCATGCAAAAGAGATACTAAGTACCTACCCCCTTTCATCTGAGTTTATCAAGCTACCAAATCAAACGCTCAATGTTCAAGCTGAACCCGAAGTAGCTTTGATATGTGACTTAGAATACTCTGCAGGAAAACTCTCAAAAATCGTCCCAACATATTTTGGAGCATACAACGACTGTTCTATCCGTGTTGCCGGTGCCAAAAAAATTAGTGACAAAAAGAATTGGGGAGCTGACTCCAAGGGTCTTTCAAATGACCTTATCGAAATAGACAAATTTGAAGATGGCGGTATAATGGACCAGTATTCTATCGCATCATTTTTGCGTCGAAATGGAGAGCTCCATCAATATGGTGAAGATGTAGAACTTAATGGCTATAGTTACTTTTATGAAAAACTTTTAGACTGGATGACAACACAAATCACAAGTCAAGAAGACTTTGGACCACTAGAAGCTATTGAAGAGTATATCTTGGCATGTGATAATCCTAAACAAGCAATTATAAGTATTGGAGCAACACGATATACAGAGTATGGTGAAAATACATTTTTGCAAAAAAATGATGAAGTTATTATTGTCTTATACGACAGATCAATTATGAATGCAAATGAGATTTTCAAAGCCGTTGAAACAAAAAACTATGATCATTCAACAATGAGTGTACTCTCGCAAAAAGTGCTGTAATTGAAAAAAGGTCTGTATCAACACTATAAAGGTGAAAAGTATGAGTTACTAGATACTGTCACTCATAGTGAAACAGAAGAAAGACTAGTTTTGTATCGTGCTCTTTATGGAGAAAAAGGTTTATGGGTACGCCCTTACAATATGTTTTTTGAAACTGTCACAATTAACTCAAAAATTACCCCTAGATTCAAATATATCGGAAATGAAAAATGAGTAGAGGGAAAAAGCTTGATATTTTTATAGGAGCTGAGTTCGAAGATACTTGGGCTGAAGTTCAAGAGCCAAGAAAAAGTACAGTAGCTAAAGAGATTTTAGATCCTTCAAAACATTTTTTATACTTTCAGAAAGAAAAACGTCGTGGAAAAACTGTAACACTTGTTGGAATTTTTCAGATTTCACCTGAGAATGCAAATGACCTTTTAAAGTCTCTCAAGAAAAAACTTGGATGTGGTGGAAAACTTTCTGATGGCTTTATGGAGTTTCAAGGTGAACTCAAAGAAAAATTAAAAGAGTTGCTTGCAAAAGAGGGTTTTAGATTTAGAAAAGGTCACTAGGCTGTCATATCAGCTATGTTTTTTGCTGTAGATTGACTTACATTTGATGTAATAATATATCTATCACGCCCTGTTTCTTTCGCTTCATATAGCATCTCATCTGCTCGAAAAAGTAATATATCTTCATTTAAAGCATCATCAGCAATACAACAAACTACTCCTAATGAAACTGTTAGATACTCACAAGATTTTGAAGCTTTATGTGGTATTTTTTTTCCTCGAACAACATCACATATCTCGCGGGCAAGCTTAGCACTACTTGACTCATCTGTTTGTGTCAGTAAAACTCCAAACTCTTCACCACCAAGTCTAAATACAAAATCACTTGGACGCTTAAGTGTTTCTTGAAGAACTTTTGAAACCTCTTGTAATGCCTTATCTCCCTCTAAATGACCATATGTGTCATTGTATTGTTTAAAATAATCTATATCGAGCATCATAAAAGTTATATAACTATGTGTTCTCTTCGCACGTTTTAATTCTTTTTCGTACACTAAATTAAAGTATCTTCTGTTATGCATCGAGGTCAATGAGTCAGTATAAGAAACACTTTCAAGCTTTTTATTGGCCCGTTTTAGTTTTTTAGTTGCTATTTCTAAATATTCATGATCTTTTTGAATGCTTGAGAACACCATGTAAGAGATAACAAGAACCGCTATAATTATGAGTGCTAAAATTATTTTTAAATTTAAAAGCGTTGATTCATATACCTGCAAAAACTTTTTTCTCTCATATTGAGCAACTTCAACTTCATAATTGATCAACTTTTGTAAAACATTACTGATATGAAACACATATTTTTCTGTTGTACTCATCGATATTTTACTTGCATCAAAGTTTGATCGAAAATTTCCAAGTAATTTCAAGAAGTGTTTATTTACAGTTTTTATCTCGTAAGAAACATATTCAACATATTCAAGCTCTTCATCTCGTTTAAAATGAACTTCATAGTTTTTCCACTGTTTATTTATTTTTCTAAGTGAATTTTCTAAATTGCTTGTAGCTTCTTGAGAACTCATTTCACCACTTTTTGCTTTATAAAGTGTCGCAGCTAGTCCACTATGATATGTACGGACAATCTCATTAAGTTCTGTTACTGGTACTAACGATCCAAAATAGAGTGAATCAATATTCTTCTTCATAGAATCAATATTGATTGCACCTATAATCCCAACACCAACGAGACCAATGGTAATCATAATAAAAAGAAAAAATAGTTTACTTCGCAATTTTAACGCTTCAATAAACTGCATATTTCTCCTTATAACCACAATAAACAAAATTAAGCATAAAGCATACCACTAAGAGACATTTTGAAGATTTTTGATAAAATAACAATTACTAATAGTAAAAAAATTCATATTTCACCAAAAATACTCTCAAAAGCTCTTTATTCTTAAGTAAATCAGGTTAAAATTATCGTACAATTTTCATAAATCTTAAACTGGAAGTCACAATTCAAATGAAATTACCTAGAAAAAGAGTCTATATACCTATAATCTTTATTATCTTTTTATTCTTCTTTTTCAAACCTATCACAGTTTACATATTAGAAGCGTATGTTAGTAAAGGTCTTAAAGCACCTGTTGAATTTACAAGCATGCAATTTTTCCCCTTTAAATTTAAAGGGATTATCCATGTTAAAACTTTTCCAGAAGGGATAAAAGTAGATGGAAAATATAGAGATAAAATGATAGTTATGACTTCAAGATCTTTTGGAGGCTTGGTTACAGTTATATATAAACATCTCTTGTATACTGGAAGTTTAAAAAATATAGATGCTGTAAAATTTTCTGAGTTTTTAGGAAATAAAAAGTATATTCAATCAGGATATATTGATGGAACATTTAGGTATTCAAAACGTTCTCGTTCTGGTGAAACTGATCTTAAAGCAAGAGATATTGTACTCTATGGTTTAGATCTTGACAAAAAACTTTCCACAATTAACGAAGCACTTCAATTTGATTTTCAAAAGTTAATGGAACGTGCATTTCACGAGAAAGACAAAAACACAACCGCTGTTACCCATATAGATCATTTACAGTTTAACACGAAGATATACTACAAAGATGTACTCTCAACCGACATTGCCTTACGAACACAAAATTATCGTTTAGCAATCGATGGAAATGTATCTAAAAAAGGACCAATAAACTATTTTAAAGTTAGTATGGTTGATGAAAATGGTTGCGCTGTAATCTCTCAGACTCTCCAAGGAGACATCAGGAAGCCTAAAGTAAAGAAAACATCTACTGAGGTTGTGCATATAGCCTCACAAACTACTCCTTCATCAATTCTTGGAATGGGCTTGCAAATGATCAACTACAGTAAAAATTTTGGTCCAACACAAGGTATAATGAAAAACGCCAATATGCAGATAACTGAAGATATGATTCTTCAAGCAGACCATTTTATACAAGACACTTCAAAAATTGTTATGCCAAATGATTGCAACATTGTTTATGTTGGTCGAGTAGAACATCCAAAGAAAAACTAAAAAGCTCTAAAAAAGATTTCCAAGTTGCATCAACATTAGCAACAACAGTAATTCTCTGATTGCTATAAGGGTGTTCAAAAGCTAAAAAATGTGAATGTAACATCAATCTATGACACTGATAATATTTTCGAACCATTGTATTATGTTCGCCACGACCATATTTTGTATCTCCTAAAATATGATGAGATATGTGCTTCATATGTCGACGTAACTGATGTTTTCTTCCGCTTTTCGGAAAAAGTTCTACTAATGAATAACGTGACTGTGGATACCTACCTACAGCATGAGGCAGTTCTAGAGTTGCTAAACGAATATAATCAGTTTTAGCACTTTCTGATGTTTTAGTTTTATCCGCTTTTTGATCTGTCATCTTATCGAGTTTGATGCTTAAAGGATAATCAATAGATCCACTTTCATCTGTGTATCCTCGAACAATTGCCAAATACTTCTTTTGCACTTTTTTTTCTTTAAACTGTTCACTTAATAAACGAGCTGTAATACTGTCAAGTGCAAACAGTAAAACACCTGAGGTTGGCTTGTCCAGTCGGTGAATCGGATAAACCCACTGCCCTATCTGATCACGTAATATTTTCATTGCATAATAGATCTCATGCTTATCAATCATAGACTTATGAACAAGGAGCCCTGATGGCTTATTAATAGCCACAATAAACTCATCTTGATAAAGAATTTCTAAAACATAATCTTTAAAATACACTACTTACTGTCACGTTTTGTTGTCTTTCGCTTTTTAGCATTTCTACTTTTTGTAGACCTAGGAATGTTTTTATTATAGCTTCGTTCTTTTTTTTCTACTTTTTTATGTTCACTTTTGAGTTTTACCTCATCCACATCTTTTCGACGAATGTTTGGATCAGGTTCAAATCCTTCAACTACATCTTGTGGAATTTTTTGACCAATCACTCTTTCTATATCTTTAATATCAAACTTCTCATAAATATCTATCAAAGAGATAGCTTCACCGTCTCTTCCTGCTCTACCAGTTCTTCCAACTCTATGAACATAATCCTCTGCAACTGCAGGAAGTTCATAATTAATCACGTATGGAAGTTCTTCAATATCAAGGCCTCTTGAAGCAATGTCAGTGGCAATTAAAACCCTGATCTTCATCTCTTTAAACTGTGCCAAAGTTTTTAAGCGCTTTGCTTGTGGAATATCTCCATGAATCAAGCCACATGAAAGACCATCTTTTGGTAACTCTTCAAAAAGCTCATTGGCACTTGCTTTTGTTTTAGTAAAAACCAAAACTTGCTCAAAATTTCTTGAACCAATCAAATACGCTAAAAGTTCTGCTTTTCGCGCTGTGTCTACTTTATAAGCTATCTGATTAATTGTATCTACAGTTGAATTTTTCTTTGAAGTTTCTATAAAAGCAGGTTTTTGTAACACTAACTTAGAGAGCTTTCTAACCTTGTCACTATATGTTGCTGAAAAAAGCAAAGTCTGATGTTTCTTTGGTAAAAGTGGATGAATCTTTCGAATATCTTTTGCAAATCCCATATCAAGCATTCTATCGGCTTCATCCAAAACAATGATCTCTACATTTTTTACATCAAGTCCTTGCTCCGTATGTTCTAAAAATCTTCCGGGAGTTGCTATAGCAATCTCAACACCCTCTTTTAGAGTACGCTGTTGACTCATAATATCTTTTCCACCAACTAAAACAGCAAGTTCTATCTCCATATACTTTGAAAAGTTTTTTAAATCTTCAAATATCTGAATAGAAAGTTCACGAGTTGGTGAAAGAATGACAGCTTTTAAGACCCTATTGTGCGTATCTACTTTTCTAAGTTTCTGTAAAATTGGCAATCCAAATGCTGCAGTTTTCCCTGTCCCTGTCTGTGCAGTTGCAAAAAGGTCACTTTTTGCTAAAACTAAAGGTATCGCTCTGTTTTGTATAAGTGTTGGATTTTCATAGCCCAAATCATCTATTGCATGAAGCAGTGGTGGAATAAGCCCTAATTTTTGAAATGACATGGTCCGTACACCTTTTTTCTCTATTTTAAAAACTTGAAATTTATTTTGAATAATAAATGAAATTTTAGCATATTATTGAATCTATAAGCTTTTGAAATGTATAATCATCGCATGATAAGAAAAACTTTGAAAAAGACTTCTAAGAACCCAAAACTAGATGCATTTATAAAAAAATACAATATCCCATCACACTACCTTTCAACAAACAGAAAGATGGTTTCAAAAGCAGTTCTTGTTGGTCTTTTCATTGCTTTTATCCCTATGCCTATGCAGATGCTACTCGTAATTGCTATGGTTCCATTTATAAAATTTAATGTTCCAATAGCACTTGCAATGTGTTGGCTAAGTAATCCACTCACTATGCCTCCAATGTATTATATGGAGTATGTTACAGGAGCATATATCCTAGGAACTGAGATAGAAAATGTTGAGATGAGCTTAGAATGGTTTAGCAACAATTTAGACAATATATTTATTCCACTTTATGTTGGAACACTATTTTATTCTGTGATTGGTTCTCTTTTAGCGTATTGGGCAGTTAATTATTTTTGGCACGAATCTGTTCACAAAGATCGAAAACTTCACCGAGATGAACGTAAAGAATAAAAAATTAAAAATACTCCAATTAGCAAAAATGGGATACTTAAAAACTGACCAGTACTCAAAAAAGTGTCCACAGTATGACTTGCTTGTCTCTCTTTCACAAACTCAATGATGAACCGCCCCATAAAGACTAAACTCAAAAAACTACCAAATAAAAATCCACTTTGAGTTTTCCCTTTTTTATAAAACAATAACAATAATGCAAATATAGCAATATATGTGAGTGCTTCATAAAGTTGTGCAGGATGCCTTGGAAGCGTATCAACTCTTGTAAATACAAATCCCAAAAAGATCTCCGTTTGCTTACCTATAATCTCAGAGTTCATCAAATTTCCCATACGTACAAAAAAAGCAAATAATGCCGTTGGTATAGCAAGACGATCAAGTAAATACAAAAGAGAGATAGAATTTTTTCTTGCATAATACCAAGTCGCAAGCATTGCACCTATTCCACCACCATGACTTGCAAGTCCACCCTCATTGATGGCCAATATTTTTAGAGGGTTTGAGAGATAATAGACAGGATCATAAAATAAACAATGCCCTAACCTTGCTCCAACAACAATCCCTATAACAATATAAATCTGAAGTGATTCAAGTTCTTCAATTGGTTTATTTTCTTGCTTATATATCCAGTTCATAACTGCAAAACCACTTAAAATTGCACTTGCAAATAAAACACCATACCAATGAATACTTAGCGATCCAAAAGAGACTAAAATTGGGTTAACACTCCATTCAATATAACCCATTTACTTTTTTAATGCCTCTGCAATAAGTTCTATCGGGTTCTTAAACACAGTCTCAACTCCGGCATTACTCATAGAATTGTTAATTTGCATTCTACAAGCACTGCACTCAGCACTTACAATATTAGCTCCTGTTTTTTGAATCATTGCGGCTTTTGGTATACCAGCAGCTTTTACAAAATGATACTTTTCACTCTGCATAGTTACTCCACCAAACCCACAACAAAGATTTGGATCACTCATCTCAACAATTTTATAATTTTGACGAATCAGATTTCTTGGTTCTTGATGAATACCCTGCATCTTTTTTGCATGGCACGGATCATGGTACGTAATGATTTTACTGTCTTGTTTCTTTTGAGCAAGAACTTTTTCTAAATCTGTATGATGCTGCAACCATTCAGTTGCCATGTACACTTTATCCATGATAACCCTCGCACGGGATGCCCAATCTGGCTGATCATGAAAATAATGATTGTAATCTATTTTTAGCATTGCTGAACAAGTCGCTTCTGGAATTATGATCGCTTCTACATCACGTGAGAAACTCTCAAAATATTCAATATTGAACTTTGCATTGGCATCTACAGTATCAAAGTCTCCTGTAAAATATGCAGGAGCACCACAACACTTTTGTGACTTCGCCAAAAAAGCATCAATCTCTAAATGCTCCAAAATTTCAAGAAGTGATTCACCAATATTTTTGTAGTTATAATTCGCCAAACATCCAATAAATACTGCAACTTTCCTTTTCCCACCATTGTCTATATTCTCTTCATGCGAATTTAAAAATGATGTTTTTGTCAGAGATGGTAAAAGTCTATCAGTCTTTAGCATCGGTAAATTAAAGCGTGAATGCATAGAGTTGATCTCTTCTTTAATTTTAAATCCACATGTTTGAAAGGTCCAACCAAGTTTAAAAGCAATATCATTGAGCCA
>Ga0181567_10001683_pt1 | contig 16739 bp, 18 predicted proteins | sample 101ome_14_FD_133761 | JGI IMG/M metagenome (GOLD analysis project Ga0181567, IMG submission 133761) | Coastal salt marsh microbial communities from the Groves Creek Marsh, Skidaway Island, Georgia - 101403AT metaG (megahit assembly) | ecosystem: Environmental > Aquatic > Marine > Intertidal...
AGTGTAGATAATGTTAAATTAAATAATATTACACGTCATGGTAGGTCTTTTAGCATTGTTAAAGTCCCTTATTGTTTTAAATTATTAATGCAAGAACTACAAACAATGAATGTATTAGTTCGTGTAATTACAGAAGACAATATTGACCAAATCAGTGAAATGAATTACGGACATAACATCGAGCGTTTATTAGGTGAAAACAAAAACGTGCGTTCGATCATTGATATGATTCGCGACAATATTCGAAACACAACCGGCGAAAAGATCAGCACACCCGACGACGCTATTTTTACACCTACAATAGAAGACAGTGAAAGTTATCACTTAGCTCCTTCCGACGATGAAGGTAGCGAAGAATATCATCCACAATCACCTGAATTACCCGATTTCCTCAAAAACAAAACGCAAGAAGAAAGCGAAGACTATTTGCCACAATCACCTGAATTACCCGATTTCCTCAAAAATAGAACTCAACCCCAAGGATATGCAATTGACACTCCTTCAACCGACGACAGTTACATTCCTCCTCCTCCGGCGGCTATGCCAAGCCAGGACGAAAACGTGGAAGAGATCATTAAGGGCGGACATTGTTGTTTAAAGGATGATGTCGAAAACCCTACTCGTATTTGGAATGTAAAACATTATGGAGATAAATTTGCAACACTTGAAACCCACGACACAAAGGGTTTAAAACCCGAAGAGATGGTGCGTGTTGTCGATCTAAATAACATTTGCTCGATCGAACAAGCACAGAAGTTTTCGAATGAATTACAGCTAGCAAAAGAACCTTCAAACACAACTACTTCTATGCCGCCCATTATCATTGCACCTAAGTTCTTCAACGGAAACGGTAGTGACAATTCTATAGGGGGTTTAGATACAACAAGCAATCAACCGGTTGCATCCAACGACCAAATCATAACCGAATTGCCATCTATAGAGCCTACGATAAGTGTCAAATCAGATACGCTGGGTGAGAATTCCGCGCAATCTGAACCTACAAGTATAATCGATTTTTCCAAAGGACTAAAGATTACCAAGACGGAATAATTAGAAATAGAAATATTTTTCTAGTTCTAATATAAATATGGCACAACACCAAACGCGAAAAAATCGGAAACAACAAAAAGCAAGAAAACAAAAAACCGCGAAAGGAGGAAGAAACTCACCATTTAAACTGAATTGTCACCCAGCCAACGAAAACACAGTCCATAAAGATACGTGTTATAATGACGCCGCGATTCTTCAAATACGAGATGTTTATAACAAGAGCCATTCAGATCAGATCACGAGTAATAAACCCTCTACCATTTACGAAGAATTGCGAAAACGATTAACCCATTGTAGCCAGGAAGACTGTTGGATTGACTTATTGCCGGATCCCAATGTTCGTCGTGAATTCGATGAAATGTTATTTGCACCCGATAGTCCAAAAGAGTGGAAAAGCAATCCAGATTCATGGTTATCCAATTGGGACATTCGCGATGTATTAAAACAATACGAAGTGTCTCATCCTCATTTTAAACTATTGGGTCCTTCTTCCATTGATTACGATACCATTTTACACGACGGAAAATGCGTATGGGAAGACATATGCAGATTATCTTTAAAGGATTTGCTCGCGCGAAAAAAAACAAAACTCGGCGTTGTGTTTAATTTAGACAAACATAACCAACCCGGATCTCATTGGGTTTCGCTGTTTATTGATTGCGATCAGAAATTTATTCTTTATTACGATAGTGCGTTAAATACTATGCCCTCTGAAGTAAATCGATTGATTGGTGAAGTAGTCCAACAAGGTAAAAATCTAGAAAAACCGATCCACTTCGAAGTAATCAAAAACAACTGTCGTCACCAAAGTACCAATACGGAATGTGGAATGTATTGTTTGTTTTTCATTATTACGTTATTGACGGAAAAGTTACACAAACACGCACATCCAGAAATATACGGCGGCGGTAAAAAATATAGAAAACTCACCAAGAAACAAAAAATAAATATATTTACTAAGCCCGGATTAAACGACGGATTAATGAAACTCTTTCGTTCCATTTATTTTAATTTGTAACAAATAATATGTGCTATTAGTATAACAAAGATTTATGGCAAAATATACAAAAAAAAATATTCGAAAAAACAATCGAAAAAGCAAAAAGAGACCTATAAAGAAAACGCACTCAAAACGTAAATACAAAGGAGGATATCGAAATCATAGATACGGTGCTAAATTTCTTTTCGAAGAAAAGATCACGTCTCCTGGTATTAAAGTCCGTATATTTACCGAAGACGGTTTCGTTATTCCTAAAAATGCAATCGACTTTAATGCAATATGGGAGATCTTTCAGCATAAAACGCAAAAAGTAGACGAACAATTATCGGAAATCGAAAAAGGCAAAACAACCCCCCCAAAGAATATGAAAGTGATCAATTTTTATGTAAACAAAAACAACATAGCAATGATCAAACAATAAATCCAATTATTATTTAATTACGCAAATTAATTAAATAATAGATCAAAAGAACTCTATATGTCTCTTTATATTCACCAAAAAAACCAGAAATTATTATGGGAATCAATGAACCAACACCCCCTTTTCCAAGACTATGGAAACAATGAACCCGAAAAAAAAGAACAATGGTTCCGTAGTATTATAGAGAAGTTCTATGAAAATAACCGATTTAAATTATTATCTTTAAAGGAAGTCCAACAGCTCAATCGCGAAACCGTTACGTATATGATCGAAGACCTTAAAAAACAATGTCAAAACGAAAAAAAAGACCCCATTTCCTTTTATTCCAATGCATCTTATGGCGAATTGAGCAATAACACTACTATGTCGTTTTCTCCAATGCCATTTGAAAACAAGGACGTCACTCGTGACGCCATATTAGAGAAAAAACAAGCCCATATCCAATCACAATTTTCCTTAAAACAACAAGAATATAGCACTTTGTTAAAAAACGGACCTGACCACGAAATCGATTTTAAAGAGAAAACACAAGACGATATGCCTCTCGAAAATATGGACAAAATAATGGAGAATCTTATGAAACAGCGCGAATATGAATTAAGTGAAACGCCTAAATTGGACGTAATACATTTAGGCGAACAATCCCCCCAAGATAAAAAAACAGTTTCATGGGGACAAAACACTACGCAAGAATTTTCATCCCAACAATCACCTCCTAAAAACAATGAATCAATAGCAATGTTTAAAGGATTTATGGAAAACGTCGAATCGAATTTAAACCACATGAAAATGGAGATTCATAATCTAAAACACGAGCAACAGAAACCGCCTTCCAATGCAGTGGCACAAAACCCCCTCGTAAACAATATTTTATCACGTATGAAACGTCGTGAGCATAATTCCTCTTTAAATGATGCTTCGAACAATGTGCAAACCATACAAGATGTAACAAATTATTTTTCTTATGAAAAAACTTAAACGGTTCATTTATAATATATAGTATAAATGAACGACTGTTTTTCGTATTCTACGATCAGGTATTTAGATAAACCATATCATAATCTAGATATTGTTCCTTTGGAGGAAAACCAGGATTATGGTGTGTGTATCGTAAATGCAAAGAAACTGGATCCGATCCAGGAGCATATTTTGTTTCACTTTATGATTGACGTATCTGGTTCGATGAGTGATGTTACAGAAAGGGGTCGCACAAAAATGCAATTGTTAATCCACACATTAAGAAACATGATCCGTTATTTTTCCAATAACCATGAAAATATACATATCATCGTAAAAGGATTCGACGATAGGATCCACAATGTAATAAACAAGACGCATATTACAAAGGACAATTTCGTCGAATTAAGCAACTTGTTGCACGATGTTGTTCCATTGGGATGCACCGATATTTACAATGCACTAATGACAATGAAAAATGACATGCACACACATCGTCATATGCGCCAAGTGGGTATTTTTCTAACAGACGGCGAAATTACGCAAGGTGAAAACAGTCCAGATAAATTAGCTGAATTAATTCCTTCAAACATTCCTTTTCATTTTATTGCTCTCGGACATGATCACAATGCATCCGTTATGCATCGACTCGGTCATTGCACACACGTTACAAATAATTGGTTTATAAACGAACTGGAACAAACGGGAAATATTTACGGGGAAATCTTGTATAACGAATTACACAAGGTATTGGAAAATGTTTCATTGAAAATCGAAAACGGGGTATTGTTTGATTATTACAGCCAGGAGTTTGTAGAAGAATTGTTTTTAGGATCGATTTCCGGAGAAACGGAGAAACATTATCATGTGATTTCCCATGACACCGACAATTGTGTTGTCCAAATCAAAGGAACGTTGCCCGGAAGTCAAGAAGAATATGTGCATGAAATCAGTGAAATCCCGCCTTTAATACCGTCTGATGACGCGACGATCGAATTTTTATACAAATCCCCTTTTTTCATGGAAATCCAATTTTGTAGATTGGTCACACAAGTTTATTTAGGAAAAGCGCGAATGAAATTTCGGAACCAGCAACCAGAACATCACGATATATTTACGCGTGTTGGGCGAACTGGACCGAGCATTTTAGAAGTGGCTAATTTCCGCGAACGAATAAAGAATTATTTGGCGTTCTTGAACCAATTCATTGATACCAATCATTTAGGCGAAAATGAGTGGACTCGTATATTGTGCGATGATTTGGCGATTCTTCTTCAAACACTCGGCGGTAATGCAGTGTTAAAGTATTGTGGTTTACGTGAGGACAATCAAGGACAACAACGTGTAAGTAATAGTGTGTCATTTGTTCATGAAGAAGACCAAAGTCGTGACGAAAGTATTGCAGATTTGCCAGTTTTAAGTAGAAATCCGACGACTCCATTTCGAACGCCTGGGCGTATGAATTTAATGAATAGTTTAAGTCAGGATCGCGAAGACATTCGCGAGCGTCTTTTTATTGAAACCGATTTCGATGAAGAGAGTCAAGAACCTTATTTAACACCCACGATTTTGCGAAATGTCGATTCTTTTGAAAATGCGAACGTAAACCCTTAATTAGCTATTTTCAAATTGCGAACGCAAGGATTTACATGTTCCACCTTCAAAGTTAGCATTATATAGAACTGAATAAGGTTGTGTATGATCGACGCTTTCGTAGTAGAAGACCCATGATAAATAGCCGATTGATGCCCCGGTTTTCATACAGTCATATATGTTTCCTTCAAACTGCGCATAAGGTCCGCGATTTGAACTGGCGTTTTGAGGAAAAATGTTTATGGGGGTATTTCCGTATCCGCCTAATCGATTTGCTAAAATATGTCCGGCATCGCAATTTTGATTTCCATCATCTTCAAGCATACGGGAATATTTTTGTGTGCATGACGTTGTTTCGGTTCCATGGTCTAAAGAACCGGGTGAAATCGTTCCAGATGCCGATATAACAACTTCGTGATTATTATGGATTGCATATACATATTCTATATTTGCATTCCCATTGCCCATGATCACTGTATTATTGCCTTCTACAGGACAAGGAACGGTGGTGCAAACACATTCCGAACTAAGTGAAACAGTGAATTGTAATGCAATAAAAAAGAGCCCCCAAAACATTAGTATATATAATGAAACAAAAAAAATCCATAAGGGATTTTAATAGTTACTGGTTTAAATTGTATCGACTCTATAGTGCTTCTGGGTGGTATGTTTCGGCTTCAATTGATTCTGGATTCGTAATCTCATTAAATAAGATCGGATGAACAAATAGATTCACATGTCCATTTTGAAAATTCGGATCTTTTAGTTGATCGAGTTGATAATGAAAGGGTATATTTTGCTTTGCCCATTCGATTTCCGCAATTTCTGGGATTTCAACGTGATGCATTCGCGTAAAGACAATATAATCGACAGTAACTTCTGTACCATCTATGATGGATGCTTCTGATATTACTTGTGTTATTTTTGCACCTATACAATGATAATTGGTCGACCAGGAAGATGTATCGGGATATTTTACGATGAGTGGTTTTCCAATTAATTTTTTTGCAATATCTACAGTAATGATTTCTTTGATTCCTTTAAACGTTGCTATTTCTTGTTTTATATTTTCAGGGATCTCGCGGTTATGCATATCGGGGTTATGCATACTTTTTACTGGGAGACAATGACTACTGTCTCCATGTATGCTTATGTCAAACATATTTGTATTAGTGAGGAAATTGGTTAAATTGTTAGTGCTCATTTTATTCACTTAGATGATGTGTATAACATCAACTAAATATGGATGTTTCAATTTTGTAGAAAACACTATTTTTGCGAATTTTGGATTTGTAAAAAAGACGCTAAAACTGTTTTGTTTTTTTCGGCGTATTGTTGACTTTGGAGTTTTGATTGGTATTCGCGTTGCATTTGGTATTGTCGACGCTGTTCTTCTTGTTGTTTGAGCATTTGTTGCGCCTTTTGTTCGTCAATGGGATCGGTATTTTGTTGTCCACGTGCGCGGTTGAATTCATCGACGGATTTGTATGTTTGGATTTGGTGAATATCGTTTTCACTAACGGAAAACACGGTTTCGTCTTTATGGACTTTGCGCAAATCGTCGAATTTCAATTTGCCAAAGGGGTCGCTCGAAACATAACTATTATTGTTGTCGTCATCGTCGTAAAACGACGAACTGCCATTGGTTTGCATAATATTTTGGACGCCCTGGTATTTGACCAGCCCGTTGTTTTTCTCCTTGATTTCTTGAAACATAGTGTCCATATTGCTCGAACTGACTTTGCCTTGTGGGAGATCGTAATGGGATTGTTCTTCGCGGAACCATGCATTTCGATTTTCGTCGGGTTTTTTCGTCATATTTTTTTCAAATAATTCGTTGAATTTGTTGTGGAAAACATTGTCTTCCATTTTGCCAATTTGTTCATTGATTTTCTTGGACGTGGTTTCATGGTGATCATCTTGGTTTGGTCGATAAACGGCGGATTCTTTTGAAACACTCATGTTTTGTTTTTGTTGATGGACGTAAAATTGATAAATCAGTTCATAGGCTTTTTTATAAAACAGGAAATATTTGGCGTCCATGCGCGATTTGTCGGGATGGAGCATGAGGACTTTTTTCTTGGCACGTTTCATGTCCTCCACATTGAGATTATATTGTAAATCGAATAATCCGAGCAATTCCTCTAAACTATAACTATGGATATCGAGATTATGGTTCATTATAAAGTAAGAATATATTTGATAGAAAAACACACCGCATTTTCTAGAAAATTGAAAGGTCAAATAATTAATGTTTGAAGGTATTCTCTTTAAGCAAACATGCAAATCTTCGTAAAAACATTAACCGGAAAAACCATTACTTTGGAAGTAGAACCAAGTGATTCTATTGACAATGTAAAGCAAAAGATTCAGGACAAGGAGGGTATTCCACCCGACCAACAACGTCTCATCTTTGCTGGAAAACAATTGGAAGATGGTCGTACCCTAAATGACTATAATATCCAAAAGGAGTCCACTTTACATTTGGTATTGCGACTGCGCGGGGGGTCTTCTGAGCAGTTTTCCTTGTACATTCCATCGATTTATGCAAATATTAGTGAAAAGGACATTAAGAAGACTTTTCGTAGAATGAAAATTGGTATTGTAGATTATGTAGAACTCATTCACCAGAAGCGTGTTGATGGAAAAATGGCGCAAAAGCGTGCCTTTGTATATTTCGAGAAGCTATTTGACAGTTCGGCTGCAAGTGAACTGAAAAATAGCTTCGAAAAGGACGAGGCGTATAAATTGTATTATTCGAATAACAACCATGTATTTTGGGTATTAATTAAAAATAGAGGTGGAAAGGGTTTCATGAAACATGTAGAAAAAGATGAAAGTTCTGTTTTGGATGATCGTCCAATGACATTGAACGAATTAGATGTTAGCGCTATTTCAAGCGAAGAACAAGACGAATATGACGAAGAATTCGAAAAGTTTATTAATGAAATAGAAGGGTGTCCTGGCGATGATTATGACCCGAGTGAAACGCAATTTGTATCTTCGGATTACGTTTCACAATTAGAATATCAATTATATGCATTGCAACAGAATTATGCAATGGTATATAATAGTTATGCGCAAATGTATAACCAGCATTATGCAAGTGAAGTAGAAGCAGCAGTATAGATTCTTATTATGTAATTTCATTTAACTATATACTTTTTAATGGGTTTTAGGAAGTTTTTCTCGTAATAGGTTATAAATGCAAAAAGAGATTGATCATGTTAATGCAATGTATAATCGTGATTTAAATAGACTAATGTCTATTAAAAATAATTACTTTTTTCAAATAAGTAAATGGCGTGTAAGGAATTACATTAAAAATATTTATAGAAGGCATATTAATAACTGGTTTCAGAAAAATAAACTCAATCTAGATAAAAAAAGGGCTAACGAGCTAGAAAAAATAAAACAAAAATATGATGCTCTCCCTCCAGTTCCATTGAAAAAGGCTTTATTAATCGGTATTAATTACAAAGATACGGAAGGTGAATTAAGAGGCTGTGTAAATGATGTAAATGACTTAAAAAAGATGTTAACTTCCAAATATGATTATTCTCCTTCAAACGTAACAACGGTCATTGATTCCGAAGCAACTCGCGAAAACATATTGAAACAATTCACAGAATTACTTCGTTCGGGTAAATCGGGTGAAACGTTGTTTGTTAGTTTTAGCGGACACGGGTATTATTGGAATGACACTTATAAAAAGGATGAAATCGACGGTAAAGACGAGTTAATTGTGACTGTAGACAATTATGCAATCGTCGATGATGAACTAAAGAATATTATTGATGCAAATTTGAAAGAAAACGTTACGCTAATTGCTCTATTTGACAATTGTCATAGTGGAACGATTTTGGATTTGCCGTATCATTATTTCAAAGAAGATAAGGAAATGATTCATCATTCATTATGTAAAGACACAAAGGGGACTGTGATTTGCCTTTCGGGATGTCGTGATGACCAAGTAAGTATGGATGCTTATTTACAAGGGGATTTCAATGGCGCCCTTACATTCCATTTTGTAGAAATGTTAACACATAATCGTTCGCTTACATGGAAAAAACTGGTTGATTCACTCAGAAGTAATTTAGAGCTGAAACAATTCAATCAAGTTCCTCAAATTACATGCGGTCGAAAAATGGATTTAGATCAATTACGTATTCAACTATAAGGTATATGAAATAGTGTAATCCTTCATATGTTTATATCTTTCAAGGGTTTAAAGATATGAACATATTTATTTTATAAACCATGCGTTTATTTTTTTGCGTTGCATTGTGTATGCTTGCTCATTATGGATTTGGATTCCAATCCATGATAAACGAAAAATGTAAGATTCCTTTATTGAATTTCCTCGATTTAGAGATTCCCACTATGACAATTACTATTTCAAGTGACGAAAAACCAGACGAACCGCCTAAAATTTGTAAACAATGCACTCATTATCGTCCAGCGATTTTCAAAGAACAATATGATGTTGGAAATCATGCGGCATCATGTTCAAAATTTCGTGAAATGAACTTAGTAAATGGAGATTATGAATTTATAAATGTGTTAGAAGCCCGAAAATCACCTAAATATTGTGGTAAAGAAGGCAAGTACTTTGAACATCGTGCTAATAGAATGGTGCAAGTAAATGGTTATGATGATGATGATGATAATAACGATAAAAATTAAAATAGAAATCTAATGTATACATGCCCGGAAAAGACTGCATTCATTGCAAAAAGCCAAATAACGCTGATAAATGGCGTTACACACTTATGACAACAGTATTGTTTTTGATCATTGTCAACCCGTATACATACAAATTGGTTCAAGGACTTTTAGGCGGACTTTGTAAAATCGCCGACCCAAAAACAGGTTGTCCTACTATGTGCGGAATCTTAGTTCACGCAGTTGTTTTCACTTTGATTTTGCGTTATTTAATGGAAGAATAAATAATATAAAAATATCGTTCTTTATATTTTTATAAAATGCCAAAAATCGATCATAATATCCAATTATCCGATAACGATAAAGCTATTTGTGACGCAAGTCTAAGTGAAATCATATTATATTACGGTGTTAAACATTCTCCTATGATTCTTGTATGTGGAGCTATATTGTTTGTTTATTATTGTGCATTATAATTTTGGTATAACATTGTATTTAGGGAAAAAGAAAATAAAAATGATTTTCTGAATACACTATATAATGAGCGAACACGAAGAGTTCATGCCGCTAGAACAAGCCCCCGTTCTTCTAACGGAAATCAGTTTAGAAACCCAACCAGAGGAAAAGGTAAATACAGAACAAGTTAAAAAGGACATTAAAACACTCGGCGCCATTATTGAACTCATTGTATCTACTGATTCTGATATCCAAAAATACAATGTAGAAATTTCGCCTAAAGTAAAGTCGATTTTGGAAAAATTGTTAAACGAAAACAACTATTTCGAAAAAGTAGAAGAATATTTATTGGCAATTATTAAAGACAACAAGTTAGACGCGAAAGATGTTCCAATTGTTATGCTTTTATTGACCGAATTATATGAACGTTTGGAATCTTTTTCCTTGGAAGATGTTAAGAGCGAAGATTGTGCAGATATCCTCAAGATTATCTTTGAAGTAGCTCTTCAAGAAAAAATCGTTCCTATTTCCGATGAAAATATTGAATTGATTTCTTCTATTTTTAACATTATTGATACAAGTGTTCGTCTTATTCAAACACGAAATAATTTAGACGATGCAGTTGCAACTGTAGATTCCTCTAAACAAGGATTATGCTATTGTTTGACACGTTATATTTGCAAATGGATAAAGGTAGAGAATAATTCCGAGGACGAATAAATGCCAGATGTCGGATTTGTCTTCGCCTTAAGAATTGTAAACGTGTTTGTATAAGTTCTAAACGAGCTGCTTCGTAGTTTTGTATCCATTGTTCCATATGAACCAATGTAACAATAAAGAGGAAAATGGAAATAAAGGAAAGTATTGTTTGCATCATGATGGTTTCTTATGATGCAAAAAACCTATTCTAATCAATTTTATATTGGTCGGTTAATATTTAGGAAAAACATATAAACCTTTTTTACACATATATATTAATGGAATCGTTACCTGTTTTGACCTCCATAGAATCTTACGATGAATTCCAAAGCATATTGCAACGAAACCCCGGTGTTATTATAATTAAGATGGGTGCAACTTGGTGTGAACCATGTAAAGTCATCGAGCCTTTGGTAAAACAGTGGTTTTCAAAAATGCCTGGAAATGTGCAATGTTATTCGTTGGATGTGGATGATAATTTCCAGATATTTGGTCAATTTAAGAAAAAAAAACTGGTAAAAGGGATTCCGGCTCTATTTGCGTATTATATTGAAAACGAGGATTGTTTACCGGATGATTTTGTATCGGGTAGTGATCATACACAAGTAAATATGTTTTTCGAACGTTGTGTGGATTATTCCTCTAAACTATTAACTAAGTGAATTGTGTGTTTTTTGAAATACTTCCATGCATCGTATAGGTCACCTTTATCGTTTTTTGCGAACGCATCGATTTTATCATAATCAAAGGGGTCTAATTGCGATGCGTATATTTTTTTCTCTAAAAGTTGTTTTTGAATCGGTATCATGTTCTGTAGTTTTGAAGTATGGTATTTTTGGTATGGATACAAATAATCGTAATAATAGAACATGTAGCCATACCATTGGTAAAAACTATCCACGTATTTTCCATTGGTATGGTTTTTCAAAATTTCCATCATAATGGATGGAATTTTTTGCTCTAAATGATATTCCTGTGCATTAGGTCGTTGAAACACTATAAAATTGGCGATTTTCACGTTTTTCGTGTGTAATTTCATTGATTCCGCGCATTTAAGAAACGGATCGCATAAGGTTTCGATGTTTTCAGGGCGAATCACATAATCGAATAATAGAATATGGGTGTTTTGAATCGAATGACCGTCTATTTCCGATGTTAATAGTTGTATGTTTTCCTCTAAACGTTGTGTATTGTGGAAATCATCGACCACGACGACCAGGTTTTTCTTTGTTTCTAGGTAACTATTGCGAATAAATATAGGAAGCATTTGGTAGGCACTATTGCTGCAAAACTGGACCTGATTGTTTCGCAATATGCCGAAATCGACAATCGGAAAGTTGTGTTTTGAGCCGATGGACATATACATTTGATTTATGTTTGACCCATGGTTATTTAACCAGGTTTCAAAATAGTTACTATTTTGGCAAAATTCGATCGTGCTGTTCATTTTATTCGTCGTCACTGGATATATATAAAATCAATTTTATATATAATTCTCATTAAAGAAGGTGCATCACTCGACGTTGTTATTCATATTTGCTTATGTAATGTATTTTCCTATTTCGCAATAAACGATTTCTATTGGTAAGGATTTTTTTTTGTTTGCTATTACTTGCAGTTTCAAATTATTTAAATAACGAATTGGTCTTAATAACACTAGTTCCATTAATTTATGATTTTTCACTATTTTGTGTTTTAATAGTTCTTCGATTTGATGATGTTTTACAAAATTATTTACTTTATGATAACGGTTATCAATATTTTCGTATTCTACATCTTCTTCTAAATTCAGTGTATCCAACATTATATTTATAATTTCAATGTGACTGAAATCGCCGCGTTCTATATAATCAAATCCCCCGAAATCAATTGGACAAAAATCGCTGAATTTTAAAATATTTTGTGCTTCGCTACCTAAAAGAGCTGCCGCCATAAAGGCACTCACTCCTTTGTTATTTTTAACATTTATATCTACTTTTTTATCAATAATAAGATGTCTTACTATTTCGACATGCCTCCTTAAAGAGGCAATTATTAATGCATTGTTTCCATCATCCGCCTGGTGATGTACATTTGCTCCAAATTGTATCAACTTGTTTGCAACGTTTGTATTACATTCATATTGAAGAGAGAACAATAATGGACTATAACCTCTCCATGATGTAACATTTACATTTGCGCCATTTTGTATTAGTTTATCTGCGCATGTAAATTCTTCGTCTTCTATTGCAACCATTAAAGTAGTTAATCCTGCTTTTTTTTTTATATTTAAATCGGCTTTCAATTCAATCAACATTGTTATAGCGTCCATTGAAGACATACAAACCATTAGTGCCGTTTCACCGTCTTTGTTTTTCGCATTTATATCAATACCTTCTTTTGCGAATATAGAAATAAAATCAGTGGATTTAGCTATTCGATTTGGATCGATTGCAGTTTCTCCTCTTTGACTTGCTAACACACCACACAATAATGCATTATTTTCGTTTTTATTTACAAGATCTATTTTCGCACCCGCATTAATTAATTTTTTTACAATTTCTAGATTACCATTTTTACAAGCAATCATTAAAGCACTGTATAGATCATTATATTCCTGTGCATCTAAATCTGCTCCTGCATCGATTAATACGTTCACCAAATCATTATGTCCATAAAATACTGAAAGTAATAGGGGGGTCATTCCATCATTGTTTTTCACGTTTATATTTGCGTTCTTTTTAATTAAAAGATTTAATTGGTTTAAATTACCTGATTGTGCAACATTCAATAACGGATTTGTCATTCGATCATTTTGTAATTCTATATTTGCACCCAAATCAATTAAACGTTGCATCAGTTGCAAGTTTTCCTCTTTACATGCGATTAATAAGGGACTATCATTCGAATATTGACTAACGGTATTTATATTTACATTTTTTTCAATAAGAAGTCGAATGATACTTTCATTATTCTCTTCAATTGCATGAATAAATATTGTATATCCGATTCTATCATACATATCTAAGTCTGCGCCAGCGTTTATTATTGCTTCAACCGCGTCATAAAATTTATGTTCAAAAGCATGTATTAATGGTGTTTTCATACTCGAATTATGAATATTTACATTTACGTTGTGTTTAAGTAACTGCAATATGCATGGTAGATTTTTACTATCAATTGCAAGAAATATTGCTGTATCGTCATTGTATTCGTTTATTGCATCTAAATTGGCACCTGCATTAATAAGCATTTCGATAATATCGTTATGATTATTTAAAATGGCAGACATCAAGGGTGTATATCGATCTTGGTTTGGTATATCGTCATAACGATAATTATTGTCAATGTAAAAATCGAGATTATTTTCTCCCCGGTTGTTTAAATCAGCATGCTTATCAATTAGCATGCGTACTATTTCACTATAGCCATTTTCACACGCAATCTTCAATGCATTCTCATTATTCTTGTTATAATGATTAAGATTTGCACCATGCAAAATAAATGTTTTGGCAATATCTATGTATCCATTGTTTAGTGCAACAATTAGTCCATTATATCCACAATAGTTTTGGAAATCGACATTTGATCCGGCCTTTATAAGAAGGTTTACAATATCAATGTGGTTATAGGATACTGCATAATATAATGCTGTTCCGTCATAATCAGACAACATATAATTCGTGTCTACATTTTCTTTAATTAACGACTTGACTGCTTCTATATTACCTGTTTTAGAAGCTTCGATTAAGCGAATATTTTGTTGATCCATTATGTTATGTATTCATAGAATATAAATAACTTTATATTGTTGAAATAAAGTTATTCGTAACAATGATCTATTGTTTACTTTTTTTTGGGACTCTGTTTGCGTGAATATTTGCTTCTTTTTCTACGTTTCTTACTTTTTTTTCCGCCCATTTTGTATTTTTCTCCTGGTTCTTCTTGTGGTTTTTCTTGTTCTTGTTCTTGAGCTTGTGCTTGTTCTTCCTTTTCAAGTGATTCTTCTTTTTCGCTTTCATCCATTTGTTCGATATTTTCTTCTTCATCTTCTTGTTCTTGTTGTTTACGTATTTCTTCGTTTTCTTCGTCATTTTCTTCTTTGATTTGTTCTTTTTCTTCTTCAGTACGTCTGTCTTCATATTGTATATCTTGTCGGATTTCATCACTTTCTTGGTTAATGGTATCTGCGACTTCACTTGCGTAATCCGTATAAGTAACATAGGCAAAAATACCGGTTACTAATGTGACCATACCAATAACCGCATACGGAAATCCATATACACCATTATGAACAGCGATTTCCATTGGACGATTGTAATACATTGAATTTGTTATACTTTGAAAAAATTGACCCATTGAACTTTCTTTTCCGGTTTTTGTATTTGTATTACTCATTATATAGTAAAATTATATAATAAGAAACGTATTATGCACAATTCCCTGGGCGTGCATATCCAATCACAGCACAAGCAATACGTTTTCCAGCGTTTCCTGTTTTGAGGCTTTCAGCATTTCCCCCTAAACCACAATCATCTTCGTTTTCATGAATAATGAGTCCGCGTCCAATAATATTGTATTTATTACCTTTTAGTTGTATAACATTGTCGTAAAATCGATAATGTGCCACGCCTTTTTCATTGGTTTCCAAATTTCCTAAATCTCCTACATGTCTTTCCTTGGATCCGGGGCAGCCATGATTTTGATGGGTCGGATTAAAATGGGAACACATGCTATTGCATTGTTCGCTCATATCTCCGTATTCATGTACGTGGAATCCATGTTTCGCGTTTTTCTTTAAACCGTGTATATTTACGTCAATTGCGACTTTATTTCCAAGATCTGTGAAAAGTACAGTTCCATGTATTTTGCCTTGGAAAACGGCGATTCCTTGTGTTTTTTGTGTGTTTGTCTTGGAATTACTCATTTTAAAAAGGATGAATATAGACAATAAACATATAAACACGATCGATAAATAGACCCATGAAGGAAGTTTCATTTATATATTTCCAAGAGAGAGAGAATATATAAAACGTCGAAAATAAGTACAAAACAAATGATTTAAAAATAGAACTTTTACACCTAGTATATGAATCTACGTCAAGGATATGGTTATGTATTGAAGTCTATTCGGAAAGATGTTACGTTGAACCCTGTAAAGGCTAATTTACAACATCAAACGTTCGTTATTTCAGGTGCGTCACGGGGTATTGGACTAGCCATTGGAAAATCCTTATCAAAGTTAGGAGCAAATGTAGCTATTTTGGGTAGAACAAGAGATCCTCATCCCAAATTGGAAGGAACACTCGATAGTGCGCGAGAGGAAATTGAAAAACAAAACGCTTTTAAAAACAATACTGTAATGTCATTGCATTGCGATGTAAGAGACTACGATCAAGTGAATGAAACAGTCGATCATATTGCTAAAAGATTCGGACAAATAAACGGTGTCGTTTTGAATGCCAGTGCTCTTTGTTTAAATCCGACTTTATCACAAAGCCAAAAAGAGGTTAATTTAATGAGTCAAGTAAACATAAATGGGACGTTTTATGCAGGACAAGCATGTTTGCGTCATATTTCCAAAATGCATAATGGGAATGTATTGGTAATTGCGCCTCCACTTAGTATGCTAAACGAGGATCATTGGTGGACGCCGCATATGTATTATTCCATGTCGAAATTCAATATGACATTAATGGCAAAGAGTTGGGCAAAGGAATTCCCGGGTATTGGTGTAAATACACTATGGCCGCGCACGACTATTGATACCGCCCCTGTGCGAAACATATTGGGTGGCGAACCTATGGCAAATATTTCCAGAAAAACGGACATTATGGGCGAAGCCGCAAAACATATCTTTTTAGCAGATCCGAATGTATGCACTGGAAAGAATTTCATTGACGATGAAGTATGTGTGAG
>Ga0181567_10001685_pt1 | contig 16708 bp, 14 predicted proteins | sample 101ome_14_FD_133761 | JGI IMG/M metagenome (GOLD analysis project Ga0181567, IMG submission 133761) | Coastal salt marsh microbial communities from the Groves Creek Marsh, Skidaway Island, Georgia - 101403AT metaG (megahit assembly) | ecosystem: Environmental > Aquatic > Marine > Intertidal...
GCTGAGGTGGGGAAAGAGCAAATCCCGCTGAAAGACGTAGCCGATGCCGCGTGCTTCCGGCGGTTGATCGATGCCGCGCTGGGAGGAAAACAGCACGTCGTCCCCAACGGATATTTCGCCCCGGTCAGGTCGCAGGAGGCCAGCTATTATATGGAGCAGGGTGGTCTTGCCGGCGCCGGAGGGACCGTAGAGGGCGGTTGTCGGGTAGCGGCACTGGAGATCGACCGAGAGCGCGAAGTCGGCCAGCGCATGCTCTAGGTGTATGCGCAGCACGTCAGGACCTCCGCATGCGTCGGCTGGCCCACTCGCTGGCCACGAGGGCCGCCAGCGCGATTGCGACAGATACGACGACGAGTCGTGCGGCGGCCGCCTCGCCGTCGGGCTGGTTGAGATAGGTGTAGATAGCGGCTGGCAGGGTGCGCGTCTGTCCGGCAATATTGGATACAAACGTGATGGTGGCGCCAAATTCACCGAGGCTTCTGGCAAAAGCTAGCAGCGCGCCGACGAGCAGTCCGGGCAGGGACAGAGGCAGGGTAATCGTGCAGAAGGTGCGCCATTTAGACGCGCCGAGCGTGCGCGCAGCGCGCTCGAGCTGTGGGTCGATTTCCTCTATGCTCAGCCGCACGGAGCGCAGGACGAGCGGGAATGCAACGACCGCTGAGGCGATCACTGCACCCTTCCAATCAAAGGCCAGCGCAATACCGAGCGCGTCGAGCGTGGGGCCAAGCGGTCCGCGGCGGCCAAAGAGCAGCAGAAGCAGGTAGCCGGTAACCACGGGAGGCAATACGAGCGGCAGATGGCACAGGCCATCCAACAGCACTTTGAACGGGAAGTCGCGCCGCGCTAGCAGCCAGCCCAGCGCCACGGCCGGTGGCAAAGTGATAGCGACGCAGCCCAGCGCTACGCGCAGCGAAAGGCTGAGCACGTCCCACTCCTCAGGGCTGAGCACGTGGCGCCTCCTCCTGCAGTGTGGTAAAACCGTGCCGGCTAAACAGGGTCTGTGCGCTGTCGGACCGGATCTGTGCAAAGATGCGCCGCACGGCAGGTCGATCTCGTCCGGCGACGATCGCAGCGGGGTAGCGAATGGGCGCGTGCAGGCTGTCGGGGAGAGGAGCAATGATCTGCACCTCATCTAAAATCATGGCATCCGTTGCGTAAACGATGCCTATGTCGCATTCGCCGCGCGCGACGTAGTTCAGGGCCGATCGCACGTCTGCCGAAGGCGCGAGGCGATCGCTTAGGTAGTTCCACCAACCAAGGCGTCTAAGAGCCTGGCGCGCATAGATGCCAGCCGGTACGTGGGACGGATCACCTAAAGCAATGCGGCCCTCAAATGCATCGCTAAGATTGAACTGGTTCTGCACGTCGATTTCTATAGAGCGGTCCGTCGATGCTATAAAAACGAGTTTGTTGCCGAGTAGGTTGATACGGGTAGTCGAGTCGATGAGGGCTCGCTGCTGGAGGTAATTCATCCACTGGCCGTTGGCCGAGAGGTAGATGTCTGCGGGGGCCCCAGCCTCTATTTGTTTGGCTAGCGTAGAAGAGCTGGCAAAAGAGAGATGCACGTCTGGATGGCGCGCGCGCGGCAGCAGTTCCCCGAGGGCTGAGTTCAGGCTCGCCGCCGCAAAGATCGTGACGGGATCCTCTGCCCGTAGAGGCATTGCGCTAGATAAGAGCAGCGCGACAAGTAGGAAAGATCGGATTAAATGCATGACTGTAGAAAACATCGGCAGGTCTGCCCGAAGGGGCAACGGAAGGATATCCCGCGGATCTGCATCGGTTGCTCTATTCATTCCAGAAACGTCCCAGCGAGCGTTCGATGTCCTCGCAAGAGCGCACGGTATACACGTCCTGCCAGAAGGGGGGAAAGAGGCGTCGGTAGCGGCGCTGGTCAAAGCGGCGGTCTAATAGGAGCACGGTGCCGCGGTCGGCGTCGGTGCGAATAACGCGCCCGGCCGCCTGTAGAACGCGATTCATGCCGGGAAAGGTATAGGCGTAGTCAAAGCCCGGGAGGTCGGCTTCGTCAAAATAGTGGCGAATCAAATCGCGCTCTAAGCAGATCTGCGGCAGGCCAACCCCGACTATAGCCGCTCCTACGAGGCGATCTCCCACGAGGTCTATGCCTTCGCCAAAGATGCCGCCCATAACGGCAAAGCCGACGGTGGGTCGTGCGTTATCCTCGGCAAAGACTGCGAGAAACGCCTCCCGCTCCCGCTCGGACATACCGGTTTCCTGCACCAATACATCGATGTCGGGATGGCTTTCGGCAAAGCGCTCGGATACCTCCTGCATGTAGCGGTAGGAGGGGAAAAATGCCAGGTAGTTACCCCGCCGTTGACGCGCGTTCGCAGCGATCGACTCGGCTACTTCGCCATAGCTCTCTTCGCGTTTTTTATACGTCGTATCAATCTGGTCGGCCAGGAGCAGACGCAGGTTTTCCCGTGGGAAAGGCGAGTCCAGGCTGAGCATCGGATCGTCCTCGTCGCCGCCCAGCATTTGGCGAAAGTAGTCTAACGGCGTCAGCGTAGCGGAGAAGAATACGGCCGACGTGCCGCGTCTGAGTGCGTCGCGAATGTTCTTTGAAGGGTCTACGTTATAGAGCCGTAGGTACACTTCTTTTTGCTGCTTTTCGGCGTAGGTGGTATAGTGCGCGTCGTATAGTTCGGCAATGCGAGTAAAGGAGAGGATGGAGAAATATAGCTCCATGAGTTCTTCGAAAAAGGACGAGGCGGCGCTGCGCGTTAAAACGCGTTCGGCCTCGCGGAGAAATTTATCGAGCTTGGGGAGAATATCCTCTGGCATCTTGGGATCAATCCAAGCGCTGCCATCGCCTTCCCCTTCGACTTTCTTTCCCACCCCCAGCAGGTATTTATTTATATCGCCGAGCAGTTTGCCCAGAGACGGTTGCTCTTTGGCCACCAGCCGGCGGACGCCGAGTATCTCGCTTTTATAGAGATCGGCAGAGAACATTTCTCTGGCCCGATCGACGAGGTTATGTGCTTCGTCAACGAGGAATGCATACTGGCCGCCCTCTTCCTCAAAAAAGCGCTTCAGATGGGCGCGCGGGTCGAAAACGTAATTGTAATCGCATATGATTAGGTCGGACCACAGCGAGAGTTCGAGCGAGAATTCGAAAGGGCAGACCTGATGCTTTTGCGCGTATTCCTCGATGAGCGGACGCGTGAAAGCGTCGTGTTCAAATGCGTCTTGGAGCGCATCGTTGATTCGGTCGAAATAGCCGATGGCAAAGGGACACTGGTCTGTATCACAGCGCGTGCCGCCGTTGGGCTTGAAGCAGATTTTATCGCGTGCCGTTAGCGTTAGACTCTTGAGCTGTAGTCCCTCACTTCGCATGTCTTCTACGGCTTTTTCGGCAACGGTTCGACCGATCGTTTTGGCCGTGAGATAAAACAGCTTTTCCGCATGTCCTAGCCCTAGCGCCTTTACGGCGGGAAAGAGCGTGGAGATTGTTTTTCCTATACCAGTCGGGGCTTGAGCAAAGGCGCGTCCGCCATTTTCGACGGCTCGGTAAGTGGCTACGGCCAGCGCGCGCTGGCCGGGACGATAGTCGGCAAAGGGAAAGGGTAGCGCTTTAATCGTGGCATCGCGCTCGTCGCACCAGCCGTGGTAGATATGGGCCCAGTGCATATAGCGGGTTATCACATCCTCGAAAAAAGCTAGTAATTCTTCACGCTCAAACGTGCGTCGATCTTCGTGGCAGGCCAAGCTCTCGAGCTGCACGTAGGTGAGCTGGACGTCGACCGACTCTAAATCGTGCTGGATCGCCAGTATGCTCGCGTAGACTTTGGCCTGGGCCCAGTGCACGGGGACGTCTTCTTTTTCGGGATCGAGCGCTCTTTCGGTGGTTTTTATCTCCTCGACGAGCACGCAGTCTCCTTCGATCAGCAATCCATCGATGCGCCCGTTAATCTCAAGTGCTATACCGTCTACCTCGACGGAGTGAGATACGGGGACTTCTGCCTGATAGTGTTCGGGCCGCGTGTCCTGTATGCGCTGGTGGCCGCGCGTGCCTTCTACGAGGCGATCTGGACTGCCAAAGCCGCCAGAGGACAGGCTGCCCGACCGAAGGACAAAGCCAACGAGGGCGCGGACAGAAGTTTTCAGTGCGTGCGTAGTCATAGTAGATTTAGGTAAAGATAGGAGCTATTTTAGGCGGCGCTACTGAGTGCGATGGTGTAATGGATGCGCGCCATTTGTATTTTCTAATCCGAATTGTAAAACGCTAGTTGGGAGAGATGGACTATGGCAAGAGAAGTGGACGTCGTGTTGGGCATTATTGGCGGTTCGGGACTGTATCAAATGGAGGGTGCCGAGGTCGTGGCAGAACACGCAATCAGCACGCCCTTTGGCCAGCCGTCCGATGCAATTGTCGAGACGCGCTTGGGAGATCGCACGGTGTTTTTTCTTCCGCGCCACGGACGCGGTCATCGCCTGTTGCCGTCGGAAGTGCCGGCACGAGCCAACGTCTGCGCATTAAAGATGCTGGGCGTTACGCACGTGCTTGCCGTCAGTGCCTGCGGAATTATGCGCGAAGAAATTGCTCCGGGCGATATGGTTGTGCCGGACCAAATTTTTGATCGCACGCGCGGCCAGCGTCCCTCGACCTTTTTTGGCGATGGGATCGTGGGGCATCTACCCTTCGCCGATCCATTTTGCGGAGAACTGCGAGAGTTGCTGCTGCAGTCGGCGGGGGAAACGGACGCTACGGTGCACGCTGGGGGCACCTACATCTGCATGGAAGGGCCGCTTTTTTCCACGCGCGCCGAGTCTAATTTTTATCGAAAAACGGTCGATGCGGCGGTGATTGGTATGACGGCGCTACCCGAAGCCAAACTCGCACGCGAGGCCGAACTGTGCTACGCCATGCTGGCGATGGGGACGGACTACGACTGCTGGCACGAAGAGGAGGAAGACGTTACGATCGAACAGGTCTTGGCCGTTATGCAAGCCAATGCAGCGACGGCACATCAGATCGTGCGCCGCTTGCTCGAGGCGCTGCCCGCTCGTTCGACGTGCGCCTGTCTCAGCGCAGCGGCGCACGCCATTGTAACCGATCGCGGGACCATTCCCGCTGAAACCGTTGAGAGGCTGCGACCCATTTACGGGCATTATCTAGACGCGTAGCGGCCGATCCGCCGCTACGCGTCTATAGTTTACTTCTTTTTTCGACTTCTGGACTTTTCGACCCGTCGCAGGGTATTTCCATCCTGCACGGCGTCGTAAATGGCCGCAAAGGATTTGCTGCCGTCGTCTTCGACCGGCACGCATTCCGATCCCGCCTCGGATACGGGCATGGCGTCGCGCGGATAGACGTTGTGCAGCGCCTGCTTAGAGCAGCCGTAGTAGGTGACTTCTCCGTTGGCTCGCGCGTAGCGATACACGTGGCGCGGTGGATCGACCCACGTGTAGTCTACACGGTTCTTCTCGACAAACTTCTCGTCAATTTCTACGCCAAGCCCAGGCCGTTCGGGCACGCGGTAGTAGCCGCCACGCAGCTCGATGGGCTCTTTGATAAGCTGTTTTTTCCAAATATTCATGCAGGTGATAGCGGGCCACTTGGCCTGCGGGCACACGGCGCCCAAATGAGCGGCCCACGTCGTGGTAATGCCCGTGCCCACCAGCTGCAGCCAAAACGGTTTATTGGCTGCGTCGGAGATGGCCGACTGCTGCATGATGTTATTTGCTCCGGCGCATACGACAAAGCCGTCGGTCACGTCGTGCTGCAGCGTCGTCATAATAGGGGGGCTGCCAAAGTGCATGGCAACGGGTCGGTCAAGGCGATTGCGAATTTGTGCATTGCCCGCGACGTCGCCCTGCGGAATGGGCGTCTCGATCATGGCCACTTGCTCATACTGCTCTAGCGTCGAGAGAAACTCAACGGCGCTGGCCGCGTTGCCCAACGTAGCGTTAAAGTCGAGGTCTAGCTTGAACTGCGGCGGTACGACCTTGATGATAGCGCCAATGGCGTTGTGCAGATCGTACCAGGTGCGCGCCTTGAGCTTGGCCGTCATATAGCCGGCTTTTACGGCGTCAGCACACTGGCGCGCCCAGTCCTTTGCAGGCATATCCATAGCCCACCAAGAGAGCGGACACCAGTCGCGCACTTTGTTGCCGAGCAGCCGATAGGCTGGCGTTCCCAGCTTCTTGCCAACGGCGTCAAAAAGTGCCATTTGCACGCCGGCGCCCAGCGCGTCGTCCCAGAGCAGATCCGCGGCCGTCTTGCCGACGATGCGATCTTCTATATCAGTTGGAACTTTGGACCAGGTGTAGTTGGGAATAGTTTCTCCCCAACCGACTGTGCCGTCGTCCATGGTGATCTTGCACAGCTGGACAATGCGCCAGTGGGGCAGCCAAAACTTCATGTGGGCGTTGGTATGATTGGTGAAGGGGACGTCGATATGAATCAGTTGGACAGATTTGATTCGCATGGTAACCTCTCTTTGGGGGAGTGCGATTTCAGGCGAAATAGATAGCTGAGTCCAGACAGGTTGTCAAGAACGGAAGAAAAAATGTAACAATGCGGTGCGTGCCGTGTAGCCTTGGCGTATGTTCAAGATCTATCCATAAAAGGCCGCGTGCGTAGGTCATACGGCACGCGGATTTATTCATACATTAGGCCCTATGCAAATACGAGAGCTGGCAGAGCGGATCCTCTTTGGAGATCGCTGGGAAGATAAATTAGTCGCGTTGGATCGATATGAAGATTCGGCGCCTGGCACTGCGTTTGTCGTGCCAGAGCGGCCAGGACGGCCCGTGGGCTTGGGCTTAGACGAGTGGCACGGTCGCGAAAAGATGCGCTTTCGCGACGTGGGTAAGTTGCACTCGGAAAGAGAGCGCGGCCTCGTCCTTCACTTTTTTGCCAACCACGAGCTGCTCGCCCTCGAGCTTATGGCGCTCGCCCTGCTGAAATTCCCCGACGCGCCGCAGAAATTTCGCCGCGGGGTAGTGCAAACGCTAAAGGACGAGCAGGAGCACGTGCGCATGTACCGACGACGCATGGACGAGATCGGCGTGGAGTTTGGGCAGATCCCGGTCAGCGATTACTTCTGGAAAGCGATCGCTCCGATGCGCAGCCCGAGCGACTTTGTCACTGGCCTGAGTCTGACGTTAGAGCAGGCTAACCTCGACTATGCCGTCCACTACGCAGGGGTTTACGAGGGGCTTGGTGATGAATCGACCGCTGCGATTCTCCGACAGATTTACAAAGACGAAATAAGCCATGTCAAACACGGTTTGGTCTGGTTTGAGCGCTGGCGCAGCGCCGAACAGACGCAGTGGGATGCCTATCGAGAAGGCCTGCCCGAACCGCTGAGTCCGGCGCGTGCAAAGGGAATCGGCTTTAATCGACAAGGGCGACTCAAGGTGGGCTTTGACCGCGCCTATCTCGACGCGCTCGAGGTCTTTTCGCGCTCGCGTGGACGCTGTCCGAACGCGTTCTGGTTTAATCCAAACTGCGAGGGAGAAGTTGCTGCGGGCCGCCCGGGAGACTTGGCCTCCAAGCAGATCCGCCAGCTGGCGAACGATCTGCGCGCGCTGCCCATGCTCTACTGTGCCCAGGACGATGTCGTGCTAGTAGAGCGTCGGCCGAGTGTAGAATTTCTTCGCACGCTGCGCGCGCTGGGCTTTACCGTTCCCGAGTTTGTCGAGTGCGACAGTGGACCTATGGCATTGAAATCGCTCGTTGAACGCAAACTGCACGGAGTGCGTCCGTGGGGTTGGAGCCCGCAGAGCGCGGCTTTTTTCGCACCGCTTGCCGACCAACTCGCACCGGGTGAAACGCTGGGCTGGCAGCCGGCGTGGCGCGCACTCTATTCAAAGGCGTGGAGCGCGGATCACCTGCGCAACTTTATGGATGAATCCGGTGAAGATTGGATGTGTGGCACGGAAGTCATCGGGCGTATTTGTCAGAGTGTAGATGGAGTCGAGTCCGCATTAGCGCACTGGACGGATTGGGACGAAGTGGTGATCAAAGCTGCAATCGAATCGTCGGGTCGCGGACAGATCCACGCACGCGGCGGACGGTTGCGCAGCCAGCAGCGCGGTTGGTTAGAGAATGTGCTGGCGCGGCACGGGCAGGTTGTGGTTGAACCCTGGTTAGACAAGGTCCTCGATCTCTCACTGCACTTTGACATCGACGGAAATGGCCAGGTGCACGTAGCCGGGTGGACGCGTTTTTTTACCGATCAGCGCGGACAGTACCGCGGAACCTTTGTCAGCCAGATGGTAGCGGGTTTGGACGATGAGACTAAAAAGTTTCTCTATGGCGACGGCCGCGATCCGCGCCGACTGCGCCGCTTGGGCGAACAGCTGAGCGCCCACCTCGGATCGTCGCTCGCTGAGGTGGGCTACGTCGGCCCCGTTTGCATCGATGCATTGGTCTATCGATGTCGGGGAGGTCTGCGTTTTAAACCCATCGTCGAGATCAATCCGCGCACCAGTATGGGACGCGTTGCGCTGTCGCTGCGGCAGCGCGTCAACTCGGCGCGCACGGCGCTCTGGCTCGTGGTTACGGCGCGCGAGGCCCAGGCCGCAGGCTACGCCAGTTTAGCTGAATGGGCCGCCGAATTTGAGACGGTCTGGCCGGCTCGTCTGGCAGACGACGGTGCTCAGATTGGTGAGGGCGCACTCTTTGTTACAGATCCTGCTCAGGCCGGTGCGTGCGCTGGCCTCTTACTCGTCGATCAGACCCTGTCGGGATGCCGTCAGCGCGCGCTGGAAGTGGGGTTGGATATCGGCGTTTAAAGCAGCCCTACTTTTCGGGCTCGCCTAGTGTTCGTGCGGATGGTTTTCTTCTACTTGGTATACTCTATCGACGTCTTCCCACCACTCGATTTGCGGCAGCGCTGCTCCATACAGAGTCGTCTGTCCAACGATGGGCGTGGCCGCTTGGATGCCAGCAGTCTCGGCGGCTGTCTTTAGGCGCTGCATCGGCTCATACCAGGGATGGAGCGCTAGGTTTAACGTGCCCCAGTGTATGGGATGAAGCACGTCGCCGCGCAGGTCGAGGTGGGCCTGCACGCTCTCTTCGGGAAACATGTGCACGTAGCGCCAGCGCTCGTTGTAGGCACCGCACTCGACAAAGGTCATGTTGAAGGGGCCATAGCGCCTCCCTATTTCTGCAAAGCCGTCAAAGTAACCCGAGTCTCCGCTGATGTATATGCGGTGCTGCGGGCCCTCTACGACCCACGAAGTCCATAGCGTCCTGTTGCGATCGGTTAGGCCACGACCGGAAAAATGCTGAGCGGGCGTCGAGACGATGTTGAGGCTGTCTCCCATCGACAGGCTTTCCCACCAGTCCAATTCGCGGATTTTTCCTCGCTCTACGCCCCATTGGGCCAAGCGATTGCCCACGCCTAGACCCGTGATGAAGAGCGCGGTTTTTTCGTCCAGTGCTTGGATCGAAGATTTGTTTAAATGGTCGTAGTGATCGTGTGAGATGAGCACGGCATCAACGGAAGGCAGCTGCGCTATGGACAGGGGAACATCGCCGTTGTAGCGAGTGGGTCCCAGAGGAGATACGCGCTTGGCAAACACGGGATCGGAGAGCAGTCTAAATCCATCGACGTTTAGGAGGAGAGAAGAATGTCCGAGCCAGGTAGCGCTCAGGTGATTGGGGCCTGGGTGCAGGAACGCGCTCAGGTCGACCTGCTGTTTGGGCAGGGGTCTATTGGGTTCTCGCTCTTCACTGCTAAAGAGAAATTTGGGTATCATGGTGAGGCCGTCTTTCAGTGAGAGCGGCGGTCTTTGTTCGGGATTACGGAACGTACCGTCGCTGTACTGAGGAGATGTTTCCCACCGGGCTCTCTGCGCCTTCTCGCTCTGTGTCAGCCACGCAGAGCACGCCGTAGATAGGGCTATAAACAGCAGACTCAAGGGTAGGAGTAGGCGCTTCATATTCCTATCTCTTTACCGTTTATGGTCCAAAGAGCGCATCGAGTTTAGCGGGAAAACCGGGCCGTCCATTACTATTTAAGCAGGTGCCCACAAAGCGCCCTTGTAGAATGAGGGTGCCGTCGCCGCGGCGTATCTCCTGTGCGAAGACAAAGCGGACGCGTCCCTGGCGTTCGGCGCGCAGATAAACGGTGAATGCGTCCCCGCTGCGCAGGGGATGCTTGTAGTCGAGCTCGCAGCGCGTGATGACGAGATCGTGTCCTTCTCTGTGCAGTTGGGCAAAGTCGAATCCGCACGAGCGCAGGAATTGGTGGCGAGCGTGCTCGAGGTAGTTTTGATATACGGCGTTGTTGACGATGCCCTGCAGGTCGCACTCGTAGTCGCGGACGCTAAAATCGAGCGCAAAGGTGTGATCTGTAGTCACGTGAACCTCCGTTTAGAGCGGAATGTAGATCAATGCGTAAAGCGCAGCGAGTGCGAAAGAGACGGCCGGGGCGATGAGTAGACCCGTGAGCCACAGGGTGGCGCGTGCGGACTGATGGCTCGCTGGCAGGAGGAAAAGTGCGCCCGCCAAGGGCAATGCCGGCACGTATAAGACCGCACGGGGCACGTCGCTCGTATAGAGAAAGAGATGCGTTAGCAGGCCGAGTGCGACGGCGATTGCGGCCGCTTTTGGCACGCCCCAAAGGGCGGCTAAGGTGCGTTTCCCCGCGCGTTGATCGGCCTCTGCATCGGGCAGGGTAAAGGCAATTGCTGCGGTGGTTTGCAAGTAAATGTATGCGGCTATTAGCGCAATGATAGACAGGGGGTTTTCGCCGGGGTGGAGTGCGGGAAGACGCCCCGCCTGTACGTAAAAGCCGGCTACGGGTAAAATACATCCGACGCCTAGCGCCTGTAGGAGTTCGCCGCCGCCGCGGTAGTTCAGGCGCAGCGGTGGCAGGCTGTAGGACCAGAGCAGGAAAAGGCCACAGACAAAGAGAAAGGGCGCGAGCGGGCGGTCGTGCGCCGCGGCTAATAGCAGACCGAGTGCGAGCACGGCGACCCCGGAAAAGAGTCCTGCGCGCAGTAAAGTAGCAGGCTCAATACGCCGCTCTACGAGCACGCGCGAGCCGCCAGAAAAGAGCGTCGGCGTCTCGTTGAGATCATCTGCCTGCCTATCGGCCCAGTCGTTGAGGAATACGATAAAGAGCTGCATCGCCAAGCCGTATAGAGCTAGCAGCAGGCAGAGCTGTGCGGAGACGGCGCCATACGTGGCGTAGGCAAGGGTCTGACCGAATAATAGCGGGAGCTGCAGATTGACAGCAGAGGGTAAACGCGCTGCCTGTAGCCAGGCGCGCATCAGCGCAGGGTAAACGTGGAGAGCACGGCGGCGTGGTCGCTGGGCCACTGAACGCGGTGTTGGTTGAGCACCTGTGCTTCTAGGGCGTGTAGGTGGGCCGCTCGGTAGTACACGTAGTCAATGCGATCTTGCCAGCTGTTTGGGTTGCGCGGCGTCCAGGTATGGCCCGGATCGGCAATGGGGTCGGGGTGGACCTGCCGATAGACGTCCGTGAAGCCGGCCTTTGCCATGTATGCACTGACGGGCCACTCCACCGCCATATTGCAGTGCAGTGAACTGGCAGACTGGGTCCAGTCTAGGTGTGAGGGGCTGTTGAAATCGCCCGCAACAATGAGCGGTTCGGCATCGTCTAGGTAGGGCTGTAACGCTTCGAGAATGGTCTGCATCTCGCTGGCGCGCGTTTCGTGCTCGGCCTCTATCAGACCCTCGGGCGTTGCCTCGTCGCGCTGCACGTCGTTACAAAAGTCGGGTAGATAGTGGAGCCACAGGCTAAACAGCTTGAGGGTGCGTTCAGCGCCTAGCGCTAGCGTTGCACCCCCTAAGTTAAACGGGCGAAACAGGTCGTGGTGTTCTATCGCAGGATAGCGGCTGATAATCGATAGGTTGGACGAACGTAGGTAGAGGTGGTAGCCGAGTGCATCGGCAATGCGCGGACCCGATCCGTAGGTCTCCTGCATCGCGACGATATCTGCTCCGCTGTCGCGGATGCATTCAACAACCCGTTCCACGCCTTCGTCGATGCCATCTTCGCGTCCTCCGTTCCATATGTTCCACGCCATAACGCGCAGCGGTTCACCCGGGGCGTGGGTTGGATAGGAAACGGCTTGGCGTCCGTCACGCTGCTGGTAGCGTCGAGCGATTTCCTCGGGTGAGTGCACGGTATCCCACCGCTGGAACCCTTCTACGTGCAGGTCAGGCGAGTCCGATGGTATGTCGGGAGCACCGTAAATTGGCTCCAAGCCGGTCAGCGAATAGAGCGCAACCTGCCGCCCGTCAAAATAGAGGTGTGCCTGATGGGTGTTTGCATCAACTGAAAAGGCGATTAGATGCCACGAGCCGTCGTCTATGCGCTGAGAAGTCGTTGGCTGGTAGTCGAGTCGGTGCGTTCCATCTCCGAGGTTCCACGCCCATGCCCCGTTGGGCTGTAGGGCAATCGCCCAGCCCGGGAGCTGTCCACTCGTGCGCGAGAAGCCGTAGTTAGAGCGCTCCGTATAGTCGCGTATTTCTCCGCTGTACCAGTCTTTGTTGCTGGCGATGGTCGGATAGTCTGCCGCCGGTGCACTGGCTCGCGCCCAGAGCGCTATGGTAAAACGCGTTTCCATAGGGAAAATAATACGTCGCTTGTTGCGTAAAGGCCAGTTGGCTATTTTGTGCCGCTCGCGCAGTGATTAAAAGAGAGGGGTTAGCATGTTTAAGATTTCCGTATGGCACGGCAATTTGTCTGAGGACTATTTGCGCTTTGTTACGCAGCTTGGCGTCGACTGTTTGGACTTTGGTCAGGGCGATTTTTTCCCCGGAGTTAAGGAACAGGGATATCCCGATCTAGACGCGCTGCTGAAGATCAAAAAAAAGGTTCGCTCTTGGGGGTTGGATATCAATCGCGTCACGCTGCCCGATATGACCGAACGCTTTATGAAGGGAGAAGATGGCGGCGAAATTGAACTGGAAAACACCAGCAATGCGCTGCGCGTTTTTGCCGAAGCTGGCGTCCCCATTGCGCGCCAGCGCGTGGCAGGCGACGTATTTCCGTGGATGTCCAGGCGGTGGAACGCACCGCACCGGGGCGGCTACCGCTATCGCTCGGAGAGCGTGGCGCTGGCCGAGGAGAACAAGGGACCGCCTTCGCCGGAAGAGCTAGACGAGTGGTGGCAGCGCTTTTGCACCCTCTATGAGCGTCTAGTGCCCATTGCCGAAGACGGCGATATCAAGTTGGCTATGCACCCTTCTGACGCCCCTTTCCCCGACACGCCTCTCGGCAGTCTGGGCTATCACCGGGTGATCGATGCGTTTCCCAGTAAGCAGGTGGGCTATCTCTACTGCTGCGGCACGCGTGCGCAGGCCGGCGGTTCGCCGCTAGTGTTAGATGAATTACACAACTACGGTCGCAAAGGTCGGCTCTTTATGATTCACCTGCGCAACGTGCGCGGTTCGCTGGCCACGGCCGGAGGTTTTGAGGAAGTCCTGCTCGACGACGGCGATATGAATCCGGCCAAAATTCTGCTGGAACTGCGGCGCGTGGGATTTGATGGCTGTATCAATCCCGACCACATACCGACGCTGGAAGGCGACGAAGGCACACTGACAAAAGGCATGGCCTACAGCGTGGGCTATTTAAAGGCGCTTTTTGCGGCCATGGCGGTAATCGAATGAGTGAAAAGAAGAAGATTGCGGCAATCGTTACCGAATACCGCCCTCGTTCGCACGCCGACGTAATCGTTACCAAGTTTTTGCACGGCTTTCCCACCGACGACGGATTGAAGGCTCCGCGCGTGGAGATCGCTTCGCTTTACTTGGACCAGATACCCGAAAATGACATAGGGGTTGAGATCGCCCAAGCGCACGGCGTGCCCGTATACGACAGTATTAACGCAGCAATGTGTTTGGGTGAGGGGTCACTAGCCGTAGACGGCGTGCTACTTATCGGCGAGCACGGGGACTACGCGTGGAACGAGAAGGAGCAGCACCTCTATCCGCGCCGCTATTTTATGGAGCAGATTTGCGGAGCGATGGCAACGGCCGGGCGCGGCGTGCCCGTCTTTAACGACAAGCACCTGTCGTACAACTGGTCGGATGCTCAGTGGATGTACAATCGGGCCAGGGAGCTCAATGCGCCTTTCATGGCCGGCTCGTCGCTGCCGGTTGGCTGGCGTTCGCCGTGGGTAGAACACCCGCTGGATAGTCCGCTAGAGGAATCGGTGGCCATTGGTTTTTCGGGCTTGGATATTTATGGATTTCACACGCTTGAGGTGCTGCAGTGCATGGCAGAGCGCCGTCGGGGCGGTGAGACGGGCGTGGCCGCGGTGACCTGCTTAGAGGGGGAAGCCGTATGGAAAGCGGCTGCCGACGGACTGTTTTCACTCGATCTGGCCGAGGCGGCCTGCGCTGAGATCGAAAACAAACCCGATGGATCGATGCAGGAACACTGCGAGAACCCCGCGCTCTTTTTGGTGGAATATCGCGATGGATTTAAAGGGTCGGTCCTCATGCTCAATGGCTACGTGACCGATTTGGCCTATGCTGGACGGGTGAATGGTCAAATAGAGGCCTGTGAGTTTTATCTGCAGGGGCACGGAGGTGAGAGCGGTGCCTACGCACATTTCAGCTATCTCTCGCTCAATGCCGAGGAAATGTTCGTTACCGACAAACCGCAGTATCCGGTCGAGCGCACGCTGTTGACCAGCGGAATACTGGAAGCAGCACTCGATTCTCGCTATCGCGGTCACGTGCGATTGGAGACGCCGTGGCTAGATACGTCCTATCGCTCGTACGACGATTTCACCTGGCGGCCGCGCGGCCAGCGCCCGGCGGGAGCCTGTCTCGACGACTTTCCTCCGACGGGAGGTGCCTAAGTGGGCGTTGTACTAACCGGGTTCGCCGATGAAATAGCTCCTGATCCGCAGCTGCAGATTGATACGCTGAGCGCGGTGGACGTGCGCTTTCTCGAGCTGCGTGCGGTGGGAGGAAAGGGCGTGCTAGACTTGGATACGGACGAAGCTGCCGCGTTTAAGCGCGCGCTTGACGCGGCGGACATTGGCGTATCCTCTATTGGCTCTCCCATTGGCAAGGTGCAGGTGCGCAGCGACTTGGATGCTCATTTTACACGGTTTCGTATCGCGGTTGAGAGCGCACAATTTTTTGGCGCGCGCTACGTGCGAGTCTTCTCCTTTTATCACGAAGGAGAAGACGCGTTAGCCTGTCGCGAGGAGGTTATAGATTTTTTCCATCGCATGGTTGATGTTGCAGAGAGCGCAAACGTGGTGCTGCTACACGAAAACGAAAGCCATATTTACGGCGACATTCCCACGCGCTGTGCGGACCTGCTAGAAGTCGTGTCACGCCCCTCTTTACGCACCGCCTTTGATCCGGCCAACTTTATTCAGGTTGGCGTTGATCCACTGCGGGATGCTTGGCCGCTGCTAAAAGACCGCACGGACTACTTTCATATAAAAGATGCGTTGGCCGGATCGCGCGCGGTCGTTCCGGCCGGCTACGGAGACGGCGGTCTTGAAGCGATATTGCGCGATGCAGTGGATTCGGGTTTTAGTGGTTTCCTGTCTTTGGAACCGCATCTCAAAGCTGAAGATCCGGTGCATGGAGGAGACGGCCCAGAGCGTTTTATCAAGTCTGTAACGGCGCTGCGGGAGGTGCTGGAACGCGCGGGGATAGAAGAAGTGCATCGTGTTTAAGATTAGTAAGGGACTGGGTAATGTAGCGGAGAGTACGCTGCGTTTCTTTGCTCAGATAGGCGTAGAAGAAGTCAGCATTCCAGCGCGCCTAAACGACGACGTGCAGCTGCGGCCGCTCGTACCGTCACCTCAATTAAAGGCTCCCGGTTCGCTGCCCGCTATGTGGGATGAGGCAGAACTGCAGCGCATTGCTGAGCGCGTTCGCGCATTTGATCTAAATCCTACGCTTATGGACCTGCCGCTTTCTGGACGGATACTGCTAGGCCTTGAAGGCCGGGACGAGGACCTGCGCGACGTGGAAATGCGGGTGCAGATGGCCGCCCGCGTTGGGATTAGAGTCCTGACGTATAACTTTACGGCACTGCGCGCATCGGAAGGCTATGCCGCTTGTGAAGGAGCTGGGCGCGGGGGAGCGCATTTACGCGACTTTGATTTTGCGCGGATTGAGGGACTGCCTCCCTTGGAGGCTGTTGGCCAGCACAGCCAAGAGCAAATGTGGGAGCGCCTAACGCTTTTCCTGCGCGCGATCGTGCCCGTGGCCGAGCGCGCGGGGTTGCGTTTGGCGCTGCATCCCAACGACCCGCCGGTGCCGGTCTATCGCGGCGTTGCACAGCCGCTGTGGAACTTGGATTCAATGAAACGTCTGGCAGATGTAATAGACAGTCGGGCTAATAGCATATTCTTTGACACGGGCGTTACGACCGAATACGGCGAAGATGCAGCCGAGGCGATCCGCTACTTTGGCCGGCGAGATCGCATCGGCACGGTGCACTTTCGCAACGTGCGGGTCGAAGAACCTCACTATCGGTATACTGAGACTTTTGTCGACGAGGGCGATTGCGACATCGTCGCCTGCATGCGCGCTTTTGCAGAGGTCGGCTACGAGGGGGGGATCGATCCAGATCATACCCCAGGGCTCATAGACGACGCCCATTCTTCTATGGGCTGGGCCTATGCCATCGGACAGCTGCGCGCGCTGCGTCTGGCCACATACTAGTCAACTCCAGTCGTGCTTGGCAGGCGCTACACGTGACTATGCCTCTTTACCTGA
>Ga0181567_10001699_pt1 | contig 16646 bp, 15 predicted proteins | sample 101ome_14_FD_133761 | JGI IMG/M metagenome (GOLD analysis project Ga0181567, IMG submission 133761) | Coastal salt marsh microbial communities from the Groves Creek Marsh, Skidaway Island, Georgia - 101403AT metaG (megahit assembly) | ecosystem: Environmental > Aquatic > Marine > Intertidal...
AGACGACGACATATCTCGATTCCGGAAACCTCTGGCAGCATCCAATCCAAAAGGATCAGGTCAAATTCTTTCTCTTGCACAAGTAAGAGCGCTTCATCGCCGTCGGCCGCTTCGTCTGTCTGATACCCCTCGCGTGACAAATTGTAGGACAGGATCGTCCGTTGGGCAGGTTCGTCTTCTACAATCAAAATTTGCGCGGTCAGAATTGTCATGGGAATTGGACGGTTTCTGGATCATAGATACTTGAAGTACCTTTCTCGCGGGGCTCGGAGGGGAGCTCACCCGTGACATAGTAGATCGTTTGGGCCGTGATCGCTACAACGTGATCCCCCATCCGCTCAAGGTTCTTGGCGATGAAATGGTAGTGCATTGCTGCTGATATCGTTCTGGGGTCTTCCAGCATAAAGGTGATTAATTCACGGAATATAGCAACGTACATTTCATCCACTTCAACGTCTCTCTGACGGACGTCTTCGGCCAGTTTCGCATCGTTCTGGACGAATGCGTTCAGAGAGTCCGAAAGCATACTTTCGACCTGACGCGACATGCGCGCAATTGCCCCAGCGGCCCCTTTAACTTCGGGCAAATCCAGAATTGCACCCGTTCGCTTTGCCATGTTTTTGGAATAATCGCCCGTGCGCTCAAGGTGCGAGACGATCCGCATGACGCTTAACACTGTGCGCAAATCGCTTGCAATTGGCTGACGCAAAGCAATCAAACGGGCGCAATCCGCTTGAAGAGATTCGTCGAGTGCGTCGATTTTTTTATCGGCCATGCGCACTTCTGCAGCCAGATCTGGGTTTCGATACAAAAGCGCTTTTGTCGCGCCTTGGATGGCTTGCTCGACCATTCCCCCCATGCGCATCAGTTTGGCTTGGATGCCTTCAAGGTCGCGATCAAAGGCGGAGGCGATGTGATTGTCGTTCATGGTCTGCTCCACGATTTAGCCGATGCGGCCTGTGATGTAGGATTCAGTGCGGGGATCCACCGGAGATGTGAAAATCTGCTCGGTTTCACCGAACTCGACCAATTCACCTAAGTGGAAGAAGGCAGTCTTTTGACTAACTCGCGCTGCTTGCTGCATCGAGTGTGTGACGATCACCACCGAAAAATTTTTAGACAGCTCGTCGATCAGCTCTTCGACTTGGAAGGTCGCAATTGGGTCAAGGGCCGAGCAGGGTTCGTCCATCAACAAGACTTCGGGTTCAGTTGCCACAGCGCGAGCAATGCATAGTCGTTGTTGTTGTCCGCCTGACAGCCCAGTGCCCGGAGACGACAGGCGATCTTTGACCTCGCCCCACAAAGCGGCACGCCGAAGTGACTTTTCTACGATCGCATCCAATTCTGCCTTGTTGCGCGCCATGCCGTGAATCCGGGGGCCGTACGCGACATTGTCATATATTGATTTTGGGAAAGGATTTGGTTTCTGAAACACCATGCCAACACGGGCGCGCAACTGAACCGGATCAACTTTGCGGTCATAGATATCTTCACCTTCTAGAAGAATGTCTCCTTCAATCCGGCAGATATCAATCGTGTCGTTCATGCGGTTCAGACACCGAAGGAAAGTAGACTTTCCACAGCCTGACGGACCGATGAATGCCGTGACAGTTTTGTCTTCGATGTCGACAGAAACATTCTTGATGGCGTGGGTGTCGCCATAAAAAACCTGCACGTTCTTTGCGGCGATTTTGATTTCATTGGTGGCCACTTGTGTCTCCAAACCTTTCGTATCTTTCATTGCCATACCACTACCAGCGGCGCTCGAATTTGCGGCGAAGAATGATTGCGATGATATTCATTGTCAGCAGGAAGGCTAAAAGGATGATAATTCCACCCCAAGCCTTTTCGTAAAACGATGAGTCTGCCCGCGCAGCCCACGTATAAATCTGAGCGGGCATTGCCGAGTTGGGATCCGCAAAGCCTGCGACTAGACCATCAGGGTAGCCGCGGGCCACGAAGCCTACCATACCGATCAAAAGAAGGGGAGCGGTTTCGCCAAGCGCTTGTGCTAGACCGATAATCGTTCCGGTTAGGATGCCTGGCATGGCTAAGGGAAGCACGTGATGGAAAACCGATTGCATTTTCGATGCACCAACGCCCAACGCTGCGTCGCGGATCGACGGCGGAACGGCTTTGAGTGCCGCACGCGTTGAGATAATGATAGTGGGAAGAGTCATGAGTGTCAGCACAAGTCCGCCCACTAGTGGCGCAGATTGGGGCAGGTGCATGAACTGAATGAAAACAGCCAATCCCAAGATACCAAAAACTATCGATGGAACCGCAGCAAGGTTCGAGATATTGACCTCGATCAGGTCGGTGAACCAGTTTTGTGGGGCAAATTCTTCGAGATAGATCGACGCCGCCACGCCAATAGGAAGCGACAGAGACAATACGACCAGCATCATAAAGAACGAGCCGACGACCGAAGCGCCAATGCCTGCGCCGCCTGGGTTATCGACGCCCGAGTCAGTACCGGTAATAAAATTCCAATTGAAGGCTTGTTTTATGATGCCTGCATTCGCTAGTGCATCGACAACATCCAGATCAGACAGCATCAAAAAACGGCTGTCCTGCAAAGTTTCACGGGTCACACGACCTTTGAAATATCCGTCAACGCGCGATGAGGCTGTCAGGTCAAACTTGACCAGATTGCCTAGCTGATCGGGATTTGCGCGATAAAACTCGCGCAAAGTTGCTCCGGTTTTGCCTAGCAAACGCTCTAAAACTTTTCCGTCGATGGCAACCTTAAGGTTGCGTTCTGCCAAGCGTGAAACCATGGCCGAGACCAAATGACCTTCGTAGGCTTTTGTTTTAAACAACTGCTTTTCTGCGTGATCGAATTGCTCTTGGGTCAGCGTGAATTCGACACTGACAACCGTTTGGGTAAACGCCGGCGCGCCTTCGCGGATAATCGATGTTGCCAACACCGCCAGAAATAGCAAACCGACGCTGATCGCACCGATTCCGTACCAGCGAAACCTTTTTTCGGCAGCATTGCGACGCTTTGTGTGTTCATCTGCGTCGAACAGGGATTTACGTTTTATCTTTGACATATTCTGGTTTGCCATCAGTCATACTGCTCGCGGTATTTTCGCACGATATAAAGGGCCACGATATTTAGCATAAGGGTCATGACAAACAGGGTCATACCCAGTGCAAATGCCACCAGCGCTTCGGGGGATGCAAAATCAGAGTCGCCAGTTAACTGAGATACGATTTTGGCGGTAACGGTTGTCATGGCCTCAAAAGGATTCAGACTTAAACGTGCCGCCGCACCAGCACCCAAAACAACGATCATCGTTTCGCCAATGGCGCGAGAGGCTGCCAAAAGTATTGCACCGACTATACCGGGCAGGGCGGCGGGTAGGATGACTTGCTTCACTGTCTCGGATTGAGTGGCACCCAATCCGTAAGATCCATCGCGCAATGACTGGGGAACGGCGTTAATGATGTCATCAGACAAAGAGCTGACGAAGGGGATCAGCATGATACCCATCACTAGACCGGCCGTTATAACGGCGCGACCGCCGCCCTGCCAAGAAACACCAAGCACACCACCTTCTCCGAAGACGCTTACCAAAAGCGGGCCAACAGTTAGCAGTGCAAACAAACCATAAACAATAGTTGGAATTCCGGCGAGAACTTCAAGTAAAGGTTTGGCGATCGAACGTACCCGCGGCGAGGCGTACTCGGACAGGTAAATAGCCGAGAAAAGGCCAATCGGGACCGCAACAATCAACGCCACAATGGAAATGTAGAACGTCCCCCAGATTAGCGGAAGTACCCCAAGCTTTGAAGCACCACCACGTCCAGAGAAGCTTGGTGCCCATTCGGTTCCGAAAAAGAAGTCTGAAGCCGGATAAAGGCGGAAGAACTCGATGGTGTTGAATACCAGTGACAGAATGATTCCAAGGGTCGTCAGGATCGCAATAAGCGATGCGCAAATCAGCAGATACTTGACGCCGGTTTCGACCGAATTGCGCGCGCGGAAATCAGGAGTTGCTTCGCGGATACCCCAAAACAGCCCACCCAAAGTTAGAGCTATTGCAACAATACTCATCGCCACGTCACCCGCAGTCTGCAAAGAACGGTGTTCCAACGCGGCGTCTAAAATGGTTTCGGTGATGTTTGATGTGACAACAGCTCCAGCCTCTTTCAGGGCATCCGTAATAGTCTCTAGATTACCCTCTGCGATGATTGCATCGTTTAAGACATTTGTTGAGATGGCTAGGTCAATTCCATCGGCTGTTCGACGGATTTCCGACAGAACCAACCCACGTGATGACCCTGCAGATATGGCATCCGAGGGGATCATTCCTGAAACAACATTCGAAACGATCAAGGGTTGTGTGATCAGCCAGATGACAACTAGAAAAACCCCAGGAATGATCGCCTTTAAAGCTGTGTTTGTCCCGTAGTATACTGGAAGCGAGTGCAGGCGAACTGTACCGTCTTTTGTAAGCGTCCATGCTTTCGACCGTCCGAAAATGAAACCAACGGCAGACAGTATTATCAAGATTGTGATGAGCCAGAGTAACGGCATTGCACTTCCTGTGTTTACTTAGACCGACAACAGCGAGGGGCAGCAATTGTGCCGCCCCTGTTATTATGTATTGCCGATTATTGCATTGTCTCTTCGTTCTCGACGGTAGCCTGAGTAGTAGCCAGTTCTGGGTCTGATACCAGACCGTACTGTGCCAGAGGGCCATCAGGACCTGCCAGTTCGTCAGCCACAAAGAATTGCGCGTATTCTTTCAGGCCAGGGATAACGCCGATGTGTGCTTTCTTGACGTAGAAGTATAGAGGGCGTGAAACCGGATAATCACCTTTTGCGATCGTCTCGGTCGATGGGACAACACCGGCCATAGTAGCAACTTTCAACTTGTCGGTGTTGTTTTCGTAGAACGCCAGACCAAAGACGGCTATTGCGTTGCCGTTGGCGTCGATCGAAGCCAAAGTTTCGGTGTAGTCACCGTCGATGTCGACCGAACGGCCGTCGGTGCGGACTTCCAGACACGCGTCCTCAGCGTCGTCTTCCGACATGCCGCCCGAGATCATCGCTGCCATTGCGCCGGTTTCTTCACAGCCAACGGCGATCACTTTTTCTTCGAACACTTCACGGGTGCCGTGCTTGGTTCCCGGGATGAAGGCCAGGATGTCCGCTGCCGGCAGATCAGAGTTGAAGTCGGCCCACTGGGTGTGCGGGTTGTCGACCAGTTCACCGTTTACCATGACCTTCGGCGCCAGAGCGTTGAAGATGTCCGACTGAGTGAACGCAGTGTAAGCAGGGCCATCGGTCTGCGAAGCAAATACGATACCGTCATAGCCGATGCGAACTTCGATAATGTCGGTCACACCGTTTTCGGCGCAGGCCTTGATTTCTTTGTCGCGGATTTTACGCGAGGCGTTTGCAACATCTGTGTGCTCTTCGCCAACGCCCTGACAGAAGCGCTTCAGTCCTGCCGACGAGCCGCCCGATTCAACAACCGGTGTCGGAAAGCCGGTGTTGTCGCCAAACGCTTCGGCCACAATCGACGCATATGGCAATACGGTCGATGATCCAGCAACCTGCACCTGATCGCGCGCATTGGCTGCGACTGCAGACAAAGCGACTAATGCTCCGGCGGTGACGAATTTATTGAAAGCCATTAGATGTTCTCCGTTCATTTTCCTACGTCAACTTGTGACGTTGGACACCGCATAACGGCGGGATGAATCGGCTTTACGATAGCTTTGTAACAACTGTGTAACAAATGCGGAAAGTCAGAATTTTTTTGGCCGAAGTCGAAGTAAACGATTAGAGAGAAGGTATAGCGCACAGGGTGTTTTATCCTGTGCGCTATAGATTTAGTAAGTAGTCCGAACGTCAGGCAGGCGTACTATCGTAGCCTTCGGCTTTCATAATGTCTGTAATTTGTCCGGCGCTCAGGTTGGTTTCAATCTGAACTGTGCGATCCGACAAATCACAGTTAACACTTGCCATAGCGTCGGCAGCTTTGATCGCTTTTTCGATGGCGTTGGTGCAATGTCCGCAGCTCATGTCGGGGACGTTGAATTTCATGTTTGGTTCTCCGGTGGTCATTAAAGCAGCATAAAGGGCTTCCTCTAAGGTGAAGGTCAAGGCACGTGAAACGCGACATTTTTGTTGAAGGCTCTTGACCTTCCAGAGACTGGAAGCCCTATGTCATCATCAATAGCCTCAAAGGATTTCAGAAATGCCGGCACAACAATCCCTAACGCTGTCTATAGAGGGCATGAGCTGCGCATCCTGCGTTGGTCGTGTGGACCGAGGTTTATCTGCAATCGACGGAGTCAGTGATGTTGCAGTTAATCTCGCTTCTGAAAGCGCGCGGTTTCAGCTGAATAATCCTGAAAGAGTTACTGACGTCGTTCGCAAATTAGACGAGCTTGGATATCCGGCGCGCAAAGCTACGGTCGTGTTGAACATTGAAGCCATGTCCTGCGCTTCTTGTGTCGGTAGGGTAGACCGAGCGCTTGCGGCTGTACTTGGCGTTCTTGAGGTGAATGTAAATTTAGCCTCAGAAACCGCTCGGGTGACATTTTTAGACGGAGTGACCAACGCGGCAGCCTTAATGAAAGTCTCGGCAGAGAGTGGGTATCCTGCTCAGATCGCAGAATCTTCGGGTACGAAAAACCAAGTCGCCAGAAAAGAAGAGGAAGCGCGTGATCTGAAATGGCGCGTTGTTTTCTCTGCTGCTTTGGCTTTGCCAGTGTTTTTGATTGAAATGGGTGGGCATTTGGTTCCCGCCGTTCACATGTTTGTTGAAGCTAAAATCGGTAGACAAGCAAGCTGGTTGCTTCAGTTCGTACTGACATCGGCAGTCTTGATTGGGCCCGGCAGGCAGTTTTACCTAAAAGGGTTTCCGGCGCTTATTAAGGGCTCACCGGATATGAATTCTCTCGTGGCCGTTGGTACATCAGCGGCATACTTATATTCCTGCATTGCGACGTTCTTGCCGTGGGCAATGCCAGACGAAGTGCGAGCCGTCTATTTCGAAGCCGCAGCGGTGATTGTGGTTCTGATATTGATCGGACGTTGGCTGGAAGCCCGCGCAAAGGGACGCACTGGGGCAGCGATTCAAAAGCTGATCGGCTTGCAGCCCAGAACCGCGATGGTACTACGCGATGGGCAGCAGGTTGAGATATCCATTGAAAATATTACACTAGGCGACACCCTCTTAGTGCGCCCGGGAGAGCGTATCGCGGTCGATGGCGAGGTCACTGAAGGCGAAAGCCATGTCGATGAAAGTATGATTACAGGGGAACCAGTGCCGGTTCTTAAGTCTTCTGGCGATAGGGTTACGGTTGGCACTGTTAACGGGGCGGGCAGTCTGACATTCAAAGCGACCCGCGTTGGTGCTGATACAACGCTGTCGCACATTATCCGAATGGTCGAAGAAGCGCAGGGGGCGAAATTGCCCATACAGGGCTTGGTGGATCGGATAACGTTATGGTTTGTCCCCGCTGTAATGGCATTGTCCGCTTTAACCCTGCTCGTATGGCTCATTTTTGGGCCTGACCCTGCGGTCACATTTGCCTTGGTGGCGGCGGTGTCTGTATTAATCATCGCGTGCCCCTGCGCCATGGGCTTGGCAACACCTACATCGATCATGGTGGGGACGGGACGTGCGGCCGACCTTGGTGTGCTGTTTCGAAAAGGGGATGCGTTACAAGCGCTAAGCGGAGTTTCTATTGTGGCGCTTGATAAAACGGGAACATTGACGGAAGGGCATCCGGAACTGACGGATTTGATCCTAGCCGAGGGATTCGAGCGGGACATAATTCTCGGAATGGTTGCTTCGATCGAATCCCGATCAGAGCATCCGATCGCCCAGGCCATTGTTAGCGCTGCAAAGCACGAAGGTGCGACGATCTCAGAGATTTCTGAGTTTTCGTCGATTACCGGTTACGGTGTGCGTGCCGTAATAGGTGGGCAGACTATTGCTGTCGGCGCAGACCGGATGATGACCCGCGAAGGCGTGGATTATTCGAAGTTCGAGAAAGCCGAAACCGAGTTGGCACAGAAGGGGCGAACCGCTTTGTTTGTTGCCGTCGACGACTGTCTCGCCGCTGTTGTGGGTGTCACCGACCCGGTAAAGCCCTCAAGCAAAGCGGCGATCTCAGCTTTGCGACAGCGGGGTCTGCACGTAGTAATGATTACCGGCGACAAGCAGCAAACTGCAGAAGCCATTGCGCGCGAAACCGGTATTGATCAGGTCATCGCCGGAGTGTTGCCCGAGGGCAAAGTGGCTGCTTTAGAAGAGCTATCAGTACAAGGGAAAATCGCATTCGTCGGAGATGGTATCAATGACGCACCGGCTTTGGCGCGCGCCGACGTGGGAATTGCGATTGGAACGGGAACCGACGTGGCGATTGAAAGTGCAGACGTGGTGCTGATGTCTGGTGATTTGCGTGGGGTTGTAAACGCTTTTGAGGTTTCTAGTCGCACAATTGCCAATATCCGGCAAAATCTTGGCTGGGCATTCGGATATAACATTGCTCTGATACCCGTAGCTGCGGGTGTGCTTTATCCGGCGCTGGGAGTTTTGATGTCGCCAATGTTGGCAGCAGGCGCCATGGCGCTTAGCTCGGTCTTTGTTCTCACTAATGCGCTACGATTGCGATATGTCGCGCCAGCGATGAGGGATACGACATGAATATCGGTGAGGTTTCAGAGCGTTCCGGCATGCCCGCCAAAACCATCCGCTATTACGAAGATATCGGGTTGATCAAACCCCAAAGGGCAGACAACGGATATCGTAGTTTTCGTCCAAGCGACCTGCACAAACTTTCGTTTCTGGGACGGGCAAGGGCTTTGGGTTTTTCTATCGAAGACTGTCGGACGCTGATGGCTTTGTACGAAGATGAGGGGCGTGAAAGCGCGCAGGTTAAGGCGGTTGCCGAGGAACACTTGAACGCGATTGATGAAAAAATAACCCAGCTGCAATCTATGCGATCGACACTTGCCCATTTGGTTCATTGCTGTGCGGGCGACAACCGACCCGATTGTCCGATACTTGAGGATTTGGCGAAAAGCTCAGTTTAGAGCTTGGCAAGTAGTCCAGCGGAACCTTCCGCCACGTCTCCCCAAGTCGCCTCAAATCCCTTGGCTCCGCCATAATAAGGGTCGGCCACATCGAGCCCCGCTTGCGCGGTTGTATGATCGAGCATCAGCGATAGGCCGGCTGTGGCATTCGTCGGCCGGATCCGTCGAAGCTCCGACAAGTTGTTTCTGTCCATGGCGACGATATGGGTGAAACTTCGGAAATCCTCTGGAGTAACCTGCCGGGCTCTCTGGTCTGAGATGTCTATACCGTGGTTTCGCGCTGTGACCTGTGCACGTCGGTCCGGTGGTTCACCTGTATGCCAGCTGCCTGTTCCAGCCGAGTCCACCAGTATTTTGCGGCCAGAAGCTTCAATTAGTGCACGCATTGCCCCCTCAGCCATTGGTGACCGGCAAATATTGCCAAGGCAGATAAATAATATGGACGGGGTGTCGCTCATGGGGGCTCCGATCTATCGTCTTTAGTCTAGGTTGGATTGCTATTTTCTGCAATTCGGTTCACGGCTTGACAGTGGGTTACGGAAGCCGCTTCTAATTGCATCACCGAATGCAGAGGGGGCCGCATGAAACTTGATCAGCCGCAACATTCACTTCCAACCGACGCGGATATTCGAAAGGCGATCAAGCCCGTCATCTGCTATCCGCCAGAAACATTGCCAAAGCCGGATTTAGATGCCTACAGGGCACTTCGTGCTGGTGCGGAGAAAGCGGGGCAGTTGTTAGTCGACCCGCGCGATGCAGGATGCATCGCTGTCCCTAAAGGGGCGTTTTTTCGGATTGTTTCGGTAGAAGGGTCTCAGGTCGGTGACTTGAATTTGTGGAACCTGCATGACCTGACCGAGCGGTTTTATTCGGGCAAGACACGGGCATTGCACGGCACGCATCTGACAACCGGTGACAGGATGTGGTCAAGCTTTCCGAGCATGCGACCGATGGCGACCATTACAGACGACACGCTGGACTGGTATGGCTTTGATGACTTCGGTGGATCGGTACATGATGTGATCGGAACACGCTGTGATCCCTACACGGGGCGTCTGCTGTCGGGATCGGATTATCACTACTGCTGTCATTCTAATCTGACACGTGCCTTGTCCGCTCATAGTGGCCTGCCAATGTCCGAGGCCGAGTTTCATGTGCACGATGTTTTGAACGTTTTTATGTGCACAGGGTTCACACGGGACACGGGGCAGTATTTCATGAAAGCCAGCCCAGTCAGGCCGGGGGACTATCTGGAGTTCTTCGCGGAAATCGACCTATTGGTCGGCCTGTCTGCGTGCCCAGGCGGAGATTGTTCTTCTGAGCACTCCTCGGATCAGTCCAAATGCCATCCCTTGTTGATTGAGGTGTGGGATCCCGGCGCTGCGGCGCGTGCAAATCACCAAGAGCCGCCGAAGAATGCGTATTCGGGTACTCATGGCGTCTGAAACAAAGCGCCAGGTGTCGTGCCTGTCATTGACTAGTGGTGATGTACATCGAATGCTTTCAGGAAATCTGGGTCAACTGACTGCAGACTAAAGCTAAGGAAGATATTATGCTGATAATCGACAATCCGCATCGTGGTGGGGGCAAACTCGCGCCAAATGCTCCGTATCCCTCGACTGCGGCTGAGCGCGTTGCGGAGTTGTTAGGAAAATGCCCTGCCGCAGACGAAACGCCTTTGGCCGACGCATCGGCTCTTGCCCCAGTCAGTGCGCTGTGGGTTAAAGACGAACGCACTCGGATGGGGTTAGGCTCGTTTAAGGCGCTGGGGGCGGCGTATGTGATTGCGCGTCAAGCCGTCGAAGTTAGCGATGCCCCAGATGAGAACACCTTGAAGGGACGCACTTATGTAACAGCGAGCGCTGGGAATCATGGGATGAGTGTCGCCGCCGGAGCGCGCATTTTTGGAGCTGAGGCTCACGTCTACATCGCCGAGACAGTTCCGGAAAGCTTCGCGGACCGCTTGCGCGCACAAGGCGCAACTCCCGTGCGTGCGGGGCACAACTATGCGGCATCTATGCAGTCAGCAGCCCAAGCAGCCAGGGATAATGGTTGGACGCTTTTGTCTGACAGCTCGTGGGATGGATATACAGACTTACCCCATACTTTGATGGAGGGATATCTTCAGATGGCAGCAGAAGCTGTGCGACAATGTCCCGAGGTTCCAACGCATATTTTCCTACAAGCTGGCGTGGGTGGCTTGGCTGGGGCGGTGGCGGCTTATGCGCGCAAGGCTTGGGGGGACGCAGCTGTAATTGTCGTGGTGGAGCCGGACGCAGCCCCGGCATTGCAAGCCAGCATTCAGGCCGGAAAGTGCGTATTCGCCGATGGTCCCGACAGCATCATGGGGCGTTTGGATTGTAAAGAACCATCGCTAATTGCCTTGAATGGGTTAGCCCGAGACGCAGATTATTTTCTAACGCTTAGTGATGATGAGGTTGAAATGCATTTGCCCGCTTTGGCGGCTGCAGATCTTGCAACCACGGCTTCGGGCGGGGCAGGTATTGCTGCAGCGATGACGCCGGAGGTGCGTGACCGTCTTCACATCTCACCTCAATCCCGGGTCCTGTGTTTCCTATCTGAGGTGCCAGAATGAGAGGATTTGAACAATCCGAATTCGAAGCCAGAACCAAGCGTGCTCAGGCGCTAATGGCGCAGCATGATCTTGCGGCACTGCTTTTAACGACCGAACAGGAAGTACGCTATTTCACGGGTTACCTAACACGCTTTTGGGAAAGCCCGACGCGTCCGTGGTTTCTGATCGTTCCAGCGTCGGGAAAGCCGGTTGCCGTCATCCCTTCCATCGGGGCGGCGTTGATGAGGCAGACGTGGATTGATGATATTCGAACTTGGAGCTCGCCTGACTTGAAGGACGATGGCGTGACACTCTTGGCTGACACGCTGAATGAAATTGTGCCGGATGGTCATATCGGCACTCCGGATATGCATGAAACCCATTTGCGGATGCCGCTCAAGGACATGCGCCGACTGTCTCGCAAGGTAAAGCTCGCATCTGATTTTGGAATCATTCGCAGCCTTCGGATGGTCAAGTCAGATGCCGAGATCGCTAAAATCGCGCGCGCCTGTGAAATAGCGGGTAGTGCCTTTGCGCGTGTATCCGAGATAGCCACCGAAGGTGTTCCACTTGAGACAGTATTCAGGAAGTTCCAGATGCTGTGCCTCGAAGAAGGTGCTGACTGGGTGCCTTATGTTGCCGGGGGCGCAGATCAGGGAGGTTATGCAGATGTCATCTCGCCCGCCAGCGAAATGCCTTTGTCAGCAGGCGATGTTCTTATGTTGGACACGGGGTTGGTTTGGGATGGGTATTTCTCGGACTTCGACAGAAATTGGTCTATCGGTCCGGCCAGCCAAGCGGTTAAGGATGCCCATGCGCGATTGATAGAGGCATCTGATGCAGCATTCGAAGTCGCACGGGCAGGGGCAACGGCCGCAGATTTGTTTCATGCGATGAACGATGTTTTGACCCGCGATGCTGAAGGCACGGATGCCGGTCGATTGGGCCATGGGTTGGGCATGTCATTGACTGAGTGGCCGTCGTTGATACCTTCTGATAATTCTGTATTGGAGCCGGGAATGGTTCTGACCCTTGAGCCGGGGATCTCGGTTGGGAACAAGATCTTGGTGCATGAAGAAAATATCGTGATCACGGATAGCGCACCATATTTTCTGAGCCCCCGCAAGACAGCGGAGTTGCCCGAGCTATGACGAAAATTCCATACAAATTTGTTTCGGACGACAATCAACCTTTGCCCATCGGGATGATCGTTCTGCAGACCGACGAAACAGTCGAGCCAGAATTCAAACGCTACTTTGCAGATGATCCAACCCCGATGTATGTAACTCGGATACCAAGCGGGCTGGCGGTCACTCCGGACAGTTTGTCAGAAATGCAAAAATATTTACCTGCTGCCGCCGATTTGCTTCCCAAAGCGCGCCCATATTCGGTTGTCGGTTACGGATGCACTTCAGCCAGTTCTATAATTGGCTCAGAAGAGGTGGAGAGACTTGTCCAGACAAAGTGTGATGCTCAGGCTGTCACCAATCCTCTCCGAGCTGCCGTCGCCCATGCTGCTCACATTGGAATATCAAAACTAGCCTTGCTGTCCCCTTATATAGAGGACGTGAATATCCCATTGCGCAGAGCTTTTGCCGAAAACGGGCTATCAACGGATGTATTCGGGACTTTCGCGGAAAGTGAGGAATCCAAGGTCGTCAGAATTGCTCAAAACTCTATAATCGAGGCCGCCACCCAATTGGGAAATGATTTGAGTATTGAGGGAGTGTTTCTGAGCTGTACGAACCTGCGTACGATAGACGCAATTCCGGAAATCGAGAGACGATTGGGGAAACCTGTACTGTCTAGTAACCGGTCATTAGCTTGGCATATAAAGCATTTGGCGACGGATTCCTGATGTTTTATGTCGTTTATAGCTACATAAACTTGGGAAAATGGTTGAATCTCGGTTGTGAGGGTGTTGTACTCACCCTTAAATAAATAAACAAACAAATGGTTAAAGACCAACAGGGGGAAAGCGTGGCCTACTTGGCAAACGACTCTTCGTTCGTATCATTCGAACGGGTGCAAAAATCGTATGATGGCGAAACTCTTGTGGTGAAGGACTTGAACCTTTCCATGCCAAAAGGCGAGTTTCTGACAATGCTTGGGCCATCTGGGTCCGGTAAAACAACGTGTTTGATGATGCTGGCTGGCTTCGAAACTGCCACACACGGCGAGATCTTGTTGGATGGTGTTTCGATCAACAATATTCCGCCGCACAAACGCGGTATCGGGATGGTGTTTCAGAACTACGCACTGTTCCCTCACATGACTGTTGCAGAGAACCTAGCTTTCCCACTTGAAGTCCGAAAAATGGGCAAGAGTGTGCGTGAAGAAAAGGTTAAGCGGGCCTTGGATATGGTCCAAATGGGTGCATTCGGAGGTCGTCGTCCGGCTCAACTTTCCGGTGGACAGCAGCAGCGAATAGCTTTGGCACGTGCGCTTGTTTTCGAGCCCGAGCTGGTCTTAATGGACGAACCACTCGGCGCGCTCGACAAACAGTTGCGTGAGCACATGCAGTTTGAGATTACACGCCTAGCGCATAATCTGGGTATTACCACAGTCTACGTGACCCACGATCAAACCGAAGCTCTGACCATGTCAGACCGAGTTGCGGTATTTGACGACGGCCGAATTCAGCAACTCGCTCCGCCAGACAAGCTCTATGAAGAGCCAGAGAATAGTTTCGTTGCCCAGTTTATTGGCGAAAACAATACGTTGGAAGGCGTCGTTACCGAAATCAAAAGCGATGAGCTGTGTGAGGTAAAGCTGGACGATGGTGAAATCATCGATGCCAAACCGGTAAATGTTTCCAAGGTCGGAGACCGCACACGTGTTTCGATCCGCCCAGAACGCGTTGAAATGAACAAAGATCGCCTACAAGAAGGCGCGCATACGCTTAAAGCCGAAGTGCTTGAGTTCATATATATGGGCGACATCTTTCGTACTCGCCTTCGGGTCGCAGGAAATGAAGACTTTGTCGTTAAAACCCGTAACGCGCCTGATCAGGCGCGACTTGAACCGGGTGCACAAGTTGAAATCGGTTGGTTGCCAAGCGATTGTCGGGCGCTTGACGCCTGATCAGGATATCTTGCGGGCGGCTGCAATGCGCAATTTCGCCCCCAAGTTTTCGGGTAAACCCGTGACCCGACATTCAAAATGGAAATCACGGAGTTCTATAGGGAGACTCAAATGAAATCGACCAAATTTCTCATGGCTGTTTCGGCTCTGTCGCTAGCTGCAGGTACCGCTGCAACTGCTGACGACATGACACTGGTCAGCTGGGGTGGTGCGTATCAGAAAAGCCAAATCAACGCATATGCGGATCCGTATATTGCGATGAACGAAGGCGTCACCATCACCTGGGACGAAAGCTCGGCTGAAGCCGTTGCTAAACTGCGAGCGATGAATGAAGCAGGCAACATCACCTGGGACGTTGTAGACGTGGTTGCAGCAGACGCGCTGCGTCTGTGTGACGAAGGTCTGGCGATGGAAATCGATCCGGAAGAGCATCTGGCTCCTGCGCCGGATGGCACATCGGCAGAAGATGACTTTGGCGACCTTCTGGTTGGAGACTGCTTTATTCCGCAGATCGTTTACTCTACCACCTTTGGTTACCGCACCGATATGGTTCCAGAAGGTGCCGAAGCCCCCAACGACATCTGCGATGTCTTTGATTTGGAAACGTATCCAGGTATGCGCTCGCTTGAAAAGCGTCCGATCAACAACGTTGAATGGGCACTGCTTTGTGACGGCGTAGCAAAAGAAGACGTTTATGACGTTTTGGCAACCGAAGAAGGTCAAGAGCAGGCTCTTGCCAAGCTCGACACCATCCGCGACAGCGTGATCTGGTGGTCGGCAGGTGCTGACACACCTCAGCTTCTAGCTGATGGCGAGGTCTTCATCGGTTCGACCTACAACGGTCGTCTGTTCGCAGCGATCGAAGAACAAGGTCAGCCAATCGGCATGATGTGGGACGCACAGGTATTTGACCTTGACGGCTGGATCATTCCGGAAGGTCTGTCGGAAGAACGTCTGGCACGTGCGCTTGACTTCGTCTACTTTGCAACGGACACCCAGCGTCTGGCAGATCAGGCCAAGTACATCTCGTACGGTCCGGCGCGTTTGTCTTCGGCTCCGCTGGTTGGAAAGCACGAATCGCTTGGTATCGAAATGGCACCACATATGCCAACCGATCCTGAAAACGCCAAGAACACGTTCCTTTACAACTACGAGTTCTGGGCTGACTATCGCGACGACATCGACGCGAAATTCCAGGCATGGCTTGCTAACTAATAGCGCCTAACGCTTTTGAAGGGGGCCATCCGGCCCCCTTCAATCCAAATTTGTTTGGACCTTTATAAATCCGAAAAGACCAAAAACGGCGGCAACGGGGACACTATGAGTGACGCAACACAAAACGGGCCAATGCTGGCGGCTGACGGTACACCGTTAAAAATAAGTCTGGCACGGGCACTACGGCGGCAGAAAATCAGAGCTTTGTTGCTGATCGCACCATTGCTTATTTTCGTAATGGTGACTTTTATCATTCCGATTGCCTCTATGTTGTTCCGATCTGTGGAAAATCAGATCGTATCGAACACAATGCCTGGTGTTGTTGTCGCTCTGGAAGACTGGGACAATTCCAACGGTGAGTTGCCTGACGAAGACGTATTTATGAACCTCTTCTTCGACCTGTTTAAAGCGGCTGAAGCCAAAGAGCATACAAAGCTTGGTAGCCGTCTAAATTATGAAAGCACGGGCTCCGCATCTTTGTTCCGTACCTCGGGTCGGAAATTGGGAGACATTGGAGAGCTTTGGCAAGACGAGATCGAAGATATCAATAAAGCCTTCAAAAAGGGTGAGTTCTGGTATGAGATGATGTCTGGAGGCGGTGCCAACGACCTACTGGAAGAGCGCCGTGTTTATTGGCAAGAACTTACGGGCGACCCTTTCGAGGGAGAGGTCGGCATAGCCCTGTCATCTAAGATGGCCGAG
>Ga0181567_10001734_pt1 | contig 16521 bp, 16 predicted proteins | sample 101ome_14_FD_133761 | JGI IMG/M metagenome (GOLD analysis project Ga0181567, IMG submission 133761) | Coastal salt marsh microbial communities from the Groves Creek Marsh, Skidaway Island, Georgia - 101403AT metaG (megahit assembly) | ecosystem: Environmental > Aquatic > Marine > Intertidal...
CTTCTTGATAACATCAAATTTGATTATATTTTTCATCAGGCTGCCATTTCAGACACTAGAGTTTATGATCAAGAGATTGTAATGAAAACCAATGTTAACTCTTTCTATTGGTTTTTAGAGAAAGCAAAAATTGATAATGCAACTCTTGTTTATGCCAGTTCTGCTGCCACTTATGGGAGTATGTCCTCCCCTCAGAAGATTGGTCTTGAAAATCCTGAAAACCCATATGGATATAGCAAATATGCTATGGACCAAATTGCAGCAAGGTATTCTAATCAAAATCCAGGTGTAAAAATTATCGGGCTTAAATTCTTTAACGTTTATGGCCCCAAAGAATATTTTAAAGACAAAACTTCTTCAATGGTTATTCAGCTTGGACACCAAATTCTTAGTGGCCATGCGCCTAGGCTATTTGAGGGGTCTGATAAAATTCTGAGAGATTTTATTTTTATCGATGATGTCATACAGGCTAATATTAGAGCATGTGAATCAAAAAATAATGGTGTTTACAACGTCGGCACTGGAAAGCCAAGGAGCTTTCAGGATATAGCAGATATTCTACAAAATGAGCTTGATACTGACTATGGTACAGAATATTTCCCAAATCCATATACTGGTTATCAGATGCATACCAAAGCAGATATATACTTATCAAAAGAGAATTTCAACTTCGAGCCTACTTTTTCTCTTGAGATGGGGATCAAAAAATATATCCCTTACATTAAAGACATGTTTAACACGCCTTTTAATTAATGCTTAATTCAATTGAAAAACTTCAACCCAAAATCCTTGTCGTTGGAGACTTAATGATTGATAAATATCTTTGGGGCGAATGTGACAGAGTTTCACCCGAGGCACCTGTTCAAATAATCAATGTAAAAAAGGAAACAAAAGTTCTTGGTGGAGCAGGAAATGTTGCTAATAATCTAATCTCGCTTGGTTCTAAGGTTGATTTGCTTAGTGTTATTGGGGGGTGTGAAATTTCTAATGAGTTGATAAAACTTTTTAAAGAAATAAAACTCAGTACTGACTATCTAATTGTACAAAAAGATCGTGTTACCTCAAAAAAAACGAGGATTATTTCTGCTCAACAACAAGTAATTAGATATGACATTGAGAGTGATGAAGATATTAATAAAGATTCTGAGAAGAATTTAATAGACATTTTCAGTTCAATTATTAATAAGTTTGAATTGGTTATCCTTTCAGATTATGGAAAAGGCGTATTAACTAATGGTGTTGTTCAAGAAATTATCAGAATAGCGAATTCTATTGGAATCAAGGTAATAGTTGATCCCAAGGGCTCAGATTACTCGAAATATACTTCTGCCTACCTCCTAACACCAAATAAAAAAGAGGCATCTGAAGCGACCGGCATTAATATTTCAGATGAAAAATCAATCAAATCTTCTCTGGCTTACTTAAAGAAATCATGCAAATTAAATACATCTCTAATTACTCTTAGTGAGGGCGGTATTGCCATCTTTGATGGTCAATTCAGAACTCATCCGACAGTCGCTAAGGAAGTATTCGATGTAACCGGAGCTGGAGATACAGTTATCGCAGCTCTTGGTTATGCTTTAGCTACAAAACAAAACATTGACTCAGCAGTAATTCTAGCAAATTTAGCCGCAGGAGTTGTGGTTGGAAAAATAGGTTCTGCCACAGCATCATTTGAAGAAATCATTAGTTATGAATCTAAGCTACGCCAATCAAGCTCTGAAAAAAGTATAACTAGTCTAAAGAAGTTTACCAAAACTCTGGATGATTTAAGAAAATCAAAAAATAAAATTGTATTTACAAATGGCTGTTTCGATATTATTCATGTTGGCCATGTTAAGTATCTTGAGGAAGCCAAAAAGCTTGGTGATGTTCTAGTTGTTGGAATTAATTCTGATAAATCTATATCTAGATTAAAAGGAGAAAATCGACCTATTAATTCACTCAAAGATAGGTCATACATTCTCGCTTCAATTAAGTCAGTTGATTATGTTATTCCATTTGAGGAAGACACGCCAATTGAGTTAATTAGTGCAATTGTTCCGGATATACTTGTTAAAGGTGGTGATTATAAAAACAAAAATGTTGTTGGCGAGGAAATCGCGAAAAAACTCATTCTTGTAGATTTTGTTAAGGGAAAAAGTACCACAAATACTATTTCAAAAATTCAAGAAAATGATAGAAATAATTAAGAACGAACTAAATCTTCATAATGAAGTATCATTAAAAATGCATGAACTCTCTGGTTCAATTGAGTCAATTGCCAAATTAGCAATACAATCCATTATGTCAAATGGGAAAATTATTTTATTTGGAAATGGAGGCTCTGCCGCTGATGCTCAACACATTGCAGCTGAACTTGTCGGTAGGTACAAAAAAACTAGAAAAGGTTTGGCTGCTATAGCTCTAACTACTGATACTTCTGCCCTTACGTCAATAGGTAATGATTTTGGATATGAGCAAGTCTTTAAAAGGCAACTTGAGGCACTTTTAAACTCAACAGATCTGGTCATAGGTATCAGTACCTCTGGCAATAGCGCCAATGTTATTAATGCTCTCGAGTATGCTAGAAAGCGCAATGTAAAAGTAGTTGGATTTTCAGGTGATCAGGGAGGAGAAATGAATAATATCTGTAATATTAATCTTGTTATCCCATCAACAGATACCCCTCGAATCCAAGAGATGCATATACTTATTGGCCATACTATTTGTCACTTAATAGACCACCATTTTTCAGATTAAATTTAAAGCCAAATCTATAACCTCATTACTGCTAATTTTTTTCATACAGTTATGATGTTTAAGAGGGCAAACTCTCCTCATGCAAGGCTGACAAACAAGATCTTTCTTTACAATAACGGATTTATCATTCATCCATTGACATGTTTCAAAAACTTTCGTGGGCCCAAATATTGAAATAGTAGGTATTTGAAATGCAGAAGCAATATGCATTGGGCCAGAATCTCCAGTTATAAAGAGATCTAAAGAAGATATATATTCAATAAGCTCTTTTATAGTTGTCTTTCCAGTAAGATTTATGAAATTTTTACAGTTCTGATCTTTTAATTTTTTTTCTATTTTCTTAGAAAGTTCAATTTCACTACTCCCTCCAAAAATTAGGATTTTATATTTGTCCGATAAAGCGATTGCCACATCAACAAATTTTTCATGCGGCCAGCACTTTGCTGACCCATATGAAGCCCCAGGGTTAATACCAAGCAAACGCTCATTTGACGAATAACAAGTGTCGATATTGAAAATTTTTAACTTCCCAGGCTTCTTTTTTACACCTAATGATTCTTGGACAAATTGGTTGTATTTTTCAACTTGATGCCCAATGGTGAATTTTTTTTTATTAAATTGATATTTCTTTTGGCTAGAAATCAGCATTTTTAGTATAGTTGAACGAAAAGAGCTTCTGAACGAGAGAAAAATATCAAAGTCTCCTATAATTTTTGAAGTTTTATATAGTTCTTTATAATTCTTACTTAGAATAAAACTATTAACAACTCTCGGATGAAATTGCATTATCTCAGTTGAGATAGAGTTTCCAAGCAAAGTTATTTCAACATTATTATCATAAAAATCTATGATATTTTCTATCGCAGGTGTTGCCATAACGCAGTCTCCAAGCCATGAAGGAAGCTCAATAAGTATTCTCATATCAAGCATTATAAAATGTCGAGAATAAAGATATTGACTATAATCACTCCATGTCCAAGCACTCTTTTCCCATCTTAATGTATCACAGCATTGCTAAGTTTCCTAAGGGTAAACCTATGCGAAGTTTACATGTATCACCTAAACTTTTTCTCTGTCAAATGAGAATACTCAAATGGTTAGGCTATAGAGGTGTGAGCATGAGTGAACTAATGCCCTATCTAAGAGGAGAAAAAGTTGGAAAGGTAGTTGGGATTACCTTTGACGATGGATATAAAAATAATTTGAGTCATGCTCTGCCCATCTTAAAAAAGTTTAGTTTTACAGCAACTTGTTATTTAGTAAGTCAAAATATCGGTGGGAATAACTACTGGGATCTAGAAAAAGGCATTCCAGAAAACCCCATCATGAACAAAACAGAAGTATTTGAGTGGCTGTCCAACGGAATGGAGATAGGTTCGCATTCACAGAATCATATTCGTTTATCAGAATATAGTAAGTTTGATTTCTCCCGAGAAATATCAAACTCTAAGCATGATTTAGAATCTACTTTTAATTGTAATGTAAATCACTTTTGTTATCCCTATGGGGATTACAATGAACAGATTATTTCTGAAGTTAAATCAGCAGGTTATGAAAGCGCAACTACAGTTAATCGAGGAAAGGCTTCTCCAAAAGATAATATTCATGAGCTCCCAAGAGTGTTTATAACTCATCGTACATTAGCCCATTTATTCTTAATGAAAGTTTTAAGTAATTATGAAAACAAACGCCGATAGAAGGCAAATAAGAATTGCTGTAATTATTCGCAACTTTAGTAGTTATGGTGGAGGAGCTGAAAGATACTGCGTTGAATTAACTAAAAAATTATCTAAGATATATGAAGTTCATATTTTCTCTCAAGAAAATACTGAAAGACTGCCTGAAGTGTTTTTTCATAAAGTGCCAAAATGGATCAATAAACCTAGATTCTTAAATTTGCTTCTCTTTTCTTATATGACCAATAAATCTACGAATAATAAATTTGATATCATACATTCACATGATAGAGTTTCTCACGCAAACATCTACACATTTCATGTTCCATGTTTTAAATCAAAATGGACTTCTGCTAATACAATGAAAAAAATTTCTCTCTGGTTCGGTGCATTACTTAGCCCCAGAGAATTGACTTACTTATGGCTAGAAAAGAAAGTAATGTCTTCAGTAGCTCAAAAGTCTTTTATTAGTGTATCAGAATATCTTTCCTTAAATATATTACAAAATTACCCTAAACTCGAAGGCAATATTACTATCGCATATCCAGGAAGCGAAATAAAGAATGATATGGCTACATTCACAGATTACAGAACAAAACTAAAGATTCCCAAAAATGCTTTTATATTAGTTTTTGTTGCGCATGGGTTTAAAAGAAAAGGTCTGCCTGCAGTTATTAAGGCATTAGAGTTACTTGAAAATTCACATATATATTTAATAGTAGTCGGTAGAGGAGACGCTACTAAAATTAAAATCTCTTCAAGCCTTGTTAAGAAAAATATCTTTTATATTGGCTCTGTTGATGACATCAATAGCGTATATAAATCTGCAAATGCCTTAGTGCATCCAACTTTGGGGGATACATATGGCATGGTTATTGTTGAGGCCATGTCGAATAACTTACCTGTCATTGTTAGTAGTAGTAAATATTGTGGCTTTAGTGAGCATCTTTCAAATAAAGAAGCATTATTGATTGAGAATCCAAGAGATGCCCAGGAGATTAAAACTCTTATTAAAAAAATTTATAAGAATCCAGATTTAAGAAAATCTCTAAGTAAAAATGCATTACGAATAGTAAAACAAATTAACTGGGAAGAATCATTAAAGCAAACTGTCAAGGCTTACGAAAATTATTTAAAAAAGAATTGAGATAAATATACAAATTTATGCTTAATCTCAGCTAGTTCTTGTTCTGAAGCTCTTTAAGTTTCAAATATTTCAAATAAACCGAAATTGCTGTGGAACATGAAATAACTAACCCACTCCAGCCACCTAAAAATCCTTTTCTTAGAACATATGAACGAAAAAAACTAAAAATTGATTTAACAAAAATCATTGCCCATGAGATACGTTTTCCTTTATTAAAGAGACTTTTTGAGGCAATTGAAGAATATTGATTTATTTTTTCTAGATGATGCTTTATATTTTTGTAGGGATAATGAAGCAAATGATTTGATAGATGCCCAACTGAACCTTCTAAGATAATTCTCTCGTGAATATTATCAAAACTAAAACTAGCTTTATCTTTTTTTACCAATCTAACTACATAATCAGGATACCAACCAGCATAACGAATCTCTTTACCTAAGTAGTGGGCAAGTCTTGGCACATAAAACCCTGAATGCTTTGCATCAGATTGAACTATCGAAATAATCTCTTCTTTAAGATCAGGTGTGACCCTTTCATCTGCGTCAATAGAAAAAACCCATTTTTCACTTGCCAAATCCAAAGCTCTTTGCTTTTGTAGGCCAAAACCAGGCCAATCTCTAACAAAAAATTTATCCGTGTACTCTTTGCATATTGATTCAGTAAAATCTGAACTACCTGAATCAACAACAATAATTTCCTTAGCCCATTTAATGGACTCAAGACAGTCCTTAATATTGTCTTGTTCATTTTTTGTAATTATGATAATACTGATTGGACAACTATTCATCAATTAATTCTCTATATATTGATATATATTTATTTACCATAATATTTATGCTTAACTCATCATCACAGAATTTTTTTGCAGCTAGAATATATTTCTTAGATTGCTTATTTCTTTCCAAAGCTTCATTTAAACATTTTGACAAACACATTACATCGCCAACATCACATAAATATCCTCTGCTATCGACTAATTCTTTTAAACCGCCAGCGTTAGTTGATACTACTGCAACATTATTAGAGAAAGCATCCATGATGCTACTTCCTAATCCCTCTTTGCTTGAGGTCATTAGAAATACATCCATAATTGAGAAAAAATCCTCAACATTATTTTGATGCCCCATTAAGAAGTATTTCTTTGCTAAATTTAGTTCTTGAAGTAAATCAGCTGCTTTCTCAAAAATAGAACCATTGCCAAAATGAAGTACAACAAAGTCATCTCTGCAACCATAAAGTTGATAAATAGCTCTAATAGCAGTATAGGGGTCTTTATGTGGCTCTAAAGCCGCTACCAAGCCAATAATCTTCATATCACTCTTGATACCTAATGACTCCTTAATTTTTTGACATCTGGAGAAATCAGGTTTTCTATAACTAACAGCAGAACTAATAATAGGTGAATTTGAGCACATTCCGGCCTTAGAAAGAATTTCTGAAACTGCCTTAGATATTGAGACAACGCTGTCAGTGTATTTATATTTAATTTTCGTGAACAATCCTTTTGGAAAAAAATCAACCCTTCTTGAATAAATAATAGGCGTTCTATGAAAAAATTTTGATAGAACACAGTGTGTGTGAGATTTCCCACTCTGAGGATGAATTATGTCAAATTTTGAACCTTTCATTATTAAAATAATCAGGGAGTGGAAATTAGATGTACTTTGATAAACTCTTGCGCCCTCTTGTCTAGACTTTTTAGCTAGTGCGGAATGTTTTTTTGCAATTAATGAAACTTCTACACCTTCTTTAATTAACCCCATGAGAGTGTAAAAAGTTTGCCTCTCACCTCCTCTCCATGTGTTTTCTGTATTAACTAGTAAAACTTTCAAGTTATTTAGAATTAGCTGTATCGAACATAACTATAATACACTAAATGATTATTTTTCTAAGTAATGAGATTTTCCATAGTATTTATACACAGAAATAATTTTGAAAGCTTAAAGCGTGCAATTGATAGTGTTTACAAGTTTATAAAAAAAAATGATGAAATAATATTAGTTGACAATAATAGCTCTGATAATTCGATTAATAGACTAAGAAAACTACATTATTTCAAAGAATTAAAAATTATTAAAAATAAATGTAATAGAGGCTATGCCTATGGCTGCAACCAAGGAATATCATTATCATCTGGTGAATTCATTATTTTATGTAATAACGATATATGGTTTCAAGATAATATTCTTGAAAAAATTTTAGTTACATTTCATAGTCATAATGATGTTGGATTAATTGGTCCAAAAATCTTTGACGCTCGAGGAACTGTAGTTAAATCCTACAGTACGCAAGAAATTAACTTTTTATCGCAATTAGACCTTGGTTTAAAAATATTTCATAAGTCAAATAAATGTTTTGACATTTCTGAAGTTAAACTACTCAGAGGGCCTTTATTGGCTTTGCGAAAAAGCATGGTTAAAGATATAGGGGCAATGGACGAAGAATTCTTCTTTTATCACGAAGAAACTGAGTGGTGTTCAAGGATATTTATGAGTAAAAAATGGAAAATGTTGTATGATCCGAGAATTGCTATTTACCATTATGGTGGACTAAGCACATCTTCTAACTTGCTAGGTTCAAGAATTGAGTTTTTTCGTTCAAGAATGGTTTTTTGGAAGAAAGTTTTTCCCATTCATAAAAGAATATTAATCTTATTTATAAACATTCCAAAACTCTTCATAGACCTTATATTTTATTTTTTATTGTCTTCCTTAACGCTCTTTGCCAAAAAAAAATATGTCTTTAAGTTAAAAGACAGATTTTATGTCATATGCTGGCTTATGATTGGAAAACCGGATAGTTGGGGATTGCCAGATAAATGTAAAGTTATCAATCATTAAGATTTATGTTTTTTGGGTCGTCGTATTCTTTGAACAAATTCCAAGAGAAATAACCATTGACAATGCGAAGAATAATGCCATATTTTGATGAGCAAATATAGCATTAGTAAATGCATATATGAGATACTCTAGACTCACAACATAAAGGAATATTGCTGGCACATTTTCAGAACTATCAAATTTTGAAGCTTTTATTAAAATCTTAAAAGATTTTATAACAGGAAATAAAAGCAACGCCAATAAAGAAATCAATCCCACTAAACCCTTTTCGAAAGTTGTTGATAAAAATTCATTATGAGGATGCCGATAGCTCTGAATTTTCTTGCTAATCCTTCCCTCATCAATGAGTTTTTGTTTTTCAGTCTTGAATTGATCTATACCATATCCAAGTAAAGGCTTTTCTTGGATAAGAATTGATGCTGCTTTGTACATTTCTAATCTTGTTCCAACTGAACCAGAAACCACATTCTTCTGAAAAAAATTTATGAAATCATTAAAGCCAGTTTCAATCTTGTACATAACCACAGAATTTGAAGAAGTTGAGAATATGATTGAAACACCAAGAAATCCTAAAGCAATTATAGATCTAATTTTTTTTGAAATATTTAGGGGGTTAATAAAAAAATAAGTCAATAAAATTACAAGTGACCCTAGCCATGCACCTCTCCCTCCGGCAATTAGAGTTGCATAAAGACCAGAAAATACTCCAAGCGAAATAAATAAGTTCTTCAATACCTTATTTTTCTTATGTATAAAGAAAAGAGAAGAAATAGAAAAAATTCCGGCATAAAGAGAAACCATGCCAGTATGTTTTGAGAAAGGATTCTTAACAAAAACTCCGGAAAAGTCTATATTAATTGCTAGTAGTCCATATATTATTGAAGCTGTAACAACGGAATAAACAATTGTTTCACTTCTCAAATTGATTTTTCTTAGATACAAGAAAATTGGAATAACAATAATAAATCTTGAATCTATGTCAATATCCCTTAAAGAGCCATTGTGATAAATAACGTTCAAAAGTGAAAGCAAAAAAAAAGCTGTAATTGTAAGTAGAAAATACTTATCTGATGACGATAAAAGAACTTTCGAATCTCGTGTTAGAAACAGACCCAAAATAGACAAAACGAGAATAAAAAAAACAATTACACCACTTTTTGGCACCAATAAAAAAAAAGAAAAGGAAATTAGAACTAAAATTGAAATTAGTTTATTAATGTAACTAATCATATTGTTTAAGAAAGTATCCAACTATTTTTTTCATAAGCCGCTTCTTATCATTTTATGCTATTTAGTCTTGCATATGATCATTCGTCTAACTTTTAATTATTCTATTCAAGTTGATGATCGAGAACAAATTTTGCTAGCTCAAGAGCTTCTTCTTGGATACCCTATTCCTCAACCACCTCTATATAGCTGGTTAAGTTTTATATTTTTTAAATCTATAGGAGTCGGACTTCTAAGCTTATCACTTCTAAAATATATTTTAATTTTTTTAACTTTTTATTTCATCCACAAAGTTGCTGCTTTATCTAATGATCATGCCAAACATAGTGCTTTAATTACATACTCATTTCTTTTACTTCCATCTTTTGGTTGGCATATGCACCAAGGATTTACGCATACAATACTCTTGGGACTTGGAATAATAATGACTTTTTATTACTTTCTCAAGATAGAAAATTCTGGTGAACTCAAAGACTACTTCCTTCTTGGCATAGCAATCTCTATAGGAGTATTAAGCAAATATAGTTTCATAATATTTCTAACGATATTTTTTACTACTATTATTGTTAGTAAAAGTTTTAGAGCAAAGATAGTTACATACAAATTTTTAGTCACTATGATGATAGCAACTATTTTGCTAACACCCCATACATTATGGATCATAGACAATTGGAATGATATTTGGGGCTGGGCTTCGGCTAGACTTAAGGTTTCTTCCGTCAAAGAAGAAGCATCTTTCATAGCAAACCTTTATAATTTGGGCAAAGCTTATATAGGATTTCTTTCTCCACTAATACTTTTCCCTCTATTTGGATTCAGAAAATTTTTTAGACCGAGAATCCGTCCTAAGACAACTTTGGAAAAGTTTCTCGATTATTTCGTCTTAATAATTATTATTGTGACAATTAATTTTGCAATTTTCTTTGATATTGAGCATATTAGAGTTAGGTGGCTTCATCCAATTCTAATGTTATTTCCGTTCTGGTTCTATATAAAGTTTTCATCGAGATATTCAATTAAAACCAAAGATATTAGATTTTTTGTTACTGTATTAATCTCATTTACTCTATTAATTTTAAACATAAGAATTGCCCAAAATACTTTTGGTCCCTCTCTAGGATATTATGGAAGACTTAATGTTCCAATATTACCAACTCTAAAAGAACTCCCTAGAGAAACTCTTGCTAATGTATCTACAATAAAAACATCGGATGATAATTTAGGTGCTCATTTACTATCATTATTTGAAAGTAAAGAAATCATAATTGATAATAAAAAATTTAACTCTGACAAAAGAGACATAAAATTAAATTGTTTAATCACTTGGGATATAGACGGCTCACATGATTCAAACATTAGTAATGAATTTATTGATAAAAATCAAGTTTATGAGATCATAAATAATAAATATAGACTTTATTACACTATAAAAGATATCAAATCATGCTTCTGAATCTACTTTATCTTTTCTTAATAACATAAGATTCCTAATATAGATAAATAATCCCAGTCCCTGCCCTGCGATAAATACTGGATCTTGTCGAAGAATAGCATAAGTAAGAAGCGTTACTCCTCCAGCAAGGCTAAAGTACCAAAAAGCCTTAGGTATAAGGCTTTTTTTATGTCTTTCACTGTAGATCCATTGAATAAAAAACCTCATTGAAAAAAGCACTTGCCCTGTAAAACCAATAACAAGCCATAAGGTAGGTATTTCTTGCATATTAAACCTCCTTTGAAATGATAGACTTCGATCTTTTTTGGAGCCAACGAACTCCTAAAATATCCCTTATTCCAACCCAAAAACGATTGTTAAAACCATATTTTGAGTTCCCTTTTATTCTAGGTCTATGACCAACCTCAATAGATATAACTTTTCCCCCACGACTGATAAATAATGCAGGAATATATCTGTGCATATGATTAAATGACGGGAGATCAAGAAAGAAATCCTTAGAGAATAATTTTAGGCCGCATCCAGTATCAGGGACTTGGTCCTTAAGAATCCTAGATCTTAGTTTATTGGCATATTTGGATGAAAATATTTTTAATAGAGAGTCTCTTCTTTTAACTCTATGACCAGCAATCAATGTGTCCTTACATTTTATATTTTTTTCAATAAGAACTTTATATAATTTAGGTATATCTTTGGGGTCATTTTGACCGTCTCCATCTAGAGTTGCAATCCATTTAGATTTTGAAAATTTAACCCCAGATCGAACAGCAAAAGATTGGCCATAATTGCTAGAATGTTTGATAACTCTAACTCTACTATTATTCTTTTTAATTTTTTTTAGAATCTTAAGACTGTTATCACTACTATTATCATCAACTAAAATAACTTCAAAATTAAGATTATTTAATGAGTTACATATCTCATAAACCAGTCCTTCTATATTATCTTCTTCATTAAATATAGGCACAACAACACTTAAATCCATTACTGTAAATGTCTAAAATTAAATATACTACAGCAAAAAAAATAATTAAATAAATTAAGTGAAAAAGAAAATAATTTTTTTAGATAGGGATGGAGTTATTAACAAGGAGGTAAATTATCTACACCGTATTGAGGATTTTGTATTTATTGAGGGTATATTCGAATCTATGCATCATCTCAAAAGACTTGGTTATGAGTTTATTGTCATTACTAATCAGTCAGGTATTGGAAGAGGTTTATATAAAGAGTATGATTATAAGAAAATTGATTTATGGATGAAGGCTGTTTTTAAAGAGAATAATATAGATATTCTTTATAGTATTCACTGTCCCCATGCACCTGAAGAGAATTGCAGTTGCAGAAAGCCAAAACCCGGGATGTTCGAGTCTTGCTTTCAAAAATTTTCTATTTCCAGAAAAAAATCATGGATGATTGGAGACTCTATTAGAGACATTGAAGCCTCTTTGGCTGCTGGAATTAATAATAATATCTTGGTAAAAAGTGGGCATCCAATTACAGAAGAAATAAAAAATATACCTATTCTTGAATCAATAAAGGATATACGCCAAATAATTACTCACTAAATTTATAATAATCCAAAAACCAGTCACTGAAATTCTTCATGCCTTCTTTAACAGAGACTTTAGGTCTATAATCAAACTCTTCGATAAGGTTTGATATATCAGCAAAAGTATCTGGTACATCTCCAGGCTGTATTGGAAGATATTCCTTAATTGCCTCTTTTTTGAGATTTTTTTCCAATTCTTTAATGTAGTCTTTAAGATTAACAGGATCACTGTTACCTATATTATAAACTCTGTATGGTGCACTTGAACTTGATGGATCTGGTTTATTAGAATCCCAGTCGATATTTGGACGAGCAGGTCTTTTAATTACATTAATAATTCCATCAACTATATCATCAATGTATGTGAAGTCTCTTTTATGATTACCATGATTAAAGACTTGGATAGTTTTACCACTGATAATAGCATTAGCAAATTTTTGCAAAGCCATATCAGGTCTATCATAAGGTCCATAAACTGTAAAAAATCTCAAACCGGTAGTAGGTAAGCCGAATAAGTGACTGTAGGTATGCGCCATTAATTCATTTGATTTTTTTGTAGCCGCATATAAACTCAATGGATGATTAACAGGCTCATCGACTCTATATGGTTGTTTTGTGTTCAAACCATAAGTTGAGCTTGATGAGGCATAAACTAAATGACCCACATTTGAATGCCTGCAACCTTCTAAAATATTGCAAAAGCCAACTATATTAGTATCTACGTAGGCAAATGGGTTCTCTATTGAATATCTTACTCCAGCTTGAGCAGCAAGATTTACAACACAATCAAAATTACTAGACCTAAAGATATCAGCCATTGCATCTCTATTCTCGATACTCTCTTTAATGTGCGTGTATTGTTTATGATTAATATGTCTTGAAAGTCTAGCCTCTTTGAGACTTGTATCGTAATAATTATTATGATTATCAATACCAACTACACTATGCCCCTCTTCCAGAAGTTTTAGAGCTAATGCCGACCCAATAAATCCTGCGCTTCCAGTAACTAAGACTCTCATTTTCTAGTCCAAATTAAATATATCTCGGGAATAAATCTTTTTTGCAATGTCTGAAATCTCATCGGTAACTCTATTCGCCACCACAATATCACATACCTCCTTGATTTCATCAAGGTCTAATAAAGTATCACAATCTAGAAAGCTATCAAGATTCATTGAATGTAAAACAGGTTCATATATATATAAATTTTTACACCGGTTGCTTTTAACCTTTTGATAATTCCCTGAATAGCAGAAGCTCTAAAATTATCAGAATTGGATTTCATGATTAATCGATATATTCCAATAATTTTAGGATTATTCATCACAATACGATCAGCAATAAAATCTTTTCTTGTCGCATTAGATTCAACTATTGCATCAATTAACTTATTTGGAACATGTAAGAAATTTGCTTTTAGCTGTTTTGTATCTTTTGGCAGACAGTATCCTCCATACCCAAAGGAAGGATTGTTATAGTGGTCACCAATTCTTGGGTCAAAACTCATACCATTAATAATTTCTTGTGAATTTAAATTATTAAACTCGGCATATGAATCTAACTCATTAAAATATGCCACACGCATAGCCAAGTATGTATTGCTAAATAGTTTGACTGCTTCTGCCTCAGTTGATCCAATAAATAAAACATCAATATCCTTTTTTTCTGCACCTTCAACGAGAAGACCTGCAAAATTCTTTGCCTCTATAGATGAATCTCCTATGATTATTCTTGAGGGGTATAGGTTATCGAATAATGCCTGTCCTTCCCTAAGAAATTCAGGAGAAAAAATAATCTTATTTTTCTTGTATCTTAATCTTATTTTCTTTGTGTAACCAACCGGTATCGTGGATTTGATGATTATTGTTGTTTTGAGACTTTCTTTCTCAATGTCATCGAGAACATTTTCAATTAAATCTGTACTGAAATAATTCGTTTCAACGTCATAATCAGTAGGTGTGGCAATAATGACATAATCTGCTTCGCCATAAGCAATAGACTTATCAACAGTAGCAGTGATATTTAATTTTTTCTTTTTAAGGAAAAGATCAATCTCTTTGTCCTCGATTGGTGAAATTTTTTTATTTAATAAATCTACTTTATTTTCATCAACATCTAGTGCAGTTACTTCGTTATGTTGAGCCAATAAAATTGCATTAGATAAGCCAACATAACCTATTCCAACAACGGTAATCTTCATTTTTCTAATATTCCTTTAGCAAGTTTAACAATTTCTTTAGGATTAATATTTTTAATAGATGGATCAATTTTATCAATATTGAAAGGATTAATTATTTCTTGTGAGCTAATAGCAAGATTTATTTTAGTTCTGTAACAATTTCTTTTCATTGGGGTGGAGCCAAAAATTGTGATTGATGGAACATTTAAAGCCCAAGCTAAATGAGTTGGACCAGTATCGCCTCCAATAACAAGATCGACACTTGATATAAGTTTCTTTAACTCATTCAAAGATAATTTTTTAGCTACAGTTACATTTTTAGTTATTGACTTGAGTTCTTGGGCTATCTTTTTTTCTTTATCTGAACCCCATACAGCAACAAAGTTTGCGTTAATTGAATTTGCAATTTCGGCATATTTTTTTCCAGGATAAATCTTTGAAGGAAATGATGCTCCAAGTATTAATAAAACTTGAGTACCGTTATGGCTAACTCTAAGTTTTGAATTCTTAAAAAAACTTGTTTTATTATCTAAATCTTTTTTATTAATGTTTATTTTTAGGAATTCATTGATAATTCCTGTATATCTGAGTACAACGTTCTCTTGGTAAGGTATTGAAAATTTCTGTGAATAAAAAAAAGAAGCTAATTTTTCGCGTATTGAGTTTTTATCAAAACCAATTCTCTCCTCAGCAGGAATGAGTCTTGTCACAATCGCAGACTTTATAAGGCCTTGCAAATCGAAAACTTTATCGTATTTTTCCAATCTTCTCAATTTTCTGACAATGTTATAGAAAAGAGAAAAAGATTTTTGAATTTTTACTTGTTTAATGTTTAATTCAATAATATTATCAATTTCAACACAACCATTTAAAACAGTAGCGAATTGAGAATCAACTACCCAATCAATAGAACAATTAGGAAAATTTTTTTTGATAAACTGAAGAACTACCATAGACTGGATTATGTCCCCTATCGCTGAGAGTCTTACAATAGCTATTTTCATTTTTTTTATTTTAATTGTTAATGATAGTTTCAAAAAGAAAATAGATGCCTTAAATGATATAATCCACAGGCTATGTCAGAAAAAAACATAAGTACTGGAAAAAACTTTATTTTGGGTCAAATTGATAATGATATATCAACTGGTATTCATGAAAAAATCCAAACTCGTTTTCCTCCTGAGCCAAATGGATATCTGCACATCGGTCATGCCAAATCTATCTTTCTTAATTTTGGTATCGCAATTAAATACGGCGGATCATGTAATTTAAGATTTGATGACACTAACCCGTCAAAAGAAGATATTGAGTTTGTTAATTCAATAAAAAAAGATATTAAATGGCTTGGTTTTAATTGGAAAAAGCCAGAAAAGTATAGCTCTAATTACTTTAATCAGTTTTTTAATTATGCGATTGAGCTTATTGAAAAAGGTCTGGCATATGTTTGTTTTCTTTCACCCGAAGAAACAAAAGAATACAGAGGAACTCTTAAAGATCCTGGTAAAGATAGTCCTTACAGAAAAACTTCAATAGAAGAAAATCTAAGACTATTTAATCAAATGAAAAATGGTGAGTTTAAAGTGAATCATTGTGTGCTTCGTGCCAAGATTGATATGTCCAGTTCCTTTATTTGTATGAGAGATCCCACTCTTTATCGTATAAGGTTTGAAAACCATCATCAAACAGGAAAAAACTGGTGTATCTA
>Ga0181567_10001737_pt1 | contig 16490 bp, 8 predicted proteins | sample 101ome_14_FD_133761 | JGI IMG/M metagenome (GOLD analysis project Ga0181567, IMG submission 133761) | Coastal salt marsh microbial communities from the Groves Creek Marsh, Skidaway Island, Georgia - 101403AT metaG (megahit assembly) | ecosystem: Environmental > Aquatic > Marine > Intertidal zone...
ACAAAATGACTTCAACTTGGTGTTTGACGTTGGCGGTACTGCAGGCATTCCTAGAGTTCAATTCAACTTCCCGAATGCTCACCTTGAAATTCCAAATCTTAATATAGAAGATGTAATTTCTCTAGACACCAGCTTCCATGCACTGCCCAGTAGCTTGGATGGCGCGGACGAAGCAGTTATTACTTACGTTGGCCCTGTCACGTTGTAATACTTTTAATAAAAAGGGGCTTCGGCCCCTTTACCTTCTAAAAATATTTCTTGACTTTTAAGTATTTTTATACTATACTTATTATTCAAAAATAACAATTCTTTTTATACGAGGCTATATAAATGAGTGACACCCCCATTTCTCTTTCGAGTCTTATGACTCCAAGTAAAACAGTAACTTTAGATTTTCCTGGGTATTCAGGCTTTAGTGTAGATGTAACGTACCTAGCTAGAGAAGAGCTATTAAAACTTCGTAAGAAGTGTTTAAGTACAAAATTTAATCGTAAAACTCGTCAACCCGAAGAAGAGTTGAACGAAGATATGTTTTTAGTTGAATATGTAAAAGCAGTTATCAAAGGATGGAAAGGGCTTAAATTTCGATACCTAGAAGAGCTTCTTTTGGTAGATGTTTCTGAACTTGACCCCGATGACGAACTTCCTTTTACTCAAGATAATGCAGAGCTTTTAATGAAAAACTCTGGAGATTTTGATACCTGGGTTACTGAGGTTGGTGGTGACCTAGAAAATTTTACTGGGAACAAGTAGCTGAAATACGTAGGCTACTTAAAAAATATGTAGATGAGAGAAATTCTAGTTTCGATCTAGATAGATATCTTACAATTTGCGAACAACTAGGTCAAGAACCGGATCCTGCTAAAATGCCGCTCGACCCTTCAGATTTTCCTGAAGAGGTTCAAGTGGCATTTTTTATATTCTCATTATTTTCAGATAAATGGGAAGGAATGAGTGGTACATATTTAGGAAAAGACTGGACCAATTTAGAGTATTACTTAGAATTGTACGAAGTTTCAGATAAAAAAAGTGTTATATACTTTATGCACTTATATGATAATTTAATAGTAGAAGCTAGAATGAATGAAGCTTCTGCAAAAAGAAAACAAGAAGAGAGAAAATCTAAAACATCATCAGGCGGCGGAAAAAAATTCGCTCATAAGATTCAAGGCTAATGGCTAAAAAAATACAGATTGATATTGAAGTCAATGGCAAAATGCAAAAAGCCACTGTCTCAGCAAACAAGCTGAGATCTGCACTTGACGGAGTAAGTACTTCACAAGATAAAGTAAGCAAATCTGCTCGTACTGCGGATCGTAATCTTAAAGGTGTTTCTCAACAGTCTGCAAATGGTACAAAAAACTTCTCTAAAATGGCCCAAGGCATAGGAGGAACTCTTGTACCTGCCTATGCAACTCTCGCTGCTAATCTATTTGCTGTAAGTGCCGCCTTTGAATTTTTAAAGAGGGCGTCTCAAGTTTCAAGGCTAGAAAAAGCACAACAAAGTTTTGCCGCCAATACCGGTAAAGCTCTTGGTTTTATGACTGAAAAACTAATTGATGCTTCTAATGGAATGTTAAGTTTTCAAGAAGCAGCCCAGGCTGCAGCAATTGGTACAGCAAAAGGGTTTAGCGGCCCTCAATTAGAATCATTAGCAGTTGGTGCACAAAAAGCTGCCCAAGCACTTGGAAGAGATTTCGGAGATGCTTTTGATCGTTTGATTAGAGGTGTTTCAAAGGCGGAACCCGAACTATTGGATGAATTAGGTATTACACTACGTTTAGAAACAGCCACAAAAAACTATGCGGATGCGTTAGGTTTACAGGCAGATAAACTAACAGATGCACAAAGAAGCCAAGCAGTATTGCTAGAAACTCAAAGACAATTGGACGATCAGTACGCCAATCAAGAAATAATTGCTGATCCTTTTATTAAATTACAAAAAACTTTTACTGATATTGTGAAAACAATAACCGATAAAGTTTTACCAATTTTTTCAGTTTTTGCAGACATTTTAAATAGAAATGCAACATTAGCAATTGCAGCTTTTGCTGCATTTGCAGTTTCAATTGTAAGAGCTATTGTGCCTTTTGATAAGTTTAGTGACAAGATAGATGAATGGAAAGACGGACACCAAGCGGCAGTAGATCAGGCAAAAGATGATTTAAAAGAATACAGAAAGGCATTAGAACGTACTAATGCTACAGCAGAAAAAATGCGCGAAAAAGGCGCTAAAATTGCTCAAGCTGGAGCAAAACGTGCAATGGCTGCCGGAGCCACCAGTCCGATTCTTAATCGCTTGGCTGCCGGAGGAGTAGGAGCTTTAAAAGGCCCAGACAAAGCAAATCTTGAAAAAGCATTACGATCCGCAGAGCTTCAATATGAAAGAAGTGGAAAAATAACTAAAGGCATTTTTGCTGATGTTGGAATTGATATTGCGCGACAAATAGGAAAAGGCCTTAAAGCAGCTTCTGCAGAATCTAGAAGAACAGAAGGCAGATTTAAAAGATTTTTTACTACAATTTCTCTCCAAGCAAAAATTGCTGGAGCAAACATTAATAAATTTATTTCCGGAGGCTTACTAAAACTAGAGGGCCCTTTAAAACGCATGGGGAAAATTGTAAAACTATTTGGTAGAGGAATTTTTGCAGCATTTAGCGTTCAAACTCTTATTGAAATTTTTCAAGAGTGGGTTCTTGCCTTTGACAGTATGTTAAAGTTTTTTGCTAGAGGGTTCGATTGGCTAGGAAGTAAAATAGGCTTAGATTTTGGCTTAGAAGAAATGTATAAAGGTTCTCCTTTACAAAAAACAGTTCAAGGCTGGGCTAAAGATATACAACACGCTAGAGACCAATCTGAAATACTACGAGATGTGCAAAAAGACATAGACGCATTCTCTAAAAGTGTTGCTTCAATTGAAAAAGGCGCTCCTAAGTTCGGCGCAATAGAAAATTTAAATGCATTGTCTACTTTGAACCTAGGGGATACTATTAAAAAAATAGGAGAACTAGACGAAGGGGCGGAGAAAAGTAATGCAATTGCAGAAGTAACAAATCAGTGGGGAAAATTGTCCGAAGCACTTGGAAATGAAAAATTATCCGCAATTCTAGATAATAATAGTTTAAGTTTTGAGCAGCAAGCACAAGCAATAGCTGCCTTGGGAACTGCAGCAGGCGCTACTGCAGCGGACAATACTGCATTTACAGACAGACTGTCTCAACAAGCCTCCGTTTTAAAGGAAGGCAGCATTGAAAATATAGTTGCCTACATTGAAGAAATGCAAGCTGCTTCAAACGCAATCAAAGAAACTTCAAGTGCTACCGGAGAACTTATAGATCGTCAAGAAGATGTAGATGGACTTTTCGGTGGAAGAGCCAAACAAATATTAGATACTTATGCTGAAATACGTTCTCAAACTGAAGCTTTACGAGATGCAGAGCAAGAAACTGCAATGGCTCGTGAAAGAGCAAAAACTTTAGACCCTTTAACTCAAGAACGCGCTAATATTGCTCTTAAAATATCTAACCAAGAGAATAAAGTTGCAAAAGCAAAACTTGATCAACTGGCTGCAGAAGAAGTTTTAAGAACTTTATCAGATGCACAAAGCGGTGCAGATGCAAAAGCTTTACAGAACGCAAAGGATAAGCTGACCATAGCACAAAATACTCTTGACTTAGAAAATTTACGACTAGACGTTGTAAATGAGCTTGCAGACACAGAATTAAAAATTAATGATATAAAAAAAGCTATGGAGCCTTTGAAGTTAGACCAAAGAAGGCTTGCTCTTTCTCAGACTTTATTAAGTCAAGAGCAAAAAAGACTTTCTCTTATTAAAGAACAAGTAGCCGCTGTAGAATCTATTATACAATATAGATTTGATAGACTTTTAAGAGACTCTCAAAGCCTTGGAGGTAATTTAGATCCCGAAAGAGAATTAAAAGCTAGAATTGTACTAGAACAGGCTCTGTTAAAAAATAAAATAGATCAGATTAATAGAGAGTTTAAGATGAAAGTAGCTCAAAATAATCTTGAGCAAAAAACTCTTAAAAATCGAAATAAACTTGCTCGTTTAGAATTTGAGAAGCTAGCAATAGACCAACAGCTTTCCGCGGACAAAGTAGCTCAAACTCGTGCATTGTATGATGAAATAGAAAAAGGAATTGATGCAACTGCAGCAATGGCACAAGAAACTGCTATAATTACAAGAGATGCTGCATTAAGAACTGCGGATTTAACTCTTCAAAAACTTAAGGATCAATTAACTGATTTAAGTTTTGAAAGACAAATGGCGCAAACATTTGAAAATAGTTTTAGAGACGGATTAAATAACGCACTTTCTGGGTTAATTTCTGGAGATATGAACTTCAAAGAGGCAATGCTATCTTTTATAAATACAATTGCAGATGCAGCAATGAAAAAGTTACAAGATATGCTAGTTGATGCTATAATGGATGCTTTATTTGGCCCCGAAGAAGATTTAGCTGATAAAATGGAAAGAATTCTTAAAGAGGAACAACTATCCACAAAAGTCGGAGAGACTATAGAAGACAGCGGTACTAGAATGGCCGATAAACTAAATGAAGTTTTAAGCCAAGAAATACAAACCAAAGTTAAAGTTGAATGCTGCGAAGGTAATTCAGGTGGAGACGGCGAAGGATTGGAAGACGCCGGCAAAACGATACTAGGTATTGCAGGAGTAGCCGGGGCAGGTTACTTACTTATGAAAGGTATGCAAGGAGGAGGCCAAATGGAAATCAAGCTGCCGGGCCTAGAAATACCAATACCGGGATTGCAAACTTCTGAGTGGTTTACTGATGCAGCAGGTATGGAACACATGGTAATAAAAGCAAGTCCTGAGACTCTAACTTTTTCGGAAAGAATAGCAGCAGCAGTTGATGGAGTACCTCTTTTGGGAGATTTAATGTATCAGCTTACTGGAGGCGATAGTGGAGGAGGATTTGTACAAACTATCGGGAAGATACTTGCCTCTCCTTTAGGACTATTAGGAAACTTATTCGGGGGCGGCAAAGGGTTTGCCGATGGAAGCTCTTTTGCTAGTCTGCCAACTCCTACAGGTATTCCTTTCGGCCCCGCAGCCGGAGGAGAAGGAGGAGCAGGAATTTTATCACAAATAACTGGTATGTTTTCAAAGTTTCTATATGGTAGCAAAGGTACAGGAGGAGCACCTGCCGAAGGTCTCTTAGGATTTATTTCAAATATTTTCGGAGGATCTGAAGGTTTTGCGAAGATAGGTCAATTTATAATGAAACTTTTATCTCCGATTTTGGCACCCATTTTAGCACTTTTTGGAGGCGGTTTTGGAGGAGCGGGAGGGCCGGGAGCAGGGGCAGGATTATTAGATCTTGTGGCTCCAGTTGCTGGTATGTTCGGATTTGCTAGATACGGAGGAATAATGAGGCCTCCAAAAGGCTATAGAACAGGAGGTATTGCTTCTGGGTCTTCAGCAGGATATCCTGCATTGCTTCATGGTAGAGAAGCAGTAGTTCCTCTTCCGCATGGAGATAAAATTCCTGTAGATTTAAAAGGTGCGGGGGGACAACAAAATAATATTGGTATAACAGTAAATATTAACTCAGATGGTAGCACAACTACTCGGACAGATGCTTCCCAAGACGAAAGGGATGGAAAACAGTTGGCACAAACAATAAGTGCAGTTGTGGAACAAGAGTTGATAAAACAAAAAAGAGCCGGCGGTATGTTAAGCCGGTATGGAGCATAATAAATGGCATCTACAGTATCGGCAACGGCGCCTACTAGCCCAAGTAATGGGGATCTTTGGTTTGATTCCGTAAACTTAAAGCTTTATGTCTATTATAATGATGGAACTAGTGCTCAGTGGGTTATAACGGGACCTACAGGAGCTCGAGGCCCTACTGGCGATACTGGATCTCAAGGCCCGCAAGGAAATACAGGGCCTCAAGGCGTACAGGGCGCAACAGGACAAACTGGATCAACAGGTAATGATGGTCCTCAAGGCCTTAAAGGAGATGTAGGTCCTGCTGGTCCTGCTGGTCCTGCTGGTCCTGCTGGAAATTCAGGACCTCAAGGACCTAAAGGGGATACTGGAACTCCAGGAGCTACCGGTTCTCAAGGCGCTACTGGTCCTGCGGGGCCAACAGGTGCAGATGGCCCACAAGGCCCCAAAGGCGACCCTGGAAATACAGGTCCTCAAGGAGCCACAGGAGCTCAAGGAGCTACAGGAAATACCGGGCCACAAGGGCCTAAAGGAGATACTGGAAATACAGGCCCTCAAGGACTCCAAGGAGATACAGGTCCTCAAGGCCCTCAGGGAGCTGCAGGCCCACAAGGCCCTAAAGGAGATAAAGGAGATACAGGCCCCCAAGGATTTACAGGAGCTACGGGAAGTCCTGGAAGTACTGGACCCCAAGGCCCTCCAGGAAATTCAGGGCTGCCAGGACAAACAGGTGCAGATGGCCCTCCGGGACCTCAAGGCCCTCAAGGTGTAGCTGGACCCCAAGGACCTCAAGGCCCTAAAGGAGATACAGGTCCAGCGGGAGTAGACGGTGTAGACGGTGCTCAAGGCAGCACTGGATCCCAAGGGGCTCAAGGCCCTACGGGTCTTACTGGACCCCAAGGAGAAGAAGGACCAGCAGGACCAGCAGGACCAGCAGGACCAGCAGGTGCGCCTGGCGTTGATGGAGCTACAGGACCCCAAGGTCCCCAAGGCGCTAAAGGAGACACAGGGCCCGCTGGACCCCAAGGTAGTACTGGACCCCAAGGTCCCCAAGGAGCAACGGGTCCTCAGGGACCAATTGGACTTACTGGACCCGAGGGGCCCGCCGGTGCAGACGGTGCGGATGGAGCTGATGGTAGTATTGGGCCTCAAGGACCCGCAGGAGACACAGGACCAGCAGGTCCCCAAGGAGTTCAAGGTGAAAGAGGTTTTCCCGGGCAAACAGGTCCTCAAGGCCCGTCAGGAGCTGATGGAAATACTGGACCCGCAGGTCCTCAAGGCCCTACAGGAACTCCCGGCGCAGGCTTTACAGGAGGGTCTTATACGTATTCTACTGGAGTAGTAACTTTTACTTCAAATGATGGGTTAGGGTTTAGTACGGGGGATCTTAGAGGCGCTACAGGATTACAAGGCCCCGCAGGACAAAATGGAGTAGATGGAAATACAGGGCCGCAAGGTGCTCAAGGACCTACAGGTCCTACAGGTCCGCAAGGGGCTACAGGCTTTGGTTTTACAGGAGGAAGTTATAATTCTTCTACAGGTGTTGTAACTTTTACTTCAACAGATGGACTAGGGTTTAGTACTCAAGATTTGAGGGGAGACGGTAATAGAGGAATCTCATCTGCTATAGTAAATACAAATGATGACCTTATTCTCACTCTAGCAGATGGAACAAATATAAATACAGGAACCGTTGTAGGTGCGACGGGAGCTACTGGTCCTCAAGGACCTCAAGGTCCTCAAGGTCCTCAAGGCCTTACTGGAGCAACAGGCCCCCAAGGAAATACAGGAGCAACTGGAGCAACAGGCCCCCAAGGAAATACAGGAGCTGGATTTTTAGGAGGAAGCTATAGCTCTACGACAGGAGTAGTAACTTTTACATCTGACGATGGATTAGGATTTAGCACCGCAGATCTTAGAGGAGACGGTAATAGAGGAATTTCTTCAGCAACAATTGATTCAAATAATGATCTTATTCTTACTTTGGCAGATACTACAAATCTAAATGCAGGAAATGTTGTAGGTCCTCAAGGCCCTCAAGGCCCTACAGGTGCCCCCGGGACAAACGGAACAGGATTTACAGGAGGATCCTATGATGCAGGTACAGGTGTTGTAACGTTTACTTCAACTGATGGACTAGGATTTTCTACTTCTGATTTAAGAGGTGCCGATGGTATAGATGGAGCAACCGGCGCAGATGGACAAGCAATTATAGAATTTGATGTTGCCCCGAATAGTAATAATACTGCATATGCATTTACAGGCTCAGGATTTCCATCCTCTGTAGATAATCCTACTTTATATTTGCAAAAAGGACTTGAGTACCATTTTAATTTATTTGACGAAAGTCTTCCTTTAGCAAATACACATTGGAGTATTTCGAATTCTAGAAGCAATTATTATAGCACTTTGTTTGGAGAATCCACAGGAATAAGTGATGATGTCCCAGGCCTACTAAATCCAGTATCAGGAGGCGCTTCATTTACTACATCTAATGGTAATCCTGCTATTCTTGTTTCAACGACTTTCTCGATGGGGCACTCTAATGGAGCACATACTCGTAGAGGGTGGGGATACTCAAATGAATTTACTGTTCCGGCAGGAACAGTATTAACTTTTGATGTATCTTCTACAGGGCATAACTCGGCTTATGAATCCATAAATATGATAAGTCTTATAGACTATACAAATTCAGCATATACAATTTTATTTAACAGATTAAGTATAAATACTGCGTTGAATTCATCCGGAAGTAAAAGTTTTACAATTGCTCTCGCGGGTACTTACCGTATAATGATAGCAAGCGGAGGAAAACGAAACACGCCTAATGGTTTTTCTTCTTCAGATCAAACATTTTCACTGGTAGTGTCGAATCTTGCACTATCAAATGGCCAGCCTCTTTGGATTCAAGGCGTTTCAGGATCTTACGATGCGGCAAATGTACTCGGAACCTCTGATGGAGTAACAAATAATGGTGCTTCCGGCGGATCCATGACATTCCAAGTTCCTATGAATGCTCCAGATACTCTTTATTATGTATCTGAAAATAGCTCTTCAATGGCAGGAACAATTTATACGGATGATGTTACTGCAAAAGGTACTCAAACAGAATTTGAAGTCGTTCCTAATTCTACTACTGCATTTTCTTTTACGGGGCCAGGTTTTACTTCTTCTACAGACAATCCGACTTTATACTTACAAAAAGGTTTTACATATTATCTAAATACCTTGATTGGAGAAGATCCAATACCCGTAGAAACTCCCTTTTGGAATCTTTTGATAGATTTTAATGATAGTACAGTATTCGGGCTAAATACCGGTATAGCTACTAGCGCAGATCCTCAGGGAAGTTCGAGTGGTACTGCTATTATAGACATTGCTCCTTCAACACACGCTAATATACCTAATCTGCCCCGACTAGTCCTGACGACCGTCGTTAGTGGAGGCAATGTTAATTATGCCGCCACAAGAGAAGGCTATGCAGTTTCAAATGAGTTTGAAGCAGATGCAAATACTATTCTAAGGTACTATTGGAAGTCTACAATAAATAGCGGCGGGACAACACTAACCAGTAATCCTGCACAGTATCTTTTAGATTATACAAATAACACGGCTATAGTTTTACCTCCTGCAGTCGTTAATGGATATGGCTATCAACAACATACTATAACTGCAGCAGGAAAATATAGATTACTCTTTTTGTCGGGTATATCGCGTATATCATCATTGACTACTGTTTATACCGGCACCAACACACTTGAAGTTGCAGACTTTTCACTATCAAATGGTCATCCCATTTGGTTTCAAACTTCTTCCGGCGCATATAATGCTTCAAATGTTTTAGGAACTGCAGATGGAGTAACAAACAATGGTGCGGAGTCCGGAATTTTAAAATATACTGTTCCGATGAATGCTCCCGATACTCTTTATTATGTTTGTGAAAATCATTCTGCAATGGCAGGCACAATTTATACAAGTGATGTAGCGACGAGTGGAGGTTCTTCCAGCTCATCAATTCCATTTACAAAATTCTATATATCTGCAAGCCAGCCAAGTTCTACTATTACAAATAGTGCATATCTAGGTCAAAATGTAGGAACTTGGTATGAAGCAACATTTGCAAATGCAGGAAATACCGCAGGACTATCTCCAGATAATGCAACTCGAGATCCAACACTGACAGGTATAACTTTTAGTGGAGATAGGTTCTCCGGTTTTGAACAAGACGCAACCTATGAAATATCAGTACAGCCAGAAGTATACGAAAGAAATAGCACAGCAGGACAAAGGTACCACGGTTGGGAAGCAAGCACAGGAGCATTTAGTTCTGCAGGATGGTTAAGTCCAGGCACTGGATCATTTAACATTGATGGTATCACTGTATCAGATAGTATAATTATAACATTTGAAGATGCTACACCAGCAAATAACTGGGTTAGGTATATTTTAGATTCGGATCAAAGTGCTGATTATTGGATTGGTCAAGCAATACTAACCATAAAGAAAATAGGGTAAGGGAGACTACATAAATGGCATATAATTTCCCAGACAACCCTAATAATGGAGACTCCGTCACCTATTTAGGAGTTACTTATGTATACAATTCTTCTATTCCCGCATGGACAGTAGATACAGACTCTATTGCAGGAGTCAGCGGCTCAGGATATGGAAATAAATTTATAGTGGTAATTCCTCAAGATTCTATAACTACAGGAACTCCTGCATCTGATACTTATATAACTTTTGACAGAGGATTTAGTAGATCAGTTACACATAGAGTATTAAGTGCTGAATTCGGAGATGGTTATGATCAAACAGTAGGAGACGGAGTAAATACAAAAACGGATTCATTTTCGGCAAACTTTAAGAATAGAAGTGCTGCAGAAATCAATCTTTTAGCTGATTTTTTTGACCTGCGTAGTAGCAAAGAGTTTGAAATTAGAGTTCCAAACTCAGATGGTATTGAATCTATTTATGCTAGGTGCAAAAATTATACTATTACTTATGACTATGACTTATATCACAGCCTGACCGCACAGCTACAACGAATTTACACTCCGAGAACTTAAACCATGGCTACTTTTGACTACTATTTTGAGCTTGGTGATGTACCTGCAGGAACTTATGGGTATCATCCTCCTATTGCGGATGCTTCATCTAATTATACCGTAATTATGAAAACGGGCGATACTGTAAATGTTCGTACAGTATATGCAGGATCCGCAACTGATGCTAATGATATAAGATATATTCCAGCACCAAATAATGATTCAGGATTAAATGATCCCGACGCAACAGGAACCCCGGGATTAGATACAACTTGGACACTTACTGCCACTGATAATACTGATTATTATGCTAGATGGTTTTGGTTCACTTCTAAAACAGGAGGCGGATCTCTATCTCCGGCAGCTCAGTTATCGACTAGACTCTTAATTCTTCCGGATGCTTTTGGATTTACCGGACTGCCCAGTTTTATAGGTCCGGGAGGCGTAGAAGATATAGAAATAACAATGCCGGATGATCTGGAGCCCTTTTTAGATGGCACCTATAATACTGGCGATTATGACGGACCTGTAGGAGGTCCAGAAAAATTTTATTGGAAAATTACTACGGATGTAGCAGGTCAAAATATTGTTCCTTTCGGAAGTTTTTCTACACGAAGCGGAATTTTATCTGGGCCAAAAAACGGTACAACTATAAATGTGTCTCCTTCTTCGGGCTGTCCGACTGGAACATACTATCTCCACTTACACCACTTTAATACAACTCCGCAATTTAACTCTTCTGGGACCGCTACTGCTTCTACCACTGGAGGCGCAGATACTTTAATACAAACCTCTTCTTTTAATGTTCAAGAAGATCCATATATTATAGTAAGACAGTCTCAACAACAATCCATCGAAGATTCTTTAGTAGAACTTTTTGAAGTAACTTTGCCAAGCGGCACAGTTATATACTTACATAATGGGTTAGACTATGATTCTGGAACAATTGGAGAAAATATTTATTTTCCAGATCCTACTGGACAAACTATGAATGAATATTTAGCCTTTCCCATAGAAATAAAGGGTATTGAACATACGTCTGAAGGATCTGCAAATCGTCCTGCTTTAAGAATGGCAAATCTTCCTGTTTTAGCAGGTTCTAGAGGGGCAAATTTAAATGGAGTAGAGGATGAAGAAACATTATATACTGTTCTTCAATCAGAAGGATTATTTAGTGCAGATGATTTAACCACCTGTAAAGTTACGTATAGAAGTACATTATTAAAACATACTTTTAAGTCGGGAGACTCTCCGCAACTCGGAATAGAATTTCCAAAAGCAACGTATTTTATAGAAAGAGTATCCGGAGAAGACAATGTTTTTGTCACATTTGAACTTGTAAGTCCTGCAGATATGGAAGGTTTAGTTATGCCTGCACGTTTTGCTGTTGGAAAATATTGTGCTTGGGAATACCAAGGTCTCTTACACGGACGAGGAGGCTGCCCTGTAAATAAGAACTCTTTTTATATGTGGTTTGATGAAAATGATCGACTAATTACAACAGATCCTACATCTAGTGGAATTGCAACATGGAGTAGTACAGCAACATTTGAAAGTAGAATTACTAATGGGACTGCGCAAGGAGATTTAGTAAAACGAGTGCATCCTACAGTCGGAGGGTGGCAATTTTTTGAATGTATTATTACAAACTCGGGCAGACAGCCCGAAAAGTACCCTACTTATTGGAAAAGATTAGATATATGCGGAAAAAAATTAAGTTCTTGTAAAGTAAGATTTCAAACTCGACGAAGTGCAATTACAGGGTTTGCTAGAGGATCGATAATTCCTGATGATGAAACACACAGAAATTCTTCTGAGCCTTTGCCTTTTGGGGGCTTTCCAGGATCTCGAAAATTTCGATGAATAAAATTAAAAATCATTTTAAAAAATATGCTCCCAAAGAAGCCTGCGGAGTTTTTATAGATAATTTTAAATTTATTGAATGTAAAAACATTTCAGAGGATACTGATACTTTTTGTTTTTGCCCAGAAGAGTACTTCAATATTATAAGAACATATAAAATAGAAGGAATTGTTCATAACCATATCAATGCGCCTAATACTCCTTCCAATTGGGATATAACTGGATGCAATGCAATGGCTATACCCTACTATATTTATTCTTACCCAGATATGAAATTAAATGTATTATTACCAAAGTTAACCGTAGGAGTTAAACAATGAGAAAAGTTATTTTTGAAGGAGAACTAGGAGAAAAATTTGGAAAAGAAACGTATATTGAAGCTTCTTCCTTTCAAGATGTAATCAAATGTTTTATGGCAAATTTTGAAGATTTTAAACAATATTTACTAGACTCTGAAAAAAGACAAATTCGTTTTATTTGTAAAATTAATAATGTAGCAGTAGGCGAGCACGAATTAACTTTGCGCTATGGAGAAGGAGATATGGTTATAACTCCTGTACCTGTTGGTGCGATCTCTATTAAGGGTTTCTTCAAAGCAATCGTAGGAATAGTATTAGTTGTAGTGGGTTTAGCGACTGGACAGTGGGGTTTAGCTTTACAAGGTGTTTCAATGGTTTTTTCTGGGATAGCAGAACTACTTGCCCCAGACCCGGGAGAAGATGAAGCAGCCGGGGAAGATTATCTCTACTCAGGTACAGCACAAATTATAGGAGAAAATGACCCAATTCCCATTTGTTATGGGAGAATGAGAATTCCTGCAAAACCAATTAGTTTTGATATACGAGCAAGTAATGCAATAATTTCTCAAAATAGTACAAATTCCGATCATTTGTATGGAGCAAAAGGAGGAACCAGCAGACAAGCTAGTACTATGAAATTTACCGCAGCAATTGCATCAGCTACAGAATTGACTTTATAAGAGAAAAATATGGCGTCGTTACTACAAGAGATAATAACTCATCCCAGCAGAGGAGAAAATAGAACTCCTGCTGTGGGAACGTATATTGGTGGAGAGTACCAAAATGTTTCCTATACTGATCTAATAAGTGAAGGTCCTATATGGGGTCTTGTTGACGGCGCGAAATCTGTATATTTTGATGATAATCCCGCTGAAGATGGCAAATATGCCGGGTATAGACCAAAAAGAATAACTGCGTCAATTACTTTTGATGGTAGTAGTACTACGGGAACTTTAGATAATGACGTGACTTTACCTGAAGATATAGAATTAGGGCAGGGACGAGAACTAGTCACTATTTTACATAAAACTTTTTTTGTAGATATAACTTCTAAAAGTAAATCTAATTCTGGAATTACTTTTGGACTTCAAACAAATGCAAGTACTCCTTCTCCTTTTAATTTTTCAGCGGCACAGTTTGAAACCTCTACCACAGATTCTTTTGCTAGAATAGCTGCACTTACATTTTTATTTCCTTCAGGTCAAGTAACTAGATTTAGTCTTCAAGGCGCTTTAGCAGTTAATAGCACTACTACTGCTACTATGGAAGCTGCATTTAATAGTGTTTCTACAGGACTATACGATGATATACTTGTAAATTCAACAACTGCTTATATCACAATAATTGAACACCGAAAAGTAACTTCTATTAATAATACTAATAGAACAATAACTGTATCAGGAAATGCGCCAATAGCACAAACTTCTTTATTTTGGTTAACAGATGCAGATACATTTAACTCAGCTATAAGTACGGGCACTAATGTTGATACTACGTATAACGTTACTACTCATATTGCAAAAATAGACGATTTAATTGTACAAGAGAATTTTGGTACTGTAGATCAATATGCATTACCTAGAATTCAAAATGTAGGGGGCTCTGTAGCCGTAGTTCCTCAAAATAATAGATCAGAGGAAATAGCACAATTTGATTATAGAGTGTATGATGCAAATCCAAATACTTGGGACCAAAGTACAGGTCACAAAAGTTTAGTTCCACGCCCGATTGAACCTCAATATTTAAATCCTGAAGGAATCGAGCCACCGGAACAAGGTGATCTAGACGCTTTAGAACCTACTTCAAAAGAATTCAGCGCCAATGATTTTGGATTAACAAGCCAAACTCAAATAGCCAATGCAGATACTATACAATTTGATATAATTTATCCTCAAGGGCTAATATATTTTGGAGGAGACGGCGCTCCTAATTATTACTATATGACCGCAAAGTACAGTGTACTTTTAGAATTATACAGAGGCAGTACTAGATTTGCATTAATAAATTTATACCCCAATTTATTAATGCACCAAGGAAAAAGGCAAGGCTCTTTGGTTTTTACACATGAAGTAGATATTAATCAATTTAGAATAAAATACGGAGAGTTTGATAATTTTAAGGTACATTTTTACAGAATTACAAGACACAACGGCGCTACAATGCGCGCAGACGGAACAAGAATTAATAAAGATACAAACTTTTGGAATGTTATAGCAACAGCACAAATTACAAATTGTGGAGCAACTTTTCAAGATAAACTTACGTATCCTAATTCTGCATTAATTAATACTGTATTTTCTTCTCGACAATTTAAAACGGCTCCTAAGAGAACTTTTGATATAATGGGCCGTTTAATAAAAGTTCCGTCAACTTATACACCTAGAGAGTACTCTGATACAGGATTAGCAAAATATCAAGGATTTTGGAACGGCACTTTTATAGATAATGTTTATACGGACAATCCTGCTTGGATCTTTTATGATCTAGCAACAAATACTAGGTATGGAGCAGGTAAATGGATTGATCCTACTTTAATGGATAAATATGCATTGTATAGAATTGCAAAATACTGTGATGAGTTAGTACCCGCTAGTGAAGAAACGGAGGCTAGCTTATTTGAAATAGATGAATTTTATGAAATTAAAACTTTAGGAAGCCAAGCAGCTTGGAATGAAATGGCACGTACTTCTGGAATAACTTATGCGGAAGGAGACAGAGTTAGAGTTTTAGAGCTGGCTACTACAAGTAGTTCTGCAACAGGGGTTAGATACGAGCCTCGATTTAGAATGAATCTATATCTATCAAAAGCTGAGGCAGTGTATAAGGTTTTAAAAGATGTATCAAGTGCATTTACTTCTATTCTATACTGGATGGATTCGCAGTTAACTTTGCTCCAAGATGCTCCTTCTAATCCCGTGCATACTTTTACAAAAGGAAATGTAACAGGAGGAAAGTTTCAGTATCAAACTACTTCATCAAAATTAAGACCAAATCAATATATAGTTTATTTTAATGATCCTAAAAGTAACTATGTACAAGTTCCTGTTATGTATGAAGATCCTGTTTCTATTGTTAAGCAAGGTAAAGTAATTACTCGAAATGCTGTTGCTTTTGGGTGTACTTCTGAAAGTCAAGCAATACGCTATGCTAAATGGAAGCTGTGGACAGCTCAAAATCAAAAAGAAATAGTTTCATTCGGAACAGGCCTGCAAGGTAATTACGTTAGACCAGGAGATATAATTGGTGTACAAGACGCGGACAGACAAAATGTAACGTATAGCGGACGAGTTAGCAGTTCCACATTGTCTACCGTGACTTTTGATAGAAATGTAACATTTAATGGGAACTCTACATATTTTTTAAATGTTATGTTTAGTAAGCCTGCAGCTATCTATACAGGGTATGATGATGTAATTGTAAATGGTACTACGTACACTTCAGGGGACTATATACCAGAAGCATATATTAGGACCCAAGGGGGCTCTTACGTACTTTCAAATTTAGATACTGAAGAAAAAGCTTCTAATGCTTTCAAAGACACTACTAGTGATAATCTTCTTTCGA
>Ga0181567_10001751_pt1 | contig 16442 bp, 13 predicted proteins | sample 101ome_14_FD_133761 | JGI IMG/M metagenome (GOLD analysis project Ga0181567, IMG submission 133761) | Coastal salt marsh microbial communities from the Groves Creek Marsh, Skidaway Island, Georgia - 101403AT metaG (megahit assembly) | ecosystem: Environmental > Aquatic > Marine > Intertidal...
CGATCAGATTGACACGCTTTCAAAGTTCGCATCCAACCTGCCGCATGCCCGTCTGGATGTGATGATCGAGTCTGTTGAACAGACAATGATGGTCGTTGAGCGCAACATCAATGTTCGCTTGGCCCTTGTGACGCTCTCGCGCTCCCTGGCAGCGGCCATGCGAGGCGAACAGGCGGGTGTGATTCCTTTGGAGCTGGTCACCGGGTAAAAGGGCATCGCACGTGAGGAAGCATGCCTGCGCCCGTGGTTGCCAGGTCGGGGTGAACCGCCGGTGTTACTGTTCCAGATCGTCCAGTGGTCCGATACTTTCGAGGATATCGTCAGCGGAGCTGCGGTGCAGCGCCAGGATGGCTCCGTGGGGGACGATGAGGTAGGGCTTCTCTTCGAATTCGATCTCAATGGCCTCTTTTCGCATGAAAAAAGCATGGTCACCCGCTTCTGCCTGCAGTGGCAGATACCGCACCGCCTCACGGTTCTGGGACCACGGCTCCCCCTCGGAGAATTCTGGATTCGGAATGGTGTAACCGGGGCCCGTACTGACCACGCGGCCGCTCTGGACGCGTTCCTGCTCGGCAACAGAGGCTGGCAGGACCAGGCCGGAGTTGGTTTTCCGCTCTCCCTCGTCCGGTGCGATCAGCACACGGTCACCCACCATGATAAGTTCTCCCATCCTCTTCAAAGGCCGCTCCCGGGCCGTATTGTTATGAATGTCAGTTCGTTGTAAGCCGCTGCAGGATATCCACGTATCGATCGATGGCCTGATCGCGGTCGTAGAAGGCGCCGCGCTTTGCGGCCGCTGTGCTCCAGCCGGTGTACTGGTCCGGATGGTGGCGGGCAATGTGAAAGAAGGTCGCCAGGGAGTCGGAATGCTCCCATGATGCTATAAAGCCAACGCCGTGCTGCAGGACCTCCTGACCCAGAGGTCCATCGGGATCGCACACGGCGAGGATGGGCGCGGCGGACGTCATCCCGGGAATGAGCTTGGATGGCACAAACGAACTACCGGCACCTGGCTGTTCCGTTATGACATAAGCATCGGCCCAGGCCAGCTTCGCGGCCAGGCCTGCTTCGTCTGTGAGGTCGCCCATGGAAAATCGGGCATCCTGCGCTTGGTTGATCCATGACCGGATCTCCTCTGCTCGGCCGCCTGCTCCTTGGATCCGGAATTCAAAATCGTGATCGGAAGCCGCCAGCCATGTGCAGAAAGCCAGCAGATTCTGCTTTCCGCCGATATTTCCCGAATAGAGCAGCCGAACGGGTCGTTCATCCGGTATGGGGCTCCGAGGTCGGGCCCCCCTCAGGTGGGTGGCCAGGGATCCGTGCATCCAGTTGGGCACGAAATGCACGTCCTCGGGCGCTCCGGGAATGGCTTTGAGAGCCTCGATCATGGGCTGTGATATGCTGCTCCAGCACCCTGCACCCCGAAACAGCGCGTTCTGAACGTGTTCCAGCAAAGAGGTGTTCTGGGCAATCCCACCGGCGGCCGCTGCTTGGGCCGAGAGGTCCTGTACATTGAGCCACAGGGGAGTCCCCGAACGTCGGGCTCCCCATCCGGCATAGGCTACTGCGCCAACGAGCGGGCAGAACACCAGAATGGCATCGAAAGCTCCCCTTCGGATGGGCCTGCGCATCAGGGACAGGAAGAAAGAAGCCTCATACAGGAGGCGCTGCAGGAAGCTGTTGGGATCTGACGGGATATACAGGCCAAACCGCTCAACGCGTACGCCATCGTCGTCTTCGTGGCGAATCTTCCAGCCATTCTGGCCACTTTTATCCTTCCACTCCGGGTAGTAGGGGTAGGCGCATCGGACGGTCACGTCCCACCCGCGCGCCTTGAGTCCCTGACATAAATCGGCAAAAAGCACACCACCGCCCAAATCAGGGCGATATACATTGACGACCACCAGGATGCGAGGCGTAGGCGGGATTCCAGGCGCTGCGCCAGTCGATGTAAGTAGCTGCGTCACGGGATGCGTGCAGGGCAGATGGATCAGGTTCCCCGATGGTCGGGGCAAGGCGTGGCTCGGGCAGGGCCCGGACAGGCTGGAGCGCCTGACGTACGGATAAAAAAATAGCACAGCACGGATACGCGCTGTGCAGATTCAGTGTGGAATCTGTCAGGACCTGCGGTGGGCAACAGGTTACGGATCCTGGACTATCCGTTGTATCAGAGCAACTGGAAAACCGTCAGGATGAGCAATCCAACGGCTCCTGCGCCGAACGTCAGGGCTTTGATAGCCCGGTCGACCGGATTTCGCATGATGGGGAGGGTTCGGTATGGAGCGCCTCCGGTGTGAGCGGTACCGGAAGCAGGCACCTGAAATCGCTGCCTGGGGCCTCGTTTCGGGTGCGGTCAATATACATACACATATATACGTGTACAACTTGTATACATATTTATGCCAAAGTACCTGATAATGGACCCTGAAGTCGATTTGATACCGGTATAACCTGTTTATACACATACTACCGTCCAAGAAAAAGCCCGGGAAGACATCGTGTCTTCCCGGGCTGGGGATACATGTATGGTTATACATGGATGTAATTATACGTAGTCAAAAAGGACCACGGTTACCACTCGTTTTCGTCTTTGGATACGGTCATATCCACGGGTACGGGGTAATTCCGGGAGAAACAGGCGTCACAATAGCCATGCTTCCCGGTATTGGCGGCACTGACCGCACTGCGCATCCCCTCGACACTGAGATATCCCAGCGAATCCACACCCAGCCACGCAGCCATGGCCTCCATATCGCTTCCGTGCTGGTTCGCCAGCAGTTCCTCTTCCGTCGGGAAGTCCATCCCATAAAAGCAAGGACTCACAACCGGCGGCGAAGCCACCCTGAAATGGACCTCTTTGGCTCCTGCCTCGCGGACCATCCTGATCAGTTGCTTGGCGGTCGTTCCCCGTACGATGGAATCATCCACCATGACCACCACACGGTCTTTCAGGACGCCTTCCACCGTGTTGAATTTGGAGCGTACACGCTGCTCGCGTGACTGCTGACCGGGAGAGATGAAGGTGCGTCCGACGTAGTGGTTGCGGATGAGTCCGATTTCGTAGCGGGCACGCTGACCCAGCTTCTTGCACTCCGAGACGTAACCGAGCGTGGCGGTGTTGGACGAGTCCGGGACGGAAATAACGATGGGTTTTTCTTCGTTCTCGCCGACCTCCGGGACAGGAGCATCATGGGCCAACTGCTTGCCCATCTTGCGCCGGACCTTATCTACCATCTCACCGAAGATCTTCGAATCCGGTCGGGAGAAGTAGATGTATTCGAAGATGCACTGGCTGACGCCGTTATTGCGGGCCAGCTGGTATGAATCGAAGGATCCGCGATTGATGCCTTTCTGATCGATGACGATCAGTTCTCCAGGTTCCACATCCCTTACATAGGTGGCTCCAACCAGGTCAAAGGCGCATGTCTCACTGGCAACGCACCACGCATCCTGGGAAGCATCGCCTGATTCTGAGGGAATGCGCCCTATGGCCAGGGGTCTGAACCCGTTGGGGTCACGCAGGGCAATGAGCGCTTCGTCCGTGAGAATGACCAGCGAAAAGGCGCCTTCCAGTTGGGAGACAGCGTCCGTGATCTTGTCAATCTGTTTGCGTCGCGTGCTTTGGGCGATGAGGTGCAGGATCAGTTCCGAGTCAGAGGTACTCTGGAAAAGCGTACCCCGCTCGATGAAGCTGTGTCGTATTTCCCGCGCGTTGGAAATGTTGCCGTTATGCGCCAGGGCCAGGTTGCCATCCCGGTAGTGGACGAGAAACGGCTGGATATTGGCCTGATTGTCTGCTGCTCCCGAGGTCGAATACCGGTTGTGCCCGATCCCTGCCGTGCCAAGAAGCTTGGTCTCGAATACGGAGGAGTCCTTGAATACATCCAGTACGAGCCCTGGCCCTTTGTGCACCGGCATGACCTTCTTGCCGCGTTTCTCATCGAATACCGACGTGACGATACCCGCTGACTCTTGCCCGCGATGTTGAAGGGCGTGCAGGCCCATGTAGATTTTGTGGGCGGCATTTTCGGCATTCGTGATGCCGAAAATGCCGCAATACTCTCGAATTTGGCGCATGAAGAAGGGGGTGGGGGTGCGTCCTGGAAAGCCGGTTCAATGCTGTCCGTGGGCGAGGTGTTTCGTTGAGCCTGCCGGTGCCGACGAACAGCCAGTACCAAGGTCCGGGGGGCAATATACCTCCCGGCCTATGTAAATGAACGCCGGATCTTCAGCGCTGCAGGTCCTCGGCTGGTCGGGACAGACGAAGCTCGACCTGCCGGATTCGGTTGTTTTCCAAGGCACCTACGGTCAGGTGCAACGGACCATGCTCGAATGTATCCCCCTCCTGGGGTATCTCGCGGGCCAGATGGAATACAAGGCCACCCAGCGTCTCGAAATCAAACTGCTCCGTATCGATTTCCAGATTGAGGCTGTCGAAAAGGTCGTCAAGGTCAATCCGGGCATCCACCTTGAAGTGGTTCTCATCGATGCGATCAATCAATTCGACTTCCCGCTCGTCATTCTCGTCACGGATTTCTCCGACAATCTCTTCCAGTACGTCTTCGAGGGTTACCAGACCGGCCGTGCCGCCATACTCGTCGACCACAATGGCAATATGGGTCCTGCGGGCTTGGAAGTCCGTCAGCAGATCGTCCAGCATTTTACCCAGGGGTACGAAGATGGCGGGGCGGGCAAGACGGGTCCAATCCAGCGACGTTTCTTCGGGCTTTTCGGTCTGATAACGAAGCAGATCCTTGGCATAGACCACACCCAGGATATTGTCGAGGTGCTCCACATAGAGCGGGAGCCGCGAATGCCCCGTTTCTCTGATGATGGCCACGGCGTCGGCTACATCGGCATTCACGTTGAGGGCAACCATGTCGAGGCGACTGACCATGATCTCCCGTACGCTGGTATCTCCGAACTCCACGATGGAGTGGATCAGATCCTTTTCCTCCTGCTCCAGATTCCCGCTTGCCTCGCCGATTTCAGCGATGGTTTTCAAATCCTCTGCAGACAGCCGCTCATTCAACCCCTCAAAGCGGCCGTGGAAGGCCGCCATGGAACGGGCCAAGAGGGACGAGAGCGGCAGCAGTAGTCCGTGGAGCAGGATCAGGATTCCGCTCATGCGCTTGGCAAAGGCAATGGGCTCGCGCGAGGCCACCAGTTTCGGCGTAATCTCGCTGACCACGAGGATCACGAACGTCAGGACCACGACTTCAATGATGAGCGTGGCAACGGGAGACCAGTTGTTGCTCTCGGCAATGTCATGGGTCATGACGGCTGCCGTGATTGCCGCACCAACATTGACCACCGTGTTCATGATCAGGATGGTGACGAGCACCGTTCTCGGGTGGTTCAGCAGCCTGGCGACACGCTGTGACGCGGCATCCTCGGCACCCGCCAAATCCGATTTCTGACCCGCGTCCAGCGTGAAGAGGGCGACTTCTGAGCCGGAGAACAGGGATGACAGGACCAACAGTATGGCCAGGACGATACCGCCTGTGACCAGATCACCTGCGTGAAGGGTCGCATCCTGAGCCATCAGGAAGGAAATGAGCGCCGTCGCGGGTGGAGGCTCCACGTGAGGAGAGGTTATCCTCGGATTGATTATGGGGTCAGATTCCAGCCGGAAGATACCGCAGAACTAGAAGTACTGTTGGGTAATCATGATGTAAACCAGGATGGCGAAGACGGCCACCGGACACACGTACTTGACGAGGAAGGACCACAAGGCATGTCCCTGCAGAGCGTGACCGCTGGACTCCAGAGACGCCAGTGCAGCTGGTATACCCCACTTCCACCCAACAAAAACGCACAGGCCAAGGGCACCGATGGACAGTGAATAGTTGCCCCATATGATGCTTTGCAGGTCCAGGAAGGAGATGCCCAGGCCGAATGACGTACTGAAAATATCCACGGCGCCTTGCGAGAGCGCCGATGGTATGGCAAGGACGAAACAGGCAACGCCAATCCACAATGCCGCCTTCTTGCGGTTCCATTGTTTCTCATCCACGAAATATGCGACAACCACTTCGAGGAGTGAAATCGTGGAGGTCAACGCGGCAATCGAAAGCAAGGCGTAGAACGCGATGGCGAAGAGGCCACCGGCCGGAAGCTGCGAGAAAATGGACGGTAGCACGATGAAAACAAGGCCGGGTCCGGCGTTTGGCTCGACTCCGACACTGAACAAGGCAGGAAAAATGATCAGACCAGCCAGGAAGGCGATTCCCGTATCGAAAATGGCCACGATGATCCCTGCTTGCGGGAGGTTCTCCCGATCCGGGAAATAGGAGCCGTAGGTAATCATGGCGCCCATGCCCAGGGACAGGCTGAAAAGTGCCTGTCCAAGTGCGGCTAGGATGACACCCACATTGAGCTTCGAGAAGTCGGGGCTGAAGAGGTAGGAAACGCCGGCCATGCCGCCCTCTAGCGTCATCGATCGGATGGCCATGATGAGGAGCACGACAAGCAGCGTCGGCATGAGGATCTTGGTGGCCCGCTCAATGCCTTCGGATACGCCGCCACGAACAACGAATATGGTCAAGGCCATGAAGATGGCGGTCAGGACGAGGGGCATGAATGAGCCACCAATCAACGACATGAAGGCCGCTTCGCTTTCTGCCGCCGTTGTCACGCCACCCACCTGTCCGGTGATTGCTCCCCAGAGATAGGACAGGGTCCAACCTGCCACAACGGTATAGAAGGCCAGGATGCCGAAACCTGTCAAAACGCCCAGCACACCGAGCCACTTCCAGTTCGTACCCGGTGCCAGTTTCTTGAAAGCCCCTACAGGGTTCAGCTTTGAAAATCGTCCGATGGAGAGTTCGGAAAGGACGACAGGCACTCCGATCAGCAGAACAAAGGCCAAATAAACGAGCACGAAGGCACCACCGCCGTTTTCTCCGGCGGTGTAGGGGAAGCGCCAGATATTGCCCAGTCCGATAGCAGATCCCGCTGCGGCCAGGATGAAACCAGCCTTTCCACTCCATTCACCACGTCCTGCAGAAGCCATGGGAGTATAACACGTTGAGTTGGGGGGTAGAGAAAAGCCAAAGGATCGGGATGACGGTCCTCAAAAGGATCAGTCAAGGCCACCTCCCGGCCTTTGGCGCCTGCAATAACCCGCTCCGGAAACAGAAAAGCAAGCCTCTGGCGGCAGCATCAATACCCTGAAAACAGGGCGGGCGGGGCGCAGACGATCAATGATCGTTTCTGCGCCCCGCCCGCATCCCGTGGTCATTCCGTTCATTCCGGATCCGCCGTACCCTGACGAATCAGAAGGGCAGGTCGTCGTCCGGCTGGAACGTGTAATCGTCTCGCGACCCCGAATCAGCCGCTGCCGGTGCCGGCGAAGCCGAACGGGATGCCCCCATACCACCGGGGGAGCTGAATGAGCCACCGCCCTCACGGCCGGAAAGCATCATCATCTCTTTCGCTTTGATCTCTGTCGTGTAGCGAGTATTGCCATCCTTGTCTTCCCACTGACGGGTCTGCAGGGATCCCTCGAAATAAACCTGTGAGCCTTTTTTCAGATACTCATTGCAGATTTCAGCCAGCCGCGCCCAGGCGACCACGCTGTGCCATTCCGTGCGTTCGACCCATTCGCCGCCCGCATCCTTGTACGATTCGTTCGTAGCCAGCCGGATATTACAGACCGCGGTCCCGGACCCGGTATAACGAAGCTCCGGATCCTGTCCAAGATTACCTACCAGAATGACTTTATTGACTCCACGTGCCATCAGTACACCTCCTGAATTGTCAGATATGTTGTTTTCATGAGCCCCTGGCGATTCTATATGTGTCCGTCGGTCCCGCCGAATGGGAAGACCGACCTTGGGGAGGGGATCCGACCACGCTGATCGACCCCGTCCCGTCTCTCACTGCTAAACCACCAGGAGATGCAAATGAATTGGGGAGTGTTTGAAGGACTCGGTCCATGCTCCCTTTTCATAGAGCCCGCCGCGTCCTGTTTGTAACTTCGACGATCCAACGTACCACTCGGGGGGTGACAGCCCGCTGTCAGCGAGATGCGTTTCCTCTTGAACATCACGTTGGATCGGCAGGGGATTCTACGCCGCCGCCGCTGAACGTTCACCTGAAGTTTTCCACAACCGTCCGCGCGTCACCATGGCTGAGAAGATCTACGACCCCGAATTCACCGAGTCCGGAGAACCCATCGAGAAGTGGGCCGACTTTGTGGCCATCGTGCGTCAGCTGCGCAGGGATTGCCCCTGGGATCGGGAGCAGACGCACGACAGCGTGAAGCATCTCCTGATCGAGGAAGCTTACGAAACGGTCGAAGCCATTGACGATGGCGACATGACGGGTCTGCGCAAGGAGTTGGGAGACATCCTGCTGCACGTCGTCTTCCACTCCGTGATGGCCACGGAAACGGGTGCCTTCACCCTGCAAGATGTCATTGAGTCGGAGACCGAAAAGCTCATCCGGCGCCACCCCCATGTATTTGGCGACACGCAGGTGGGCAGCGTGGACGATGTCCTGACCAATTGGGAGACGATCAAGATCCGGGAAGGAGAGAAGAAGTCGGCCATGGAAGGCGTCCCGCGTCACCTGCCCACTCTGCTTCGGGCCTACCGCATCCAGGAGAAAGCGGCCGGCGTGGGATTTGATTTCCCATCGCCGGAGGATGCCTGGGACAAGGTGGCCGAGGAACTGGACGAACTGCGTGAGCTCGTCGACGGCGATGCATCAGATGAGCGCAAGGAGGAGGAACTGGGCGATCTCCTGTTCGCCATCGTGAACCATGCCCGCCTGAGCGGCATCAACCCGGAGAATGCCCTGGCTCGTACGAATGCCAAGTTCATCCGCCGTTTCCAGGGTGTCGAGAAGGCATTGGAGGCGGAAGGGTCCTCGCTGGTGGACGCCACGCTCGAAGAGATGGATGTCCATTGGGAGCGGATCAAAAAGGAAGAGCGGGCCCGCTGACGCGGACCCGCTCCCAAAGAAGCCGAAAAGGGTGCTCCTAGTTGTCGGCCGGCAGGATTTCGACGGGTTGCAGGCGTCCTTCATCCCGATTCAGGAACTCCTCATAGAGATCGATATGACGGCTCTCGATGGGCACGTTGAATCCATCGATGAAAAGGGCCAGGATGTTTGTGCTGGTCTCGAACGGATCCCCGTCCGAAACGAACAGGTTGGCTTTCTTGCCCACTTCGATCGAGCCATAGTCATCCGCAATGCCGAACATCTCGGCCGGCGCCAGGGTCACGGCGCGCAGGGCTGCTTCCTTGCCCAGGCCGTAGGTAGCCGCAAAGCCGGCATTGAAGGGCAGGTTACGCACGTTTTCTGATTCACCGGAGCGGATGGCCACCTTCACGCCCGCCTCGGCCATGAGACCGGCATTGGCATACGCGCGGTCATACCGATCGGAGGAGCGGGTCGGGGTGGCCAGAACGGGTCCCACGAGCGTCGGAATGCCCGCTTCGGCCAGTTTGTCGGCCACGCGCCATCCTTCGTTGACGCCGCTGAAGACCACGTTGGGTAGTTCGCGCTTCTGCACCCAGTCAATCGCCTTCAGGATGTCATCAGCCGCATCGACCTTGACCATGAGGGCGACGTCACCACTGAGCACAGGACGTAGCGCGTCCATCTCGGGTGCATAGACCGGTTGCTCCTTGCCGCTCGGGTCGGCGGCATACGCAGTCATGATCCGGTCATAGAGTTCGGCGCGGTCAAAGACTTCATCCAGCTTGGCGAGGGCGTCCTTGTAGCGCTCCTGACGGCGGTCCGGTCCGCTCTGCTGCCACCGGGGTCGATTTCCCGAAGGCTCCTGTGGGAACTGGACGATGACCATCTTTGAGCCGGCGCTCATCTGTTCGGCTGTGTAACCGAACAGGTTGACGAGGGCGGCCGTACCCGGCAGCAGTCCTCCCGTTGGTTCTGCGACCACGGTCGTCACGCCGCTCACACGGGTGACCGGGATGGCCACCGCGTTGGGGTTCACGGCCGTCAACGCCTCCATGTGGGGGGTGATGTCGCCGATCTCGTTCGTATCGTTCGTTTCGGCCACGCTGCCAATCTCGGTCAGGCCCAGATTGGTACCGGAATCGATCATTCCCGGATACACATGCAGGCCCGAGCCGTCGATGACGCGGGCGCCGTCCGGGATGGCCACATTTTCGCCAACGGCGATGATGCGATCGCCCTCAATGACGACCGTGCCGCGTTCGATGGTGCCATTGGCCACTGTTTCGATACGGGCATTGGTGATGGCATAGGTGCCCTGACGGGCTTTTTCATCCTGCTCTTGCGCCTGAACCTCAAAAGGCTGGATCAGGAAGCCGACCGCCAGGACGAATGTCATGAATCGTTTCATTGTGTATTCCCGGCTTAGTGAATGTGGGTGTCGGCGACGGACTGGAAGAAGTGAAGCATATCGACCACTTCCTCGTGGCTGTGGATATGATCCTTGCCCGTAATCTGACCTTCGTACATGCCGACTTCGGCCGTCGGGTCCACATCAACGCGCACGTCATCCGGGTCATTCTCCCGATCGAACACCTTGACGCCGTCCACATAGGTCAGGACGGGAATGGTATATATGGAGAGCGGGTGGCCCTCGAAAATGGCGACGTCGCCATCTTTTCCGATCTCGATGGAGCCCACCCGATCCTGGATGCCAAGCTGGATGGCCGGGTTGATGGTGATGAGCGCCAGGGCCTCATCGTCTGTCAGGCCTCCATAGCGCTGGCTCTTGGCCGCCTCGTGGTAGAGGTGGCGGTTCAGCTCGCCGCTGTCGGAGTTGACCGACGTGATGACGCCGTTGCGTGTCAGGATGGCCGCGTTGTAGGCCGTGGAGTAGTAGACCTCGAACTTGTAGGACCACCAGTCGGCAAAAACACTCGCGTGGGCGCCATAGGCTGCCAGCTCTGGAGCTACCTTGAATGCTTCGTTGGCGTGCTGGAAGGTGATCTTGTCCACCCCGTAGTCCTTCAGGACGCGCGTCAGCATCACGATCTCGTCGGCGCGGTAGCTGTGGCAGTGGACCAGGATCTCGCCCCGAAGGATATCGGCCATGACCTCGAGCCGCTCGTTCCATACGGGCGGGACGGCACGCGGGTTGGTTGCCGCTTCGGCGTTATAGGCGTCCCAGGCTTCCATGTAGCGCTTGCCGTTCTCGAAGGCGGACCGCAAGACCTGCTCGACCCCCATCCGGGTGGCTGGCACGATGGCGCCACTGCCGCCTGACGCCCGGCGTCCGTGGACGCGCGTCGGGTTCTCACCGAGCGCAAACTTGATGGTCCGTGGCGCGCCTACGAAGCGGATGGCATCCGGGTTCGTGGCGCCCCAGCGGTGCTTGATGGTCTCGTTCTGGCCGCCAATGACATTGGCCGAGCCATGCATCGTGTGCGATACGGTCACGCCGCCCGCCGAGGCCCGGTAGATGCCGAGGTGGTACGGGTTGACGACGTCTTCCATGGAGACTTCGGCCGTGACCGGGCTCGATCCCTCGTTGATGGAGGAGAGGGCGATGTGGGCATGCGCATCGATGATACCGGGCATGACGAACTTGCCCGTGGCATCAATCACATCCACGCCGCGCGGGGCGCGCAGATCGGTGCCGATGTCGGCGATGACGCCGTCCGTAATGAGAACATCCGTGTCCTCAAGGGTGCCGTTCGTCACGGTCAGGACCGTGGCGTTCCGGATAAGGACGTCCTGGGCGAAGGCTGCCTGACCGAGGGAAACCACGACGAGGAGCGCCAGAAGGGTGGTGCTGAAAGTGTATTTCATGATGGAATTCCTCATCGATCAGAAGGGGAGTTGCTGCCCGTGCGCCCTGTCGAAGCAGGCGCCTCGAACATGTGGCCGTTCACGAAGGTCATGGTGATCTTGGTGTCCTCGTTGAACAGGCTTCCGTGCGTGACGACCAGGTTGGCCATCATCCCCGTCCGGATGGCACCCATACGGTCCGAGAGGCCCAGCATGCTGGCAGCATTCGTAGTGAGGGCAGCCAGAGCGGCATCCGAGGACAGGCCTTCTCCAATCATCTCACGGAGGTTGGCATGGATGTCTTTGGCGTCGACGCCCATGGAGGCAAACGCAAAGGGCACGCCGGCATCGTGGTATGCAGCCGCCATACCCACGTAGCGGGCACGGGACCAAAGCTGACGCGATTCCAGGTTGCGCTGCTCGGCTTCCACGTCGCGGAAGGTGGCTGTCCGGGTTTCGTCGTCGTAGGCATCGAGAATCTGTTGGAGCGAATCGGCTTCCACCTTGGCTGCCCACCGGGGCTTGTCAGGAAGGTCGAGGGTGAGTGCCACGGGGACACCGCTTGCAGCTACCTTGGATAGTGTGTCGAACCCACCTTCCAGTCCGAAGAGCATCATGGAGAAACCCAATTCCTCCTGCAACGTCATTGCCCGGTGGATTTCGAGGACGTCGTCGGCCCAGATGGCCACGGAGCGATTTCCGGCGATGACCGGAAAAAAGGCTTCGTGGACGGGGTCAAAGGGTGGTTTGCTCAGGCCGGACGGGTCTTCCGAATACATGGCTTCCAGCTTCCGGCGGCGATCCGCTTCGCGATAGAGCTGGCGGAATTTGGACATGACGCCCATCGGTGTTCCGGGATACACACCCTGTGCTCCTTCGAACTGAAAGAACATGGGCTCCGCGCCCTGCAGGATCATCTCCGAGGCATTGGTGCCGGCAAGCAGGGCCAACGTGGCCTGGCCTGGCAGCATGCGGCCCCGCGGAGCAACGAGCGCAGTGGTGAATCCGGCATGACGCATGGCCTCTACAGCATCATCCTCGGGGTCAAGTGCCGTCCGGGCACTGGCCTCAGGCGTGATGCCTGCGCGTTCAAACGGCGGGTTGCTGCGATCCGGGACAGACTCGGGTTGACCCTGATTGCGCGGTTCGGGAATGCCGACATGAGACAGCGCATCGATGAATCCTGCATATACGCTGAGGCTGTCCCCACCGTCGATGACATGCGCATCGTAGGGTATGTCCACGCGGCGACCAACAGCCGTTATGACGCCGTCACGGAAGACCACCGTGCCGGACTCGATGACCTGTCCCGGCGAGGGCACGATGCGGGCGTTCTGGATGGCCGTTACCGTGGATACCACCGGGATATCCGGACTGTTTTTCTGAGCCAGGGCCTCGCTTGGCAGCAGCCACAGGGCGGCCGCAAGCCAAAGCAGACCCCGTGAATTCCCTGCTCTGGATGAACGGGGGAAAGCGGCTTCCTTGGACATGGATTCCTTGGTTTGATGGGTAGAGGGTGGGAGGGACGTCAAAGTAGCGCCCGGTCCAAACGGTATCAAGGCAGGATATGAGAGGGAGCCGGCCCTTTCGCGGGCCTTCCCTCATGCTTCGACGGACCAGTCGTCCACGACGCCCAGGATCATCACGTTGGCCGGCACGTCCTCGCGCTGCATGCGTTGCCGGACGATGGATCCTTCCTTTGCCACGAGAACCACATCATCCTGACCGGCACCGAAGCCCGGGTCGATAGCCAGCATGTCCAATTCGCCCACAAAGTGGCCGAGAGGGTCGATAGGGTGAACGATAAGCAGTTTGCCTTCCGTGAAAGCCTGTGCTTTCCTGGATGCGACAATCGTTCCGGTAACCTTACAGAGCTGCATGATGATTCGGACCTGGATACGGCACGAAGTGACTGGCACCGTGCCCCCACTGCCATCGGTCAGCGGGGCAGGGACACCTCGGTGAGGAGAAGGTACACCGCAGCGCTTCACCGCGCTTCATGATCGGGGCAGAATGGGTACCCACCAAACGGGCATACGGGGCGAGCCCTTCAATTTGTGGATAAATCTGTGGTTGAATTTATTGGCACATTCGGTATTATTCGGACCCGCCTCACGGTGGGTCCCTGCAGTAAGGGACGGTAACGACCCAGACCGTATTCCGTATCCCCCAGTCAACGACCCTCTTTCGGCATGTATCTGACGAAAGGCATTGATGCCATTGCAACCATTACCGAGTTGCGGTCCAACACGTCCGAATTGCTCGAATACGCCAAGGATAACGAGCAGGGTATCCTGATCCAGAAGAACAACCAGCCCTATGCCGTTCTGATCAGCTGGGAATTGTACGATCGGTTGCTGGCCTCCGAAGAAGCATCCACGGGCAAGCAGAAGGGCGGAAAGACGAAGTAACGGGTGTAGCTCGGTCTATTTCACCCGGCTTATTTGACCAGGTGCCCGAGTTCGTCCACGCGACGTACGATCGTTTCCCGGTCCATCGTCCGGTATTTTTCCGGCAGCAGGGCCTTTGATGTACACTCCAGAACGGCAACCAACGTCTGCAGCTCCACTTCGAGTGGGTACGTCGGTGGTATGAAGTCATCGACGACTTCCTGCAGCACGCGTTGCGTGACATGACCCTTCGTACGACCGTCAGCTGCCGCCCGGAATTTGGCACGGGTCAGCAAGGCTTCCATGTCGGCGCCTGAGAACGTCCGCTCGCCATTCAGGAGCGCATCGGGGACATCTTTCGTATCGATTTCCACGCCCGTTTTCTTGAGCATCACCTGCAGCAGCTCTTCCCGCTCCTCCCGCGTTGATGGGTAGAAGAGGGCGATGTGCTCCTCGGCTCGTCCCTGCCGCTTGAGGTCGACCGGCATGTAATCGGGACGCGCGGTGAGCAAGAACCAGATGACCTTGCCGCGATTCTTCGAGTTGGACATGAACTGCGCAATCTGGCCGAACACGCGCTTCGATACGCCCGAGTCGCCCGAGGCGTCACGGTCGCCGAGGGCGGCATCGGCCTCGTCGATCATGACGGCCACCGGCGTCATGGCCTGCAGGAGCGTCAGGATTTTCTCAAGATTGGCCTCCGTCTGCCCTTGCCATTGGCTGCGGAAGTTTTTCAGCTTGACCATCGGCACACCGATATCGCCGGCAAAGCACATGATGGTGAAGGTCTTGCCGGTCCCGACGGGCCCGGATACCAGATATCCCATCGGCATGACGTCCTGGCGGCCCGCCTTGAGCGCCTTTGCGGCGGCCCGCAGGTGGGCTTTCGCCTCCGAATGACCCGCTACCATGTCCAGGTTCAGATCGGTCTCCAGGAATTCCAGCATCCCGAACGCCTCGGCCTCGATGAACTCCTTCTTCATGGCGGAGAGCGCATCGAAGGTCAGGTCAGTATGGTTTTCCAGCACGTCGGCCAGGATGGAGCGCAGTTGGATGAAGCCCAAGCCCGCGGTGTTGGATGCCAGCATGGTGGCATCGACCGTGGAATGTAGCTCCCAATCCTGCTGGCGTCCTTCGAGGTAAAACGAGACGTAGTCCTGGCGTGCTTTCTCGTCGGGAATGGGGATCTGGATTTCGGCCGTGTACGGACTTTGGACGACCTGCTTGTTGAGTTCGCTCAGGTTCTGGGCAATGAGCGTCACCGTGAAGTCGCTGTCCAGGAAGAGGGGGTCATGGGCCCACTTCTGCAGGAAGACCAGCGTGTTGCGGTCCTCGGCCGAATACATGGATGCCTCGGCCATCGGGATGACCGTCTCGGCATAATCGATGATGCAGGCGATGCGCTTACCTTCGCCGAGGCGCAGACGGAAGTAGTTCTCCAGCACGGACAGCACGCGCACGGGGTCTTTGGGCAGCTTCTGCGCATAGTCGGTGCCGAAGATGGTGTCGTACCCGGAGAGGGCGCGATTGAAGTCTTTCTGGGATTCCTTGTCCGCGAAATGGATACCTGAGGAGCGATCGTAGAACAGGACGATGTCGCGCGCGGCAAAGAGTTCGGTGACGAGGAATTCGTGCAACGCCACGTACGCGCGGTTGCCCTCCTCGTCCTCTGTCGGCACCAGGTCGCGCACGTTCCCGTAGAGGATGAACTGGGTCAGCGTCTTGGTGAAATACTTCCGCGCAAAATCCTGCGCCCAGTCAGGGTAATGAGCGGTGTACCTGTCCAGTGGGTTGGAGCCTGCGGGGTGGGATTCAGGTGCCGGCGGTGTAGCCATCGTCTGTCCGTTGAGGTCTGGGAAAAGGATGCATGCGCAGTTGCAAGAAACGAATTTCCTACGGCATGGGTCCGTTCAGGGTTACGTCATCCTGCCTGGGAAGCCAGGATATGAAAGGGCACTGCGGGGCAAAACGAAAAGCGGCGGCCCGCCGGATGGCGGGCCGCCGCTGCACTATCTCCTCGAAGAAGGGATCAGGCAATGGTCACGGATTCGTCCAGATAGACGTCCTGGATAGCATTGAGGATCTCAACCCCCTCTTTCATCGGACGCTGGAATGCCTTGCGGCCCGAGATGAGGCCCATGCCGCCTGCGCGTTTGTTGATGACCGCGGTCTTGATGGCCTGCTGCAGGTCATTGCTGCCGGAGGCACCACCCGAGCTGATCAGTCCCGCACGACCCATGTAGCCGTTGGCCACCTGGTAGCGGGTCAGATCGATGGGGTGATCCGAGGAGAGCTCGGTGTAGATGCGCTCATCCA
>Ga0181567_10001753_pt1 | contig 16439 bp, 11 predicted proteins | sample 101ome_14_FD_133761 | JGI IMG/M metagenome (GOLD analysis project Ga0181567, IMG submission 133761) | Coastal salt marsh microbial communities from the Groves Creek Marsh, Skidaway Island, Georgia - 101403AT metaG (megahit assembly) | ecosystem: Environmental > Aquatic > Marine > Intertidal...
CTGGTACTGGAACACGATCATGGGCAGATCGGTCGCATCCGCGATCATCTTCATATGGGCAACGCCCATTTCCGGCCGGCGCTGGATGCCGCCCATGCCCATCGATGCGGGAGGGAAACAGAGAAGCGCGGAGGCGCCGTGGGCCTCGGCCATGCGTGCGATGTCCGCGGCGATGTGGCTGCCATCGGCATAGACGCCGCAGATCAGCGGCAGGCGGTCGCCCACCTCGTCCGCGGATTCGTCCATCATGCGGGTCTGTTCGTCCAGCGTGCAGGCATGGACTTCCGACGCATGGCCGTTCACGGTTACCGCCGTGACGCCGTCGACATCGGCGGCGAACGCCAGGTGCTTCCGGGTTTGTACCCAGTCGAAATTATAATCGGCATCGAATGCCGCCAGCGTCGCCGGAATGACCCCGTGGGGAACGTAATCCTTGAACCGCGCCATGGCTGTGTCCTGTCTCTCGGATGTTTTGGAGGAACCGCATTATGTCGCGGCAGACCATAAACGGCAATTGTATCGTCCGCCGTCAGACAAGACCTGTCCGCCGCCGTCTCGCGACCATCAGCGCCAGTATCGCCATAGCGTGTAACAGAATTCCTTCCGGTGCGCCGACGGCCTGGGTGAACTCCGTTCTGTCCAGAACCGTTGAGTCCGAATCCGTGACGACGATGTTGCCGTTCCGGTCGCGGGCGAAAATCGTGAAGAAAATCTCAGTCCCGTCTTCCGGCAGCGTGTCGAGATAGATGGTGTGTTCGGTGGAAAAGGCGCTTTCGATATCGGACCACCGATGCAGGTCTTCGGACACGCCGTGCGCGATATAACCGATGGTTTCCTCGTCCGTGTTCCAGCTTATCTCGAAGCCGTTCTCCGTCCATCCATAACTGATTTCGGAGACTTCCGGCGCGACCGGATCGTTGGCGCAGGAATTACCGGGAGCGACCGGCTGAGACTGGGCGACGAGCGAATTCATGCGGATGTAGTAAATCAGCGCATCCATGTCGGCGCAGGTGATTTCCGGCCGGGGAACGGACCCGCCGAATCCGCTGCGGATGTAATCGGTCAGGGACTGATCGTTCATGAGCGCGAGCTCGTCGAAGGTCGGCAATCCGATCAGATTGTGCCCCGATTCCCCCCGCAGCGCGGTGAAGGACGGCCGCGCGTCGAACGGGAAGCCGAAGGCGCTGCCGCTGAAAAATACATTGCGTCCCCGCCCGTAGGCAGCGTGATCGTATGTCGAGGCAACCGGATCCTGATCGTTGCGAAGCCGCACGACGCGGAGGCCGACATTGCCGAACCCGTGCGTCAGAATCTTGCCTTCGTCGTCGTCGATTGTCAGGACCCACGGGTAGTGCCCGTGCGCGTCGCGCGACCGGTTCGCGGGCCCCTGGTTGAGGGCGCCGGACGTTCCCGTATTCGGTAGGAACTCGTCGTTGCGGCTGCCGTCTTTCGAGACGCGGAACATGTGTGCGTTGTTCGCGCCGCCTGTGCTGGTCGTGTAGAGGATATCGTCAACGGGACCGATGTTGCCCTTCCGGTCGACGTCAAGCCACATCCACTTAGAATCGTGTCCGTCGGCGAGCTCGGTCACGGCGCCGCTGGTCAGATCCAGACGTTTTACCCTGGATGTCGGGTTTTCGCCGAACACGATATTGCCGTCCGAATCCAGACGGACGACGAACGGGCCTTCGAGACCGGTTTTAACCGTGCTAACCGTCCCGTCGGGCGCGATGACTTTAATCGCGTTATTGCCGTGATCCGCGACGTACATGGTGCCGTCGTCCGTCATCGTGATGGAGGTCGGACGGTTGAATTTCACGTCTCCGGCGGTCGTGTCGTCGCCTTCGGTCTGCTTGGTACCGGCATAGATCGACAGTTTCGGCGGATCGAGGTTCATGTCGATCTTGGTGATGATGTGATTGTCGGTGTCGGCGACGTAGAGAATTTTCGAATCCCGCGGGTCGACGGCAATATCGTGCGGGTTGCACATCGGCGGGACTTCGTGGATGTGATCCGGCGCGCAGGGCACCACGGCATCCGCTCCCGACGGGCCGTGATGCCCGTGTCCCGGCGCATGACCGAAATCGTCGACCCAGCGGACCTGGTGATCGGCAAGCGTCTGCTGGTCGATCGAAGTGTCCCTGTAGTCCAGCGGGATGACTTCTTCGCGCACTTCGCGCCCTGCGATCGTCGTTACTTTGCCGGTTTCGTCCACACGGTATACCCACCCCGCCAGATCGACGCCGATATATCCGGGGCCATCAGGATCGGGAGCGTATGTGGCGTATGGGCTGACCACATTGTCGTTGCGCTTGCCCGGTTTCGTGTTCTGCCGCAAGACGCGATCGAGTGATTCCAGGGCGTCGTCCGCGACCTGGGGGTAATAGTTTCGGATGATCGGATTGCCGTCTTTGGTGAGATAGAGACCCGGGTCTCCCTGATACAGCCCGGTGTTGCTTTGCGTCAGCGCTTCGATAAACCAGTTGTGGTTTGCATGGGCGTCCATCGGATCGGTAAATCGGTCTGGTTGCGCATGAACGGGCGCCGTCTGGACATGTGTCATCGGCGCCGGCGCGGCACCCGGCAGGTCCGTCGAGGGATCGATCGTCACGGCGTCGGGCGTTGCGCCGAACAGTTGGGATCCGATGGCATTGCCGAAACTAGGGGTCGACACGGGACCGCTCGGGGCGCCCGGTTGATTGTCGATATATACGCCCGACGCATAGGCCCGGTAGTTCCCGAGGTTTGCTGTGCCATCGACGATGATCACGCCGAGCGCGTGTCCCCCGTCGTTATAAGATGTTGTATCCCATTGGAATGTCTGCCCGCTCTGCAGGATAGGGCTCACGGCTTCGCCGTTAACGGTAAAAGCATAGCGAATATCCGGCGTCGGCTCCGCATAGCCCTGGCGATTATAATATCCCGCCTGCAATGCGACGGTGCCATTTACCGTTTCGCCGTTCCGGTCGATCCCGCCGTCGGAAACGTACGGGATGACCAGCGTTGAATCCATATTGTATGGGAAGGGGTTCAAAGGGCCGGCCTGGATGCCTGACAATGGCGTAACGGCTGCCAGACAAGCCGCCGCCCCGCCGAGGGCGATCCTTCGTAGAGCGACTTTCCCGCGGCCCGATCCCCACCGCCGCGCATTCGCGGCGAGCCTGATGAACATCCTGTTCTTCCCCCATACGTTTTCCGCAGCGGAAGCTGCATCGTGCGCGGGTCGCGTTACGCTTCTTTGATTGCGAGAGCGATCCTACCCTCACCCCGAGTTCCCGAATTGCCTACCTTCGGGAGCGCGCGGGGTGCCTATACCGAGAGAATACCGCAGCGGCCCTGGTGAGTGAATGCCTGATCGGAGATTGCGGCGTGTTTTTTTGTTCTCCGGTCGGAAAACGCAGTGCGAACCTTGTCTGAAACGTTCGGTCCTGTCAGGGCGCCGAAATACCGGTCAGGATATCCGTCGGGGAGACCGGGATATTCGAAATCCGCAAATGGCGGTCCGCCAGCGCGTTTTCAACCGCGGACGCGATGACGGAAGGAACCGGTACCAGGCCGCTTTCGCCTACGCCCTTTACGCCGAGCGGGTTTTGCGACGACGGCACGACGATATGTTCGATCTGTACATTAGGCACCTCGGTGGAGCCGGGGATGAGATACTCCGCAAGGTTGGTCGATTGCGGTTGCGCCTGGTCGTCCCAGATCATTTTCTCGAACATGGCGAAGCCCAGCCCGTGCGCCGCGCCGCCCGCGACCTGTCCGTCAATGACCAGGGGGTTTACCATCACACCGCAATCGTGCGCGATTACGTAGTTCAGAACCTCGATATGGCCGGTTTCCGGGTCGACCTCTATCTCCGCGACATGCGCGCCGTTTGAAAAGGCAAGGCCGTCGATCTGTTCCGCGACATGCGCTTCAAGTCCCGGCTTTTCGCCGGCGGGCAGAGCGAAACCCGTTGCCGCGCCCGCGAGCTGCGTCGCGAGTTCGCCAAGACCGATCGACATCCCCGGAACCCCTTTTACGTGGACCCGGCCGTCGGCTAGTTCGAGATCGTCTTCTGCAGCCTCCAATATATGTGCAGCCACACGTAGCGCCTTGTTTCGTACTTCCTCAGCCGCAGACCGCGCCGACGAACCGGCGGTGACGGTTTGCCGGCTGGACGCCGCGCCCATGCCATAGGGAATTGTCGACGTATCGCCGATAACCACGTCCACGTCATCAACCCCTATGCCGAGGGACTGAGCGGTAATCTGGGCCAGCATGGTCCGTGTGCCCTGGCCAATGGCGGAAACGCCCGAAATGACGGTGACACGCCCCGACGGACCGACGCGCACGGTCGCTGCCTCGAAGGGACCCCGGCCGGAGCCCTTGAGGTAAACGGCGAGTCCGATCCCGATAAATCTTCCCTCCGCAGCGGCCGCGGCCTGACGTGCGGGAAACCCCTTCCAGTCGCTGACGTCGATGGCGGTTTCCATGCATTTCGGGAAGTTCGCCTCGTCGATGACGATCGACGGATCGGCCCGGCTCGCCAGGGGCCTTGTGTAGGGCATGTCTTCCGGCTGGATCAGATTCCTGCGACGAATTTCATCGCGCCCGAGATTCAGTTTCTCCGCCGCCCGGTCGAGCAGGCGTTCCATGACGAAACTGCCCTGCGGATATCCGGCGCCGCGCACAGGCGTCACACAGGGCTTGTTCGTGAGGACCAGCTTGATATCGAGATTGTAATTCGCGACTTCGTAAGGGCCGGGGACGATACTGCCGGCATTCTGCGCCACGTTGACGCCGCGCGCGGTATACGCTCCATGATCGTGGATCATGTCGCCGCGCACGCCGAGGATCTTGCCGTCGTCGTCAACCGCAAGCTCCATGTCCCATATCTGATCGCGTTCCTGGGTGGAGCTCGTGAAATGCTCGCGCCGGTCCTCGATCCACTTCACCGGCGCTTCCAGGATTAATGCTGCCGTCGCGACCACGATGTCTTCCGGATAAAATACGAGTTTCGGCCCAAACCCGCCGCCGATATCGGGCGTGACGACGCGGGTGTTGGTTTCGTTGCGGCCCAGCAGATTGATAAACATCCGGTGCGCCATGTGCGGCATCTGCGTCGCCAGCCAGACGACGAGTCTGTCTTCCAGCGGATCGTATCGCGCCACCAGCCCCCGGCCTTCCAGCGCCATGCCCAGACCTTTGTGCAGCGAAAATTTTTCGCGCAGCACGTGGGGCGCGTTCGCGAACGCGGCGTCCGGGTCTCCGTATCCCATCGAGAATTCGGCCAGCACGTTATGTTCCGCGTCCGCATGCGCCAGCGGTGAGCCGGGCTGTGCCGCCTGCTCCGCGTCGGCCGACGCCGGGAGAATATCGTACTCGACGTCGACGAGCGACGCGGCGTCTTCGGCGATGTAACGATCGTCAGCGATCACCACTGCGATCGCTTCGCCGACATGACAGGTTTCTTTATTCGCGAGGATCGGGCGGTCGCGCAATTGCCGGTATGCCTTGCTTGGCATGCCGACCGACAGGCGGTCCGTTGTGAGGTGGGGCGTCAGGTCTTCCATGGTGAAAACCGCGCGGACGCCGTCCACTGCGCGTGCCGCGGCGGTGTCGATGCTTCTGATGGCCGCGTGGGCGAACGCGCTTCGTACGAAAGCGGCCTGCAACATGCCGGGAAAATGAATGTCGTCCGCGTAGCGTCCCGCGCCGGTCAGCAACGCGGGGTCTTCTATCCGCCGTACCGGCTGTCCGAACGGACCCGGCATGGTGGTTGCATCTATCATTGGATGGTTGGTCACGTCATTTTCCCCCTTGTGCCCACAATATAGCCGCGCGGTGGCAAAATGCATCCCGTCGCGAGTCACAAATTCCGAATTTTGTTCTCGTCGGGTCACGGGGAGAGGTCGGTACGTATCGGTCTTCAGGTGTCCTTGCCGGGTTCGCGCGCCATGATGCACGCACCGATCTTCCAAGAGCCGTCCGGTTGCTGTTCCATGATGTACAGAGCCGTTTCGGACACGCCGGACGGGCCAACCACCGCGAGCGGTTGCACGATATTGCCGTCGATGCGCTTGATTGTTTTGAACGCGAACGACTGCGGACGATAGACCGACTGGTAAGACTTACGCACCATGTGCAGAAACATTTCGGGTGTTTTGAAAATGCGCCGGATTTCGGGGGCCGCATATGAAAACGCCTTCTCCGCATCGTCGTCGCGAAACGCGTTCAGCTGTCTGAGGATGATATTGCGGATGTCCGCGACGTCTTCGGTCGGGAGTTCCGCCGGTTTTACGTCTACCGGCCCGGCAAGAACCGGCATGGAGGCAAGTCCGAATGACAGAACAAGTGCAAGAAACAGCGATTTCATATGTCCTACATCGTAAGGAATCATGCCGCAGGCAAGTGGAACTGAAAAATTCTGTACCCGTGTATTTGCACGAATGCGTTGCTCAGGACGGCTGGCGCGCCCATTCGTACAGCGCGATCGCCGCGCTGGCCGACACGTTGAGGCTTTGGATCGCTCCGCTCATGGGGATGTTGACCATCAAGTCACAGGTTTCTTTCGTCAGGCGTCGAAGGCCTCTGCCTTCCGCACCAAGTGCGAGAACGCACCTGTCGGGCAACTCCGCTTCCGCCAGTGTCTGTGGCGCGTCCACGTCGAGGCCCACCACCCAGAATCCGTCCGATTTGAGGGTTTCGAGAGCACGTACCAGATTTGTCGGGCGGATCACTGGCACGGTTTCGGCTGCGCCCGAGGCTGCTTTGGTCAGCGCACCGGATGTTTCGGGCGTGTGCCGGTCCGGCACAAGGAGTGCATAAGCGCCGAAAGCAGCAGCGGAACGCAGGACGGCGCCCACATTCTGCGGGTCGGTGACCTGGTCAAGGGCGACAATCAGGGTGCGGTCGTGCTGTGCGGCATGGGCCGCGACATCCTCGACCGATAGGGCTGGCAGAGGCGAGGCAAGCAGCGCGACCCCTTGATGTACGGCGCCGGGCGGCAAATAAGAGTCGATTTCCTGCCTGCCGACGATCTCGACGGCGACGCCTGCGTTTTGGAACGTGTCCGCAATTTCGCTGACGGCGATCAGCCGCTGGCATTTTCTCTGGGGGTTGGAAATTGCGGCCGCGACGGCATGCACGCCGTATATCCAGGGAGAATGAGACGATGCCGGTGCCTGGTTCTTCGGACCGGACGACGCATGCCGTCCGCCGGTTTTCCGTGATCTTTGACTACGCTTGCGTGCCGCCATAGCTATTCCTATAATCCGTTTATTAATGGCGGGCAATCCGGCCGTTTCTCCGTTATGCCGCGAGGCAGAGGGCGGAAACGGCCTGTTGCGCGTTTTTTGACGTTGACAAGGGGCGCTAAATCCCATAATTCCGCACGTCCGCGGCGATGTATCGATCTGGAAATAACGGAGGGGTGCCCGAGTGGTTAAAGGGGACGGGCTGTAAACCCGTTGGCTTAGCCTACGTTGGTTCGAATCCAACTCCCTCCACCAGAACGCGACAAAGGCGCGGAAAGGTCGGAGTTCGGGCGGCTCGGTGGTGAGGAATATTGCGCAGGTGCAAAGCCGACGGGGTTGCGATACGGAAAACGGGCGAGGAACGAACGCACGGGATCGGACAAGTTATGACAAGCGGGTGTAGCTCAATGGTAGAGCAGAAGCCTTCCAAGCTTACGACGAGGGTTCGATTCCCTTCACCCGCTCCAAACCTCGGTGTCCGGTGAGGGGCGCCGGGAAAAGATGATCACAGCCGCAGTATTGCGGTGAACTGGAAATGCCCGCACAGGCGGGCGGCAAGCAAGGGTTAAGACGAATGGCGAAAGAGAAGTTTGAGCGTACGAAGCCGCACTGCAACGTTGGAACGATTGGTCACGTTGACCACGGCAAGACGTCATTGACGGCTGCGATTACGAAGGTTCTTGCGGAGAGCGGTGGTGCTGATTTCACGGCGTATGCAGATATCGACAAGGCGCCTGAAGAGCGAGAGCGCGGGATCACGATTGCGACGGCGCATGTTGAGTACGAGACGGAGAACCGTCACTACGCGCATGTTGACTGCCCCGGTCACGCCGACTACGTGAAGAACATGATCACGGGCGCGGCTCAGATGGACGGCGCTATTCTGGTTGTTTCCGCAGCTGACGGTCCGATGCCTCAGACACGCGAGCACATTCTTCTTGCGCGTCAGGTTGGCGTTCCTGCGATTGTTGTTTTTCTGAACAAGGTGGACCAGGTTGACGACGAGGAGCTTCTGGAGCTTGTCGAGCTTGAGGTTCGGGAGCTTTTGTCTTCGTACGATTTCCCGGGCGACGACATCCCGCTGATCAAGGGGTCTGCGCTTGTAGCGCTTGAGGACGGGGATCCTGCGCAGGGCAAGGAGGCTATTCTTGAGCTGATGGCGGCTGTTGACGATTACATTCCGCAGCCTGAGCGTCCGAAGGATCTTCCGTTCCTGATGCCGATCGAGGACGTTTTCTCGATTTCGGGCCGTGGGACGGTTGTGACGGGGCGTATTGAGCGGGGTGTCGTGAATGTTGGCGACAACATCGAGATTGTTGGCATCAAGGACACGTCGACGACGGTTGTGACGGGCGTCGAGATGTTCCGGAAGCTTCTGGACAGTGGCGAGGCGGGCGACAACGTTGGTTGTCTGCTGCGCGGTGTCGACCGGGAAGAGGTGGAGCGCGGGCAGGTTCTTGCGGCGCCGGGTTCGATCACGCCGCACACGAAGTTCAAGGCGGAGGCTTATATCCTGACGAAGGAAGAAGGTGGCCGTCATACGCCGTTCTTCACGAAGTACCGTCCGCAGTTTTACTTCCGCACGACGGACGTGACGGGCGAGGTTGAGCTTCCGGAAGGCACGGAGATGGTTATGCCTGGCGACAACATCTCGATGGATGTCGAACTGATTGCGCCGATCGCGATGGACGAAGGTCTGCGGTTCGCGATCCGCGAAGGCGGCCGCACCGTCGGTGCCGGCGTCGTCGCTGCTATAACCGAATAACGGAAAGGCCGGCGACTTAATCTTAGGAGTGTAGCTCAATTGGCAGAGCACCGGTCTCCAAAACCGGGGGTTGTGGGTTCGAGTCCCTCCACTCCTGCCACCGGAAGGAGTGGCGACGCTCTGAGGGTTTCAGTCGGCAAACGAAGGTACGAAGCGTAAATGGCAAGAACCAACCCCGGCGAATTCGTGCAGCAGGTGCGGCGCGAGGTGGCGAAAGTCACCTGGCCCTCCCGGCGCGAAACGATGGTCACGACGATGATGGTTTTCATTTTCGTCGCGATCGCGTCCGTGTTTTTCCTGATCGTCGACTGGTTCCTGTCGAATGGCGTCAAACTGATACTCGGACTTGGAGGTTAATATGACAGCGCGCTGGTACGTTGTTCATGTCTATTCAGGCTTCGAGAGCAAGGTTGCGCAGTCGATCCGCGAACAGGCACAGCAGACGGGTCTCGACGACATCATCGAGGAAGTGCTGGTGCCGATGGAAGAAGTGGTGCAGATGCGCCGCGGCGCGAAGGTGAATGCCGAGCGCAAATTCTTTCCCGGCTACGTGCTCGCCAAGATGGAGATGACGGACGAAGCCTGGCATCTGGTGAAGGACACACCGAAGGTCACGGGTTTTCTGGGCGCAGGAAACAAGCCGTCGCCCATTTCCGAGGGCGAGGCGCAGCGTATTCTGCATCAGGTACAGGAAGGCGTGGAGCGGCCGAAGCCGTCCGTTACCTTCGAAATCGGCGAGCAGGTGCGTGTGTCGGACGGTCCGTTCACGTCGTTCAACGCATTGGTCGAGGACGTCGACGAGGAGCGCGCCCGCCTGAAAGTGGCGGTATCCATCTTCGGGCGCGCGACGCCGGTCGAACTGGAATACGCGCAGGTCGAGAAGCTCTGAACCCCGGGAGCGTATCGCAATATTAGGGGTAACAGATGCATCGCGGGACGCGCGGTGCGAAACGTGCGGGAGGCTAGCCATGGCCGTACCGCGCCCTCAGCAAATGTGAGGATCAATGGCAAAGAAGATAGACGGTTACATCAAATTGCAGGTCCCGGCGGGACAGGCCAATCCTTCGCCGCCCATCGGGCCGGCGCTCGGCCAGGCCGGACTGAACATCATGGAATTCTGCAAGGCGTTCAATGCGGCCACGCAGAACCAGGATCAGGGCGTTCCGATTCCGACGGTGATTACGGTATTTGCCGACAAGTCATTTGCGTTCGAAACCAAGACGCCGCCCGCTTCCTACTTCATCAAGAAGGCGGCGAAGCTCAACAAAGGTTCCGGCAAGCCTGGGGCCGAAGTTATCGGCGCTGTGACGCGGAAACAGCTTGAAGAAATCGCCGAAGCGAAAATGGCGGATCTCAATGCGAACGATATGGATGCGGCGGTAAAGATTCTCGCGGGTTCCGCCCGGTCCATGGGCATTCAGGTGCAGGGTTAGAGCAATGGCTGGTAAAGGAAAACGTCTCAAGAGCTCTTACGAGCATATCGATCGCGACGCGTCCTATGGTCTGGATGAGGCGGTGAAGCTGCTGAAAGACAACGCCAAGGCGAAGTTCGACGAAACCATCGAACTTTCGATGAATCTGGGCGTCGATCCCCGGCACTCCGATCAGATGGTCCGGGGCGTCGTGTCGCTGCCGAAAGGTACCGGCAAGGCGGTTCGCGTCGCCGTGTTCGCCAAAGGCGACAAGGCTGAAGAAGCGCAGGCCGCGGGAGCCGATGTCGTCGGCGCCGACGATCTGGCGGAGAAGGTCGAAAAGGGCGAGATTGATTTCGAGCGCGTCATCGCGACGCCCGACATGATGCCCGTTGTCGGCAAGCTCGGTAAGGTTCTCGGCCCCAAGGGCCTGATGCCGAACCCGAAGCTCGGCACCGTGACGCCCGACGTGGCGAAAGCGGTGCAGGATGCCAAGGGCGGCCAGGTGGAATACCGTGTCGAGAAAGCCGGGATCATCCATGTCGGCGTCGGGAAGGCGAGTTTCTCCGAAGGCGACATCGCCGAAAACATCTGCTCCCTGGTGGACGCCGTCAACAAGGCGAAACCGTCGGGCGCGAAAGGCACGTATATCAAGAGAATCTCCGTCTCCTCGACCATGGGGCCGGGAATCAAGCTGGACGTCGGACCGCTTCTGGAGCGGGCCGGCCAGGGCTGAACGGAATTCGCAGCCCTGCGGGGCTGTGAACAGGAGCCGTTCGATCCGCAATGATGCGGAAGGCGGTTCCGACCTGTCCGAGACTGCAGGTCCGGGCGCGGCAGGAATGCTGCAACCGGGTAATGGCTAACCGCCTGCACAGACGGGAGAACGGGCAATTTTCCGCAGACATGTCGTTTGCGGACGATGGCTTGAACTTCTGGGACAGGCGAACCGGATTCGTGGTTTGCCGCGAATCCAGACGCAACCGGAACGAGGCTGCCAGGAATGGCGTCCTGTTCCAGAAAAGTGGAGACGACTGAGTGGACCGGACACAGAAAGAAGAACTGGTCGCTTCGTTTAATGACGCTTTTTCCGAGGCAACCCTCGTTGTCGTGACCAGCCAGAACGGCTTGACGGTCGCGCAATCGACGGAATTGCGTCAGGAAATGCGGAATGCGGGCGCCAGCTTCAAAGTGACCAAAAATCGGCTCACACGTCTCGCGCTCAAAGGCACGAAGTTCGAGCATTTGAGCGACCTGTTCAAAGGACCGACGGGGATCGCCTATTCAGACGATCCTGTCGCTGCCGCGCGCGTAGCGGTCAAGTTCGCCGACAATAACGACAAGTTCGTTGTTCTGGGCGGCGGTCTCGACGAACAGGCTCTGGATGTGTCGGCTGTCACGGCGCTCGCCAAGCTACCTTCGCTTGACGAACTTCGCGGCAAGCTTGTCGGCATGATCCAGACACCGGCCACCCGGATCGCAGGTGTAACGCAAGCACCCGCGGGACAACTCGCACGCGTCATTTCGGCGCGTGCCGAGCAGGGCGAGGCCGCCTGAGCCGATAACCAGTCAACTAGTTCAAGCCAAAGGAGAAATACGAAATGGCTGCAAATCTCGAACAGATCGCTGACGATCTGTCTAACCTTACCGTCCTCGAGGCGGCTGAACTGTCGAAGATGCTCGAAGAAAAATGGGGCGTTTCGGCAGCTGCACCTGTCGCCGTTGCGGCAGTTGGCGGCGCGGACGCCGGTGGCGCCGCGGCGGAAGACAAGGACGATTTCGATATCATCCTTGCCGGTGCAGGTGACAAAAAGATCAACGTCATCAAGGAAGTGCGTGCGATCACCGGGCTTGGCCTGAAAGAAGCCAAGGACCTGGTCGAAGGTGCGCCTCAGCCGGTCAAGGAAGGTGTCAGCAAGGAAGAAGCTGACGAGATCAAGAGCAAGCTGGAAGAAGCGGGAGCAACGGTCGAAGTCAAATAATGACGCTTCGCGCCCACCCAGCAAAGACTACCGGACGGTTGCCGCCCGCGCTTCGGCGCGGCGCGGTGCCGTTCGTTCAAATTTTTCAGCCTGTGCAGCCGCGCAGGCAAATATTGGATTCGTGAGAGGTCGCCATGGCAAAGTCGTTTACAGAACGTAAGCGCATTCGCAAGGATTTCGGACGCATTCGCGCAGTCGCGCCCATGCCCAATCTGATCGAGGTACAGAAAAGTTCCTATGACGCCTTTCTGCAAATCCACACGCAGGTCGAAGACCGCGATGACAGCGGATTGCAGGAAGTCTTTAAGTCGGTCTTTCCGATCAGCGACTTTTCCGAGCGCGGGACGCTCGAATTCGTTTCCTACGAACTGGAACAGCCGAAATACGACGTCGAGGAGTGTCAGCAGCGCGACATCACGTTCGCAGCGCCTCTGAAGGTCACCCTGCGTCTCGTCGTGTTCGACGTGGACGAGGAAACCGGCGCCCGCTCCGTCCGCGACATCAAGGAGCAGGACGTCTACATGGGCGACATGCCCCTGATGACGAACATGGGTACCTTCGTCGTCAATGGCACGGAACGGGTCATCGTTTCCCAGATGCACCGCTCGCCGGGCGTGTTCTTCGACCATGACAAGGGCAAGTCGCATTCGTCAGGCAAATTCCTGTTCGCGGCCCGGGTGATTCCCTATCGTGGCTCGTGGCTGGATTTCGAATTCGATGCCAAGGACATCGTTCATGTCCGCATCGATCGTCGCCGCAAGCTGCCAGTGACGACGCTGCTGATGGCCCTCGATTCCGACGAAACCGCCCAGAAGCGCATCGAACTGGCGGAAGAAGGCGGCCAGTTGCCGCCCGAACAGGCCGTCGGCATGAGTATCGAGGACATCCTCAACTATTTCTATGATACGATCGGGTTCACCCGCGCCAAAGAAGGCTGGAAAACGCCGTTCGACGTCGAAGTCATGCGCGGTACCAAGCTGACGCACGATCTGGTCGATGCGAAAACCGGCGACGTCGTCGCCGAAGCGGGCGACAAGCTTTCGCCCCGCGTCTGCCGCAAACTCGAAGAAGACGGGCTCAAGGAAATCCTCGTCCAGGACGAGGAACTGTACGGCCGTTATCTCGCCGAAGACATCATCAACGAGTCCACAGGCGAAATCTACGTCGAGGCCGGAGACGAAATCGACGAGGATCTGCTGATCACCCTTGGTGAAGCGGGCGTGAAATCGTTCGGGACGCTGGCGATCGATCATAACAATATCGGTCCCTACATCCGAAACACGCTGGCGGTCGACAAGAACCGGTCGCGCGAAGAAGCGCTGATGGATATCTACCGCGTGATGCGTCCCGGCGAGCCGCCGACGCTGGAAACCGCGGAAGCCATGTTCCAGAGTCTGTTTTTCGATGCAGAGCGCTACGATCTTTCCGCCGTCGGCCGCGTGAAGATGAACGCGCGCCTGAATGTCGAGGGCGAAGATACGCTCCGCGTGCTGCGGCGCGAAGACATTCTTGCCGTCGTGAAGACGCTCGTCGATCTGAAAGACGGCCGTGGCGAAATCGACGACATCGATCATCTTGGCAACCGGCGCGTTCGCTCGGTCGGCGAACTGATGGAAAACCAGTACCGTATCGGTCTGCTGCGCATGGAACGCGCCATCCGCGAGCGGATGAGTTCGATCGATCTGGATTCCGTCATGCCGCACGATCTGATCAATGCGAAACCGGCGGCCGCGGCCGTGCGCGAATTCTTTGGCTCGTCCCAGCTGTCGCAGTTCATGGATCAGACCAATCCGCTCAGTGAGATCACGCATAAGCGCCGCCTTTCGGCGCTTGGGCCGGGCGGTCTGACGCGCGAACGCGCGGGCTTCGAAGTTCGCGACGTCCACCCGACGCATTACGGCCGTATCTGTCCGATTGAAACGCCGGAAGGGCCGAATATCGGTCTGATCAACTCGCTCGCCACCTATGCGCGGGTCAACCAGTACGGCTTCATCGAAACGCCTTACCGCAAGGTCGAGAACGGCCGCGTGACGGAAGAGGTCGTCTACAATTCGGCGATCGAGGAAGGCCAGTTCACTATCGCCCAGGCGAACGCCCCGCTCGACAAGAACGGCAAATTTGAAGAGGAACTGGTGAGTTGCCGTCAGGGCGGCGAATTCATCATGGCGCGTCCCGAAACAATCGACATGATCGACGTGTCGCCGAAACAGCTTGTTTCGGTCGCCGCCGCGCTCATTCCGTTTCTGGAAAACGACGACGCCAACCGTGCGCTTATGGGATCCAACATGTCCCGTCAGGCGGTGCCGCTGGTCCGTGCGGAAGCGCCGCTTGTCGGCACCGGCATGGAAGAAGCGGTGGCCCGCGGGTCCGGTGCGGCGATTACCGCCAAGCGTCCGGGCGTGGTCGATCAGGTGGACGCGACGCGTATCGTTATCCGCGCGACCGACGAGACGTCTTTGTCGGCGCCGGGCGTGGATATCTACAATCTGCGCAAGTTCCAGCGCTCGAACCAGAACACTTGCATCAACCAGCGACCGCTGGTGAAAGTGGGCGATCGGGTCGAGGGCGGCGATATCATCGCCGATGGTCCGTCGACGGAACTGGGCGAACTGGCGCTCGGCCGGAACGTGCTCGTCGCGTTCATGCCGTGGAACGGTTACAACTTCGAGGATTCGATCCTGATCTCCGAACGCATCGTCCGCGACGACGTGTTCACCTCGATTCACATCGAGGAATTCGAGATCATGGCCCGCGATACCAAGCTGGGTCAGGAGGAAATCACCCGCGATATTCCGAATGTCGGCGAAGAGGCTCTGAAGAACCTCGATGAAGCCGGCATTGTCTATATCGGTGCAGAGGTAAACCCCGGCGATATCCTCGTCGGCAAGGTCACGCCGAAAGGCGAAAGCCCGATGACACCGGAGGAAAAGCTTCTGCGCGCCATCTTCGGCGAAAAAGCCTCCGACGTGCGCGACACGTCTCTGAAACTGCCGCCCGGCGTTGCCGGAACGGTCGTCGAAGTGCGCGTGTTTTCGCGTCGCGGCGTCGACAAGGACGAGCGCGCGATGGCGATCGAGCGCGAGGAAATCGAACGCCTTGCCAAGGACCGTGACGACGAACTCGTCATTCTGGAACGGTCGTTCTCGACGCGCCTGAAGGACCTGCTCGTCAACCAGACGATTGTGTCCGGTCCGAAGCAGGTCAGCGAGGGGTCCCGCGTCACGCAATCGATCCTGAACGAACTGACCGCTCGCCAGCTGGCGCAGATTACGGTCAAAAACGAAAAGATCATGGAGAACGTCGAAGCGCTCCGGAAGCAATTCCAGGAAAGTGAAAAGCGTCTCCAGGACCGTTTCGAGAACAAGGTCGAAAAACTGCAGGGTGGGGACGAACTGCCGCCTGGCGTGATGAAGATGGTCAAGGTCTTCGTTGCCGTGAAGCGCAAGCTGCAGCCCGGCGACAAGATGGCCGGCCGCCACGGCAATAAGGGCGTGATCTCCAAAATCGCGCCGCTTGAAGACATGCCATACCTGGAAGACGGCACGAACGTCGATATCGTGCTCAATCCGCTGGGCGTGCCGTCGCGCATGAACGTGGGCCAGATTCTGGAAACCCACCTCGGCTGGGCGTCCGCCGGTCTCGGCAATAAGATCGGCGATATGCTCGATAAGGCCGTCCGCGAGGGCAAGATCTCGCAGCTGCAGAACGAGATGAAGGAGATCTACGGCAAAGAGACGTTCGACGAGGATATCTCCGCGCTGGACGAGAACCAGGTGATCGAGCTGGCGGAAAACCTCCGGCCCGGCGTGCCGATGGCCACGCCGGTGTTCGACGGTGCGAATGAAGAGGACATTGTGGAACTGCTCAAACAGGCAGGACTGGACTCTTCGGGGCAGGTCACGTTGCACGACGGCCGCACCGGCGAAAAGTTCGCCCGGTCGGTGACGGTCGGTTACATTTATATGATGAAGCTGCACCATCTGGTCGACGACAAGATCCACGCGCGGTCGATCGGTCCGTACAGCCTCGTCACCCAGCAGCC
>Ga0181567_10001781_pt1 | contig 16313 bp, 13 predicted proteins | sample 101ome_14_FD_133761 | JGI IMG/M metagenome (GOLD analysis project Ga0181567, IMG submission 133761) | Coastal salt marsh microbial communities from the Groves Creek Marsh, Skidaway Island, Georgia - 101403AT metaG (megahit assembly) | ecosystem: Environmental > Aquatic > Marine > Intertidal...
ACAAAACAAAACATTGGTTATTGAAGTAAATAATGTCTCTATAGATGATATTAATTATGTAAAATCAATCGTTAAAACTACGACAAGTATATTATGAATGAATGGAAAAATTGGGCAAAATTATCTACATGCACCCCAGAAAAAATAATATTTCCTAAATCTCTTGAAGAATTAAAATGTATTGTTAAAGAAAATAACGCAACAACAACACCTATTAAAGTTGTTGGACACGGAAATTCATATAATACAATTTTTCATACTGAAGGAACGCTTGTTTCATTAAAAGAATTCAATCATGTTCATGATATTAACACGCAAACAAACACCATAACCTTTGATGCTGGCCTATCTATTCAAGAGTTAGTTAACGTATGCAAAAGTAATAACTTAGGTGTAACTAACCTAGGCACAAATATGTTTGATAATATTGCAGGAGCCTGTGCAACAGGTCATCATGGCAGTGGAATTAACTACGGAATATTAAGCTCGTTTATCGAATCTTTCGATTTATTACTCCCTTCTGGTCAAATCCTAACAATAACCAAAGACGACTGGCTTTATGATGCTCTCGGCGTTCACTTAGGCGCAATGGGAATCATCACAAAAATCACCCTATCTCTTGAAAAACAATTCAAATTAAAACAAGAAGTTTTTCCAATTTCTCTCCAAGCGTTTCAGGATAGTTTGCCCAATCTACTAGCAAGCAATGATCATGTAAAACTAATCTGGGCTCCTCATACCAATGACTATCAATGCTGGATAGCCAATCGAACGAACGAACCCAATGACTCTGCATGGTCCCATTGGAAAAGCAAAATGCTTGATGGTTTATTTATTAACAATATTATCCATGGGTGTCTGTTATATTCATCCCGTATCAATCCCGCAAATGTTCGTAAAATTAATCGCTGGTTAAGTAGCTATTTTTTAAAAGGGAAAACCCAAACTGTGGGTTGGGGTGATGAAATATTTCATATTCCACATTTACTCAAACAAGATGCCGTTGAATATAGTATTGATTTAAACAATACCGTTCCATTCTTACAAGATTTAAACAATTTAATTGAATCGCAATCATTTAATGTTCAATTTCCTATTGAGGTACGATTTGTTAAAAAAGATAATTTTTGGCTAAGTCCAGCATATCAAGCAGATCAATGTTATATTGGCACTAAATCTCATTGTCTTCCATTATTAAAAACACCATATCAAGCATATTTTAAAGCCGTAAATAAGCTTGTCGAAACCTACGCAGGACGTCCTCATTGGGCAAAACAACATTACTTTTCAAAAGAGTATCTAACAAACGCATTTCCAAAATGGAAAGATTTTTGGATATTACAATCACTGTTTGATCCGAATCAGCTATTTATGAATGACTGGCTCACATCGATTGCTTACACCCCTACACCTACAGAGCAACAATCATTTAAAACTCATTATCTTACTAATGAAATACTACAAGCTCACTAATTCAGATACCAAGCTTTCTGCGTTTGGCTTTGGAGCCTCCCCTTTTGGAGATATTTTTACAAACACCGTCTCAGATAATGACGCTAAACAGTGCATTGACCTTGCTCTAGATCATGGCATTACTTATTTTGATGTAGCACCGTATTATGGAAAAGGTCTTGCAGAGACTCGGTTAGCTCAAGCCTTAGGAAAACGATCCACGCAGGTAGTTCTTTCTACAAAAGTTGGCCGTTACGACCTCAATCAATTTGATTTTTCACCCGAAAAAATAAAGCAATCAATTACAAATAGCCTAAAACTTTTTAATAGAAATGACTTAGATATTGTTTATTGTCATGATATTGAATTTGTTCCAATGTCATTAATTATTAACAGTGCTTTACCGACACTAAAAAGCCTCCAAAAACAAGGACTCATTAAACACATCGGCATCTCAGGACTTCCCTTAGAAACATTATATCAATGTGCCTCACAGGTCCCGCTAGATATTATTCTTACCTACACCCATCACACTCTGATAGATCAAACATTAAAAGACTATGAAGCTAAATTCAAAAATAGTAATGTTGATATAATTAACGCATCTCCTTTTGCAATGGGATTATTAACAACAAACAACTGTCCCACATGGCACCCTGCTCCCAAACAAATACAAGAACAAATCAGCAATTTCGGTGTAACTCTAAAAGCTCAGGGCATTAGCCTTGAAAAAAGTGCCTTTCAGTATGCATTATCGTATTCTATGCCAAAATCTCACCTTATAGGAATTAGTTCTCTAAGCGAATTAAAAACCTGCTTACACTGGTACAACGAAAAAAAAGATACCGCATTAATCAATGACATAAAAAACAAATTAATGACCATGCTATCAAGCAAAGAAACGCCATAATCAAAAACTAGGACTTTTTTATTTTGTATGCTACTATAAAAGTCTTATTATGAGTGTAGAATATAAAGCAGATCATATCAAAGTATTAGAAGGCCTCGAAGCTGTTCGTAAGCGTCCAGGTATGTACATTGGTACAACAGGAAAAGCTGGGCTTAATCACCTAATATTTGAGGTAGTAGATAACTCTATTGATGAAGCCATGGCTGGGCATTGCACTGATGTAATTGTAACAATTGATAAAGACAATATCGTAACAGTACAAGACAATGGCCGGGGAATACCCATAGATGAGCATAAAGATAAAAAATTACCTGCTGTAGAAGTTGTGTTAACAACATTACATGCTGGGGGAAAATTTGAAGGCGAAGGATATAAAGTTTCTGGAGGGCTTCATGGTGTTGGAGTTTCTGTTGTAAACGCTTTAGCTGATTGGTTGGAAGTTGAAGTTTGCAGAGATAATAAAATTTATAAAAACCGTTACCAAAAAGGAATTCCTGATAATCTTGTTGGCACATTTTCTGATGCCGGCGATACAAAGCGAGGAACAATCATTCGATTTAAGCCAGATGCAACTATCTTTGATGATGTAGAGTTTACTGAAGAAGTAATTGATCACCGATTAAAAGAGTTAGCATTTTTAAATCGTGGCGTTCGTATTTTTTATAATGATTTAAGAAACGAAGAGCCTATTCATAATGAATATATGTTTGAAGGTGGAATCGAATCTTATGTAGAACTTCTAAATGAATCGAAAGAAAACTTATTTGACAACGTAATATATATGAAGAAAAACCGTGATAATTATGAAGTAGAAGTTGCAATGCAATATGTAAATGATTATTACGATGAGCATGTTGTAACCTTTGCAAATAATATCCGAACAAAAGAAGGTGGAACGCATCTGAGTGGATTTCGTACAGCCCTAACTCGAGGCATTAACAACTTTGCTAAAAAGTTTGATTTAGTGAAGGGTGCAAAATCAAATTTTACAGGAAATGACTTAAAAGAAGGCTTAACTGCCGTAATTTCTGTAAAACTAGCAAATCCTCAATTTGAAGGTCAGACAAAAACAAAATTAGGCAACTCTGAAGTTAAAGGAATTGTTGATTCATTAGTTGATGAAGGATTAGCAGATTACATAGAAAGCAACCCAAAAGTAGGGAAATTAATTGTAAACAAAGCATTAGTTGCGCAACGTGTACGTGAAGCCGCACGAAAAGCTCAAGATTTAGTACGACGTAAATCAAGCTTAGAAAGCACAACACTCCCTGGAAAGTTAGCCGATTGCTCAAACAGAAATGCTGCTGAATGTGAAATTTATATCGTTGAGGGTGATTCAGCGGGTGGATCAGCAAAACAAGGACGAGATCGAAACTTTCAGGCTATTTTACCTTTACGTGGTAAAGTACTTAATGTTGAAAAAGCACGTTTAGACAAAATCTTAGCTAATGAAGAAATTCGGACACTTATTACAGCGATAGGCCCATCAGCCATCTCTGGTTTATCCGAAACAGAATCAAAGATAAATCAAGAAGAAGCTGATGAAGATAATGATGACCCAACACATATTTTAGAAAAATTACGTTATCATAAAATTGTAATTATGACAGATGCGGATGTTGATGGAGCCCATATTAGAACGTTACTGCTAACATTTTTCTTTCGCTATGCCAGAGATATTATTCGTGTTGGCGGGCTGTATATAGCACAACCTCCGTTATACATGGTTCGAAAAGGAACATCAAAACATTATGTATATAATGATGCTCAACTTGAAGAAAAATTAACCGAACTTGGAAGAAAAAATGTTGGAATTCAACGATATAAAGGATTAGGAGAAATGAATCCTGATCAATTATGGGAAACAACAATGGATCCAGAAAAGCGAACGATGTTACGAGTAGAAATGGAAGATGCTGAAATGGCAGATGAAATATTTTCAGTATTAATGGGAAGCAATGTAGATCCTCGTAAGTTATTTATTGAAAAATATGCGAAAGATGTTCGCTGGATTGATGTATAAGGAGCTATCATGTCAGACGATCAAGATATGTTGTTTGAAGGCGACGATTTAAAACAAGAAGAAAAAGGGATTGGCCTTATTGATATCAATGAGGAAATGAAACAATCTTATTTAGAATATGCCATGTCCGTTATTGTCGGAAGAGCATTGCCTGATGTAAGAGACGGATTAAAACCTGTTCATCGACGTATTTTATATGCCATGCATGATGCTGGGTTTACAGCAACACGCGCGTATAAAAAATCTGCTCGTATTGTTGGTGATGTATTAGGACGTTATCACCCTCATGGTGATTCTGCTGTTTATGATTCGTTAGTTCGTATGGCTCAAAACTTTTCGTTACGCTACCCACTTATTGATGGGCAAGGAAACTATGGTTCAATCGATGGAGATAATGCAGCTGCGATGAGATATACGGAAGCACGTATGTCTAAAATAAGCATGACGCTACTTGAAGATATTGATAAAGAAACCGTAGATTTCAAGCCAAATTTTGATGAATCATTAGAAGAACCTAATGTACTTCCTGCAAAAATACCAAACCTTTTATTAAATGGAACCTCTGGAATTGCTGTTGGTATGGCAACCAATATCCCACCCCATAATTTAAATGAATTAGTTAATGGCGTGTGTGCGCTTATTGATAATCCAGAAATTGATGTTGAAGGATTAATGGAGCATATTAAAGGACCTGATTTTCCAACCCATGGGATTATTTGTGGAGATCAAGGAATTAGACAAGCATACGAAACTGGAAAAGGTAGTGTAGTTATACGCGCGAAAGTATCTTTTGAAGAAACAAAAAAAGGAAGAGAAATAATTATAATTGATGAACTTCCCTACCAAGTAAACAAAGCAAATTTAATTGTAAAAATAGCTGAATTAGTTAGCGATAAAAAAATTCCTGGTATTAATGACTTAAGAGATGAGTCTGATAGAAAAGGAATGAGAATTTATATAGAGCTTAAACGTGATGCATCTAGAGATGTTGTATTAAATCAATTATTCAAGCATACAGCATTACAAACAAGTTTTGGAATTAACATGGTAGCTCTTGTTAGTGGTATTCCTAAATTATTAAATTTAAAATCTGTTTTATATTATTACATTGAACATAGAAAAGATGTAATTACTCGTCGAACCGCCTTTGATCTTAGAAAAGCAAAAGATAGACTCCATATATTAGAAGGCTTACGCATTGCGTTAGAAAACATTGATGCAGTCATTGAATTAATTAAAAAGTCTCCAGATACACAAACTGCGAAAGAAGGCTTAATGGCAACATATTCATTATCTGAAAAGCAATCTGTTGCTATTTTAGAAATGAGATTACAGCGATTAACAGGTCTTGAAAGAGATAAAATTGAAGCTGAATACAATGACTTACTAAAACTTATTGCAGATTTAGAAGATATTTTGTCAAATGAATCTCGTATACTTCAAATTATTAAAGATGAGCATGCCGAAGTTGTTGAAAAGTTTGGTGATGAAAGACGCACAACGATTGGAGCGCCTGTTCATATCATGGCAATCGAGGATTTAATTCCAAATACAAAAGTAGCCATCCTAATTTCAAAAAATGGTTTTGTAAAACGTATGGGAATCGAGCAATTTAGAAGCCAAAATCGAGGTGGGCGAGGTATTAATTCTATGACCACGCGTGATGAAGACTCTATTGAGCATTTATTAATTACTTCGACACATGACTTTTTGTTATGTTTCACATCTCGTGGACGTATATTTAAAATTAAAGCGCATCAAGTTCCCGAAGCATCTCGTCAGTCCAAGGGAATCTCAATGGCTCATTTTTTACACTTTGAAGAAAATGAGATTTTAACAAGTATCATCGATGTTAAAACATTTAGTGATAATGAATATTTACTCATGACAACGCAAAATGGTGTTATCAAAAAGACAGCATTATCTGCATTTTCACATTTCAAAAACAAACCTATTATTGCTATAAACTTAGATGATAATGATATTTTACAGTGGGTTAAGAAAACAGACGGTACAAAAGATGTTATGTTAGTGACAAAATATGGCATGCTTATTCGTTTTGAAGAATCTCAAGTAAGAGCCATGGGAAGAGCATCACGTGGAATTAGAGGAATTAAAACACGCCAAGGTGATACTTTAGTTTCAATGAATGTTATCAACCATGAAGATGATGATTCTCGGATCTTAATTATTACTCGCTATGGATATGGAAAAAACATTCGTTTATCAGAATTTAGATGTCAAAATAGAGGCGGAATTGGGGTTAAAAGTATTTCGTTTAGAAAAAGTATCAAAGATGACCATGTTCAAGATGCTGTTATTGCAACACGTGATCAAGAGTTTTTAATTGTTACTGAATCTGGCACAATGTGCCGACAAAATGTTGGTAAAATTTCAACACAACGACGTGAAGCTCAAGGCGTTCGAATCATTAAATGTGATGATAAAGACTTTGTAATTGCAATTAGCGCTGTTGATAATACCGAAGAAAAAGACGATCAAGAGATTATTATTCATACGTAGAATCTTAACTTTTGCTAAGTAATTAAATCATTTATAATTTAATTACTTATGAAATTAAAATCGTTTTGTATTTCTTTACTTTTAATTGCATTATTACCATCGCTAATAAATGCAAATACACTTAGTTTAATTGGAAAACGTTATTTTAATATCTCTTATGGGTTATCACATCCAAAAGAAACAGATACGTCTATATCATTAGCTCGATTAAGTATGAATATTCCAATTACAAATAAACTAGACTTAGGTTTTGGATCCTTTCATGCATGGTTAAATGAGCCAGAATCCCAATCTGAAATTTCAGAGCATACAACATATTCATTTTTTACTAACTTAAAATATCATTTTCTTCCCAATGCAATTATTAATCCCTGTGCGATTTTAGAAATTGGCCAAGTAATAGATCAAATTAAAAGCAACCAGATCCAAGGAAATAGTTCCGCCGAATCATCAGGATTAATTGTTTCAAATAAATATAAATTTAGCGATCATTTAACTGCAATAAACTATTATTACCAAATAGCTCTAGGAGAAGAGTTTAAACTCAATGATAAAACATCATTTAGTATGTTTTTTTCATTAGGCTCACTAGATAATAGCGAATATCAACATTTTTCAGCAAACATTGGGCATTGGATCCTAAGAGATTTATTTTTAGATTTTCAATATAAAACACATATTAATCGATCCATTAATGAATTTCATCTTGTAAGTTATGTTCGATTTTAACTAATCGATAAATTCTTGCTCTAATTTATCTAAATATAACTCTTCTGAACTTTTAAAAAACGTAAAGGTAACTGTCATAGAAAAAATTTGAGATACAACACCAAGCATGGTCGGCTTCGCTGTCTCAGAAAACTTATTTTTTGCTAATAAATATCCTAAAATACCTAAATTTGCAGCCATAAACGCACTCATTTTATAGCGACCTTGCTTATATTTTTTTTGTAATCGCGGAAGCTCTTGTTGAATATTGGTTGAGTTTAAAGAAAATAAATCGGAATGATACTTTGGTTTAACAATAGCAATTAATACAGGAACACCAAACATCATATAAGTCATAGATGATGCGGATCCATCTAAAAGAGATAATCCTAAATTTGCTCCAGAAAAAACAAGCCCTTGGAATTGTCTTGTCTTATACCATTGAGATTTTTCCTCAACAAAGTAATACGTTCTTAACTCAACAGGATCTACTGGACGCGTATCAAAAGAAAAAAGAGGCGATGATAATAAAATAGATAGCGTGATAAAAATATAAAATAAGTGGTGGAGGGAGCTGGATTTGAACCAACGTAGAGATAAACTCGGCAGATTTACAGTCTGCTGCGATTGACCACTCCGCCATCCCTCCATAATCATCTGGTCAAATAGCATACTAAGTCACCATGCTTGCTGTCAATTTTCTTTTTTTCTTTATCGTAAAATAAAACGAAGATCCTTGACCATAATTACTCTCTACACGCACCGACCCTTCATGCAATTCAACCAATTCCTTTACAATAGATAACCCCAAACCTATACCTTCAAATTCTCGTGTTGAAGAATAATCAATTTGGCGAAATTTTTCAAAAATAACTTCCTGTTGATTCTCTTTTAATCCAATACCTGTATCAGCAATACAAAATTCCATATATTCCTCAAAATCACAACAGGATACTTTAACAAATCCTGACTTTGTAAACTTAATTCCATTCGATATTAAGTTTACAAGAATACGCCGCAATTTTGCTTTGTCAACCATCATCATAAGCCCTGGATCATGAATATCATTAATTAATTGTAAGTCTTTTCCTTTGGTTAATGGAGACAAGCTATTGGTAATAGATTCAACAAAAGAAAATACATTAATAGAGGTTGGTTCTAAATTTGTTTGCTTTGCCTGCATTTGAGATAACTCTAAAAGATCATTGATTAATTCTTTAAGGGTTCGTGCTTCATCTAAAGCTGTATTCAAACATGACTGCTGTTCATTATTAAATTGATCTTTTCCAGAATGAAGTACTAATTCTATAAATCCAATAACCGATGTTAATGGGGTTCTTAATTCATGAGAAACCGTTCGTAAAAATCCTTCTCTTAACTGCTCAATATCTCGTTCATGCGTTATATCTCGAATTAAATAAATAATTCCCATAGGTTTGTTTTTAGAATTACGAAAAACGGTAGAACTCATCATTAAAATAAAATCCTTTGATTCTTTTGAAAATGCAATTTCAGATGTGTAATGCTCTTCTTTCACAAGATACCTAGAATGCTCCTGAAGCGACGAATGATGAATAAACTGAGAGATGTTCTTAGAAAAGTTATCTTTTGTTTTAAAATTAAATATATCCTCTGCCTTTTTATTTGCAATAATTAAATTATGGTTAAAATTGGTAACAATAATTCCATCTGGGATACATTTAATAATGGCATCCGCCTGCTCTTTTTGCTGGATAATCATGTCCGTTGATTCTTTAAGCTGTGTCACCATTTGATTGAATGTTAATGCCAAATCGCCCAATTCATCAGACGATTGAATATACACTTTCTCTGTAAAATTTCCTTCAGCTACTTTTTTTGATACAGACCTCAAAATATCAATGGATGTCGTCATTTTTCGGATAATTAATAAATCCATAATCACAACCCAAGAGCTAGATAATAATATAACCAAAATTATTCCTATTGTTATTTGCATGATTACAGAAAAAATCATTGATTTTGATTTTGTTGCAACATAAATTAAAGATGAATTTTCTGTAGATCGAAAAAATATATTTTTCACATTTTTGTGAACTAATTGCGAGGGAACCGTATCATTTAAAAACAAATATAAATCATCGGTTAATTGATCAAAATCCTTAGACTGCATTGGCATATTAAATGCGGATTCTAAAATCTGATAGTCATTATTTAAAATCAAAATACCTAAAATATTAGAATCACTTTTAAAAGATTTTATAAATTTAGTTAAATTAATACTAAGCAGAGATTCCTTATTTTTTTTATTAAATGATTGAATCAAATAAAGATTATTATCATTATGTTTGATAATTTGCTCTCTATCTTGAATATTTAATTGAAATGGTGAGTTTGTTTGTTTATACAACGCATAGAGTTGTTCTTCTGGATAACTGTCTTCATATGCATTAACTAAACGTCTAATATCGCTAGAATTTTTAGCAAGTTCATTAATTAATTTATTATTTGCTAGTATCTGCTCGCTAACAACTTTAAAATTAGTTAATTCAGAATATAATGAGGCTGATTCACTTTCATATAAAAATGTTTTAATGAAAAACCCAGACCATGTCACCAGTAATCCAGATAATATAATCGTAAACACAACAAAGGGTACTAAAATACTCTTTTTAATATTTTGCTTCAAAAATTCTCCCTTTTTTTCTTAAGATAACTGTTTTGTTAATTCATATAATACAATGCCTGTAGCAACAGACACATTAAATGAATCTATTTGTCCTTTCATATTTATTTTAATACAATTATCAACTATTTTAGAAACTCTTTTTGAAATACCAGAATGCTCATTCCCCACAACAAGAATAAATGGCGTTACAGGCTCAAATGAAGCAATATCTTTTCCTTGATTTGAATCTATAGAATTCACCCAATATCCAGCACGCTGGCAATTAAGTAATGTTGTTGCAATATTACTTACTTGAATAATGTTCATATAATAGGCTGCCCCTGATGAGGCTTTAATCAAAGCATCATTAATAGGAGCCTGTCGATCTTTAGGAATAATCATAGTATTAATCCCAAGCCCATTACAGGTTCTCATAATAGCCCCAACATTAAATGGATCTTCTAAATGATCTAAAGCAACAACCACCGGATGTTTTTCAGGAGTTAAAATATCTATAGTTTGAATATTTAATTGTGAAATTGTAGCAACAACATTTTGATGACCTTCTGTTTGATGCTTTGAAAATTTATTTTTTTGCTGTTTACGAACAAAAACACCCTGCTGTTGAGCTAGCTCCATAATACGCTTCAACTCTCCCGTAGGATTAAGATCAAAAATCGTAATGTCATTAATTTTTACATTACTTAACAGAGCCTCTAAAACAGAATGTTTGCCTTTAATTGTGATCATTAAATATCTCTAACATAATGTCCATTCCCTGCGTTATCTCTTCTTTTGTAATCACTAAAGGAGGCGCTAAACGGATAACATTTGATAAAACACCACAGGACAGTAAAATTAATTGTTTTGATAAGGCCTTTTTAAGAATTGAAGCAACTAATTCTGGATAAGGTTCTTTTGTTTGCTTATCTTTTACAAGTTCAATACCAATCATTAACCCCTCAATTCGAATATCCCCAACATAAGGATGATCATACAGCGGTTGCAATAATTGCTGACAATAATCTGATAAGTCAGGTATCAACGGTAACTGCTTTTCAATAACATCAATCGTAGCACTCGTAGCAGCACAGGTAACCGGATGACTTCCATACGTTCCTCCATGACTTCCTTTTGTCCATTGATCCATCAACTGCTTTTTACCAACACATACCCCGATAGGCATGCCCGAGCCTAAGCCTTTTGCCAAAACAACAATATCTGGTTCAATCCCTGCTTTTTGATATTGAAACCACGTCCCTGTACGCCCCATCCCCGATTGAATTTCATCAATAATTAATAATACATTGTTTTTCTTACAGAGCGCCTCAACCTCTTTTAAGAATCCTAAAGGAGCAGGTACATAGCCCCCCTCTCCTAAAACAGGTTCAATAATTACAGCTGCCAAATCAGATGTTATAACATTTCGTTGCTTCAACGCATTAATATAATGCTCTTGTGTGGGCACTGGAATCGCATCATCAAAGGAACGATACTGATTGGGAAAAGGAAAAAATGAAACCCCCTCTAACATAGGCCCTAAGTTTTCACGATAGGCTTGCTTGGACGATGTTACAGATAACGCCCCCATCGAACGCCCATGAAACCCTCCAGAAAAAGCCAACACTTTATGCCGTTTTGTCACGGTCTTTGCTAATTTTAATGCAGCCTCCACAGCACCCGAACCTGATTGCTCAAAAAAACAAGAATACTCTAATGGTTTAAATAACGATACAATTTTTTCAGCACAAGTAACAACAGCTTCTGAGTTACCAACAGCAATACATGGATGAATTAATGTTTCAACTTGCTTTTTAATGGCAGCAACTACCTCTGGATGACAATGCCCCGTAGAAGTCACAGCAATCCCTGATCCAAAATCAAGATATGCATTTCCCTGAGCATCATATACATAACACCCTTGAGCATGATGAATATCAAGTTCATGAAAACGACTTAGTACTGGCGATAAAACCTGATCGGCTCTGTGTTTAAACATACGCATAAGTTTACCGTTTTATAAGCTCAAAATCTACTAAATATTTTTTTATTAACCACCAGCTTACCCATGAGGATGTGCAACAGTGATTACCTCTCTTAATTCATCTATTCCAACATGCGTATAAATTTCCGTAGTAGCCACATGCTCATGACCAAGCAATTCTTTAATTATACTTATATCTGCGCCCCCTTTGTATAAATCTGTAGCATAACAATGCCTTAATACATGTGGGGTTAATGGCGGGTTTATCCCCTGCTCTAGAGAACATTTTTTAACGATACGTTGTAAGGTTCTAACCGTTACTGAATGTCCATCAGCGCCTATAATGAGAGTTTTACTGTGACTTTTTGACCATGTATTCCAAACTGTATTTATATACCGCTTCAAAACAGCACATGTCATATCCCCTATAATAGCAATCCGCTCTTTATTACGCTTCCCAATAACACGGCATTCTCCTGTAGATAAATTTATTTGATCTAAAGGCAACGATGCCAACTCTGATACACGCAAACCAATACCATACAAACACTCACATACCACACGATTTCGTAATCCCAACAACGTCTTATCTGGAATTGAATCTAAAAAGTTAATCATAACCTTTGTTGGAATAATCTTTGGCAAAACACGGCTTATCTTAGGCAATCGAATACTGCGCCACGGATTACGCTTTAACTGATCGTTTATAATTAGAAAATCCCAAAAAGACCGATAGGCAGAAATACGTCGACAGAGTGTTTTCGCACTTTGATCATTATTCAACTCATTTGCAACAAACTCTCGGCATAAGCTCTTATCCATAGCTAAAAAAGACGCTTGGTTAGCTTTTAAATAATGGGATAATTTTATTAAATCTCGTTCATAATTTTGTAGCGTTAAATCAGCAAAGCCTTTATGTACATGACAGTAATCTAAAAATGATTGTACAAATACCTGAAAACTCACTTAAAATAAGTTTTGCGATTATCTTCAGTTAAGGGAATTTCTTCATTACCCTCTTCAACCCACAATAAACGTTCCGCTTTTCGGGTATCCACATGAACGTAATTCTCTGTAAGATTCAACCCTATACCTATGAATGCATCACACTTTTCTACTGCTAAAAACACGTCAACAGGGCTCATATCAGAAATCTGGATATCCGCAGCAAGTCCTTGCGTATGAAAATTTCGTTTTAACTGGCCTTTTTTTTCAGCAACCTCAGGACACTCATATCCTTTAACGATAGTTATCCGCTTCTGAGTAAGTGTTCGAAGTTCTTCTAAGGCACCAACTAAGCCTAAAGAAATTCTAAATTTCCCAGATTCTTGGCAAGCAAAATCTTTTTTAGAAAAATGATCTGAAATTCTGTTTGTAAACTTCTTTTTTGGCTCATTTGACTTAGATGACTTTTGAAAATTTCGTTTATTTTTATTAGAAAAAGATCTAGAGCGAGATTTATTATTAAAGCTAGAAGATCGCTTTTTTGATGCATCTGAAGAACGTGGTTTTGTACGGTTACGAGATGATGAAGCGTTATTTTTTTTATCCTGATCGGTCATTGATACGATTATAGCAACTAACCCTTCCAGAGTTAAGCACCTTTAGCAAGCAATTCTTAAGACTTAAACGCCATAATTAAATTAAGATCCAAACTAATTACAAGAAAAAAATAACACCCTATACTTAAGAGTCAGTTCCTGGTTAACTCTAGTAATGCAAAAAGATAAGCCATTAATAATAGTACTACTAACAACTATTACAGTTCTATTAACATCAATACCAATAACAAGTATCGAACAGAGCACCTCTAAAAACGACTGCGTGCTATTACTACATGGCCTTGGAAGGACTCATCGATCCATGAAAAAAATACAAACGGCCCTAGAAACCCAAGGATATAATGTAAAAAATATTAAGTATCCCTCTCGAAAGTTATCTATCAATGAATTAGCAGATACCATTATCTCTCCCGCAATCCTTAGTTGCGATACCTCTGAAAAAATTTATTTTATCACTCACTCACTGGGCGGAATAATCACTCGTGTTTATCTTGAAAAAAACAAAATCAACACCCTTGGAAAAGTTATTATGCTAGCCCCACCAAATAACGGCACAGAACTTGCCGACAAGCTAAATAAACTTTGGTTTCCAAAATATTTTTTAGGCCCTAGCTTTTTACAGCTATCAAGTAAAAAAGATAGTTTCGTCAACCAACTTCCCTTACCTACATATACCGTAGGAATCATTGCCGGAACATCCTCACTTAATCCGTTATCCTCATATTTAGTTCCAGGTAAAGATGATGGCAAAGTATCCGTAGCTAATGCAACACTACCAAACATCCCCATCAAACTTGTCTCAGAAAATCATACATGGATTATGAAAAGCCCTGAAGTTATTGATAATATTATTTATTTTTTAAATAATGATGAATTTTTAGATTAATATAAAAATTACAAGCAACGCAACGTAATGCTTCTTTCATTCAATTTAACTTACTTCAATATCCATAAACAATAAATAAACAGTCTACGCAATTTAGCGTTTGGTGGAGGTGACCGGAATTGAACCGGTGTCCAAAATAGCTAAAAAATAAGCCACTACGAGTGTATTTGCTGTTTAAATTTAACGCTAAGCATCCCCAGCAACAGGGTTAACTTAACGCGAGATAATCAATTTCGTACTAATTTGCTTATCAAACAAACCAGACTAGATGGCTAAAATCATTTCCTAGCTAGCCACCATCGACTAGAAAATGGGCAACTGACTTAATTAAGCAGCTACAGCTTTAGATGTCCAGTTAGCTGGACCAGCAAGTGTGTTTGCGTTTATTTTTTTCTGCCTTTTTACGAGGCCGGGCAGCTCCTCGACTCGCGCCTTATTTCAAAGATCTATTCTGTCGAAACCTAAACACCCCCATAAAAGCATAGTGTAATAAAGTTTATGCTGTAATGCAATCATTCCCATATAATACATAAAACAAACGAGCAGACTCTTTACAAGTTAAAAGAGTATTTTTAACATAGTGTATATGAGTAGCGATTTAAATAGTTTGGACAATAGCCCTGTATTAAATGTACTTGGCACGCCGTTAGAACCCTGCTGTTTTGCACCATTAACGGGTTTTTATCGTGATGGCTCCTGTCATACCGGCATTGAAGATACAGGAAAACATTTAGTGTGCGTTTACATTACTGAAAAATTTCTTGAGTTTTCAAAATCAGTTGGCAACGATTTATCTACACCACGACCCGAATATGAATTTGTTGGACTTACAGAAGGCGACTGGTGGTGTTTGTGTGTGTTACGTTGGAAAGAAGCCTTTATGCATGGTGTTGCACCACAAGTAAAACTGGAAAATACCCATAAAAACGCCTTAAGTTATGTCTCTTTAGATGATTTAAAAACACATGCATTCCAAGAAAAAAATCATTAAATCTTTACCAAACTAAATTACAGCTCAAAAAACAAGAATTTTTACAGACAAATATCGTCAATTTAACGAATTTATACTACCATTAAGGAATATGAGTAAAGGTAAAAATATACAACCCCAAGATCTCGATGCTGAAAAAAGTTTATTGGGAGCAATGTTAATTTCTAGTGAAGCCATTTCCTTAATTATTGGTAAAGTATATGCTATTTCTTTTTATAAACCATCTCATGGCACCATCTATGATGCCATTTTAGATCTTTATAATGCACATGAACCTATTGATTTATTAACAGTATCTAATAAATTAAAAAAAGAAAATAAGTTAGCCGAAGTAGGTGGACGAACATATTTGATCGAACTTACAGAATCTGTGCCAACAGCATCTAATGCGGATTATTATGCAACCATTGTTGCTGAAAAGTCATTACTTAGACGCCTAATTACAGCAGGTTCTGATATTATTAAAAATGCCTTTGATGAGGCTAACGAACCAAAAGAAGTTATCCAAGAAGCCCAACAAGCCATCATAGAATTATCCAAAGAAAGTTTTAAAGATAATTTTATTCATTTAAAAGAAGCTGTAAATACAGTATTTGAAAAAATTCAAACAACAACCCCAGGAGAAGA
>Ga0181567_10001786_pt1 | contig 16271 bp, 15 predicted proteins | sample 101ome_14_FD_133761 | JGI IMG/M metagenome (GOLD analysis project Ga0181567, IMG submission 133761) | Coastal salt marsh microbial communities from the Groves Creek Marsh, Skidaway Island, Georgia - 101403AT metaG (megahit assembly) | ecosystem: Environmental > Aquatic > Marine > Intertidal...
AAAAGTAAAATTTGAAAATAATAATATCAGAGTTTACCAACATTTTTTCAAACTCTGGAACTTCGTGTAAAAACTCTTTATGTTCTTCTTGAGAACAAAATCCCATAACAGGTTCAACACCACCACGGTTATACCAAGATCTGTCAAACAAAACTATTTCACCTGCAGATGGAAGGTGCTGGATATATCTTTGAAAATACCACTGTGTAACTTCTCTATCATCAGGTTTATCAAGAGCAACAACTCTTGCACCACGTGGATTAAGATGTTCTGTGATTCTTTTGATTGTACCACCCTTTCCTGCAGCATCACGACCTTCAAAAATCATTAAAACCTTTTTCTTTTTCTCTTTAACATAGTTCTGCATCTTCAAAAGTTCGATTTGCAATCTTTTTAGTTCAGCTTCATACTCTAAAGTTTCTTCTTTTTTCCAAACTGCTATTCGATCATCTTGCCTATGTTTTTCACTCTTTTGTTTCTGTTTTTTCATACGTTTGTCTCCCCTCTGCTTTGGAATATTATAATTAAATAAAGTTTAAAAAGAGTTTTCTAGCAAACTATCAATCTTCTGAATCTCATCGGTTTTCGCAAAACAACTTTTATCTCCACAAACCATATATTCTTGAGTATCACTCTCTTTAAATAATGTAAATGGGTAAGAGATTTTCGAAAGCTCAAAACTTGAAACCTCTATATTATTCTTGGATGTTTTCACTACCCTATCCCCTTTGAGATAACGTAAAACTTGCGTGAAAAGATAAGGTGAAAGGACAGGTTTTCTTCCAAGCTCGTATGAGTTGTACTCTAGTGTTTTAAATCCATAGTGTGAGTAACTTTCATCTTCAAGTAGTGTTGCAAGAGAAAAAAGTACATCAACAATAATTCCAACTTCACTTGTATATGTGTTGTCGTATATCTCGGATTTTGTACTAAATTCACCCTTACTGAAATTCCAGAAACCTTTATGATAAAAGTCTTCTAAAGCTTTGTTTGTAAAACGCTGTGCATGAATAAGGTAGATCTCATCTTGAGTGTATTTGTAAGCATACAAACATGCCTGAGATAAAAATGCGTAATCTTCTAAAAATGCTTTTACCTTAGGAGTTTTATGAATCAAAGTGGTGTGGTAGAGAGATCCATCGATATACAAAGTTTCAAGTAGTTTATCAAGATGTTTGATCGCTCTAGCTTTATATTTTGCATCTACTTGCCCTAGATTAAATAAAGCACGGATCATCATAGATGACCAAGATACTTGTATTTTTTTGTCACAAAATGGATAATTACGGTTCTTACGAATACCTTGAAGTAAGAGCTTCAAATCGTTAAAGTATTCTGGAATATTACCATCCTCAAAATGTATAATATTTCTCCCCTCAAAATTTCCTTCAGGTCTTACATCCATCTGAGAAAGTTTTTCTTCAATATTTTCATATCCATTTTTTTTCATAAGCTCATACACTTCACCATATGTGTACGTAAAATAACTCCCCTCTTTTCCATCACTGTCTGCATCACTTGCACTATAAAAAAGTTCATCTTCACTCATATGGTTATACCAAAAATCTGCACACTCTTTTGCAACTTGAAGGTACTCAGAAGTATCATACAAAAGATATGCATTTGTATAAACTTCGCATAATAAAGCATTGTCATACAGCATCTTTTCAAAGTGCGGTACTAACCACTTACTGTCAACTGAGTAACGACAAAAACCACCATCAACCAGATCATACATACCACCTTTTTTCATAGAATCAAGTGTATGGATAACCATTGCAGAAGCACTTCTATCTTTGTAAATACGATCAACAACCATTAAAGCATGAAGCGTACTTGCATGAGGAAATTTTGGTGAAACAGAAAATCCACCATATTGAGTTTCATAATTATGTTTAACTTGTAACATAAAGTTTTTTCTAAAATCCTCTTTGAGAACTGTAGCCTCTTTTGGATGATTCACAGCACCAATAAAACTTTCAATCTGATTAGCATTGTCAAATAACTCTGTATCATTTTGTGCAATTTTTGTTGAGATTAATGTTGTGATCTCTTTAAATCCCATACCTTGAACATGACCTGGGATTGAATCTGGAGGAATATATGTTCCTGCAAAAAAAGGCTTGTTCTCAGGTGTACAAAAAATTGACGTTGGCCAACCACCTGCACGCTTATTTAAAAGCTGATACACCTCTTGATAATGTTTATCTATATCTGGTCGCTCTTCACGATCTATTTTGATAGAGATAAAATGTTGATTTAAAATTTCTGCACACTCTTGGTTTGTAAAAACACTCTCCTCCATCACGTGACACCAATGACAAGAACTGTAACCAATACTTATAAAAATAGCTTTATTCTCAGCTTTTGCTTTTTCAAAAGCCTCTGTACACCATGGCCACCAATCAACGGGATTATCTTTATGTTGTTGCAGATATGGGCTATCTTGATCTGCTAATCTATTTGACATATACATACTCTTCATTAAATTTATATGCGTAGATTATTCAAAACTTTATGACGTTTCACTGAAAGAAATAAGAAGCTCTCTTTCTTAAGACTTTGACTCTATATCCAGAGGAAATTCAATCGTAAACAATGAACCTTTAGAAAGTATACTTTTCACTTTAATACTTCCACGCATCAATACAAGTAAATTATGAGCAAGATTAAGTCCTAAGCCTGTTCCTTCATAAGATCTATTTGTAGATGAATCAAGCTGCTGAAGACCAAATATCTTATCTTGGTTTTCTTTTGCAATTCCAATTCCATTATCTTTAACACTACAAATAAGATGTTTCGTAAAGGAGTCATAGATAATGGAAACATTTACACTTCCTCCAGTTGAAGTAAACTTTACAGCGTTATCTAAAACAGTACTTAGAACTTGACAAACCCTTTTGCTATCTCCAAATAATGTGTCAGGGATACTTTTTTCAATATCAATCTCATATTTTAGCTCTTTGGCTTTTGCTTTTTCATTATATTGTTCACAACAAGCTTGTAGAACTGTTTTTGCATCAAAAAAATCTTTTACTAACTCAAGTGATCTATCTTGAATTTTTCTCATATCTATAATTGATTCTACTAAACCACTCAGATCATTTCCAGCTTGTTCAATTGTTTCTAAAAGCATCAAAGATTTTGGGTCGTCCTTAATTCTGTGTTGCAAAACGCGACTAAAACCTATAACAGCATTTAAGGGTGTCTTCATCTCATGAGACATATTGACAAAAAATTCTTCTTTTGATTTTTGAGCTAGTTTTGTTACTTCCATAGATGCAATCAGTTGTGTCATATCATGAGATACGGCTATAAATTCTATTATTTCACCGTTAATATCTAAAATTGGGTTGATTGTTGATTCAATATAATATCTTGAACCATCTTTTCGTTTATTTTCGAAAATAATTTTATATGATTTTTTATCTTTAATTGTATTCCACATCTTTTGATAATAACTAGAAACTCGTCTTTCACTTTTGAGCATTCTATTATTTTGACCGATGAGTTCATCGACACTGTATCCAGAAATTTTACAAAATGCATCATTGACATACGTAATATTGCCTTGGGGGTCTGTTTTAGAAACAATGGCACTTTCATTTAGAGCATGAGTAAACTCTTCAAGCTCCTGAATCTTTGCTTCTATAAGTGCTTTATGTTCTTCTTCTTTTTGTTTGAGATATTCGTTATACTCTAATGTTTCAAGTCTCTCATTTTCTTCTTTTCTCTTCTTATTTATGTTTGCCACAATTTGTGAAACGACCGTATAAAGTTCGTCTAGTTTGACGGGTTTAGAAATAAACTTTTTGACACCAACATTAATAAGTTCAACAACCATTTTAAAGTCATTAACACCAGATAAAACTACTATCTCTTGATGTGGATTTATATCCATAAGAACTTTGGAGAGCTCTTGCCCATCCATATTTGGCATCTCATAATCTGTAAAAACTATGTCATAGTAATGATTTGTTTCTTCTTGATATTTTTTAAACATCTCAAAAGCAATCCTACCATCAACTGCTTCATCAACATGATCAAAAAAAGCACGCAACATCTTAGAAGTTATTTTTCTTGCACTTAACGAGTCCTCAACATAAAGAACCTTAAGTGATTTTGTTGCTTCTTTTAATTTAGATAATTCCATAGTACAGATCCTAATAGAAATATTCTACACAAATTATTTGTAAAAAAAAATTATTTATGCACAAATTATAAACTAATGGTGAAGCAAACTCCATCTTTTGTATTTTTCACATCAAGTTTTCCATCATGATGCTCTTCAACAATCATTTTTGACATATACAAACCTAAACCTGTTCCATTTTTTTCATATTTTGTAGAAAAATAAGGATCAAATATATTTTCAAGTATATTTTCCTCAATTCCACCACCATTATCTTCAATAGTGAGTTCATTCTGCACAGCTTTGATAGTAAGTTTTGGTGAAACAATATTTTTTTCCTGAAAGTTATCCTGCGCATTTTTCAAAATGTTTAGAACTACCTGCATCATTTCACTATCATGCATCTCAGACTTATACGTATCTTCAGCATAGTAAAAAATCTCAACTCCATCATTTTTTAGCGAAGCGTGAATAATATTAAGAGATTTTGAAAGTATTTGATCAAGACTTGTCAAAACAGGTTTTGTATGAGGTTTATAAAAGTTTCTAAAATCATCTATTACTCGTGTCAGGCTCTGCACATAACTTTCAATATTTACTAATCTTGTTGAAAAATAAGACTTACATTCATCTCTTGATATTTCAGTATCGAGTGCATACTCATTAAGATCTAACTTTAGACTTAAATTTGCTGCTGTTGTAGAGATTGCAGCAAGTGGTTGTCTCCATTGATGTGCAATCATACTGATCATCTCTCCCATCTGTGCTAAACGGGATTGTTGTAACATAGCACTTTCTTGTTTTTTATGGATTTCAAGATGCTGCTGTACCTTTTCTTGCAAACTTGAATTTATTTCTTTTAATTCTAATTCTAGTAACTTCTCTTGTGTCACATCAGTATGTGAACCTATAACTCGTATTGGTTTATCATTGTCATCAAATATTGCTTTCCCACGAGCAAGAATCCATAACCATGAACCATTTTTATGTCGAATACGAAAACGAACCTCAAACTTTTGGGTTTTTCCTAAGAGATGTTCCTCTACAGATTGAAGAGTTGGATCTAAATCATCAGGATGAACATGAGATTTCCAAGAATCAAAATGGTTTGAAAACTCTTGGTCCTCATACCCTAACATCGATTTATAATGTGGTGAAAAGTAGACATTGTTATCTTGCAAATTCCACTCAAAAATACCATCAGTAGAAGCTTCAAAAGCCATTTTATAAAGATTTTCAGAACTACTCACACTATCCATTCAAACATTCACTTCATTATTTTTTCTAATAATACCTAAACTTTATATAATCATTCTTTAATCATGTTTTCAAGATGTTTAAATAGCTCTTCACTCGATTTTTCCATCACTTCAAAGTTATCAATAATTGTATCTGTATTATTAGGGTCATATGCAGTGCCTTCATGTAAGTAGTTCATATTTTTTTTGATCATTGTATGTAATGCCTCATGAGGTTTAGCGATTGCCTTGTATGATTTTGTATGACCAAAAGACTCTTTTCCTTCGTTGCCATACCATTGTGCAAAATTACATGTAGTATGTGAAGGGAGTTCTTCACCTAACTCTTCGTTGAGAATATGACTATAAGCTTTTGACTTAACCACAATGTGGTCTATCTTTGCAACAGCTACTAAAAATATATTATTGATAAACTGTGCATTCTCAAATGATTCTTGTGACTTTTGAGTAAACACCTGCATAACATCTGCTAAGTCTTGCATATACCCTGAGGAAACTTCTGCTAGTTCTGACATTTTAGATGACTGCTCTTCTATGTTTACTGTTTCTTGTTTTAAGGATGAGATTGTAATAGAGATCTCACTCGTCGCTTTTTGAGTCCGCTCTGCTAATTTTCTTACTTCATCTGCAACAACAGCAAATCCACGACCATGTTCACCAGCTCGTGCTGCTTCTATAGCTGCATTAAGAGCCAAAAGATTTGTTTGTTCAGCTATATCTTTGATGAGCTCAGCAACATTTGAAATCTCTTGAGACTGATTACTTAACGCTTCAATACCCTCAGATGTTTCAGAGATACTCTGAGATAGTTTTTCAAAATTTTCTTCAACAATGTGTACAGAGCTTTCACTATCGTGTGCTGCTTGACCTGTTTGTTTTGCTGTTTCTAAGATATTTTTACTTATTTCATTTCCATGAAGTATATCGCTTCTAATTTGCAAAATTCCGCCTGTACTTCCACCACCTATACGATCAAATGCAGAACCAAGTTTTCCCTGAACTTGTAACTTAGCAGAATCTAAAATTCCTTGAATAGCTTTTAAATAAGGCTTAACCGAACTTTTAAAAATCCCTTTAAAACCATTTTCCATCATAAAGACTGATGTATCTCCAGCACTTGCCAAGTCTATCGCTGTTGAACTATCTCTCATAAAAGCCTCTACTTGATCAAGTAGATTGTTGTAATTCCATGCTATATCAAAGTATTCAGAATCTTTTGGAATATTAACAATTCTTGCTTCTAAATTTCCAGAAGCTCCTTGTGCCATTACTGCTTTGATTTCTTGTAAAAACTGTTTTTCTTTTTTACTTTTGAAGATTGATAACAAACTCATCGTATTCTACCCCCTCTTCAGTAAGTTTTTTGTTTAAAAGATTCATGGATCCAGTAATACCATCCGCTCTTTCTTTTTGAATCATTTCTTGATAGATTCTACTCATAACTTCTACACCTTTTTGTGAAGGTTTTCTACGTACAGAGTAGTACCCTATCAAATTTCCATTGGTATCTACTGAGCCTGTCACATTTGCAAACACCCAATAGAAATCTCCATTTTTTGTTTTGTTTTTTACAAAAGCATTAATATGCTTCTTATTTTGAATTCTTTCCCATAAAAGTGCAAAAACAGCCTTAGGCATATCTTCATGACGTAAAATATTGTGAGGAGCACCAAGTAATTCTTCTTCAGAATAATTTGATATTTTGATAAAGTGCTCGTTACCGTAAGTTATGTGTCCCTTAAGATCTGTTTTTGATACAATTAGGTCATCCTCTTTCATGAAAATTTCCATATCAATTCCTAAATTTTATAAGCTATACAAGGAACAATTGTAGCGGTAGAAGTTGGAAAGTTAGTTTAAATCATTAAAATATTCTATAATAATTATAAATTTATAGAATATCCTAGATTTTTTTGAGTTTTCACTATCCCATCAGGGATCTTTTTTCGTAATCTTTTTACTAAACTTTTAATAGAATCTTTTGAAAACTCTTTTTGAGAATCTTTGTTGTTGATATATTCAAAAATCTCTAAATCTGCAAATTTGTGGCTAGGATTTTTAACCAATAACTCAAAAAACTTTGTTTCTTGGGCAGTAAGATCAATTGCTTGAGAGTTTACATAAAGCGTTTTACTTGAGAAATCCCAATACACTTCACTATTGATTCGAGCATATTGATTTTTCATTTTTTCTTCTTGAATCTCTCTACATACTCGGTGAAAAACATCAATCATCTCTTGCATACCTAATGGTTTTTGTAAAAAATCAGATACACTAATTCTTATAAGATCGATCAGATATTGGCGTTCATCATGTGCAGACATAACAATTATTTTTTGATTTTTATTAAGTTCTTTGATGTTTCTACACATCTCGATCCCATTCATGTGTGGCATCACTATATCTGTCACAACAAGATCATAAGAGAAGTTTTTGAAATACTCCAACCCCTCTTCACCATCTGAAGCAGTAGTGACTTTTTGAAAATAATTTTCAAAAATTTCTGCAGATGATTCACGTACTAAAGGATCATCTTCAACAAACAATAGATTTAAATTTCTGGCAAGTTCTTCTAGTTCATCAGAGTTCATATTATTTCGTGGGTACCTTATTATTTTTTACCATAGAAAGAACCATAGGGATATTAATGCCATCATTATTAAATCCTTCATCAACACAAGATTCACATTTGTCTCCCATAGGACATTCACTATTTTCTAAAATCTCTTCTAGAGTTGTGAAGTTATTTTCTTGAATACATTTTGCAATATCTCCAACACTTAAATTGTTGCAAATACACACTTCAGTATCTAGTTGTATCATCTTAACTCCAAAAACTATGATTTTAATCTCAAAACTAATCATACACTAAAACTGTAACGATACAATTAAACTCCAAAAAATTTCATCCTATCAAAACAATTTCAATGGATTATTTGACGAAATTTTAAGTCATTCAAAATCTCCAAAACATCAGAGTATAACTAGTATTCAACAGAAGCATAAAAAAATATTAATTTTATCTTGTTACAATTATCTCAACTTTATAAATGGAATTTTTATGAAAAATTTATTACTTCTGTTTTTATCTATCACAATTGCTTATGCTGCTCCATCTTTTTTAATGCCTGATGAGGCTTTCATCCCTAAAGCCAGTATAAATGACAAAATGCAAATTGATGCTGAAATAGAGATTGCCAAGGGTATCTATCTTTATGACGAAAAGCTTAGAGTTGAGCTTATTAACAATACTCTCGTACGTGCAAAATCTATACAAAAACCTGATCCTATTGAATATGATGGGGAAAAAGTTCATAAAAAAACTCCAAAATTTTTCATAGAGCTAGAAGCAAGTTCTGAAGCTAAAAAAACAGAAAAAGTCACTCTAAAACTTTCTTATCAAGGCTGTTCAGAACAAGGATTGTGTTATGAACCATTATCTAAAGAGTTTAGTTTTGATATTGACACATCAAAACTCGAAATTTCCAAAGAGCCTTTACAAAATTTAGATTCAGGTCTCAAAACTTTAGATTTAAAGCCAAAAACTCAAACAACTCCTACTCAAACAGATGAAACACAGGCACAAGAGCTTTCAGAAACAGACCTTATTGCAGACACTATCAAAAACAGTAACATTCTTATAATACTTCTGACATTTTTAGGCTTTGGTTTATTGCTTGCACTCACGCCATGTGTTTTTCCTATGATACCGATTATATCAGGGGTTATTATCTCTCAAGGTAGTGACATCACTACCCGAAAAGCTTTTATGCTCTCAATCGTATATGTTCTTTCTATGGCTGTTGCTTACACAATAGCTGGTGTTTTAGCAGGTCTATTTGGTGCAAATCTTCAAGCAGCTCTACAAACACCGTGGGTAATTTACTCTTTTGCAGCTGTGTTTGTAATCCTTGCAATGAGTATGTTTGGTTTTTATGAACTTAAGCTTCCAGATTCATTGGTAAACAAAGTAAGTACGACAAGTAAAAGCAGAGGTGGCTACATTGGTGTAGCTATTATGGGATTTTTATCTGCTCTCATTGTTGGACCATGTGTTGCCGCTCCTTTAGCTGGAGCACTTGTGTATATTGGACAAACAGGAGATGCTATTCTTGGTGGTATGGCACTCTTTTCTATGAGTATAGGAATGGGAATTCCCCTAATCCTTGTTGGTATCAGTGCTGGAAGATTTATGCCAAAACCTGGATCTTGGATGACTATGGTAACAGCTTCATTCGGTGTTATGATGCTTGCAGTTGCGATATGGATGCTTGAACGTGTTGTTGATGAATATATCACAATGTTACTCTATTCTGTTCTAGGTATTTCATATGCGATCTATTTAGGTGCATTAGAATCCGGACAACATATATTCAAAAAAAGTGTAGCTGTTGTTTTATTTGTTTACTCTCTAGCTTTACTTTTAGGTGTTTTAGCAGGATCAACTAGCATGATAAAACCTCTAGAGTTTTTACGAACTCAAGCATCTGCTTCAACAATTAAAATACCTACTGAAAAGCTGAAATTTACTAAAATTGTTTCAATCAGTGAACTAGATAATTTACTTGAACAAAATAAAGGAAAAAAAATTCTTTTGGATTTCTCAGCTGAATGGTGTACATCATGTAAAGAGCTAGAAGCAGTTACATTTACTGACGATGATGTGAAGGCAAAAATGCAAGAGTTTGTGCTTATCAAAGCAGACATAACAGCAAACTCAAAAGAGAATCAAGCACTTACAAAAAAATATGGAGTGTTTGGTCCACCTGCACTTTTATTTTTTGATACGAATTCAAAACTTCTTTCTAGTAAAACAGTTATAGGTTTTATTGAGCCAGAACCATTTTTACAGCGTCTTGGTGAAATTTAGGAAATCTAAATGAAAAAAATTATCTTATTACTTCTTTGTACATATAGTTTCTTGAATGCTGAAGTTGTATGGACCAACTATGACAAAGCTCTGAAACAATCACAACAGACAAAAGAGATTATCATGGTTATGTTAGGAAGAGATAGTTGTGGCGTTTGCAATTACATGAAAACTGTTGTATTTAAAGATAAAAAAGTCATAGAAAAAATGCAAGGGAATTTTTTACCTGTTTATATTGAGCTTGACTTCGATGATGTACCAAATAATCTTGCATATATTGGTACCCCTACATTTTATTTTTTAGATCACAATGAGAAAACTTTACTACGTGTTGATGGCGGAAAAACCACTCCAAGTTTTTTAAAAGCTCTTCATCAACTTCGTTAAAATCAAATTTTAAGAAACTTCTACTCTATTTCTTCCATTTTTCTTAGCACTATAAACTGCTGTATCTGCACGATGAATCAAATCTCTTAAAAGCTTTTCTTCTTTTAATTGAGCGACACCTATACTCACTGTAATTTTAATCTCTTTAAACATGTCGGCACTAAATGGATGTGTTTCTACACTTTTTCGAATTTTTTCAGCCAAGTTTACTGCATCTTTTTGAAGTGTGTCAGGCAACATAATAATAAACTCTTCACCACCAAACCTTGCAAAAACATCACTTTCTCGTATCTGACTAGAAACAGTTCGTACAAAATGTATTAAAATCTCGTCTCCAAGTAAATGCCCATAGGTATCATTGATATGTTTAAAATTATCTATATCTAAAATGAATAAAGAAAATGGTTTCTCACGACGTGGTGAAAGTTTTATAGCAGCATCAGCAATCTCAACAAAAGCACGTCTATTTAAAATCTCCGTGAGAGTATCTGTAACGGAAAGTTTTTCAATTTCAGCATAATCATTATCATGCATTTTTTTCATTATAAAAAACTCTTGAATCATCAGACCTATCTCATCGTCATTTGATTCAAACTCTTCTATATCCTTCGCTCCGGACTGATACTTTATAATAACCTCATTTATTCTATGCACAGGATCTAGAATTTTTTTCTTTAAGATCTTATATGTAAATATAAAAGAGATTGTAGCAATCGACATTAAAAAATAGATGATGTACAAAGTAAAATCCATATTTTCTCTTAAAAAATGAATTTTTGTTTTTGTACTTACAAGTAACTGTTTTTGCTCTTCAGTCAAATTAGAAGTATCAAGTATATCAATAATCTCAAATCTATTCTCACGAAGTGTATCAATCATCACATCTTGCTTATACAAAGCATAAATACCTAAAGATACTAGTGATATGAGTATCAAATAAAAGATAATAAGAAGACGTATAAGAGTTTTAATTCTCAATCAAATCCCCATGAATAATTTTCGCAACATTTTTTGAACTTCCAAATTGTAAGTACTTACGCAAACTTTTTGAATCTTCTAAAAAATTTTCTCTATTATAGTGTATGAATGATTCATATAAATGAGAAACTGTCACATTTTCTTGTAAAAATTCTGGATGCATCGCTCTGTTGTCAAACTTTCGAAACATAATATTTCCAAGTCCAACCTCATCAATTTTTACAAACTTTGTAGCTACAAAATAATCAAATGATTTGGCTATATAACTGAGTATAAATGGTGTACCAATAAGTGCAGCTTCAAGTGTAGCAGTGCCACTACATATGAAAGCAAAGTCAGCTTCATATAATGCCTCATGTGCATCTTCTATCACAGTAAACTTCGAAAGGTCTCCATAGATCTCTTTTCTTTCTTCTTTGGTGAAATACTCAGGTATAGCTATGAGTGCTTTACAGTCTAACTTTTCAAGTAACTGGTGAAATATCGGCATAAGTTTTGTGATTTCACCCTTTCTACTCCCTGGCATAAAAAGGATCGTTTTTATATCATCATTGAGAGAATCTTTAAACTTATGAATCTGATCAAGCAAAGGATGACCAACATATTGTATCGGAGCATCTTCTGGGTAGTACTCTTTCTCAAAAGGTAAAATAGATGCTAAATGATCACAAGTTTTTGCTAAAACAGGAATTCTTTTTTTCTTCCATGCCCATGCTTGAGGCAAGATATAATAAATAACCTCTTTTTGAGGAAATCTCTTTTTGATCTTTTTGGCCAGAGGAAGATTAAATCCTGATGAGTCTATAAGTAAAACTTTGTCAGCCTCAGCTGCCATTTCAACCATTGTTTTATTTAACTTCAGGAAAAAACCAATTTTTTTAATGACATCCACAAAACCCATCACAGCTAAAGAGCGTAAGTCAACTATTGGAGTTCCAAGATCTTTATCAAAAATCCCAACAAACTTAACATCATCGTCTAACTCTTTTCGTAATGATTTGAGATGAATATTTGCCGAATGTTCAAACGCACTTACTAAAACTTTCAAGATCCACCATCTCCATGCGTTTGAAAACTATAATCATAACTCTCTCCTACCTCTTCATCTACAAACTCATTCATATATATTGCCAAATTTTCTATATCTTCATCACTCAAATCAATAGAGTATGTTATCATCATCTCTTCAGCCTGAGTTGCAGCTTCCCTCGAACGAAATTTAGTCAGTTTGTATGCCAAAAAACCTTTTGCACGGTTTGCTAAACGAGGAAAAGTATTCATACCTTCAAGTTTATGTCCATGACACGAATAACATGCTTTTGCTTTGTACACTGCTTTTCCTTTTTCATAAGCAGTCTGCGAAAACAATACTGTAGTGAATAAAAAAAATATCATAATCAAACGCAAATCTAAGCCTTAATAATTTATAATGTTTAGATTATATCTTAGGTGGTCTAAAACAATGATTATAAAAAATGCCGTACTGTGTGATGTAAATAAAGAACAAAAACTAGATATTCAAATTGAAGATCAGATCATTACAAAAATTGGAGAAAACCTTCAAGGAGATAAATATATCGATGCCCAAGGCTCCTATATACTCCCTACACTTGTTGATCTAAACACAAGTTTACCAGATAGAGTCCTCAATGCTAAAAACATTACCCTTACATCAAAAAATGCACTGCATGGTGGAGTTGGACATATAGTTCTCAATCCTGATTCAAACCCCGCTATTGATAACGAAGTTGTTTTAGAGTTTGCTCAAAACTCACTTCATACTCTTGAGGGAGCATCCGTAGATCTTATGTTAAATGCTCTTAAAGAAGATGCAACATTAAGTAACATAGCAATTCTTTTAAAAAAAGGTGTTGTAGCACCGTTTGTGAGCACTATAGTTAAAAATGATCTGGCAATTAAAATAGCTGAATATGTAAAAATGTATGATGTTACACTCTTTTGTAAAGCAGAAGATAACTCTCTTATAAACAGTGGAGTGATGCTTGATGGGGATGTTAGTTCTAAACTTGGTTTAGCAGGTATTCCAGATCTGAGTGAAGTTTTACATGTTTCTAGAATGATTGAAATTGCAAGGCATTTTGAGATAAAAATTCTTTTTAAATCAATTGCATCTCCCCGTTCAATTTTTTTAATTTCCCAAGCGAAAAAAGATGGTGTAGATGTTTCATGTGAAGTATCTATTCACCATTTACTCAAATCAGACAAAGAGTGTGAAGGGTTTAACACAACTGCAAAAATTGATCCACCACTTGCATCTTCAAGCGATGTTGTAGAGCTTCAAAATGCTTTAAAAAACTCACAAATTGACATTCTTACAGCACTTCACCAACCATCTTCACCAGTTAATAAAGAAGTTGCTTTTTACGATGCAGCTTATGGATGTGAAGCTATAGATATTGCTTTACCTTTATACTTTACAAAACTGGTTCGTAGTGGTATTATTAGTTTTAGTAAACTTATAGAGCTATGTGTTTCGAATCCAGCTAAAACTATAGGTTTAAAAAAAGGTACTATTGAAGTTGGACAAAAAGCAAATCTTTTACTCTTTAATCCAAATACAAACTTTCAAGTTAATAATGCTCAATCACTTTACAATGGTGAAACCTTGTATGGTGAAATTACAATTCTTTAAGGAAAACACTATGAAAAAACTACTCTTAGCATCATTTATTTTTTGTTCTTTGAATGCAACTGAAGTCACGTATGACAAAAGTACATCACTTTTATGGCAAGACAATGGGGACTCAGGATCTAGAAACAGAATGTTCACTTATGAAGAAGCAAAAAGCTACTGTGAAAATTTAGTTCTTGGTGAATACTCTGATTTTAAAATTCCTTCAATTTTCGAACTTCAAACACTTATTGATTATAGGTACCATAATCCAGCTATGCTTAGAGGATTTAAAAATGTTCTCGCAGATGAGTATTGGACATCAACTCCATACGCATATAGATCAGACAGTTATTGGACAATAGATTTTAAAAAAGGAACTACTGAACCAGCTGGAGATAGATATGACAAGCATCTACGATGTGTACAAAGAATACAATAAAACTCTTTCTCTTCGTATTAGTTTTAATGCAAAATATTGATGCTTCTAATAGAGTCGCTGCAGTATCTGGATCTTTTTATCCAAAAGATAAAACTGAGCTATCTTATCAAGTAGATTCACTTCTTCAAAAAGCACCAAAATATTCACAAGAAGATACAAGAGCAATCATTGTCCCCCATGCGGGATATATATTTTCTGCTTACACAGCTTCTCATGCCTATGCTTCTTTAGATAAAAGGTATAAAAATATATTTATTATAGGATCAAGTCATCACGTTCATCTAGATGCAGCATCTATTTATAACAAAGGAAACTATGAAACTCCTCTAGGTGAAGTAAGAGTAAATCAAGAGATAGTTACTAAGCTATTTGAAACATCATCTTTATTTACATATACAGCTCAAGCGCATATTAAAGAGCACACTCTTGAAGTCCAACTTCCTTTTTTACAAAGAATTTACAAGCAACAGCTCCAAATAGTTCCGATAATTATTGCCACTTCAGATCCAAAGAAAATTTTAGAAATTTCAAAGGCGCTTAAACCTTACTTTAATGAAGAAAATCTCTTTATCATTAGTACAGATCTTTCCCATTTCCCAAAGTATGAAGATGCAAATAAAGTTGATATAAAAACTCTCAAAGCGATTGAATCTAACAACATAGAAACTTTTGTAAGAACGCTCAGTGAAAATGAGCTTCAAAGTGTTAATAATCTCGCGACCTCTGCATGCGGTTGGACATCTGTACTAACATTACTGAACCTCACGACAGAGAAAAATTACTCGTATCAAATACTAAAGTATTCAAATTCTGGCGATATACAAGGAGCTGATAAAAATAGAGTAGTAGGATACGGGGCATTAAGAGTAATTCAAAAAGAAAAAGTTGATGAAAGCTCTTTTCTTAGTGATGCTGAAAAACAACAAGCTCTTGAGATAGCGAAAAAAGCACTTCATGAGGCAACAAATAAATCGGAAAAAATTGTTTTAAACACACATTACCTTTTTCCAAAACTTCAAGAACCCTTAGGTGCATTTGTGACACTTTATAAAGATTCAAATTTGCGTGGGTGTATTGGCAGATTTGAACCTAATCAAGCACTTGGCGAAGTTATTGTAGATATGGCAATAGCAGCTGCTCAAAATGATCCAAGGTTTAACAAAGTTACAACAGACGAACTCAATAATATAAAGGTAGAGATCTCTGTGTTAACACCAAGGAAAAAAATATCATCGTTGCAAGAGATAGAAATAGGTACACATGGAATCTATCTTCAAAAAGGTGCGAAAAGTGGAACATATCTACCACATGTAGCTACACAAATGGGATGGAATGCTCAAGAGTTTGTTCAGCACTGCGCTGCTGAAAAAGCTGGAATTTCATTAGAAGAACTCAATACAACTGATATATACACCTACGAAGCGATAGTTTTTGGAGAAAAAGACTAACGTTTTTTAAAAATCAATAAAGTTTTATCCTCTGTATCGTAGAGTGAAAAAGTTTGTTTCTCTACAAGCTTTAAACTTTTAATATTTTGAAAAAGTTTTATTGGATGGAAATACTGAACAATA
>Ga0181567_10001788_pt1 | contig 16248 bp, 10 predicted proteins | sample 101ome_14_FD_133761 | JGI IMG/M metagenome (GOLD analysis project Ga0181567, IMG submission 133761) | Coastal salt marsh microbial communities from the Groves Creek Marsh, Skidaway Island, Georgia - 101403AT metaG (megahit assembly) | ecosystem: Environmental > Aquatic > Marine > Intertidal...
CACAATCCATCGCTCGGATTCAACCGAGAGTCCACCAGGTGGAACGAGCCGAAGAACTCAGGCCTCATTGGTTCGATCCTCGTGATACCATAGGCATCACAGCAGGCACCTCCACACCTCCTGAAACCATTCAAGCCGTCGTGGACAAACTCCGCAGTTGGGAGCAACCCACAGGTGTCACCTCAGACTCTTTGCTTCAAGCCCATCATGGAGCCCGATAACAAACTCATTCCGGAGCATCTTTGGGTGTTATGGACATACGGCAGGCTACCCTTCTTGCTGGGTTGGATCCCAGCTTGCTTGAGTGTGGTAATCGGTAGCGGGTCACAGGGGGTAGTTACCCGAGGCTTCTGTTTGGGTTTCGGTATCCTCTTGATGTGGGGAGGCTATTTCATGGGAGTGGAAATAGGTTACAGAACTTGGCAAGGTCTGCCCAATCCACCCGACGAAGCCTTTTCAGATACTGACGGAGCCTCTGGGCTCTTCCTAGGCTGGCTTCCATCCATGGTCTTTCTTGGGTGTCTGCATGCGCTATCGGTAAGCATCCGCCGCGGCACCACCAGTTCCCACGCCACCACTGAACTTAAACCCCATAAAAGAACATGAAACAACCTCTAGAGGAGTGGATCCATTACTGCATGAATGCCATGGCAAAATCTCTTTGCCTAAGAGCATTCATGATGGGGATGCTGACCCTGATACTGATCATCCCCATCCGAATGATCGACGGGATCATTCGGCAAAGGCAGACAACACGCAGTGAAGCTCAAAGCGATGTCACAGATAGCTGGGGTAACCCACAGCATCTGAGGGGTCCCTGGATTTCAATTCCATACACTCACCGCTGGATGGAAACCTTTCAGCAAGGGGACAAAACCCAAACCGTGCATCGAGAAGAGAAACGATGGGCAGCCTTCCTACCTGAAGCACTTCATGTGAATGGCACGATACTCAACGAAATCCGGCACCGGGGCATTTATCAAATACCACTCTACACAGGGACGTTTCAAATATCTGGTCACTTCGCGCAGCCGAAATTTTCCCAATGGGGTGTCTCAGCAAAGGATATTCATTGGGGTGAAGCCACCGTTTCCTTGGCTCTGAGCGATGCCAGAGGGATTGTCGAACAAACCAGCATAGAGTGGCAGGATACAGCCCTGCCTTTTATGCCAGGGTTGGCGGCGGATCCTTCTGGGGGATCCGGAATCCATGCAAGACTTGAAAACCCACTCGAGGCATCCAGCTATCACTTCTCCATGTTGCTTCACCTTCGCGGAAGCCAAGGGCTTTATTTTTCGCCCATGGGCAAGGACACGCAGCTAAGTTTAAGCTCCAACTGGCAGGATCCAAGTTTCCACGGAGGCTGGCTACCCTTGGAGTATGAGCCAGTTGATGATGGTTTCCAGGCAAGCTGGAATATCCCATACCTGAGTCGAAATCTAGCACAGCAATGGGCTCAGGAGTCCACCATGTTGGATGCCATTGAATCGGTATCCTATGGGGTGAGCTTCTTGACACCCGTTGACCCCTACCGCATGGGGTTGCGCAGCGTCAAATATGCCCTCTTATTCATCACCCTTTCCTACCTGGTGTTTTGGCTCATGGAAATGCTTTACCCCACTCGCATTCATCCGATTCAATACCTACTCATTGGAGCTGGGATGTGTCTCTTCTACCTCCTCGAGCTATCCCTGGCTGAGCATATAGGCTTTTTCATGGCCTATGCTACGGCTGCTTTGGGCATCACCCTGATGGTTGGGGTTTACACCTGGTCGGTCCTCAGAAGTCTATCACAAGCATGGACCATCAGCGGGGTTCTTTGCGGACTTTATGGGTATTTGTATGTGGTGCTAAAGAGCCAGGATCACGCATTGCTGATTGGTTCTCTCGGGCTTTTGATTGCATTGGCCTCGACCATGTATTTGACTCGCGGCATACACCGCAGAGGACCGGTTCCATCAACTCAACCTGCCGGTTAGGAGGCATCCAGCGCAGACGTCGAGTCATCCAAACCCACTACTTTTTGGTGAGCAGAAATGGCGTTCACTGACGTTCGTATTCGCCCTTGCTGGTTTTTTTCAAAACCGTGAACCCTGCTTTTTTGGCATCTGAAATAGAGAGCGGTTTGGTGATGCTCGGCGTGCTGAATCCTGAGATCAGTTTTTTGACCGCCTTCTTGCAGAGTGGACACTGCGTCAAAGGCTTGGCCGAAAGAGGGCGACGTAAGGTAAAATTCCCCCCGCACACGCTGCAGTCTTGTCCCTCCTCCAACTCATACTCGTAAATCGGCATAGCTTATTTGTAGTGCCAACCAGAATCCCAAGAAAGCAGTAAATCTCATCCAAAGGTCTGCCAATCATGTCGAGAACTTGAGAGTTGAGGCCTATTTTGGCTGGCGATGGTTGATCCAAATTCTTAGTCTTTAAACAGGTCCTGATATCATGAAGGCAATCGATCATGGCTGGCTTGATATTGAACGACTCTAAACCACGCTCGATCACACACATGGCAGAGAGAAAAAAAACACGCCGAGGCATCCTGGCCGGAGGCAACTGGATCATTGACCTCGTCAAAATGATCGATGTCTACCCACAACGCGATTCACTGGCAAACATTGCTACCCAATCGCAAGGCACAGGAGGATCGCCCTACAACATTCTGGTGGATCTGGCCAAACTCGGAGCTACCTTCCCGCTGCAGGCGGCGGGATTAGTCGGAGGGGATGTCATGGGGAAAACCATTGTCGCTGACTGCAAACAACATGGCATCCAAACTCGGTATCTTAAAACCACTGCCAAGGCCAACACCTCCTACACCGATGTGATGACAGAAACCAAAACGGGCCGGAGAACCTTTTTCCATTATCGCGGGACCAATGCCCTTTGGGATGGACAGGGGTTGGACTGGCAAAAAATCTCAGCCCGTTTTTTCCATATTGGCTACCTGCTCCTCCTTGACGCCATGGATGCTCCAGACAAGCGCTACGGCACCAAGGCAGCCAAACTACTGGCCGCAGCTCAAAAAGCAGGGCTCAAAACCTCGGTCGATGTAGTCAGCGAGGATAGTGATCGCTTTGCCAAAATTGTGCGACCAGCGCTCAAATACACCGATTATTGCATTCTCAATGAATTTGAAGCGGGCCGAACCACTGGCTTTGATATCCGCACATCAGCTGGAACCTTGGATACCACCGCTCTGCGACACGCGGCTGGAGCACTCATCGAATGCGGCATCCGAGAACTGGTGGTGATACATTTTCCAGAGGGAGCTTTTGCCCGCACGCTGGATGGCAGGGATTTTTGGCAGCCTTCACTCAAACTCCCCCAAAAATACATCGCCGGTTCAGCAGGTGCGGGGGATGCCTTCTGCGCTGGAGTCTTGATGGGTTTGCACGAGAATTGGGATATTCAACAAAGCCTGAAGGCAGGTGTCTGTGCGGCAGCATCCTCTCTTTCACACCCGACTTGCACAGGCGGGATTCAAGCTCTGGATGATTGCCTCAAGCTCTCCAAGCGTTACTCACCTCGCAAACCTCTGACATGAAAAAAAGCGCCCCAGAAAGGGGCGCCTTGCAAAGATCATGGTCGAATCAATATCGTGATGAGATCAATCGATCTGTTAAAATGATGTGCTGCGAATCAGCAATCCATGATCAGGCTCGCTCCATGTATTTGGCAGTTCGGGTATCAACTTTGATTTTTTCACCTGTTTTGATGAACAAAGGAGCCTGAATGGAAATACCCGTCTCGAGGGTAATAGGCTTTTGCACGTTGTTGGCAGAATCCCCTTTGATTCCCTCGGGTGCGTCGGCAACGGTCAGGATCACACTGGCAGGGATCTCTATCATCACAACTCGCTCCTCGATGAACGTGACTGTCGCCTGCCCATTCTCAACCAAGTAGTTCTTGGCATCACCAACGATCTCTGGGTTGACGTTGACCATTTCGTATGTTTCTGGGTCACAGAAAACGAAATCTTCCTTGTCCATGTAACTGAACTCCATCTTCTTGGTAAACAGAGGAACAATTTCAACCTTTTCAGTGCTACTGAATCGAACGTCAGATGATTTGCCAGTCTTGATACTACGCATGATGACCTGAACAAAGGCTCGAAGGTTACCAGGCGTGCGGTGCTGCATTTCAAGAATCACCGACACATCACCCTTGTGATTGATCGCCATTCCTTTCCTCAAATCGTTTGCTGTTGCCATAAGATCTAGATGAAGTGGTTCCAACGGGCTTCTTTGGAGAAGCTCATGAGAAAGAGATTAAATCACTGGGTTCTCAAACATGGCAAGCACTCAGTTTAAAAGGCTGGAATCTTGATCCATTTCAAGGCCCTAGGCTCGGCTGCCTTAGAGCATCCCACTGGCACGCAGCACGGTTTCCTGAACCACCAGATCGTGTTGATAATCAAAGGGCATGGGTTCGCCTGCCCTGATGGCTTGAGCCAAGGCACGAAAATCTTCCCTGTAACGCGGCACCGGCTGCATCGGTATGTCATGCTTTCCTGCTGGGTAGCCACCAGCGGCTCGATCAAGTGTCAGTCGCACATTGGGAGGCTCCAGGGGTCGCACTTCCAGGGTTCCCCGCTCGCCACATAGAACAAGTTGCCGACGCTGCATGCCCTGCACTTCAATCAAAGCACTTCGCACCGTCACCAGAGCCTCCTCATACTCCAGAACAGCCAACTGATTGTCCGCCAGGGAATCGGTAGCACGAGACTGACGCTCAAAGGCATGAACTTGACTCGGGGCGCCTAACAACCACACCAGCGCATCAATCAGATGGCACCCCAATTCAAACATCGTGCCTCCCTTGAACTCAGCCAGGGCCTGGCGCGTGAGATCTCCAGATTGCTTACTCATCACCGCCTCGACTGAAAAAATCTGCCCCAACCATCTTTCCCGAATAGCTCGATGGCACAAGATAAAGGCTGGGTTGTATCGAAACATATAACCCATTTGAATCTGTTTCCCCTGATGCCGAGCTAACTGGATCACGCGCTTGAAATGCTCCAAATCAGCACCAGCCGGTTTATCCAAGTGTAAATGTTTACCTGCTCGAATGCAGGCTTCGGCCACAGAGAGCAAATCCCTGACGGCGGTTTCAACCACAACCATCTGAATCGAATCGTCTGAAAGGATTTCATCCAAGGTCAACACCTTTGCATTGGCGTAGACGGCTTCCCCTAGTTGAGCTTTTAGATTCGGATCGGGTTCTGCAATCCCGACCACCTCAAATTCATTGAGTTGTTGAATCACTTTCCATTTACCGGACGCGTGAGCGTGGCCAGTACCAACCTGCGCGACGCGTATGGGTTGATCACTTGTTGACTCCCCCACCAGGTAGTCAGAAGGGAGTATAAGGGCAGATGCCGCTGCGTGCTGCAGGAATTTGCGGCGCGTTGGATAGTCTGGCATAGGGGGTTGGGTCATCACGTGGAGCAAAAATGGGAGGCTTCACAATGGCTTGGTCCTCGAGAGTAAGGCAATCGCAAAAGCAAATCAAAAGACTCACTTGTCAGCTAGGTCCCAACCAGTCTTCAATACGGCATGTATTTCGCCATGAACCGATTTATGATTGCCCCTGGTTTTGAGGAAGCTTTTGAGACCATGTGGCGCGAACGGGAATCCTATCTTGATCAAGTCCCCGGATTCAGGACTTTTCACTTACTCAAAGGGGAAGCGAAAGAGGACCACACGCCGTATGTTTCACATTCCCAATGGTCATCCAGAGAGGATTTTGTGGCTTGGACCGATTCGGAAGCCTTCCGCAAAGCCCACAGTCAGGCACGCTCTCCTGAGGGCATGCATTTGAGTCACCCTCGGTTCGAAGGTTTTGAAGTGATCCTTTAGGGGTTTTGGGGGTGTGAAACTCCCTTAGCTTGACGCATGAGATGATCGCAGCGCTCCTTGATTGCTGCATCCATTTGAATCAGTGGGGGCCAAGTGCGATCAAAGCCCTCACCAGGCAGCTTGCGCGTGGCGTCAAAGCCTAGTTTGCTCCCAGCACCCACCACATCTGTGGCATGGTCTAGCACATCTGCTGGCCCCTTGGTAAACACGGTATCGCGTCGTGGTTCAGTATTGGAGCAAAGTCGAAACATCACCTCACTCAAGTTGTGAACGTTCACATCCTCATCCACGACGATGAGATATTTCGTGAACATCATCTGCCCCATGCCCCACAACCCATGCATGATCTTATAGGCCTGCATGGGGTAGGTTTTGCGAATACTCACGCAAACCAGGTTGTGAAAGACTCCCTCGGCAGGCAGGGCAATATCCACAATCTCGGGAAAGTTCATGCGAAACACGGGAAGGAATAGCTGAACACTCGCCTTTCCCATGTAAAAATCCTCCATGGGAGGGATCCCAACGATGGTCGCCGGATAGATGGCATCCTTGCGATGTGTGATCGCAGTCACGTGGAAGACAGGATAAGGTTCTGGAAGGGTGTAATAACCAGTATGGTCCCCGAAGGGACCCTCCATACGCAGAGGTTCGGTTGGGTCCACATAACCTTCGATGACAATATCGGCATTGGCAGGCACCCGAAGTGAGTTGGTCTCACAAGTCACCATTTCGATACTTTGTTTGCGCAAATATCCAGCCAACAGGAACTCATCCAGGCCATCGGGCAAAGGTGCAGTGGCTGAAAACGGAAACACCGGATCACCTCCCAGAAAAATACTCACCGGCATGCGTTGGCCAGTCTCATAGTATCGACGTCCATGACGAGCCGCCACTTTTTGCAGCTGCCAATGCACACCGGTCGTGACCTGATCGTAGACCTGAATACGATACATCCCTAAGTTACCTTCACCGGTATCAGGATCTTGAGTCACCACGCATGGCAAGGTCATGAAACGCCCTCCATCCAGAGGCCAGCACTTTAAAATGGGCAAATCCAACAAGGTGGCTGGCGAGAGATCCTGACTGGCATCTCTATCGACTGAGGGAGCATCAGGCCACGGGGTCTTGCGACTCTCCATGGCGTCAAAACGATGAATGATCTCCTTGCAAGGCCCCGTGCGGACTTTTTTAGGCCGTGCATGTCGCAAATCCATGGCCGTTCCAAGCAACTTCATGGTTTCGCGGAGGCTGGTTGGGGGCTTGGCTTTCATGAGGGTTTCAAGATCCCGAGCCACGGATTCGACCGAATCTGCCCCCATGGACAAGGCCATTCGCCGATCTGAACCCATGGTGTTGATCGCCACAGGAAAAGGGGAAACCCGCCCACCCACCGTGGGCTTTTCAAAAAGCAAAGCTTTGCCTCCGCCGGGTTTTTTCATTTCGCGATCCGCCCATTCAGTGATTTCCAGCTCGGTGGCCACTGGCTCGGAGATACGAATCAGCTCACCCATCGCATCCAACTTATCAATGAACGCCCTATATGATTCAAATGCCATGCTTGTGAGAAGTTAGCAGAGTCCTTGATCGATTCAAATCGAAGTCGGCAATCAATGACCTTTGCTACTAAAAAAACGCCTCAACGCCCTGAGGCACGCATCAGATTCCATACCGTCACTTCAGGTCTCGCATTGAAACGCGCTTGGATCAGGTGCCCCAGGCCTCGGTTGATGTAAAGTCTTCTCTTAGGGCCGAGGGAAACCTCTCCTGCCACATACTGGCGATTTTTGACAGGCAGGATAGGTGGGGGTAGGAACGGAGGGCGACACTGCCCTCCATGGGTATGGCCGGAGAAAACCCATCCTTCAAATGCTTCGAAAGCAGTTTCATCCACCCCATCAGGATTATGGCAAAGACACACCCCAGGCAGAGTGGGATCTCGATCGTTCAAGGCTACCTTGGCATCAAAACCTGGCCCCCAGTAGTCCTCGAGTCCTATCAACTGGAGACCTGAGGAGATGACAGATTGGTTGCGAAGCACCTGGATACCGTGACGGGCAAGGATGCTGCTCACGGTATCCGCCACTTTGGTTTGTGACCATTTTTCGCCATAATCGTGATTCCCAAGGCAAGCAAAGACTGACACACCCAGAGGCGAAACCATTCCCAACAATCGATCCAACTCTTCCAAGACCCAGGGTCCATCGTAAGTCACAAAATCGCCAGTCAGAAGGACCCAGCGGGGGCGGATTCGAGCTACCTTCTGGAGTATGCTTAGCAAATAGGAGGTTTTCACCTGAGGGCCCACGTGCAAGTCACTAAGCTGCACCATGCGTTCTCCCACGATGCTTTCAGGCAGTCCTTCCAGAGGAAGAGACCGATGAACCCAATCCACCCAATGCGGCTCGATTTGCCAGGCATAGGCTCCAGCAAGCAAGCCGGCTCCGCAGGTTAAGCCCAGGCTTCTCAAGAATGGACGCTTGCCCATCAAAGGCTTGCCCCCAAGAGTCAGCCTTGGCAGTGCAAGGCCCACATCCGCAGAGTCTGAGTGGGCTTGCTTTGAACACCCGCTCACGGTTGCAGTCCTTTTCGGTTTTGAGTGAGGTAAGCAATGAGGTCTGCCATGTCCTGCAGGGACATCCCCTCTTCGAGCCCCTCAGGCATGAGGGAATGCTGACTACCCCGCATTGATTGAATATTATCGCGGGCAATGGCATGCAGGATACCATCCATTGACTTGAGGGTGATACTCGACCCTGTCTCAGTAAGGACCATACCGTAAAGCTCGGTGCCATCCTTCAACTCGCATAGGTAGGCCTGGTATCCAGGCTGCACTTCTCGACTGGGGTCCAGGATGCTGCTCAACAACTTGGGAACAGGATATTGCGATACCGTGATCAAGTTGGGGCCAATTGCCTGCCCCATGCCATCCAGCAAATGGCAAGCGGCACATCGTCGCTCAAACTGGCTCCGGCCTTGTTCGATGGCACCTTGCATGGAGACTACCGGATCAAAAGCCTTAAGGACGACCGCGCGACTTTCAGGAACTTGAAACGCGCGCAAGGCACGCTGTTGAATGTCGGGGTCACCATGCCTTAGCAATCGATCCCTCTGCACGACATCCAGGGACAAGGTCATACCTGCCTCAAGTCGGTCCAGTAGCAGCTTGACCCAATCATCACGTGTCATGATGGTGTCCATGACTTTTTGACGGAGCTTGGGTGAGAGCCCCTGCCAGCTATCCAGAAGCACGGCTGCCACCTGGGGATCATGGTGGCGCTGACTTGTCTGAATCATCGCTTCCTGCACGAGAGGATCCTCTCGGGAATCAAGCCATCGACGCAGCAAATCTGAAGCATTCTCATGCTGATTCAATGGGTGCATGAGTAGCCCAACGGCAGCCACCCGATGTTCCAGCGACATCCCTCGATCCTCGAGGATGTGCAGGGCATGAGACAGTACAGAATCTTCTCCCATGCCAGTTGAACGACGCCAACATTGGGCCAACTCATCCTCCCCTCTGCCAAGTGAGGACAAATCGAAACGACGCTGTGTGGCTGTCAGAAAAAATTTAGACCAGTCTGAAAAGGTTGTGTGCGATGGCTTTTTACCCACATGCAGCATCTCCTGCATGAGAGGCCCCATTACCGAGCGTTGGCCCAGACTCATCGCCATTTCCATGCAGCCCCAAAGGATGGCAGGGTCAACCAAGCCCAGCCTGTTATTATCAACCAGTATCTGGGTCAAATCATTCAGATGCCTGGTGGCCGAACTCAGCACCGCGGCCTGAACAAAAGGATCTTTACCATCGCGCTGGGCGAGCAAGGCCAGGGCCATGGCTGCCTCCTTACCTTCCACTTCACCCAGTGAAAGAGCCAACTGCATACGCACCTTGGGGCTGGAATCACTCACCATTTCCAGCGCTTTTTCAACCCCTAGTTGACTAAAACTATCTTCAGCCATGACTAGGGCATTGATTCGAAGTCCTGGATGCTCGCTCCCCAATGCCTGAGCAATCCGCTCGGCTGACAAAGCCCCAAAAGCCTTGAGTAACCACATGGCGTGGAGCCTGGCCTTGGTGTGATGGGTTGTGCTCAAAAAAGTCTCAAGCAGGCTGGGAAGCTTGGGGTCGGCCTGCCAAGCAAGCATCATGTGAATCTTATCCCTTACCCAGCCGTTATCCGTGGCAAGCGCATTCACCAAGGCCTGGGTATCGAGTTGATCCAGGCGGACCCTAGGAGCAGGATTCACCCCATTGGGTAAGATACGATAGAGGCGTCCTCGATCCTCTCCCAGACGGTAATTAGGCAATAGCTCTTGCTTTCCTTCTTCGGGCAGCCACTGGGGGTGCTCGATCATGTAGCGATACATGTCCACCACCCAAAGCGCCCCATCAGGGCCTGTGCGTACCATCACCGGGCGGCACCAGGGATCCTCACTGGCAAAAAAATCCATGCTTTCATCCTGCACATCCCTCCTCGAGCCAAAGGAAACACCTTGATCAAAAACCAGATTGTGTTGAACCAGATTGTGAAAAGGCTCGCAAGTGAAAGCATGCATGGAGTCAGGAAGCTCAGCAAAGAGGACTGAGTCCTGATAAATCATCCCACCACAGGCAGAAGTAAAATGTCCGGCTTGTTCATAACTATGGAATCGCTTTTCCTGTGGGCTAGCAGGGAAGACACGTGGATTGAGCGGGGTAATGACCAGTTGCGTCGGAGATGGGTAGGCAACAAGGTCATTACGTCTGAGGTATTTATCTTGAAGGACATAGTGCCATAGAGCGCGGCTATTCTGGGTACCATACCAGCGACCCCAGTCATCCCGATTGCGACCATTTTGGGAAGGCCCACTGACTGGCTCTAACTCCCCTGTATCCGGTCGAAAACGAAAGTCACGTGCCCCTACCAGGACTGATCCCAGTGAGGTCTTCAGTTGGTTGCCCACCCCGTAACGTCCATGATGCCCTCCCGCCGCACAGTAAACCCACCCGTCCAATCCCCAGCGGAGTCCATTAGCCCGCAACTGCTGATTGCCGGTCGTTAAACCGGTGACCAGCACCTGACGCTGGTCAGCCTTCCCATCCCCGTCAGTGTCTTTCAGGAACAGGATATCAGGGGCTGCCGTCACCAGCACCCCTTCTCGCCAGGTAAGGAGGCCAGTCGGGAAATTTAAATCATCTGCAAAAAGGCTCTGGTGATCATAGTCGCCATCTCCATCACGATCAGAGATCACCCGAATGCGCCCTCCCGGTTCCTCCTCGCCATCCATACCCAGAGGATAATCCGCCATCTCTACCACCCATAAATTGCCAGAGGCGTCCCAGTCGATCGCGACAGGATCCATGACAAGCGGCTCGCTCACCATCAATTCAGCCTGGAAACCCTCTCTTAGGTGCAGCCTCTTCAAGGAAGTTGCAGGGTCCAGGGGACTGGAAACAGGACCGATGGAAGTGACTTCACTGGGAGGCTGCATATCAGATGCCTCGTAGTGTTGGGCAATCTCCTCGGGGCTCAGCGCTCGATCGTAAAAGGCCACTTCATCAAGACGACCCTCAAAGTTGAATTGGTTGTCTGACCTGCCTCCAAGGAAAAACTGGTGAGCTGCCAGGTTACCGTCTATCTCAAGCGTTCCCGAAATTTCTGGCTCTCGATTGCCATCCAGATACACCCGCACCATGGATCCCTCACGCACCAATGCCACATGATGCCAGGCTTTTTGCGTCAAGGTGGTGCGCCCTCCAAGAACCTGATCGAGACGATTGCCATTGAATAGAAAAAGTCGGCCAGCTAGCTCAGGAAGCGCCGTGCCACCAATGCCCAGGTGCTCACCTCTTGCCTGAACTTCTCCCTCTTCACCTCGTGAATACAAATACCCAGTCACAGCTCGAGCGTTGGGAGCCAAGCCATTCCAGAGCCATCCTTCGAGGGTATAATGATCACCAGAACCCAGAGGCAGGAGTAGACGGCCTCCGGCAAAATGAAGGCTGCGATGAATCCCTTGCTCATTGAAGGCATTATTGGAGGAGAGCGCTGGCGGCTGGTGCCCCAGGCGATCATCGGCTCCAGGTAAACCTAGGGCAACGCCAGCCTCGGCTTTGGCGGGATGGCGCCCAGTTTCATCGCGGATCAGAGGCCCTTCAAGATCTTCCATGCGCCAGTAGGCCACTGGATGCTGTGCCATCACTGCCTTGCCATATCGGCCTGCTTGGGGGACATCCGATCGCCTAGTTAGCCCACTGATTTCCTCAAGCAGCTGAAGCAGGTTTTCGGTGATCTGGGATTCGGCATGCATGGCCAGACCAGCAGTGCGCGCAGGCCAGGTCGTGTAACCACCGAGGGCGTGCTGCTCGGATGGAGGGATATAGCCTTCGGCGCCATTGGCTAGTTCAATGTTAAAGGTTTGTTTGATTGGGCTCTGCTGCTTGATCTTAAGGCCTGTGAGGGCGAAGACCTCATTAGGCATAGCCGTCCAAGCCAGGTCCCCCAACCGATAGGCCTGGAGGATCAGCTCAGTATGCTGCATCCTTTGAAGATGGAGGGCCTCCAGCGCATATATTTCGGCCTGTGACTGGGGTAGGCGATCACCCAGCGCCGTGGCTTGCTGCCTAGCCCATTCCAATCGTTCGGGCCCGGGCACACGATAATTGAGGGTCAAGGTTCGCTGAGCCACGGCAAGAGGCGCATCGAGCATCCAGTTTAAACCCTCACACATGGTGGCCACTTTTTCGGCTATTTCCCTCCCATAGGCCTCGACTCCAGGATCATTAGGAGGGGCCGAATAGTCCATCCACATCAAATCCCCACTCGTGCCCTGGGACATGATGGCGACAAAATCATCTCCAGCATCCAACAGGGTTGTCACGTGATTGGCAAAACGACCGTAATAATCCGCAGAGAGCAAGGGTGAGCCGAAATAGTGCATCGAGTAGTTGGCGAGGATGGCCAACCATTGCCCACCCACAGACTGAACCCCTAGCACACTTAATTCAGGGTCTACCGGACCACTTGGAGCGATCACATCAGGACTTTCGTGCCCGGGATGCATGTGCGCCCGCACCGTGGGCTCTCCAAAAGGATCATTGAGCATCCGATCAGGCCGTCTAATCCATCGCCGATTGAAGGTATGCTCCCAATCGTCTTGCTGAGTCCATGCCAAGCGCGCGGGTTCCATCCGCTGAAAAGCCTCAATCATGGCCCGAGCCATCAAGCTTGGAAGCAGTCTGGTGTAGGCAGGATCCGCCCGACTGCCCAAGCATCCCATCGCAGAGGGTGCCGAATGGGTGTGGGTCGCTGACACCATCATATGGTCGATAGGGACGCCGGTGGCATGATGAACTTGCTTTTTAGCCTCATCGATCAAATCGCGAGGCATCATGCAAGTATCCACCACGCATACAATAAGGTTCACGTCCCCTCGCTCCAAGCTGAGTGACTTAGCCCAGAGTGAATCCTCAACGTGATCAGCCGTTCGCTCAGTAAACATGGCATTGACCCGTACCGGCCAAGCCTGAGGTGCGACGTCTACTTGACTGGCTCCCGCCCTGAAGTCCGCGCGAAGGGTGGTTCGCATGGAAAGGAGGATCACCAGAGCAAGGAATCCTGAGAGGCATACAGAACGAGCGAAACCGTGGGGCATGATTTCATTCAAAAGTGCTGGGCGGTTTCCGTCAAGCGATGAGCCGGAAACCGATCCGTTGAAAGCACAGGTAGGAGACCCAGAAAGGAAAGCGCCCCCTGCCCTCTAGAGGGTAGGAGGCGCTTGAAAGACCCAAGCCATGCGGCTCAGAAGCGGCTATCTCACGCGGTAGTAGGCCTCGCCTGTAGAAGCCTCAATCTGCACCCCGCTGGAAGCGCCGCTGACCTCGCTCCAGGGACCCGTGATCGCGGGAGCGGTCTGCAGACTGCCACCGCCTTCCCATTCCAATACGATCGCATTACCTGATCGCATGAGGCTCACATTGGCCGCGCCGCCACCACCACCACCGCCACTGGCAGCCCCACCAAGCAACAAGGCCCCGTAAGAAAATTCCATGTGTGGCGAACCTGCCCAGTTGAGCTGAGACTTGCGTCCAGCCCCATCATCATCGTTGAGGGCTATGTTGAAGCCCAGGCGATCGCCTTCGGAAACGCCCAACAAGGCTGCCTTACTGAACTTGAATTCCATCTGGTAGCCGCCATCAGCCGCAGTGGTCGCAGCAAACCAGTCTGCATTTTCACCCCATGTCGGATTATTAGCCTCGTTGTCACGACGAGCACCATTGGGGGTCAACACAAACTGACCTTCAAATTGTGCGGTATCATCGCGAGTGGCGTCATTGCTGTCATCCGCATCAAAAAACACCTCGATGCTGTCATCTACCCAGGTCTGACCGTCTTCGGATCCAGCCTCAGCGGTATCGGTGGAAATGACATCATCCTGAGCAATCACGGCCACATAAATCGAATCCTCATCATGCACCACCCATCCGGTCAGACTGTGGTCTCCCTCCTCCCACTCATCATTGCCAACACCGATGTGGTAGGAACCGGTGTGTCCATTGAGCACAATAGGAAGGGCTCCTTCGTATTCATCGGCATGGACCACCCCGTCCAGGGTCGGGCTTGCAGTCTTCGGAGCGGTATAGGTTCGTTCTCCAATGAACAGGTTGCCGTAGGTTGACTCCGAATGAGGCGTACCCACCCAGGTCAGCTGGCGCTTGGAGATCTCGTCATCGTCATTAACCCCCACGGTGAAACCGATGACCTGACCAGGTTGGGGGTTGCCAATAGCATCAAGGGAAATGCGAAATTCGGCCACATAACCATTATCGGTAAGATCGGTCCGAGCATACCAATCGGCATTGTCACCAAAGGAGGGATCCCCTGCCTCCTTATCACGCCTGGCGTTGTTGGTGGTGATGACAAACTGTCCACCCGTATCCACAATCTCAGGAATCCCGGCCGTGTTTCGCTCCTCAAAATTACTGTTGTCGCCATCAATGAAGATTTCCACACTGTCATCTTCCCAGGTGGACCCGTCCTCGGAGTTGGCCTCAGCAGTATCGTTCACCACCCAATCATCGGTCACCTCGACCGCCACATAGAGATCATTTTCAAACACACCAGCATACATGTTGAATTGAATGTCGGTCTCGTCCCAGATCTCATCAGGGGTCCCATCGCCGAACCCACCACCACGGAGCAAATCATCCAGGGCTTCATCATAGCGAACACTCCAGAAATTTTGGGCAGCCCCACCGGCAAAAGCCCAGCCTTCTGCCGGATCCAGCACCCCATCAATGACCGGGGCCTGCGGTAGAGGTAAGGCCATTTGGGTTTTCGTAGGATCAAGGCTCAGATCAGGGCTTTGATCGATGGTTGGCCCACCTCCACCCTGGTTGCCGCTTCCATTGTCGCCCCCTTGATTACCCCCTCCTGTATCGGTGCTTAGGGCCGCAAAAATAATCTCCCCTGTTCCGCCATGGGCGAGACGACCAGCTGCATCAATGACCCGATCAAAATGATCCTCATAGACGCGGTCGGCAATCTCTTGATCCGTGTACCAATCGGCTTCTTCAGCATTCCAGCCCTTGAGGCGGGCCCGGTTGGCCCAGAAATACTGGAGCTCAAGATCTTGAGAGCGGATCCCGGATCCATTGGCACCCGGCCCAGTCTTATCGTCATCATCCACACCAATATTAAAGCCCATGCGATAGCCATCCTGTAATTTGTTACCAACCTCAGGATCCTCAAAAAGTCGCTTGTGAAAACGCACCTCTAGTTGCCAGCCACCATTGCCTTGCTGTCCGACTGCCCAAACATCTTCTCCATCACCGTAGGTAAAATCCACAGCCGTACTCCAACGGCCCTCTCCGCGCCCTCCAGCTTCTTCATCCCAAACTGAGAATTTCCCCTCATAGCTGAAATAGGAATGCCCCCCATAGGGGTCATTGGAATTATCCGTATTATTATCATAACGATCATTGAGCGCATCGACGACGATTTCGATGGAATCGTCTTTCCATAGCTGCGGGTTTGGATCATCAGAATTCAGGATGTCATCCTTAACCTCCGTAGCGACATAGAAGTAGTCCTGATCATGAGCCAACCAGAAGGTGAAGCTTGAGTCATTGACATCGGTCCAGTCGCGATCACCTGGAAAGTTCAAGATCCAGGCATTCTCACCCGGAATCACGGGCACCCCCTCGAAACCACCGTATTCACTTGAACTGGGCTTACCATCTAGAATGATGGATCCATTCGGCACCATGGGAACGGTCAGCGTGGTACGGTCAATATCAGACCAAGGTCCTTCGGAGGTCACATCAAAGTCCAAAACTTGAGCCTCACAAAATGGAAGACAGACTGAGGTGAGAACGCTAGACAAGAGCACAGCCCTACCAGCGATAGGTC
>Ga0181567_10001794_pt1 | contig 16231 bp, 16 predicted proteins | sample 101ome_14_FD_133761 | JGI IMG/M metagenome (GOLD analysis project Ga0181567, IMG submission 133761) | Coastal salt marsh microbial communities from the Groves Creek Marsh, Skidaway Island, Georgia - 101403AT metaG (megahit assembly) | ecosystem: Environmental > Aquatic > Marine > Intertidal...
AGATCGATATCTTATAGATTTACAAAAGAAAAGATTAGAAAAGTTTTATCCATTAGAGATTGATCGTTTTGGAGATGGTTGGGAGGTATTTGGATGTGAAGTGAACCTAAGTACTTGGTGCGAAGGTGTCGAACTAATTGGTCAAGTTGATCGTATAGACCTAAAAGACAATCAGCTTTATGTTCTTGATTACAAAACAGGCTCATATACATTAAACACTAAAAATAATTTTTCAGATGCAGTTGATTTTCAGTTAGAGTTTTATTATCTTTTAGCCTCAACTTTAGATAAAGAGGTTCAAGGATGCGCATTTTATGATCTTAAAGAGATTGAGATTGTTCCTGAAAGGTTTTTAGAAGAGAAGCTTGAGATTTTAAAAGCTCATATAAAAGATCTTTTATCAATAGAATCTATTGATTTTGAACTATGTGAAGATACAAAACATTGTGTCTATTGTGATTATAAGATAATGTGTGGGCGTGAATAATGTTTAAGAGTAATTTAGCCTATGAAGCAAGTGCTGGAAGTGGAAAAACTTTTATGCTTGTAGTGCGATATCTTTCGCTTTTATTTCAGGGTGCGAATCCTTCTAAAATTCTTGCACTTACTTTTACAAATAAAGCTGCTTTTGAGATGCAAGAAAGGGTTTTTAAAACACTACAATCTCTTGAAACACGAGATGAGCTTGAAGAGATTATCAAAGTAACTGAAATACCTAGAGAAGAACTTTTAAAAAACAAAGAGAAAATTCTTGAGCATTTTTTAAATGCAAATGTAAAAATAATGACTATTGATAAGTTTTTTACACAAATATTGAGAAAGTTTTCTTTATATGTTTCACTGATGCCAGACTTTTCGACCCATGCATCAAATCATGAGTTAAAACTTCTTGAGAGATTTTTAAAAGAAGTTTCAGTTGCTGGAAAAAAAGAGACTTTACTCTCTTTGTCTTTAGAGTCTTCCAAACGCTTAGAAAACATATTTCAGATGCTTGAAACACTTTCTCAGAGAAAACATGAGTTTAGGGCATTTGAGTTTAATAAAGAAAACTTTCTTGAGTACGAGGATAAGGCTTTAAGACTCTTGAAGAATTTAGAGAAGATTGTAGAACAATGTAAAGAAGCTTCATCTACTGCAAAAAAAGGTGTCAAAGCTAGTAATTTTCAAGAGCTTCTTAAAAAGAAGTGGCTTGAGCGTGAAAGTATGAACTATTCGACTTTCAAAAAGTGTTATATTCAAGAGATGGACACGATTTTAGAGCAAATCAAAGAGTGTGTTAGAGAGTATAATTATGCAAAAGAAGCAAGTTTTTTTCATGGACTTTATCAGTTGCTTGGAATATATGAAAAAGCAAAAAAAGCACTCTATATGGAAGATAGTGAACTAAGCTTTGCAGATGTAAGTTCACTTGTGTATCATATTTTAAAAGAGATAGAAGATAGTGAATTTTTGTATTTTAGACTTGATGCAAGAATTGAACATATTTTACTTGATGAGTTTCAAGATACAAGTATTTTGCAGTATGAAATTTTAAAACCTATAATTGATGAAATTACATCTGGTAGTGGTATCTTTGAGAATGGAAGTTTCTTTTTTGTTGGTGATGTAAAACAGTCAATATATAGGTTTAGGGGTGGTGTATCTGCATTGTTTCATGCTGTAAAAGAGCAACAAAATACAGACGTGGAAAAATTGTTGGTGAACTACCGTTCACAAAAAGAGGTAATAGAGTTTGTAAATGATACATTTCGCTCAAAGATACGTAATTACACAGATCAAAAGACTCGTGAACAAGCATCCCATGGTTATGTTGAGGTTATTAAAGATGATGATGTTTTAAATAAAACAATTGAACAAGTTCAAAACTTTCTTTCTTTAGGTGCAAACATCAATCATATTGCAATTTTGTGTGCTACAAACAATGATGGTGAAGAGATAAAACAAAGACTCATTGATTCAAATATAGAAGTTGTTACAGAAACTACCACGAAACTGATTAGTCAAAAAAGTGTGAAAGCTTTGATAGAATATCTGAAGTATCTTTATTTTAATAAAGAGATCTATCGTCATAACTTTTTTTCTTTGATTCATCAAGATGTAGAAATTATTCCTAAAGTTGATTTTTCCAAACAGACTCTCTTTGAGCTCGTGAAAAAAGCTATAGAGAAATACAATCTCTTTCATAATGATTTTCATTTGATCAGATTTTTGGATCATCTACAAAATTTTCAGGATATAGAATCATTTTTATTTGAATATGAAAGAATAGATATAGAAGCTGCAGCATCTGATCTGCAAGGGGTTAGAGTATTGACAGTGCACAAATCAAAGGGTTTGGAGTATGAACATGTTATTTTGATGGATCGACTCAAAAATCCACCTCCATCGCGTAATCCAATTATTTATGAATACGATGGTATTGACTTACAAAGAGTATATTTAAGAATTTCGGGTAGAGATGCAATAGATGAGCTTTATAAAAATGCACTCTCCAAAGAGCAAAGTCTAGTCAGAGAGGATACTCTCAATGCACTATATGTGGCATGTACACGAGCAAGAGAAAATCTTATAATTATTGCAAAACCAGAGAAATCAAGTTTTGATATATTAGAGCTTGAAGTAAGCACAAGAGGAGAGTTGATAGTTTCAAATAATACTGATGTATCAGACAATGTAAAGGAAGCAAAAGCTTTCTTATACAAAGAATTATACTATGGAACTCAAAATGAGATTTTAAAGCTTGAAGACAATACTCAAGAGAATCTGGATGCTATCAACTTTGGCTTGGCGATGCACTTTATGTTGGAGATGCTTGGGGGTTTTGAGAAAAAATATCTTGATGATGCATACAATATGATGTTCAATAAATATGGATCTTTACTTGAAGAGCAACAACTTTATGATATAAAAAAACGGGTAACTCTTTTGTTGGAAAACAAAAAGTTTTTAAACTTAGTATCTGGAAAGGTATATAAAGAGAAGGCGATACGATATAAAAACAATTTAAGATATCTTGATCTTTTAGTAGAAAACTCTCAAGAAGGTAAAAAAGTTTGGAATATTCTTGATTATAAAAGTTCTATCTCTTACTCTGAGCATCATCTCAAACAAGTTCGTTATTACAAGAAGGCTATTGGCACAATAACAAAAGAAGATGTATCGGGATATTTGTGCTATCTCTTGGAAGATGAAATTAAGTTGGTTGAAGTCTAAAGTAAAAACTTAACAAATTTTTAAATTAAGGATAAATTAATTAAAATTTACTTAATTTAAGCTATTTGAAAGCATTTAAAGTTATACTTCCAGCACTCAAATAAAACTTGTGAATGTTTTATTTAAAATTATATCAAAGTAAAGGTTCCAGAATGAAATTTACAAAAATTGCAACTTCTGAACAAATTGACCAAAAATGGGTTCTTATTGATGCTGAAGGGAAAACTTTCGGTCGTATGATTACTGAAGTAGCTACTATACTTCGTGGTAAGAACAAAGTTTGTTACACTCCAAATATTGATTGTGGTGACTATGTAGTTATCATCAACGCTTCTAAAGCAAAATTTAATGGTCTTGGTAAGATCAATAATAAAGAGTATTTTTCTCACTCAGGTTACTTCGGTTCTACAAAGAGTGTTAAAATGACTGAGCTTTTAGAGAAAAACCCAGAAAAGCTATACAAATTAGCAACTCGTGGTATGCTTCCTAAAACTAAGCTTGGTGCTAAAATGCTTAAAAAACTAAAAGTTTATGCAGGTGAAAATCACCCTCACACTGCACAAATTGCTAAATAAGGACTAATTACATGGCAACAAAAATATATGCAACAGGTCGTCGTAAAGCGTCAGTAGCAAAAGTATGGTTAACTCCTGGTTCTGGAAATATCACAATCAACGGTCTTTCATTAGACGCTTGGTTAGGTGGTCTTGAAGCGAAAAAGCTTCGTGTAAAGCAACCACTTGTGCTTTCTAAACAAGATAGTTCAGTAGATATCGTAGCTAGTACTTCAGGTGGTGGTTTCGGTGGTCAAGCTGATGCACTTCGTCACGGAATCTCTCGTGCTCTTGTAGCATTTGATCCATCAATCAAATCTGTATTGAAACCAGAGGGTATGATGACTCGTGATGCACGTGTTGTTGAGCGTAAGAAACCAGGTAAGCGTAAAGCTCGTCGTTCTCGCCAATTCTCAAAGCGTTAAGGATTCTTCAAAAGACGTTTTTCGTTTTACTTATTTTTTATCAGGAGTGTATCTCTTGATAAATTTTCTTTCCTACTTTTTTTAAAACAATCATAATCTAACAGAATTTTCTATATAATAGTCTTACTTAATAGAGGATCGTTTTCGTATGAAAAAAATATTGTATGCATTTATAGGCCTTATTCTTCTTGCTGCCTTTGTGGCTGTTTCACCAATAATTGGAAATGGACTCGTTGAGAGTTACATAGAAGATGAGATTAAATCTGCAAAACAAAAAGGGATTACTCTTGAGTTTAAAAATGAAACACCTGGATATTTATATACATCAAGACAATATGAGTTTATTTTAACTGATGTTGATGCTTTTGCGAGTTATCTTACAGAATATGGTGCAGGACTTTTGCCACCATATACAGATGAACTTCTAAAAAGTATAGTTTTTAGACTAGATATGCGTTACAACAATATCCCATTTTTAGAACCTATATCAATTGATATATATCCTATGTATCTTTCAAACTCAATGATGGATCGTTTTGATGGGAGTAATAACGTCTTTTTCAAGAATTTTCGTCAGTTTATTCGACGTCAAGGTTTACTCTATCATTTAGATTACAATCTCTTGAGTGAAGACTACAGAGGTGAAATAAAAAATGTAGACTATAAAGAAAGAGATTTTGATGGTTCAAATATTTTGCTAACGCTTCACAATGCTGTATTTAATGGAAGTGGTTCTTTTAAGGCACCAAAGTCTTTAGAGACAGATATAGAAAAGATAATGCTCAAAACCTCTGATGCATCAAAGGAGATTGAGGTTCAAGTTAATAAATTTAGTTCTCAATCCAATAAAGATATATCCAAGGTTGCTGAAGAGATTTATGACAAATCTAAGCAGATGTATAAGGACTCTGGAATCAAAGAAAAAGTAGAAGAGATTAAAGAAGAGGGTGAAGATGCTATGCGTGAAATGTATAACACATCTATGCAGATGCAATCAATGTTCTTTGGTTCAAAAGACAAAACTACAAATGAAAAAACTGAGTTTGAAGCAGAGGATGTAAATGGATCTGTATCTCATGAAAATACAGGAAAAAAATCAAGCAGTAGATCCTATTTTTTTTTCGGAAATTAAGATACCTGGAAAATGAAGATGAGTTAAATCTAAGTGATTTTGTATATGAAACAGGTTTTTATGGGTATGATAGAGCTTCTTATGATGAACTGCAAAGATTGCTATTACAATCGGAAAAATCTGTATCATTTGATCTCTTAAATGCTTTGAAAATTAGTGCGATTGAGTTACTATCTCATGGTTTAGAAGTAGAAATTACTGAGCTGTCTGCTACAAAGATAGAGTATAAAGGGGAAGATTTGGGTAGTTTGAAATTGAATGCTTCGTTAAAGGTTCATAAAGATGAAAACCTGGCGAGTAAGATCTTATTTTTCCCATTTCTAATTTTTCAGAATCTTGATTTTAGGATAAACTTGAGCTTATCAAAAAAAATGTATAAATTAGTAAAATATGAAATGCCCTATGTAGAGATTATTCCATATAGTTTCAAACAACATAATGATAATTTATTCTATGCTATTTCATATATAGATGGAAATTTAATTGTAAATGGTAAGAAAGTCTTTTAGATGAAATTTTTTATTGTATTTTATTTTTTATCAGCCTTTTTACTTGGATCTACACTTCATTTGGCAACATCTACTAATCCATCAAGGCTTAATCCTATCTTGGCTACTGATTCTAGTTCTTCTGAGATTGCAGGTTTTATCTTTAATGGACTTTTAAAATACGATAAAGATAGTTCAACTATCATTGGAGATTTGGCAGAGAGTTTTTCGTTTGAAAATAACACTACGGTTGTTTTTAGATTGCGTAAAGATGTCAAGTGGCATGATGGCAAAGAGTTTGATTCTGAAGATGTTTTATTTACTTATGAGACTTTGATTTCACCAAAGATATCTTCACCGTACAGTGCAAATTTTCGTTTTGTTAAAAACGTAGAACTTCTAGATTCCCATACATTGAAAGTTCATTATACACAACCATATTTTAAAGCACTTGAGACATGGATGATGGGAATATTGCCAGAACATATTTTGCGAAATGAAGAAAACCTTATGAGTTCTAAGTTTAACACTGATCCAATTGGAACAGGACCTTATAAGCTTACTCAACTTGAACACTCAAAAAATATACTTTTAAGTGCAAATGATAGCTATTATTTAGGGAGACCAAAGATCGATGAGATCTCATTTCATGTTATAGCAGATCCAATGACACGTTTCTTAATGCTAAAGTCACAATCTCTTGATGTTGGTAGCATAGATGCGATGCAATTTGAAAGACAACTTGAAGAAAGCTTTTTTGATAATTTCAATATATATGAGGAGATTAGTCCCTCTTATACTTACTTGGGATTTAATCTACGACGTGAAAAGTTTCAAAATCCTAAAGTTAGAGAAGCTTTATCAATTGCAATTGACAGAGAAGAGCTTGTAAAGATTCTTTTTTTCAAACATGCTCAAGTATGTACAGGACCTTTTTTACCAGCTACAAAAGCATTTAATCCAGATGTAAAAGCACCCACAAGAGATATACAAAAAGCAAAGCAACTTCTGAAGGAAGCTGGATATGATGAAAATAATCCATTTGAGTTTGAGATTGCTACTTCCAACTCAAGCAGTGTTCGACCGTATGCTGCCCAGATTTTACAACATCAGCTAAAAGCTGCTGGGGTAGTTGTTAACCTTCGTGTGATGGAGTGGCAAGCATTTTTAAACATGGTAGTTTTTCCACATAAATTTGATAGTGTTCTTTTAGGATGGGGCCTTTCACCAACTCCAGATCCGTATCTATTTTGGCATAGTAAGAGTGATACAAAAGGGGGATTTAATCTTGTAGGTTATAAAAATCCTGAACTAGATTCAATGATAGACAAATCACAAAGCATGACAGACAGAGATGCACTTCACAAAGTTTGGAGAGAGATGTTTGCACGTATAGTTGCTGACAACCCTTACCTTTTTTTATATATCCCAAATACGATTTCAACGGTTGATAAACGTATAAAAAATGTAGAGCCAAGTGTGAGTGGAATCTGGCACAACCATATTGAGTGGGAAAAGGTAAAAATAGAGTGATTATTCTTTTTGATTTAGACGGTACACTTATAGAATCAACCAATGCAATTGTAAGTACTTTTCACCATGCGTATGATATTCAGGGATCTGTACATCCATCAGATGAAGCTATCAAATCACTTATAGGATATCCCTTGGATATTATGTTTTCGAAACTAGGTGTGGAAGAGAATAGAGTTTGGGATTATGTTGATTCATATAAACAGAGATATAGAACGATCTCTAAAACTCATACTGAATTGTTACCTTGGACAAAAGAGGCAGTTGAGCTGGCGAGTAATTTTGCAACACTTGGGATAGTGACTACAAAAACTGGTTTGTATTCTCAAGAATTGATGGAACATTTTGGGATTATGGATTATTTTAGTACATTAATTGGGCGTGAACATGTTGAGAACCCAAAGCCGCATGAGGAGCCTATACTCAAAGCATTAGAGAATATCGGAATAAAAGATGATGATGTCTGGATGATTGGGGATACTAAGCTTGATCTTCTTTCTGCCAAAAATGCAGGTGTCAATTCGATTGGAGTACTGAGTGGATATGATCAAAAAGAAATATTAGAGAAATACACTGCTCATATTTTTGGGAATGCATTTGATGCAGTTAAGTACCTAAAAAATAGCTTTCAATAGAAACAAATGTTATGTACTATATAATGCGAATTAATTAATGTTTTGAGGTGTCTAGATGGAGATTGGTTCAGGTTTAATGACATTTTTCATAATTACATCAGTTGTAGGTGTGGCTATGGGAATTTTTTTTAGTGTCGATGGGTTAAGTGGAAAGTTTTACAAAATGTTTGAAGACGAAGACAGAGATAAGAAACTTTAATAAATTTTTTGTTTTTATAGGTTAAACAAAGTCAAATCAAATCTTGCTAAAATATCTCAAATTTTTATAAGGAAATAATGATGCCATTATTAGACTCTTTTACAGTCGATCATACAATTATGCCTGCTCCAGCTGTTCGTAAAGCTAAGGGGATGAAAACTCCTAGCGGTGATGATATAACAGTATTTGATCTTCGATTTGTAAAACCGAATGAAGAAACTCTTTCACCAGAAGGTATACATACGCTTGAACACTTGTTTGCAGGTTTTATGCGAGACCATTTAAACTCAAAAGATGTTGAAATTATAGATCTTTCACCAATGGGGTGTAGAACAGGATTTTATATGTCTCTTTTAGGAAAGCCATCTGAAGAAAAAGTGGCAGAAGCTTGGGAAGCGTCAATGCAAGACGTATTAAATGTTCAAGAGCAAAAAGATATCCCAGAACTCAATGTATACCAATGTGGAACATACAAAATGCACTCATTGGATGATGCTAAAGATATAGCAAGCGCAGTTCTTCGAAAAGATATCGACATCATGGATAATGATGCTTTAGCTCTTGATATGTCAAAAGTGAACTAATACCTAGTCATCAAAATTAAATAAAGAAGCAAGAAAGGATTCCTCTTCTTGAGGTTTTTCTTTCTTTCTCTCATCTACAAACTCAGGATCACCTTTTTCATACTGAGCTTTTGAAACTTTTTGAACATGTTTTTTTTCTTTTTTATGATCGACGATATGTGTATTTTTCACATTAGGAATGTTCATAATAATCACCACCCTTTACTAATAATTATAACATAGAAGAGATTTATCAGTATAATTGTTTAAATTTTATAAGATGAAGTTAAAGATGAATAGTTTTGATACCGAGCAGCATACTATAAAACTCAGTGATGATGGTTCTTTTACTGCATATTCTAAAGAGTATAGTGAACACTATCACTCTACAAGAGATGGAGCCTTGCATGAATCACTTACAAAACACGTTATTCCGGCTCTAGAAGCAAAAAAGAACCAAAATGAAATTTGTATTTTAGATATTTGTTTTGGTTTAGGCTTCAATACACTCGCTACACTTTACTACGCAAAAGAAAAGCGCATAAAGTCAAAAATACATATCCATTCGCCTGAGCTTGACAAAGTGCTTATTAAGTCTCTGCTAGATTTTCAGTACCCATTAGAGTTTGAAAGTATGAGGCATATTATTGAAGAGCTTGTGCAAAAAGGTTCTTATGAAGATGAGCAGTTTTATATTGAACTGTATCTTGGAGATGCACGAGATTATGTCAAAAAGTTTAAAAGTCAGACATTTGATGTAGTGTATCAAGATGCTTTTTCACCAGCGGTAAATCCATTACTTTGGACGAAAGAGTATTTTGCCGATATTAGAAAGTGTATAAAAGATGAGGGTATACTTACAAGTTATTCAACTGCTTTGAAAACACGTTTGGCTTTGTATGAGAATAATTTTTACATCTATATCAACAGTGGTAAAGATTTTAGAAATGCTTCGATAGCTTCACCAAAGTTATTAGAAGGCTTTTCTCAGGTAGATATGCAACATAAAATAATGTGCAATCCAGATATTCAGTCACTGAGAGACTAGGTAAATAGTATGAAAAAAGAATGGATCGTAGTTTTTATATTTATTGTTTTAGCTCTATTACTAGGTTATTTTATATTTTCAGATCAAGAAATATTAGATCAAAAAGTGCTGGAGCCTACTGTGGTAGAGGAGAGCTTTTCAAGTCCTGATGTAGATACAAAAGAAAAAAACGATACAGTTGAAATAAAACAAGAATCAAATATATCAAAAAACAGTATTAAAAATATTGACTTTTCAGACCTTGAAATTCCTCAAGTAAAACCAGATCTTTTATCTAAAGAGGTGCTAAAGGTACCTTCATCTCAAGATCAAACTGTACAACTTATGAAAGAGTATCAAGAGTTGAAAAAATTTGAAAAGAAAAAAAATAATCTTCAGATCAATGACAAGCCTAGTGAAGAGGAATGGAAAGTTGATTATTCTGTTGGTTTAGAGGAAGGTTCAATTGAACAGGTGAAAGAGGGTAACCTAAAAGCAGATATGCTAAACGCAAATATTGGATTTCAAAAAAGTTTTTAAGATTGTATAAGATCTAAAAATTCACTTCCATATTGTTCAAATTTTTTCATCCCTACACCATTTATTTGAAGCATTGTTTCTTTATTATGTGGTTTTATTTGTGCGAGATGCTTGAGTGTTTTATCTCCAAATATAATATATGCTGGTACACTAAGTTCTTCAGCAAGTTGTGCTCTTTTAGCACGAAGTTTTTCAAAAAGTTCTTTGTCATAGTCAATATCATCAAGTTGAAGGTTCTTACTTCGTTTTGAATTAATTTGAAGTCGTGATGATTTTATATCTACGCTTTTTTTACTTTTTAAAATATCGATCGCATCACTACTTAGCTGTAAAGATGAATATTCACCAAGAGTAATGATCTTTAATTCTAAAAGCCTTTCGATAATTACAAACCACTCCTTTTTTGAGAGCTGTTTTCCTATACCGTAAACAGAAAGTTTGTCAGCATGATTTGAGAGAAGTTTTTGCTCTTTGGAACCTCGTAATACATCAACAATATAGTTTTTTCCAAATGTTTGAGAGGTTTTGTAAATGGTACTCAGTACCATTTGTGTTTCTTTTGTGATCTCTTTTCTGGGAGCATCACTATTGAGACAGTTTTCACATCGATCCTTACATGTTTCAATACTATCATTAAAATAATTTGCAATTTGTTGGTGAAAACATATTTCACCAGTAGCGTATGTATAGATCGTATCTAGTTTTTCATCAAGATGTTTCTTGTAAGACTCATTTTCTATTGTATGTAAAAACTGTTTTTGTATCATAATATCTGAAGCATTAAAAAGTAAAAAAGCTTCACTCGCTTCACCATCTCTACCGGCTCTACCAATCTCCTGATAATAGTTCTCCAAAGATTTTGGGAGCGCCATATGAGCAACAAATCGGATATCAGCTTTATCAATTCCCATTCCAAAAGCGATCGTTGCTACCATGATTTTGATTTTATCATTGACAAACATAATAAAGTTTTGTTCTCTTGTATGATTTGGCATTCCAGCATGGTAAGCAAGTGACTTATAGCCTTTTATATTGAGATAACTGCTTAACTCTTCTGCTTTCTTTCGAGAGGATACATAAATGATACCACTTTCAGTGGAATGATTGCTAAGGAAATTTTGTAATTGAGTGTACCCATTTTCAATGCGTCTTTGAGCAGAAATATGAATATTTTTTCTAAATATTTTTCCACGAAGTAGTAATGGATTTTGTAATTGAAGTTGATGAATAATATCGTGTGTTACATTTTCAGTTGAGGTAGCTGTAAACGCACACACTGGAATTTCTGGGAAATTGTATTTTAGGTTTCCTAAAGCTCTATAGCTATCTCGAAATTCATGTCCCCATTGCGATATACAATGTGCTTCATCTATTACAAAAAAGTTTATATCAAGCGTTTTTAAAAGCTCGTAGGTCCACTGTGTATTGAGTCTATCAGGTGAAAGATAGAGAAACTTTAATCGTTTCATACGTAAAAGATATAAAACCTCTTCAATCTCATCTTGAGTCTGAACTGAACTAATCATCTCAGACTCAATCCCTTGAGCTTTCAGTGATGTAACTTGATCTTGCATAAGTGCAATAAGTGGAGATATTACTATACTAACGCCATCTTTAAGTAATGTAGGAAGTTGATATACAAGAGATTTTCCTCCACCAGTTGGGAGAATCATTAAAAGGTCTTGCTTGTTTAAAATAGCATCTATCCCTTCTTCTTGTAGTTCACGAAAACTATTGTGTCCAAAGAAGTCTTTGAGTACTTTATATTTGTTTGTATTCAAGTGTTAGTATTGTGCGGTAATTGCGTCCACTTGGTCCCATGTGAGGTTTGAAGCAGTTTTTTGTTGATGTGCAATGATGTGTGAAACATAGCGTGCGAACATATCTGTTTCTATGTTTACACGCGAACCTTTTTTATAGTTTTTGAAAAGTGTTTCTTTCATTGTGTGTGGGATAATTGTTAGTCTAAAACTTTCAGTATGTACATCATTGACAGTCAGGCTGACACCATCAATAGTGATTGAGCCTTTTGGAACAACGTATGGTATAAATTTTTTAGGTAGTTTTATAAAAATATCATAGGAGTTTCCATTGTTTTTGATCTCTGTTACTTCACCAATACAATCCACATGTCCTTGTACAACATGCCCTTCAAATCTATCTCCCATCATCATCGCAGGCTCAATATGGACTTCACCATTGTAGTTTTCCATAGCAAGTAATTTTTGAGATTCTGGAGAGAGTTCTACATCAAAACCATCATGATTCACTTTAACAACCGTAAGACAAGCTCCATTAATAGCTATGGAATCACCAAGCCCACCTTTGTATTTTGCTTTAATGCTTAAAGTACTTCCAATAAGGCTTTTAACAGTTGCAACTTCTCTAATTAATCCAGTAAAAATAGTACGCTCCTAAAATACGATTTTGCCTTCTTCTTGAAGCCCTCGTATAATTCCTTTAGCTTTTTCATGCCCTTGATAAGCAGCTTTTCGACATAGATCTAATGCTTTATCATGGTCTTGTTCGCACCCAACACCTTGATCATACAGCATCCCAAGATTATACAGTCCTTCTGCAAGACCACCTTCAGCCGCTCTTGAAAAACATATGAAAGTTCTCGCATCATCTTTAGGGACACCGTGACCTTCTTTGTAGAGCGCACCTAGGTTGTTGAAAGATTCAAGATGACCACGTTTTGCTCCCTCTTCATACCAGAATGCTGCTTCTGAAAAGTTTTGAGCACAGCCAAGCCCACGCTCTAGCATAAGTGCTACTTCATACATTGCGGGCGGCACTTCTCTAATCGCTGCTTCCATGTAAAGTTCATGCGCTTTAAATTGATCATGAGTAACTCCACCAAGTCCATTGGCATAGAGTATTCCAAGATTAAAAAGAGCATATGGTTGTTTTGCTTCAGATGCTTTTGTATATAGTTCTAAACTTTTGGCATCATCTTTTTGACACCCTTGTTCTTTTTGATGCATAAATGCCAAAGAGGTTTGTGCATCAGCATCTCCTTCTTCAGCTAACTGTGAGTAGAGTCTGTAGGCAGTTTGAAAGTCGCCAGAATTATATGCATTGTGCGCTTCTTGAATCATTTTTAGTTCCAAAATTTGTATATTTTTAAAAAAGTAAATTATTTAATTTGAATTATGGAAATTATACGTAAAAATGATAAAATTCGGCTAAATAAACTTCGCTGCAATTTATTTTTAGAAAAACGGCTTCGTGATGGGTGTCCAAAAATCAGAGATTTTCTTGGAAACTTTTTGCTACGTACAATCAATTTTTTTAGTTTTAGCCCTTTTACAGTAGGGGTTTTTCTAAGAAATAAATTTTTGCTTGCGACCTGGATAGGTGTGATGGATATGAATTATGATGTGATAGTAGTTGGTGGTGGACATGCTGGTATTGAAGCCGCACTAGCTTCTGCAAGAATGGGAAATCAAACTCTACTAGTTTCAATGCTTGCTGAAAATGTTGGGGCAACTTCTTGTAATCCAGCTGTAGGTGGTTTGGCAAAAGGGCATCTAGTACGTGAACTTGACGCACTTGGTGGTGAAATGGGCTTAATAACTGATGAAGCAGGGATTCAGTTTCGTATACTCAACCAAACAAAAGGTCCAGCAGTTCGAGGAAGTCGTGCCCAGATTGATATGGACAAATACCGTGTAATTGCGAGAAACAAAATCTTACACACTAAGAACCTAGAGCTTGTTCAAGAGATGGTTGAAAGATTGATTGTTGAAGACGCTAGTGTCAAAGGTGTCGTTACAGACCTTGGTAACGAGTATAGTGCGAAAAAAGTGATTATCACTTCAGGTACATTTTTAAAAGGGATTATCCATATTGGTGAAGTACAAAGGGAAGGTGGTCGTTTTGGTGAACAAGCAAGTATCAACTTGAGTGATTCACTTCGTAATGATTGTGGTTTGGATATGTCACGTCTAAAAACAGGAACTTGTGCACGAGTAGATAGTTCAAGTATCGATTTTGATCAAATGGAAGAGCAGGGTGGAGATGAATTACCAAATCCATTTAGTTTTCGTACCTCAAGAGAAGATTTTAGAGCAACAAAAAAGCAACTTCCGTGCTATATAGCTTACACAAATGAAGATACTCATGAGATCATTGAATCAAACTTTTACAGAGCACCACTTTTTACTGGACAAATTGAAGGAAAATCACCAAGATATTGCCCAAGTATCGAAGATAAGATCCAAAAGTTTCGAGATAAAGAGCGTCATCATCTTTTCATAGAACCTCAAACAATGGACAATACAGAGTGTTATATTAACGGGATGAGTACTTCTATGCCACCAGAAGTTCAACGTCAAATGATTCAGTCAGTTAAAGGGATGGAAAATGCCCGCATAGTTCGTTATGGGTATGCAATTGAGTATGACTTTGTGGATCCGCGCGAATTGAAACATTCTCTAGAGACGAAGAAAATTAATGGACTTTATCTCGCAGGACAAATAAATGGAACGACAGGATATGAAGAGGCTGCTGCACAAGGTCTTATGGCAGGGATTAATGCCTCTTTGAGTTTGCAAGAAAAAGAGCCCTTAGTATTAAGACGAGATGAAGCATATATAGGTGTTTTGATTGATGATCTTGTGACAAAGGGGACAAAAGAACCATATAGAATGTTCACGTCTCGTGCTGAGTATAGACTTCTTTTGCGTGAAGAGTCGGCAGATACTCGTCTTGGTCATTATGGACATCAACTTGGACTGATTTCAGATGATATATATGAAAAAATAAAACAAAAAGATGAGCAGATAAAATCAGGCGCACAGCTTTTAGAGGAAACTACATTTACTCCAAACAAAGAGTTTATAGCAAAACTTGAAGCGATGGGTGAAGCACCTATAAAAGATATATCTACAGCGCAGCAACTTGTCGCAAGAAAAACTTTTGATGTTGAAAAGATGCTTCAAATTTGTCCAGAGTTAGAAAAATATGATCCGTATATTCAAGAAGAGATCCTTGTGGAAGGGAAATACGCTCGTTATATCGATAAGCAAAGCGAAGAGATTGAGCGTATGAAAAAATATCTTAAGATTGAGATCCCTCAAGGGTTTGATTTTAAATCTGTGAGTGGATTGAGTAAAGAGGTGGTTGAAAAGCTTGAGATGTTTAATCCACCTACACTTCAAGCAGCTATGCAAATTTCAGGAATCACTCCAGCTGCAATTGAGATACTCCATATTTATATTAAAATCAATGCAAAAAGTAAGAGTTAAAAAGTGGCTGTAGTTTACAAGCTTCTTAGATTTTATCTCTCTTTTATAGCGATATTTTTTCTTGGGAGAGTTGCACTTTTTATACTCTACTTTCAAGATATTCAAGATACGGATCAGAGCTATTGGCTAAGCTTTATTTATGGCTTACGTATGGATACTATCAGTGCAAATATTTTATTAGTTATCCCATTGGTACTTTTAACACTAACGCCAAAACTATTCCAGACATTTGTGAATATTTTTCTTAAATATTACTTTGTTTTTGTAATGGCGTTTCTCATTTACATAGAGATTGCAACATTCCCTTTTATAGCACAATACGATGTACGTCCTAACTATCTTTTTGTGGAGTATTTGGAGTATCCTCAAGAAGTTTTCTCTATGATCGTTGCTGATTATAAACTTCAGCTTGTGATGGCGTTTGCTATGATTGGAGGTTTTATATATCTTTATCTCAAAAATTTCAAAGAAAATTTAGATCAAGTTTATAGGATTCATTTTATTAAAAGAGCTTTGTTGTTTGTTCCTCTTTTGCTGATACTTTTTATAGGAGTACGATCCTCTTTTGGTCATAGAGGTGCAAATGTATCAGATGCAATGTATTCTTCAAATAGAATGCTCAATGAGATTACAAAAAATTCTATTCATAGTATAGTATATGCAATTTATG
>Ga0181567_10001797_pt1 | contig 16216 bp, 15 predicted proteins | sample 101ome_14_FD_133761 | JGI IMG/M metagenome (GOLD analysis project Ga0181567, IMG submission 133761) | Coastal salt marsh microbial communities from the Groves Creek Marsh, Skidaway Island, Georgia - 101403AT metaG (megahit assembly) | ecosystem: Environmental > Aquatic > Marine > Intertidal...
GAGTTGCACCAGATACCAAACAATCGCCACCATCACGAGGCTACCCAAATAGATCGCGCTCTCGATATTAAGCCCCGGCAAGCCTGAGCTCTGCTTGAGTCGCGTCGGGTCCGCCGGTTCGCCGTGGCCCGCCAGAAATCTTTGCCCCCACTGGAAAAAGATCAGGCCGAAAAGCATGCCAATCCCCGCGGCACCAAAACCCCACGACCAGCCGTAGACCTCACCGAGCCACCCGCACAGGAGTGTCGCGGTAAACGCACCGATATTGATGCCCATATAGAAGATGGTGAACCCCGAATCCCGCCGCGCATCTCCTTCGGGATACAGCTTGCCCACCACAGTGGAAATGTTGGGCTTGAGGAAGCCCACGCCCACGACAATCAGCGCCAGTGACAGATAAAAAATAGACAGCGCACCCTCGTCGCGGACAATGCCGTTGGCAGTTTCACGGGCAGCCTCGCCCTCAAAGGCCATACCCAAGTGGCCGGCAACCAAGAGCAAGCCCCCCACGGTGACAGCCTTGCGCATTCCGATAAAGCGGTCAGCGACCAGCCCGCCCAGCACTGGCATTGCGTAGACCAGCGATGCATAACTGCCGAGGACACCAAGGCCCGCTGCATCGGAAAAAAGATGATATTTGGTGAGATACAACAACAGCAGGTATTTCATGCCGTAGAAGGAGAAGCGTTCCCAGAGCTCGGTAGCAAAACAGATATAGAGTCCCTTGGGGTGACCCCAGAGGTCGTCCGTGGCAGTCGCGGATGAGTTCATTAATATGCTTCCTGTGGGCTCCGGATCAGGTGGAATAAGCAGGCTCGCTGGATGGATTCGCTCACCCGCCAGCTTAAGCTGGGGTCAATCGCTGTGTCACGCTGCTTTCGCCCAAAGATCTGCGCCCAGCGCCGTGCCCATCTCGTCGGGGTCTGTCAGGCGTTTGACTTTGGCGAACAGCGCTCCCGCGTGCGGGTAGTAAACCTTGAGGTAGACCAGCCATTGCTTTACCGGGTTAACGGCATAGCGCGGATTGTACTGGTTGCGGTTTTTCTCGAGAAAATAGATCAGCAGTTGTTGCACACGCTCCCACGCAAAGTGTTCGGGCTCCATGCCCCGCCGCTGCGCGTGAATGGCGGCACCTAAATCAGGTCGACAAAGGGCGCCGCGGGCGAGCATAAAAGCGTCACAGCCGCTGATGCGGACACAGCGTTCGATATCCGTTGGGCTCCATAATTCGCCATTGGCAATGATGGGGAAAGGCAGCTGCGCTTTGGCTTCACGCAAACGGTGCCAGTGTGCAGGGGGGCGGTATCCCTGGCGTCGGGTCCTCGCATGAATGGTCAGCTCGCTCAGTGGCGCCTGCGTCAGTGCATTCACGATGCCTTCCAACTCTGCGTCACTGTCAAATCCCAGCCGGATTTTGGCGGTGACAGGGATACTCGAAGGCACGCTGTCTCGCACCGCGACACAGATGGATCTGATCAGATCCGGGGTTCGTAGCAACGCAGCACCGCCGCGGGACCGGTTAACGGTCTTGGCGGGACAACCGAAATTAAGATCAATACCACGGGCGCCGATCGCGGCAACGCGACGCGCATTGGCCGCCATCAATGCTGGATCAGATCCCAGCAGTTGCACATAAACAGGAACGCCAGAGGGGGTCAGGCCATCCGACCGAAGCTCGGGCGCATAGCGGTAAAAAACTCTCTTGGGGAGCACAGTTTGAGATACCCGAACAAACTCTGTGACGCACCGTTCGTAACCGCCGATACTGGTGAGGAGTTCGCGCATGATCGAGTCCATCACACCCTCCATGGGCGCAAGAATCAATCGGGGTGGAGGACTTACCAGCTGGCTCATGCGAGGCAGGGTAACCAGATAATGGGCTTTTTAACAGTGGGCGTGACCTTATGCCGTACCCTTTGTAAACTCGCGTTTCTGACAGTTGTTGCGCTGTGTCGTGGCTTTGGACGTCCGTTATGAACCCCAATTATCTCGACTTCGAGCAACCCATCGCGGAACTCGAAATGAAAATCGAGGAGCTCCAGGGTGTCGGAGATGATGCCGACCTGAATCTTGGTGATGAAATCGAGCGCCTGCGAGAGAAATCGACGGCGCTGACGGAAAAGATCTACGCTAACCTCAGTGCCTGGGACATCGTCCGGGTGGCGCGTCATCCGCTGCGTCCGTATTCCTTGGACTACATTCCCGAGATCTTTACCGAGTTCGATGAACTGCATGGCGATCGCCATTTTGCAGACGATAAAGCCATCGTCGGGGGAGTGGCCCGACTGGATGGGAAGCCAGTCATGGTCATCGGTCAGGAAAAGGGCAGAGCGGTCAAAGACAAGGTCTATCGCAACTTTGGCATGCCAAAACCCGAGGGTTATCGCAAGGCGATGCGGCTGATGGAGATGGCCGAGCGCTTCAAGATGCCGGTCATTACGCTGATTGATACGCCCGGGGCCTACCCCGGAATCGACTCGGAAGAGCGTGGCATCTCCGAGGCCATCGCGCAGAATCTTGCCGTCATGTCCCGCCTCAGGACACCGGTAATCTGCATCGTGATTGGGGAGGGATCCTCGGGCGGTGCGTTAGGTATTGGGGTTGGAGACCATCTGGCGATGTTGCAGTACTCCACCTATTTTGTGATCTCACCCGAGGGATGCGCCAATATCATTTGGAAGAGTTCGGAGTTCGCGCCCGATGCAGCGGCTGCCATGGGCGTGACCTCATCCAAGCTCGAGGAGCTCGGTATTGTTGATGCGACGATTGCCGAGCCATTGGGCGGCGCCCACCGTGATCCCCAGGAAATGGCCGCGCGCGTCAAGCGCCACCTGCTGGGTCAGATTGACCGCCTGTCTTCGATGGACACAGACGCCATGCTGGAAGCGCGCTACCGGCGGCTCATGTCCTACGGGAACTGACAGGAGGTCAGCGCCCGTTGCACGAATTTCTCTCGCCGCTCCCCGATAGTGTGATCAGCGCGTCACACTGGTGGGTGGCGCTTTCCGGTGGCGCCGATAGCGTGGCGCTGCTTTATGCACTGCACGCCGCTCGCGCAGAGGCTGGCGGCCCTCCCATTTCTGCCATTCACGTCAATCATGGTCTCCATTCAGATGCCGATGCCTGGAGCGATGTTTGCCAGCGGCATTGTGACCGTTTGGAAATTCCCCTGTGTATTGAGTGCGTCGAAGTGCGGTCTGAACGTCGCGGCCTTGAAGCGGCGGCCCGCGAGGCGCGGTATCGCGCCTTCGAGCATGTATTGCGAGAGGGCGACGTGCTTTTTACGGCGCACCATGCAGACGACATGGTAGAGACGGTGATGCTGCGTTTGTTTCGTGGCGCTGGACCCAAGGGACTGGCGGGTATTCCTCGGCAACGTCCATGCGGTGAAGGCGTGATTTTCAGACCGTTTCTGGAGATAACCAGCGCCGCACTGCGCGATGCGGTCACCCGGGCTGGGATCGAATTTGTGACCGACCCCAGTAATCTCAAGGTTGACCAGGATCGAAATTATTTGCGCCAGGTAGTGATCCCGGCGGTAGAGGCGCGTTGGCCGGGCTATCGGGATACGGTATCTCGAGCAGCCCAGTTACAAGCTCAGGTGCAGCGGCGACTGACCCAGTTACCGCTCCCGGTCTCCCAAACCGTGATGGGAGAACCAGCGCTGGAGATTGATGGCGAGCTTGCGCCTGATTTGCTGGCTGCGCAGATTCATCAATGGGTCAGCGAGCACTCGACGGCCGTCCCCGACCGGCGTCGCTTGCTGGAGTTCGCGCGTCAGGCGCTCACTGCCCAGCCGGATCGGTTACCGGAGATCAGGTGGGACGGTCGGTGTTTGAGAGTCTGGCGACGGCAGATCATCGAGGTCTCGGAACCCCAGCAGGAGCCTTGGCTGCCTGAGACGATCATCGTCGGTGAGGCGTCGGCAGGCGACTGGGGTGAGCTGCTTTGGACGACAGGGGAGGGCGGTGTCGCCCTTTGCCCGGGCGCGGTACTGAAAGTGGAGCCCAGCCAGAATATTGCCTCGCTGGCCTCCCCTGGCCGGGCGCGAAAATCGACCCACAAGTGGCTCCAGGAGATGAACGTGCCACCCTGGTGGCGATCACAACTCCCTGTATTGATTGACAATAATGATCCAGTTTGGGTGCTGTCGGCGGGCCCGCTGGAGGGTATTGCGGTGCACCATCGGGCCTGTGGTAGTCCCGGTCTCAAGCCGCGTTGGCGCCCTTTTTCAGCACTTTGAATTGAGCCCCTCGGGGCTTCCTGTTAGACTAATCGTCCATCGGAGAGTCGTTCCCGAGAGGCACCTGAACAGGTGTCCGGGGTCACTCTTGCTTTGGTGGAATCCATGACGAAATATGTGTTCGTTACTGGTGGTGTGGTGTCCTCGCTCGGTAAGGGGATTGCAGCCGCCTCCCTCGCCGCGTTGCTTGAAGCCCGCGGCCTGAAAGTGACCCTCCTCAAACTAGATCCGTACATCAACGTCGACCCCGGCACCATGAGTCCGTTCCAACACGGGGAAGTGTTTGTCACCGATGATGGAGCAGAGACTGACCTTGACCTTGGCCACTACGAGCGCTTCACCCGCGCCGCAATGAGTCGGGCCAATAACTTTACCGCGGGTCGGGTATACGACGAGGTGTTGCGCAAGGAGCGCAGGGGAGATTATCTGGGGGGCACCGTACAGGTGATTCCCCACATTACCGACGAGATCAAGCGCAGAGTGATTGCGGGCGCGGGCGACGCGCAGGTTGCGGTGGTCGAGGTAGGCGGCACCGCGGGGGATATTGAGAGTCAGCCTTTTCTCGAAGCGGTTCGACAGCTGAAGTTGGAGTTGGGTGGCACTAACGCGCTGCTGATGCATCTGACGCTGATCCCCTATATCCCTACCGCGGGCGAAATTAAAACCAAACCGACGCAGCACTCGGTAAAGGAGTTGCGCTCTATTGGTCTGCAGCCTGAGGTGTTGCTGTGTCGCTGCTCGGTTGATGTTGATGAGAGCGCGCGGCGCAAAATTTCGCTGTTCACCAACGTGGAGGAGCGCGCGGTCATACCGCTGTTGGATGCTGACTCCATCTATCAAATTCCCGGGCATCTGAATGCCAGCGGCCTTGATGCTTACATCCTCGAGAGATTCGGTTTGGACCAGCCGGCGGTCGATTTATCTGAGTGGGAGGACGTCGTCAGGCGCGAGTTCAGCCAACGCCAGGGCGTCGTTACTGTCGGCATGGTCGGTAAATACGTTGATCTGGTGGACGCCTATAAGTCGCTGAATGAGGCGCTGGATCACGCCGGCCTGCAGACCGATACACGGGTGCAAATCGCATATATCGACGCGGAAGAAATTGAGGCGAAGGGTGTCGGTCTGCTGGGAGAATTGGACGCGATTCTGGTGCCGGGGGGGTTCGGCGATCGTGGGATACAAGGAAAAATCGATGCGGTGCGCTTCGCCCGGGAGCAGGGCATTCCCTTCCTGGGGATTTGTCTGGGTATGCACATGGCGTTGATCGAATATGCTCGTCACGTCTGCAGCCTCGAGGGTGCCCACTCGACAGAAATGGAAGCGGATACGCCGCACCCCATCATTGCACTGATCACGGAATGGCAGACTGCCGACGGTGGTGTCGAGCAACGGTCTGAACAGTCGGATCTGGGCGGCACCATGCGACTGGGTGCGCAACCCTGCCAATTGGTAGCAGGGACGCGCACGCGGGAAATCTATGGCACCGATGAAATCTCCGAGCGACATCGGCATCGCTACGAAGTGAATAGCAACTACGTGGCGCGGCTGGAAGAGGCGGGCATGAAAATGAGCGGCTGGTCGCTCGATGGCGAACTGGTGGAGATTATCGAGTTGCCCTCGCACCCGTGGTTTATCGCTTGCCAGTTTCACCCCGAATTCAAGTCGCGTCCCCGTGGTGGTCATCCACTGTTCACGAGTTATATCGAGACGGCGCTGGCGGTAGCCAAACAGCGCGGTGGCAGCGCATGACAACGCCTCACCGCACCGTTGAGGTGGGGCCTTGCTGCTTCGCAAATGACAGGCCATTGGTGCTGATCGGCGGTATCAACGTCTTGGAAAGTCGAGATCTCGCGCTCACTTGCGCTGAGGCCTTTGCGCGCACTGCAGGCGCTCTTGGCATGCCATACGTATTTAAGGCGTCTTTTGATAAAGCCAATCGTTCATCGGTTCATTCGTTTCGTGGACCCGGCATGGAGGAGGGGCTCAAGGTGCTTGCCGAGGTCAAAGCCACTTACGACGTGCCGACCCTTACCGACGTGCATTCCCCTGACCAGGCCTCACCGGTGGCAGCGGAGTGCGACATCTTGCAATTACCCGCGTTTCTCGCACGGCAGACCGATCTTGTGGAGGCAATGGCCAAGACCGGTGCTGCGATTAATATCAAGAAGCCACAGTTTCTGAGTCCTGAGCAGATGACGAATGTAGTCGAAAAATTTCGGGAATGTGGCAATGACCGCTTGATGGTTTGCGAGCGGGGTAGCAACTTCGGCTATGACAATCTGGTGGTGGACATGCTGGGGTTTGATGTAATGCGCGAGGTCACGGGTGGCTGCCCGCTGATTTTTGACGTGACACACTCGCTACAGCGACGAGCGCCGGGTGATGCAGCTTCAGGCGGCAGACGTGCTCAGGTTGTTACCTTGGCCAAGGCTGGAGTCGCTGTGGGTATTGCCGGCTTGTTTCTGGAGGCGCACCCGGACCCGGACACGGCTTTGTGCGACGGGCCCAGTGCCCTTCCGTTGGCCCAGCTCGAACCCTTTTTGGCGCAGGTGAAGGCGGTCGATGACATAGTCAAAGCCCAGCCTTCGTTAGCTATTCGCTAAAACACCTTTTTAACAGGAGCCCTTTGTGAGTGAGATCGTCGATGTGCGTGCGTTCGAAGTGCTGGATTCCAGAGGCAATCCAACCGTCATGGCCGAGGTCACGCTGGAAGACGAGAGCGTCGGGAGCGCTTGCGCCCCCTCTGGTGCAAGCACGGGTACCCGGGAAGCGCTGGAGCTTCGTGACGGGGACGCTTCTCGATATCTGGGCAAGGGCGTACTGACTGCAGTGGGTCATGCCAATGGTCCCATTAGGGAGGTGTTAATTGGTCACGATGCCGAGGACCAGCCGGGAATCGATCAGCGCATGATCGAAGCTGATGGCACCGAGAACAAAGCCCGCTTTGGTGCCAACGCGATCCTTGCAGTGTCCTTGGCCGTTGCCAAGGCGGCCGCCACCTCAGCTAAAAAGCCGCTCTATCAACATGTGGCTGAGCTTGCGGGCAACACCAACCTGTCGTTGCCGGTCCCTATGATGAATATTCTCAACGGCGGTGAGCACGCAGATAACAACGTCGATATTCAGGAATTCATGATTCAGCCTGTTTCTGCTCCGAATTTTGCCGAAGCATTGCGCGTGGGTGCGGAGATTTTTCATCATCTGAAAAAGACCTTGTCCGCTCGGGGGTTGGCGACGGCGGTTGGGGACGAAGGTGGATTTGCGCCTAATTTGCCCTCTAATGCCGCCGCGCTCGAGGTGATCGCAGAGGCAGTGAACAGCGCTGGTTATGTGCTGGGCGAGGACATAACGCTTGCTCTGGATTGCGCCGCGTCAGAGTTTTATCGGGAGGGTCGCTATCATCTGGCAGGCGATGGCAGGGACTTCGATAGCAGTGGTTTTGCCGATTATCTGGCAGCGTTGGTTGACCACCACCCGATTGTCTCGATCGAGGATGGGCTGGATGAATCTGATTGGGCCGGTTGGCGGGTGCTGACAGATAAATTGGGTGAGCGGGTGCAGTTGGTGGGAGATGACCTGTTTGTCACTAACACAGAGATTCTTGAGCGCGGTATCCGCGAGGGGATCGCCAATTCTATTTTGATTAAGTTTAATCAGATCGGGTCTTTAACTGAGACGCTTGCCGCGATCGCTATGGCAAAAGCAGCCGGTTATACCGCGGTGATTTCCCATCGATCGGGTGAGACCGAGGACGCCACCATTGCCGATCTGGCGGTGGGCACAGGGGCTGGTCAGATCAAAACCGGGTCGCTGTGTCGTTCAGATCGGGTCGCCAAATACAACCGCTTGTTGCGCATCGAGTCGGAGTTGGGATTGACCGCCCCTTACCCCGGCAGAAATATTCTGATGGGGCGCTAATGCGCTGGCTTATTATCGGTTTGTCAGGGCTGTTCTTGTTGCTGCAGTACCGTTTGTGGTTTGCAGAGGGTGGTCTGGCCGAAGCAGACCGTTTGCAGGACCAACTGGCGCAGGCCGAGCAAGAAAATCAGCAGCTGATAGAGCGTAATGCGGGACTCACCCGTGAAGTATTGGCGCTTCAGAACGGGGACGAGGCGGTTGAGAAAAATGCTCGCGAAAGCCTGGGTTTGATTAAGGACGGCGAGGTTTATTACCAATTTGTCGAGGGGCAAGAGAGCCCGTGAACAGCATCTGGGCGGTGGTTCCGGGCGCAGGTGCCGGGCGTCGCCTCGGGGGCGAGATTCCCAAGCAATATCGAGAGATTGCCAACGCACCGCTACTGGAGCATACCTTGCGGGCACTGTTACGGTCTCCTGATATTCGGGGCATCATGGTCGCCGTGGATCCCTCTGACCGGCGCGCCGACGCGATTCAGAGCCTTGCCGACGCGCGAGTGGAGACGACCCCGGGAGGGGCGGAGCGATCGGCTTCGGTGCTCGCTGGTCTGCAGGCCCTGGTCGACAAGGTGACGGATGACGACTGGGTTCTGGTTCATGACGCCGCCAGGCCCTGTTTGGATTATGAGTCGCTTTCTGGATTGATTGAGCGGGCTCGTGGGTGTGGCGAAGGTGTGATTCTCGCTGAGCCGGTGGCGGATACACTGAAACGCGTGGACGATAAGGGCGGGATCACTGACACCGTAGATCGGGGCGATGTTTGGCGAGCGCAAACCCCCCAGCTTTTTCCTTTTGAACAGTTGCATCAGGCGCTGTTGGCTTGCCTGAATGCGGGAATTCCTATTACCGATGAGGCCATGGCGGTAGAGCGGGCGGGCGGTCGCGTGCACGTGTTGGCTGGGCCATCCAGTAATATCAAAGTAACGGTTGAGGCGGATCTGGCCTTTGCCGAGCTGATTCTGCGACAGCGACAGGAAAGGGGGGGCACGTGATGCGAATAGGCCATGGCTTTGATGTTCACGCGTTCTGTGCTGGCAGCCATGTGATGTTGGGCGGGGTAAAGATCGATTGCGATCGAGGTTTGGAGGCCCACTCAGACGGTGATGTTGCGTTGCACGCGCTCTGCGATGCCTTGCTGGGAGCCGCAGCGCTGGGTGATATCGGGCAGCACTTCCCCGATAGTGATCCGTTATATCGTGACGCGGACAGTCGCGGACTCCTGCGTCATGTGGTGGAAAAAATTCGGCAGTTGGGCTGGAGAGTGCATAACATCGACGTCACCATCATTGCGCAAACTCCCCGGCTCAGCGCGCATGTACCGGCCATGCGTGCCTGTGTTGCTGCTGACTGCGCGGTCGATGAGGGGCAGGTCAATTTTAAGGCCACGACAACCGAACGCCTTGGCGCTGTGGGCCGCGAGGAGGGGATCGCTTGTCACGCCGTGGTCTTACTCGAGAGTGGAGCCGCCGCCCAGTGAGTGACCTTGGCATTGGCATGACCTCGCAGCGTACCCGCGAGCGCTTAATTCAGCGGCTGATAGAGCAAGGCATTACGCACTTCGAGGTATTGGAGGCCATTCGTAGCGTGCCCCGGCACCTTTTCGTTGATGAGGCGCTGGCGCACCGTTCTTATGAAGATACTGCGCTACCCATTGGCTATAACCAAACGCTGTCGCAACCCTACATGGTGGCGAAAATGAGTGAATTAGCGCTCACGGCCGGTCGTCCAAGAAAAGTGCTCGAGCTGGGGAGTGGGTCTGGTTACCAGACGGCAATCCTGGCGTCGTTAGCAGAAGAGGTCTTTGCGGTTGAGCGAATAAAGCCCCTGTTGGATCGCGCCCGAAAGCAGTTGCGTGCGCTCAAGATCCGGAATGTTCGTTGGCGACACGGTGATGGCCTCGAGGGATGGGCAGCCGAGGCACCATTCGATCTGATTTTGGGGGCGGCGGCGCCCGAGCACCTGCCGCAAACATTACTCGAGCAACTGGCGCCCGGAGGGCGATTGCTTTTGCCCATTGGTGGACGTAAGCAGCAGCTCATGATGGTGACTGCAACCGACGAGGGGTTTATCGAGGAGGCCGTGGAAGCAGTGAACTTCGTCCCGATGATCAGCGGCGTCTCCAGATAGTGCATCATCCAGCGGGCATATTTTTGCGCGGCGTGGCAATGGGTGCTGCGGACGTGGTGCCGGGCGTATCCGGGGGCACGGTCGCCCTGATCACCGGTATTTATGAGCGGCTTATCAGTGCGCTGGTGGCTGCAGACAAAGAAGCACTGATTCTGTTGTTGCACGGACGTTTAAGGGTCCTGTGGTATCGGCTTGACGGCCCATTTTTAGCGCTGCTGCTCGCGGGTATTCTCACCGCCGTATTCGCCCTCGCGTCTGGTATCCATTGGTTGCTCGAGCACTACCCGCAACCACTCTGGTCATTTTTTTCTGGTCTGATTTTGATCAGCGGAATCCTGTTGGTCCGCGACGAAGTCAATGTGGCCAGGTTGGATCACCTGCTGATGTTTACTCTGGGGGCGATGTTTGCCGTATTCATTGCGACCATGCCGTCAGCGAGTTTCCCGAGTGGGCTACCCGGGTTATTTTTTGCGGGCATGATTGCGATTTGTGCCATGATTTTGCCTGGTATTTCGGGGAGCTTTATTCTGGTGTTACTCGGTATGTACGCTCCGGTGCTGAGTGCCGTCAGGGAGGTTCAACTGGTCCAGTTGTCGGTGTTTGCTCTGGGTTGCGCCTTCGGATTACTGTCTTTTACTCGAGTGTTGAGTTGGCTACTCCGACTGGCACGTCTGCGCGTGATAGCGTTCCTGAGCGGTATTCTTCTGGGCTCGTTGTTGACTGTATGGCCCTGGCAAGCTGCGGTGAGGTTGGGCGCTGACGCGGATTCCGCCGCCTGGACCCGGCCCGTGTTGCCCAGTCATTCTTCAATTACAGATCCGCAATGGGTGCTTTGCATTGGCAGTTTTATTCTCGGCATGGTTGTGGTGTGGGCGTTGCACCGGGTGTCGGGGCATGCAAACCGCTAGTAAGGCAGCACACAGCAGGATAAAACGGCTTCTGTGCTGTGTGGTTGTGACGGGTTGTGCTGAGCATCCCCCAGCGGTGATTGAGGACCGGTCCAGTGTCGCAGAGAGGACTGCGCCCGAGGTCACGCGTGCGACACAAATTTCGATGAGCGACAGGGGTGATTTGCCCGTTGGTCCGGACTACACCGTTCAGCCGGGGGATACCCTGTATGCCATCGCCTTCAGATTGGGTATGGATTATCGGGCGCTCGCGGCGCTGAACGATATTCAAGCGCCCTATGTCATTTTGGTAGGGCAATCGCTAGCGACAGCCGCCCCCGACGTGACCGCTGTGTCTGTATCGGAGCGCGCTGGTGCCGATGGTAAGGATGCCACTGATCCAATAGGGCAGGGGCAAGCGAACAAACCGTCAAATACCCAGGCAGCTGCCTCCCCGGGGGAAGCGCCCGCTGCGCCGTCTCAATCGGCTGGGTCGGCAAGCGTGTCAGCACCGGCAGCAACAAAGGCGGCACCGGCGGTTTCTCAGTCATCTACCCGGAGCTCCGGGCCCACGGCGCAGCCAACGCCCAAAACCAAAACCAAGCCTTTGCCAGTGGCCAATGCACCGGTGGATCGGTGGGGGTGGCCCGCTAAGGGAGATATTACCCGGTCATACGCCGAGGATGTGCACAAGGGAATTGATCTGGCTGGCGCCCGCGGAGACCCTGTTCGCGCCAGTGCCGCGGGCGTCGTTGTCTACGCCGGCACCGGGGTGACGGGTTATGGCGCGCTGATCATTATCAAGCACAACGACACATACCTCAGTGCCTACGGCCACAACGACGAACTGCTGGCAGCGGAAGGCGAGCAAGTTTCAGCGGGAAAGCTCATCGCCCGAATGGGTAGCTCTGGCACCGATTCGGTCAAGCTGCACTTTGAAATACGCCGCAATGGGCGCCCGATTAACCCTGCGAGTTTACTGACGTCACGTTAAGGTGCGGCGCAGCACCGTAGCGCCACTCGTTAGCGCTCAAGGAATTCCAGCTTGCCAGGCTTGCCGGCCCAGTCTTCAGCATCCGCCGGTGGCTCTTTACGCTCGGTGATGTTGGGCCAGATTTCGGCGAGCTCTGCATTCAGTTGCAGGAATTCTTCCTGATCTGCGGGTAACTCGTCCTCAGAAAATATCGCATCTACTGGGCACTCGGGCTCGCACAGCGCGCAATCGATGCACTCATCGGGATGGATGACCAGAAAATTGGGGCCCTCGTAAAAGCAATCTACCGGGCACACTTCGACACAATCCGTGTGCTTGCATTTGATGCAATCTTCGCCAACAACAAATGTCATATTGAAACCTCTCTCATCCCAGCGCGAAGGATACTGGTAAGTGAGAATTTTGAAAACCAGTCAGCTCTCGTCCTCAAGCTTTTGTTTCATTAAATAGATCCAGTCCAGCGCTTCCCGCGCATTCATGGCGTCCGGGTCCAATGCCTTCAGGGCCTCCGCAATGTGCGATAGCCCCGGTGGAATCTGGGTGAACAACTCAGCCTGCGAGGGGGCAGGTCCGGCTGTCTGGCCGCTTTCAAGCTCCCGTAGTTTTTCTTGTGCTGTGCCGAGCACAGAACCCGGTATGCCAGCGAGCTTGGCAACTTGGATCCCAAAACTACGATTGGCGGGACCCTCCTGAATCTGGTGGAGAAAGACCACGTGCTCCTCGTGCTCTGTCGCGTCGAGATGAACATTGGCCATTGCCCGGTGTCGTTCAGGGAGTGCGGTGAGTTCGAAATAATGGGTAGCAAAGAAGGTCAGCGGGCGAATTTCGTTAGCCAGCGCCAGGGCCGTTGACCACGCAATACTCAGTCCGTCAAAGGTGCTGGTGCCCCTACCAATCTCATCCATAATCACGAGGCTACGTTCGGTCGCGTTGTGCAGGATGTTGGCGGTTTCGGTCATCTCGACCATAAAGGTGGAGCGGCCACTTGCAAGGTCATCGGAGGAACCGATTCGGGTAAAGATGCGGTCGAGGCAGGACAAGCTGACCGCTTGTGCGGGAACAAAAGCGCCTACATGGGCAAGTAGGGCGATCAGTGCATTCTGTCGCATATAGGTCGATTTGCCGCCCATATTGGGTCCGGTGATCAGCAACATACGCCGCTTTTGATCGAGATGAGTGTCGTTGGCGATGAACGGGGTGTCACGCGCGGCCTCAACTACGGGATGTCTGCCGCCCTCTATTTTTAGCAGAGTTTTGTCACTGAAATAGGGGCGGCAAAGTGACATGACGCGCGCCCGTTCGGCGAAACAGGCGAGAACATCAAGGTCGCACAGGGCGGTCGCAGTCCCTTGAAGAACATCAAGGGATTGGGCGATTTCACTGACCAATGCCTCGTAGAGATATTTTTCACGAGACAGCGCGCGGCTCTTGCTGGATAGGGCCTTGTCCTCAAACGTTTTGAGTTCGGGGGTAATGAAGCGCTCGACATTTTTCAGAGTCTGGCGACGCTGGTAGGTGTCAGGTGCTCGCTCAGATTGCGCCCGGCTAATTTCAATGTAGTAGCCGTGTACACGGTTGTAGCCAACCTTGAGCGTCGAAAGGCCGGTCGCCGCGCGCTCGCGTTGCTCGAGATCGAGCAAGTAGCCGCCAGCGTTCTCACTGATGCTGCGTAACTCGTCGAGCTCTGTGTCGTAGCCGTCGGCGATGACGCCGCCGTCACGAATCAACACGGGAGGATTGTCAACGATAGCTTTATCAAGAAGCTGGGTGAGCTCATCATAATCAGGCATCGCCTCGGCGAGGCTATCGAGGAGATCAGAACCCCCGGGCAACCGACCGCGTATCAGCGGCAACTGGACCAGGCTGCTGGCCAAACGGCCGAGGTCTCTGGGTCGCGCTGAGCCCAGTGCAACCCGCGACAAAATCCGCTCGAGGTCTGCTATCTCTTTCAGGATTTCGCGAATCGGCTCGAAGTGATAATCATCGACAAGCAACTGCACCGCATCGAGTCGGTGTTCGATGACTGGCCGGTCATTGATGGGTCGATGCAGCCAGCGTCTGAGGTGCCGGGCACCCATCGCGGTAACGGTGCTGTCATAAACGGCAAAGAGCGTATGTTCCTCACCGCCACTCAAAGTGCTGTCGATTTCGAGGTTGCGCCGTGTTGCGGCATCGAGGATGACGGCGTCAGCCTGCGATTCAGGATGAATTGCCCGAATGTGGGGCAGCTCTCCGCGCTGGGTGTCTTTCACGTAGCTCAGCAAAGCTCCTGCTGCCGTGATCGCCAGATCCATATCGGCGCAGCCAAAGCCCTCGAGGTTATGGGTTTGGAATTGCCTCTGCAGGTCCTCCCTTGCATTGGTCTCGTCAAAAAACCAGTCTGCCTGCCGACGAATAGCGCCGGGCCAGGTGTCTTGCGCAAAAGCGCTGGACTCAGGAATGAGTATTTCTGCTGGCGCCAAGCGGGCCAGTTCGGCGTCGAGTGTGATCTCATCCCTGAGTTCGGCAACTAAAAATCGGCCACTGCTGACATCGAGCCAGGCGAGGCCATAGCCTTTTTTCGCGGGCGCGATGGCGAGAATAAGCGCGTCGTGTCGCGCATCCAGTAGAGACTCCTCGGTGAGGGTGCCGGGCGTAACAATGCGCACAACCTCTCGATCCACTGGGCCTTTGCTGGTGGCTGGGTCACCGGTTTGCTCAGCAATTGCCACTGACCGGCCGGCCTTGACCAAGCGCGCTAGATATCCCTCGGCCGCATGGTAAGGCACGCCCGCCATGGGAATGGCTTCGCCAGCTGACTTGCCGCGGCTGGTGAGTGTGATATCAAGAAGCCTTGAGGCCTCTTTGGCATCATCGTAGAACAGTTCGTAAAAATCCCCCATGCGATAAAACAGCAGTTCGGCGGGGTGGGCACGCTTGATGGCTAAATACTGCTGCATCATGGGCGTGTGAGAGGAATCGGGGAGTGGCTCAGTCATTACGTTTCAAGCTGCTTTGCCGTTAGTTTACGCGGCCTGCAGGCTGGGGGCTACACGACAGACCGTTGGGCTCACCCCGTGAATTGATGCTGTAATGCACGATCGACCATTTGCTCATAGCCGCACTCCGAGCCAATCACGGCAAGGCACGTATCACCCGTCCTCGGCGGCTTTTGGACGTCTCGATGCGCCTGTCGGGCTGACCAAAGTCGGCACAAGCGCCACTGACTTGGCGACTTCAGGTTTCATTTTCTCGAGCTCCAGGCGTGGCCAACTTCAATCATCCGCTAATTGAATTTGCAATCGACCAGATGTGGTTCGCCACAGGGTGCCAATTTTTTCAGCACCTTTAAGGCTGTAAGACTCCTCATCAAGTCCTGCAGACTCAGACTCTTCCTGCGCGATAAGCGCCGCGATAAAGGCACGCGCTTTCATGAGTTCTTCTTCAATGTTTGTTTTATGCCAGCGGCCAAGATGCTTCAGGGCCGCGGCCTCGAGGACAGCTTTTTTCATAGCGCCTAGCTCCTGAGTGAATCTGAGAACCCCTTCAGTGGGGCCGGTAGCGGAGTATACGCGCAGGATCAATGCGCTCGATACCGGGCCCGGTCAGCGCGATTTTTCGGTATACAGTTCATACGCGTGGATGCCGGGATTCTCACGACTGTGCGCGATGCTTTTGTGCTTTATGAGCCCGCTCGGCGTTTACTCGATTCGCACCCAACGCTCTTTTAACAGGTATTTACCTAGATCCACAGCTTGCTCAAACGTGGTGCCATCGTCGCTGAGTTCAACGGTAACGTTGAATGTCTCCCCAATGAGTGCAGGATTGGTGTGATTTTCGATAGTTTCCGAGAGCTTTCCGTTATTCAGGGTATATGTGCCATGCCCTGCAGACAGAAGTGGCTCAGCCGTGCCGAGATTAGGGTCATAGTAGGTATAAAAAAAATGTTTTTCGGTAAATATCTTGACTTGCTTCGGTTGCCGAAGCGCTTGTTCTTCACCGTCGTAGACGGTGCTCTGAATTTGCCAAACACCTTGTAGCGATGGTGCTTCGGCTGATACGGAGAAAGAGA
>Ga0181567_10001817_pt1 | contig 16131 bp, 12 predicted proteins | sample 101ome_14_FD_133761 | JGI IMG/M metagenome (GOLD analysis project Ga0181567, IMG submission 133761) | Coastal salt marsh microbial communities from the Groves Creek Marsh, Skidaway Island, Georgia - 101403AT metaG (megahit assembly) | ecosystem: Environmental > Aquatic > Marine > Intertidal...
CGACGCCTTGGCGCAAGCCATCACGTGGGTGGAGAGCACGTTGCCGGAACATCAACCGCGCATCGAGTCCTTGCTTCACTTGACGTCGGCCCCGCACAACAGCCTGCGCATCGGGTTCACGGGGATTCCCGGCGCGGGCAAAAGCACGTTGATTGAACGGTTTGGGCTGGAGGCTCTGAGACGAGGCTGGCGCGTCGCCGTGTTGGCCGTTGACCCCTCCTCCCAACGAACAGGAGGGTCCCTTCTCGGAGACAAGACACGCATGACGGACTTGTCCAAGCACACCGACGCGTTCGTTCGACCTTCTGCCGCATCCGGCACCCTTGGAGGCGTGGCCCGAGCCACCTCGGAAGCCATTCAACTTTGCGAAGCCGCCGGATACAACTTGATTCTCGTGGAAACGGTGGGCGTTGGACAAAGCGAAGTTGCCGTGAGAAGCATGGTCGACATGTTTTGCCTCCTTTTGATTGGGGGGGCGGGCGACGACGTGCAAGGCATCAAGCGCGGCGTAGTCGAAATGGCAGACTTCTTGGTGGTGCACAAAGCAGAACAGGAGCGCTTGGCTGCGTGCCAGGACACCGCTCAAGCTTACCGTCACGCCCTTCACGTCTTCGGACAGCCGCCTTCTGGGACACCGGTCGAGGTCTTGCTTGCGTCAAGCCTCACAGGAGAAGGGCACGAGGCCATTTGGGAGCACGTCGCATCCCTCAAAGCCACGTGGATGAATTCGGGTTGGTGGAACGAACAACGTGAACTGCAACGCCTCGACGCCTTTCAACGTCATGCCCGCCAACTCTTGGTGGAAGCCCACATGCACCGGGGATCCGAATCGTGGAAGCGGCTTGAAACCGAAGTTGCGAAAGGCGACACAAGCCCGTTTGCTGCGGCACGCAGGTGGGTGCAACTCAACGCCCTCGGCGCGTGAACCTCGTCCTCTTGGGAGTGGGAGCGATTGCCGGTTTGGCTTCCGGCGTCGCACTTGGCAGGCGGCGTGGCCCCTCCAACAAACCGACCCCACGCCTGGACATGGAACGTCTGTCCGAGAGAATGGTCCATGCGCGAAACATGGGCATGCGACTTCAAGAATTGGGCCTGCGACAAAGGGATTTGAAGGTCACCCAAGACCACAACCGCCACCTTGAAGAACTTCGCAGCGAAGTGGAATGGATGCTGGACCTTGTGCACTCGAGGTTGCTCGCGGCATCCAGCCCGCGCGATTGGGAAGACTTGGAAACGCTGCTTGGCGCCGTTTCCAAATCGCTTCGTCACATGCTTGAAGTGGGGCAATTTCCAGACATGGCTCACGAAGATTTCTTGCCCGCCGAAGAACAAATCCGTGGCACGTTGTCACGGATCACGCAGCTTCCCGTCCTAGAAATATCTGAAGACCCGATACAATCGCAAAAGACTGTTGAAGAAATAAATAGAATCAATCAGATAAACCTTTTGATTCAAAGACATCGCGTGTTGCACGACCGAAAATTGGCCGTCGAGGGGACGGCTTGATCGCCGAGAAAGTCAAGCTCCGGAGACCGTGGAAACCGCTTCGGCAAGGGTGACCTCGCGTTGGCTGCCTTCCCGCATGTCTTTCAACGTCACCGTGCCCGAAGCCAGCTCCGCCTCTCCTACGATTGCCACCCACCGCGTGCCGCGGTCGTTGGCGTACTTGAATTGCTTTTTCAGTTTGGCGGGTTCCGGATAGATCTCGGACGAACATCCGGCCTGCCGCATCGCAGCAGCCACTTCGAGTTCGCGGCCGACCTGCCCTCCTTCCATTTGGGCCACCATGACGTCCAGGCCGTCCGTGCGCAATTCCGGCCACGCTTCGAAGTGGCTCAGCACGTCTTCAATGCGGTCCGCGCCGAAGCTGATTCCCACGCCGCTCATGCCTTCCCAACCAAAAATCCCCGTCAGGTCGGCGTAGCGACCGCCTCCGCAAATGCTTCCGACGGGCGCCTCGGGCACCGTCACTTCAAAAATGGCTCCGGTGTAGTAATCCAACCCCCGGGCCAAGAGCGGGTCGACCACCACACAGGTGGAGTCCACACCAAGTGCCGTCGCGCGAGCCAAGGTTTCCCGAACGGAGTCCAGCGCCTCGCGTCCCGCCGCGTGATTGGAAAGGAGGTTTTCCAACCCTTTCATGACCTCTTCGGTCGTGGATTGGTCGCGCAAGGCAATCAACTTGGGGAGCTGCTCCGAGGCCGAGGCAGGCAAGCCGCGCTGCTCAAATTCCCGGACGACCCCGTCCAGGCCGATTTTGTCGAGTTTGTCCACGGCCACCGTCCAGTCGGAGAACTGCGCCGCGGAGACGCCACCGGCTTCGGCCAAGGCTTGCAACACGCGCCGGTCGTTGACCCCGATTTGGAATCCAGGAACGTTCAGGGCCGTGAGCCCTTCGTAGAACACCTGGACCAATTCCAATTCGCAGAGCGTGCTGTCGCTTCCAATGATGTCGCAGTCGCATTGCGTGAATTCCTGGTATCGTCCCTTTCCGGGTCGATCGCCGCGCCACACGTTCTGAATTTGGTAGCGCTTGAATGGAAACGTCAATTCGTTCCGATTCATCACCACGAATCGAGCGAACGGAACGGTCAAATCGTAACGCAGGGCCTTCTTGCTGATGCTCGCCGTGAGGGCCTTGCTGTCTTTGGCCTCCAGGGCAGATTCGTCTGCCTTGGCGAGGTAATCGCCGTTGTTGAGAATCTTGAAAATGAGCTGGTCGCCCTCTTCGCCGTATTTGCCTGTCAGCGTGGACAGGTTTTCGAAGGACGGCGTTTGAATGGGCACGAAACCGTGCGATTCAAACACCGCACGAAGCGTGTCAAACATCCATTGGCGACGCGCCATGGCCTGCGGGCCAAAATCACGTGTGCCCTTCGGGATCGATGGTTTGCTCATGGCCTGCAAAAGTAGGCCCAATCCGTCAGCGCTTCAGGCGACGACGGTATTGAACAAACAACATCACAATCAGGACGGCGGTAAGTACCCAAATCACTTGCATGGCCGAAACTTACGACGAATTGACGTCGCACTCCCGAACTCGGGCCGCACTACTTTTGCACCATGCCCGCCCCTCTCCCACAAACCGTTCACCGAGGCCACCAAGGCGCCGTGTACGACGTGGTGTGGGAAGGCGGCAACCGCACTTGGCTCTCTGCCGGAGGTGACGGCGTGGTCGCGCTGTGGGCGCTTGGCTCCGAGGACGGCCAAGCCGTGTTTCACCACGCGGCCCCCTTTTTCTGCGTCGGAGTGTGGAACGGCGATGCCGTGGCGGGCAACTCCAACGGCGAGATCTTCTTGAAAACTGGAACGACCCACGCTGTGCGCCATGTGCACGAATCCCCCGTGTTCTCGCTCCATGTGGACCGCCAGAACCGCCTGTGGTCGGGCGACGGCTCGGGACGCATTTGCCGATGGGAACGGACAGCGCTCGGCATGGAGGTGACTTTGGACGTGAAGACGGACTTGGGAAAAATTCGATCCCTTGACACCCACCCTGACGGCATCTTGGTTGCCGGCGGATCTGGCTCTTGGGCCGTGTTGACGGAAGCAGGCACAGTGGCCCTCGAGGTGCAAGCCCACGAACGCAGCTGCTACTGGGCGCGCTACTGGCCTTCCAAGCAAGTGGTACTCAGCGGCGGACAAGACGGGTTGCTGGTTGTGCACCACGGCGAGGATGAGGTGCTGAGCTTGCCCGTGCACCAAAGCGCCGTGTACCGAGGGATCGTGGCGGGGACCACCTTGTGGACCGCCTCGCGAGACAAGGAAGTGAAAGCTTGGGATGTGCAGACCTTGGAGCCCCTCGGAAAACTCTCCCGCCCGCACACGCGCTCTGTCAATGCCTTGGCCTTGGGCGGCGAAGACGGCACCCTTCTCGCATCCGGGAGCGACGACCGCAGCATGAAGGTTTGGGATTGGAGGTGAGGCTCACCAAACCACGGGGCGCTCTCCCCAAGCTTGAAGTGCCGTGTTGGTTTGGGTGAAGGGACGACTTCCCCCAAACCCTCGGTACGCTGAAAGCGGACTCGGGTGGGGCGCACGAAGGCAAACGTCCTGGTCACGGGAACCGCCCATCTTGGCCACCACGGAACGGTGAAGGTCTTGCGCTGGCCGGCCCCACAAGATCCAAACCAACCTCGCCCGACGCGCCATCAAGCCGAGCAACGCGCTTTCGACGACCTCTTCCCAGCCGAGACCCTGATGCGCGCCTGCTCTGCCCATTTCCGTGGTCAGGGAGGCGTTGAGCAGCAGCACCCCTTGGCGAGCCCAATCCTCGAGGTTGGCGGGGCGGTCGACGGGCAGGCCACAGTCGGAGGCCCGCTCTTTGAACACGTTTCGAAGCGAGGGCGGCCACGGCAACAACGGGTCCTCTACGCTGAACGCCAACCCGTGCGCTTGACGCATCCCGTGATAGGGGTCCTGGCCCAACAGGACCACGTTCACCTCGTCGGGCGAGGTGCATTCAAACGCACGCCAAACCGACGGCAACGGAGGGCACAGCTTCCCTGCCGCCTCCAATTCCTCGACGCGCCAACGCAACTTCTCCGGCGCTCCACGCACTCCTTCGCTGCACCACGACGGCAACAATTCTCGCCAGTCATGTGGCGGAAGAGGCCAAGGTTTGGGGGAACGGAGCATGCCTGAAACGCGGGGGTTGTGGAAAACCTGTGACGGGTTCGTGCGCCTCAGATTTTCAATGCGCCAATCTAGTGGGTATTTTTGCGCTTTCCCACTCGACGCCCAACCATGACCGAAGCCCTTCCCATCGACCCGTCCGTTGTCAACCGCTTGAAAAGCAAAAAGGGGAAGGATCTCTATGGCTATCAAGCAGATGCCATCGAGACCATCATGGGGAGAATTCAAAAGTTTCCCGAGGGATACAACCTCCTCTACCAACTGCCGACGGGCGGCGGCAAGACGGTGATTTTCTCCGAATTGGCCAAACGCTACATTTTGGAAACGGGAAAGCGGGTGTTGATTTTGACCCACCGCATCGAACTTTTGGGCCAAACCTCCACCCAACTCACCGAAATTGGGGTCCCCAACAAGATCATCAACAGCAAGGTCAAGGAGCTCGAAAACAGCGAGGACCACTGGTGCTACGTCGCGATGGTGGAAACCCTCAACAACCGCTTGAACGACGAGCGCATCGAATTTGCCGACCTCGGACTGGTGGTGGTGGACGAGGCGCACTACAACAGCTTCCGAAAGCTGTTCAAGCACTTCGAGCCTCAGATTTTGCTTGGAGTGACCGCCACTCCCCTCTCGAGCAACATCAAGCTCCCGCTCCACGACAACTACGAGGAGCTGATTGTGGGTGAGAGCATTGCGAATTTGGTGGGCCAAGGGTTTTTGGCCAAGGCGAGCACGTACAGCTACGACGTGAACCTCCGCGCCCTGAAAGTGGGCATCAACGGCGATTACACGGTGAGTTCCTCCGAGCGTTTGTACGGCAATTTCCTCATGCAAGAGAAGCTGCTCTACGCCTACGAGGAAAAGGCCAAAGGCACCAAGACCCTCATCTTCAACAACGGCATCAACACCTCCAAGCAGGTGCAGGCGATGTTCGCGGAAGAGGGATACCCGTGCATGCACCTCGACAACACGCACAGCGAAAAGGAACGGGCCGACATCCTCGAGTGGTTCCAAAAAACGCCCGACGCCGTGTTGTCTTCCGTGTCCATTCTGACCACCGGATTTGACGAACCGACCGTCGAAACCATCATCCTGAATCGAGCCACCAAGTCCCTGACGCTGTACCACCAAATGATCGGACGCGGCTCGCGCATCTTGAAAAACAAGAGCGAGTTCACAGTCATCGATTTGGGGAACAATTCGCGGAGGTTTGGGCTGTGGGACGCGCACATCAATTGGCACGACATCTTCAAGTCGCCGCAATCGTACATCGACGGGTTGTACACCGACGAAGAGATAGAAAACGAGTTCGTATTCGAGATGCCGGACGACCTGGCGGTGCGCTTCGAGGGAGGGCCAGAAACCGAGTTCGACATGGCTGAAGCCTACGTCGAGGTGACCCGTGAGGGACTCCGTCCCAAAGAAGCGATTCGACGCAGCCTGGAGCAGCATGTGGCCATCATTCGGTACGCCGCAGACGACTACTGGGACGCCGTCGAACTCGTGGATTTGCTCGTGGACGACGTGAAGTACCGCGTCAAGCAGTACTCCAAATGCATTGCCAAGGCGACGCCCAACTACCGCAGCTGGCTGGAAGAAGAATACTGCCGGAACCTGAAGACGGCCCTGCGTCACGCCTTCAACGACGAAGAATAAACCTGCGCTGGTGAATTCGTTCGCTGCGCGCTCAACAGACTGCCCCCCAGTTGCTGTACCTTGGTTTCATGACTTGGCCGGGGACGTTGTTGTGTTTTGGGGTGTGCTTCTTGCTGGGGCATGCGTGGAGCCGAAAAGCGCAACATGAGCACCCCTCGGTGGACTACGACGGCGAAGTGCCCGATGCCTGGATGGAACGGCACCAGCGGCTGAAAGACCACATGGGGTTGGCTGCACGTGGCCGCAACGTCAACGAACGGCGCACACGTGCGAAATTGACTTCCCTGCAACTCCATTTGAGCCCGCATTTCATGTTCAATGCGTTGTCGTCGGTTCAATGGCTTTGGAGCGAGTCCAAGCACGACGAAGCGCGCAGCTTGTTTGCCTCCTTCGTTTCCCTTTGGAAACACCATTGGCGCGAAGAAGGAGATGCGCTTCACTCGCTCGAAGCAGAAATGGACACGTTGCAAGCCTACGTGCATTTGGAATCCTCGCGGCTGGGCCGATCCGTCTCCTTTCGCTCCCTCCTCGACCCCGCCATCCCCCGATCCGCTCGGGTTCCCGCCCTGTTGTTTCAACCCGCGGTGGAAAATGCGCTGTGGCATGCTTTCCGAGATACTGCCGTGCCGCCACGGATCTTGCTGTCCATCAACACCGACCCCGACGCGTCCACGTCGCTTGACGTGGTCGCCTCTGTGCTTGACAACGGGCGTGGGCTCCAGAACCACAGCAACGAAGGCAGCTCCATGCCCCAACACACCTCTTGGGGTCTGAACATGACGCGCGAAAAATTGAAGTTGCTCGACAGCACGGCAAGTTTGGAGGTGCTTCCATGCAAATCCCCCTGGAGCACGGAAGTGCGGTTCAAGTTTCCGCTCTGTCCGCCAGACTCGTGAGTTCAGGCAAACGAGGGGACGGAGCCGCTGCCAACGTGCCGCGCTTGCCCTCCACAAAATCCAGCCAACCCACTGCCGCAATCATGGCCGCATTGTCGGTGCAATAGGCCATAGGCGGAATGTGAACTGTCCACCCAAGTTCACGATGGGCGTGCTCCAGCCGCGCGCGCAATCCTGAGTTGGCGCTCACGCCGCCTGCAATGGCGACCTCACTGATCCCGGTTTCCTCCACGGCCCGCCCAAGCGGTTCGACCAGCATGTCCAAGATGGCCGCTTGGACCGAGGCGCAAATGTCCGTTCGACGACGCTGCACGAACGTGGCGTCGTCGCGCTGCGCCTGCTGCAAGAACTGCAGCACCTGAGTCTTGAGTCCGCTGAAACTCCAATTGTAGCCTTCCATGCGTGGGCGGGAGAACGCAAAGGCCTCAGGGTCTCCCTCACGCGCCAATTGGTCCACCACCGGACCGCCGGGATAGGGCAAGCCAATCAGCTTGGCCACTTTGTCAAAGGCCTCCCCTGCTGCGTCGTCCAGCGTTTGGCCCAAGACGCTCATCTCCTGCGGGCTGTCGACACGAACCAACTGGGTGTGCCCTCCGCTGACAGTCAAGCACAAAAAGGGGTATTTCGGCGTTGGACCGGGTTCAAGCACGTGGGCCAAAATGTGCGCACGCATGTGGTGCACAGGCACCGACGGAATGCCCAACCCCCAGGCAAAGGACTTGGCGTACGACGTACCCACGTGCAGTGATCCCTGCAACCCTGGACCAAGCGTGTAAGCCACCGCGTCGAGGTCCTGAGTAGCAACGTCGGCTTTGGCCAGCGCGGCTTGAACGACGGGGTGGATTTTGGACAAATGGGCACGAGAAGCCCATTCCGGAACCACCCCACCCAATTCGGCATGCAAGGCTTGGTTGGCCACCACGTTGCTCAGCACCGCCGCCCCGCGGATGACCGCCGCCGAGGTGTCGTCGCACGAGGACTCAATTCCCAAGATAAGTGGCGTTTTTTCGCGTTTCATCGCGCTGCAAATTTATGGCGCAACTTTTGCCAGACCTATCTTCGAACTCCGTTGAAAATCATGACTTCCAACCCGGCTCCCCCTCCCGTCTCTCCTTCGGCGCATCCCCGTCGACGTTGGGCTTGGGCGGTCCTGGTGCTTGTCGCTTGTGCGGTGGTGGGAGTCGGGAAGAACCGCTTGGCGTCGTGGGGCGTCAAGCGCGCCCTTCGATCCTTGGACGTGCCCGTGTGCTTCGAATCGCTCGACGTGGCCTTGATGAGGGGCGATTTGACGGTGGTGGGGCTGGCATGGAACTCCTGCGACTGCGCTGAGGAGGACGGCATGACGGCTCGGACAGACACCTTTCGAATTCGTCAAGCTCGTTGGTCTGAAGGTCGACTCGAGGTACAGGGCCTTGACCTCGGAAACGTTTCCATGACCGGAACATGGAACGCTCCCTCCGATTCTCTCACGCCACATCAATCGCGTACAGCGTCCTCTTGGCCCGCCTCGCTGAAGCTCGTTTCCCTCGATTTGGTGGGTTGGAAAAGTCTCGCGTGGTCGCACGACTCCACGGCCGCGGCCGCGTCGAGCGGAAGCTTGGCCGAGGTCCTGGTGGGGCCCAAGCGCGTCGAACTGGGTTCCATGAACCTCTCCGGTGCATGGGGGAAATCTCCGCTCATGCCCGACACCGTGATCCTCGGACCGTCGCACCTTCATGGACGTTGGTCCCCGGAAAGCTGGCACGTGCAGAGCAAGGGCTTGGACCTCCCTGGCCTGCGGTTTGAAGGAGCCTTGTCCTGGCCCGAGCGCGAAGGCAACGGATCAGCCGAATTGACTTGGGACTTGCTCGCTCCTTGGGCGGAGGCGCTTGACGTCCTGTCGCTTTTCAACGAATTGGAATTGAACGGAGGCCAAACCTCGGCCACCTGGAACCTCAAGAACGCCTCTTGGAACGCTTCCCTTTCCGGACCGGACTGGCTTTCAGCGGAGGCTTCGGGTACTCCCTACTCGTGGAACGCTTCCGTGCATGCCCAGCGCATTCCAGCAACGTACCAGGCTTCCCTTCCCTGCACCCAATTGACGTGGCAGGCGCAAGGAACGCCAGCCGCGTGCAGCTGGAGTCTGGTGGGCGATTCTTCCGTTCGAGTGACCGGTACCGCAAGGACGACCGACGGATGGTGGGAAGCCTTGCCTTCGTCGCTCCCTGTCGCCGACCTCTCCTTCGACGTCGAACTCTGGGGAGCATGGATTTCAACTCCGGCCGAAAGGTTGACCGCAGCGGTTCGGCACGACGACCGCCGTGCCACGACGATCGACCTCGCGCAGCCCCAGGCTCCCCTCCCCTGGAAGTTGAACGGATCCTGGACGGCCCCTGCATTTGCATTTCAAGCGGAGGTCCAGCGCGTCCCTACTCCTTCAGGCGACACGCTCGACCTCACGGCCTGGGGCACCACCACCCTTTCCGCGGATCGCCATGTCCTTTCCTGGCGAACCAAGGCCAGCACGTCGTCCGTTCCCGACACGGTGGCGTGGAACGGTTGGGCCAGCCTCGACTTGTCTTCTTGGCGCAGTCAAGTGCGGGGGTTGGGCCTTGCACTTGAGGCGACCGGGAAAGGTTCTCCCGGTCTGTGGGTGCAGGCGGCGGCCCGGGCGGCGAGACGGCAGCGGGTGGTTTGGCCTTCGTTGGACGCACAAGCCCACCTTCAAGCGGACAACGCATTGCTCTCTTGGTTCCTTCCTGAATTGCACTTGCTCCAAGACGCCGACTTTCAATGGTCCTCCAACTCACGCGGACTGGGGGGGCAGGTCAACCTTCCGCGGTGGACCTGGGGCGAACTGGAACTCGATTCGACGCACGTGACCTTGAATGGCGACCAGGCCAACCTGTTTGCCAACGTCGTCGCCGAAACCGCAAACGAGGCCCGGGGGGTACCTCAACTTTGGGCCCTCGACCTGCACGCCGACACCAGCTGGCACGCCAACTTGGCGGTGGGGTTGGACGGGGGAAACACGGTCGAGTGGGCCCTGGAAGCCTTGCCAGGAGAGTCCCTGGGAACGCCCTGGACGTGGACGCTGCACAGCGGCTCGTTGCCCTTGGGTTCAGAAACGTTTGAGTTGGCTGAAACTCCGCTTGTTTGGACGTCCCCTGTTGCTCGCCCCCTGCCGCCCTCGTGGAAGCTCGAAAGCAAGCTTGGGTCCGTGGTTTTCCAATCTCAAGAACAAGCCAACGGCGTTCAAGCCTTGACGTTTCTCGGCCACTTCGACGACCTCTCCTCGGTCGCACGAAACCTGCACCGAGACCTGGATGTGAGGCAAGTCGTTGCCTCGGGTGCCGTGGAATGGAATCCCCACGGAACCCGAGACGTGCTTGCTTCTCTGCAGTGCACGGCAACGGGCCTTGCCTTTGACGCGTTCGCATTCCCACGCGCCGACCTGTCTCTTTCCTGGCGCAAAGGGCTGGTGTTCGTCGAACTGGGGGCGCGCAATGCCGAAACGCAAACCTCGCTCGCAGCAGACGGGGCCTTTCAGGTCAGTTCCATGGCCTTTCCCCGCATGAATTTGGACCTTTCCAACCTCCCGGTAGAATGGTTTTCAACGTGGGTGGACTCCACCACGGCAGTGCTTGAAGGGCGAATGAACGCTGCCATCCAAGTGGCAGGGAAATGGTCCAACCCCCGAATTCAGGGCACGGGCAACTTGGACACCTTGACGGCATTCGTGCCGAGCTTGGGCACGTCGTTCAGCGGCCGTGGCGGATTTCAACTCAACCGCGACGAATTGGTCCTGAACAACTTTGTGGTGGCCGACGAGCAGGGATTGCAGGCTCCGGTATTTGGTGCGCTGCTTCACGACGGTTTTGAAGATTGGAACTTGGACGTCAGTGTCATGGAAGCCCCGGTTGGAATGAAAATCATGGACTTGCCTGCCACGCCGAATGCTCCGGTGTTTGGCTCGCTTTACGGGGGAGGCACACTGGACGTGTTCTATTGGAACGACCAAATCACCCTCACCGGCGACGTCGTGGCCGACGCCCCCTCCGATTTCAAAATCTCCTTGGTCACGGAAGAAGACAACGGTTGGGGGGAGTTGGTCCACTTCGCGACGCCCCAAATCGCGAAGGTGGATTCCACGGAGAAGCCGAGCTCGAACGCCGCCACCCCCGAGCTTGGGGTGGTGCTGGATTTGGACATTGAAGCCCGCCCCGGAGCGCGCGTCACGTTGGTGATTGACGAGGAAAACAACGCCAACATCGTGGGCTACACCGAGGGCAACATCCAACTCGTTCTTGAAGACTGGGATCGAATGACGTTGCAGGGCCAGTTGGAAGTGGTCGAGGGCCAGTACGACTTTGCGCTCGGGTCGTTCTTGCGCAAGACCTTTGAGGCGCGTCCCGGCGCCGTCCTCAGGTGGGACGGCGACCCTTACCAAGGGGAAATGGCACTCGACGCGGTGTACCGAACTCGGGCCAACGTGCAGCCCCTGCTGGGATCGGCAAGCAATTCGGGCATGCGGAACGAAAACATCGACGTCGTGCTTCACTTGAATGGGCCCATGCTTCAGCCCAACATCGCGTTTGACTTGGAAGCTCCAAGGGCCGACCGGCTTGTGCAAGAAGCCCTGGCCAGCGCCATCACTGACGAAAGCGAGCGCACCAACCAAGCCATCGCCTTGCTCAGCTTGCAAGAATTCCTGCCGCAGCAATTCAGCACCTTGGAACTGGGGAGCAACGGGCTCCAAGAATACAGCATCGACATGATCACGTCTTCCCTGTCGCGGTTTTTGAGCCGCATCAACGAAGACATTGAAGTCGGAGTGTCGTACGATCCACAAAACGCGCTTTCGACCACGGAATTGACAAGCCAAGACGCTTTGCAATTGGCCTTGAAGGCCTCTTTCCTGGAGGACAAGCTGGAGGTGGAAGGTTCGCTCGGTTCCAACGCCGTCAACCAGGACGCCCTGAGCGAAGCGAGGCTGCAAAACGTCCGCGTTTTGTACCATTTGGACGAGGAGAAAGGCGTGCAGCTCACCGGATTTTCCGAATCCCAAACTTCAGCAACTCAGTCGGCCAACACGACCAGCCAAGGCATAGGCATTCGGTGGCACCGGGCGTTCAATTGGGAATGGCCTTGGCGTCAGGACAAGGAGTCGGATGAGTAAGCCTCGGAAAGTCGAGCTTCCTGGGACTGCAACCAGCAATCAATGAGCCACCCTTTGGCCACTTGCGGGTTGCGGAACACGCGAAAGGGCACGTTGGGCGAAAAAAACATCCAACGAATGCGGTGACGCAAGGCGGTGATTCCCGAAGGCACGACCGCAGCACGGGCCACCACGCCTGTTGCGGCTTCCTCCGTCATCCAATAGGAAAGCACGTCTTGATCAAACACGTCGATGTCCGAAGGAATCACATGAAACACCGTGCCCTCGTGTTCCGGACACAAGGCCTTTCGCTCTTCTTCCACCCGACGTGCTGCCCCCTCATCCAACAAGTGCCTGGGGTCGTGTTCCACCGTGCACATGCCGTGGCTCCAAATGTACTTGGCCCGCTCGCTTGAACTTGTCATCGCATGATCCACGAACCCAAGATGCGGCACAATCCCCTCCTCGCTTCGCATCGAAGAGGGAACATGTTCACAACACGTTGAGAATTACGGTGTTTGGCGTCTCCCTTGAAACGACCGCCTCAGTCGCAGTAGTAGTCGCTCAAGGAACTTGGCGAGCAAAAATTGAGCGGCGCCGTCAAATCCCCCTCTTGCAAGTGCTGAATCGTCTGCTTGGTGTAGCCCAGCCCGTAGACGCCGAGCGTCGTCCGCGAACCCCAAAGTCCAATGCCTCCCGCAGGAGTGCCGTCCGCGTTGGTCACTTCAATGTTCGTCCACGTCGGCCTGTCCTGCACGATGCTGTTGGACGTTTCGTTGACGTCGAGGTAAATGGCCAAATCCTGATTTGCCACTTCCAACACAAAGTCGAAGGCGCGCTCCATTTGGTACTCGGCATCGTACCTGCCCAATTCGCGACGTACCCGAGGATTCGCCACCAGCCGGTTGCTCAATTCGGTGAAAAGCCGCTCGCATTCGAACGACTCGTCGATGGTTTGGGTGCCGTTGAGGTTGGTCACTTCACGGGTGCCCACAGGAATGGTCACTGTCCGGTCGCGTGCGCTGTCCAGCACGGTCAACTCGTCGTCGGCGTAGTGCTTCTCGACAAAGTGCACCACCAACGTTGCGGTGTACAAACTCGCCCCCGGAGAAGTCGTCCACTTGAAAGGGAAGTTGGGGTACGTCGCGGTTCCATTCGGGCTCACCGCTGCAAACCCCATTTTGTAAGTCGGCAAGTTGGGCGGCGGTTGGTTGATGGCGCCGACACTGGACTCGACCATGGTGGTGGTCGCCTGGGCTTGCTTGCCGTCAGGAAGGCTGAGTTCAAGGCGGTAAAGCTTGTCGTCTGCCAGCGGCTCCTGCGAGGTGGCGGCGTAGTACAGGCGCTGTTCGGGTCCAAAAAAGGCCCCGGACGTCTCTTTGTTGCTCACCAGCGTGTCGCGAATCACCCATTCCCGTCCCGTGGGCAGTTCGTTTCCGACGATGCCTCCTGAACTCGAAGGAATCAACTCCACCACCCGAGCCTCCAGGCTGCCGGCGGGGTACTCCGAACTGTCCGCCACCTGCGCGGCAAGCAGTTGGTTCCCCTCTCCCAGCCACGTTCGGTTGATCTTCACCCACTGCGTGTCGGCTTGCAACTCGAGCAACCCGTACACCACAGGGAAACTGTCGTACGGCGCCGTCAGGTCGACGTCTGTGCTGCAACTGGACACCGACACGGCGACCGCCAAGGCCACCCCTCCTCCAATCGCTGCTCCGCGAAAGCCCATCCACAAATTCTTCATGACGCGAAATTACGCCTCCGCTGCTTGATTGGGAAGCGACAACAAAAAGGACAGGGTGTCTGCGCCGTCGGCGTAGTCCGACAAGCCCGGACATTGGTTCGCGCCAAAGCCCGCAGTGCGCAATCCGCGGTCGGTCAGGAGGTCGTTGAGCTCGCCGTCCGGTCGGGTGGTGACGACTTGGATTTGGTCTTGCTTGGAGTGCAACACATCTGCGACCTCCTTTGCCTCCGAGTAGCGCTCCATGAACAACGTCCCGATGGGCGAAACCAGCCCGGGATCCGCTTTCACCAGGACAAATCCATTCTCAATCATCTCTTCCTTGTTCAGGAGCCAAACCGCCTTGTGGTAGTCGTAGTTGTTGGCGTATTTGCCGTGTTGCGCCAAGTGACCCCAGGGCATCCATTGCCGGAAACACCGGTCCAAATCAAACCCCTCCGGCACCCACACCTTGGTCACGCTGCGGCATCCCATGCCGAAGTGGGCGAAGATGTCGTCGCCCAGCCGGGCCAAGTCGTCGTCGGTTTCCGAGCCGTCCAACACCGCCACGGAGGTTCGCGGTCCGCGAAACAGGTGCGGCAAGTGACCGAAGTACGCCTGAAAGTACCGGCCGGCATTGGCCCCACCCGTGGCCACCACGGCGTCGAGGTCGCGCATCAAGCCCTCGTGAAACTCGACCGCTTCTCCGACGTACGGCTCCAGCTCCGCCCACTTCGCCACCAGCCATTTGGGGAGCAGTGCATCGTCTTTGGAAAGTTTCACGTGCACCCGGTGCCCGGCAAGCACCGCGCACAGAATGTCGTGCCACCCGACCAACGGCAAATTGCCGGCCAAGATCAAGCCCACCTTGGTTGGCGTGCCGCGATCCGGCAGCGCGTACGCATCGAGCCAACGGTCAACCTCCTCGGGGCGAAGCGCTTGCCCGTGCGACGACAACGCGAGGTCGACGCTTTCAGAAGTAAACCAGCCGTTGGACGCCAAGGCAAGCCGCTTGATGTCGGCGTCTTGAAGCGCCTCCTCACGAAGCCACGCACCGAGTTGAACAAGAGACGAACGGAGTTTGTTGGCGTTGTACATTTGCTCATCAAAGGTACCTGCCATGGCCATCATGATTACAGACGAATGCATCAATTGCGGTGCATGTGAACCAGAATGCCCCAACAACGCCATCTACGAAGGCGGGGCCACTTGGACGTTTGCCGACGGCACGGGCTTCAAAGGCACCGGCGACCACCCCACGGCGGGGAGCGTCAACGCCGAGGAGGAACACGACGCCGTGAACCCGGACCTGTATTTCATCGTCTCCGACAAGTGCACGGAGTGTGTGGGCTTTCACGACGAACCCCAATGCGCGGCGGTTTGTCCTGTGGATTGCTGCGTCGACGACCCCGACCACCGCGAGTCGGAAGACCAGCTTCTTGCGAAGAAAGCCTTCATGCACTTGTAAGAAATCCGGCGCGTCGCACGTTAGAACTTCCCGTCATGCTTCGCTCCACCCTCCTTCCTCTCTTCCTTTCCCTGGGGTTCCTCAGTAAAACGGGCTTTGCCCAAACCCCCGAACTCGCCCGTTGCGAAGCCGCACACCAAAGCCTGAAACAAGCGCGCAACGAAGAAGATCGGCTCGCGCTTCACGCACAATTGGAGGACTTGTGGACCTCGGCGCTCGAAGCCGGAGCCATCCTGGACGTGGATTGGGGCGCTTGGGACCAAGCCGTCGTCGACCTTGGCGAAGGCGACGAGCGCCTCGTCGTGTTCACCTGGAACGTCGAGCTTGACAGCCGGCTTCAAGTGTATGGAGGCTGGGTGGTCCACGCCGCAACGGCCTCGGCACTGGGCTACGAATGGACGCAGTTGACCCACGACCCCGAAGTCGACACACGCGACCTGTCGCGCATGCACCGTCACGATCGCTGGCAAGGAGGTCTCTATTACGACGGCGTCCTGACCTACGACAAAACCACCCCGGTGTACACCTTGCTCGCTTGGGACGGCGCAGACGCGCTGACCACCTCCAAGCGGGTAGAGACTGTGGAGCCACGCAACGGACGGGTCCGGTTTGGGTCGCC
>Ga0181567_10001825_pt1 | contig 16097 bp, 12 predicted proteins | sample 101ome_14_FD_133761 | JGI IMG/M metagenome (GOLD analysis project Ga0181567, IMG submission 133761) | Coastal salt marsh microbial communities from the Groves Creek Marsh, Skidaway Island, Georgia - 101403AT metaG (megahit assembly) | ecosystem: Environmental > Aquatic > Marine > Intertidal...
AGTAGTTGGCGATCCGGACGAGACTCGAACTCGCGACCCCAAGCGTGACAGGCTTGTATTCTAACCAACTGAACTACCGGACCAGTTTTCCTTAGCGGAGTGCAAATGTAAAATGGAATTTCAATCTTCCAATACTTCAGGCAAAAAAAATCAAATATTTTTTCGTCTCGGCTTTTTCTACGCTGGCACTTCTTATTTGGGCTGCATTGATTAGGTTTGGGCAATAATTCAACATCAATGCGCACAGCAGTAATACTTGCCGGAGGTAAAGGCACTCGTTTAGCGGAAGTTAGGAAAGATATCCCAAAACCAATGATGCCTGTTTTAGGTAAGCCCCTACTCCAATACCAGATTGAATTATTGAAAAAACACGGCTTTGAGAGCGTTTGGCTTATTGTTGGGCATTTGCACGAACAAATCCAAGAACACTTCAAAGACGGCTCAGAGTATGGATTATCCATTAAGTATTTCATCGAAGAGCAGCCGCTGGGCACCGTTGGCGGAATCAAGGCGTTAGAAAAAGAATTGGACCAAACCTTCTTAGTGCTTTACGGTGATGTAATGATCGACATGGATTTGGACCGATTATTCCAATTCCACACGTCCAAAAACGCAGATGCAACTTTAGTCGTTCATCCCAATGACCATCCTTACGATAGTGACTTGTTGGATACAAACAAGGACGATAAGGTCATCGCATTTTATCCAAAACCTCACCCAGAAGGCATGCAATACAAGAATTTGGTCAACGCTGCTGCCTATGTGTTTAACCCGAAGGTGTTCCAATACATGGAATCAGGCGTTAAAGCTGATTTTGGCAAAGACATCTTCCCAACGCTCCATGAACATATTTCCGTTTTTGCATATAACACCCCGGAATACTTGAAGGACATGGGTACTCCGGACAGGTTGGATAAAGTCAGCCAAGCCATCTCGAGCGGAAAGGTTGCGAGAAGAAACTTAGAGCAAAAGCAGCGCTGTATTTTCTTAGATCGAGACGGCGTCATCAACATCGATACCGATCTCATTCATAGAACCGAAGATTTCGACCTCTATCCGTTCGCGCCTGAAGCCATTAAACGCATTAATAAAATGGGCTTCTTAGCCGTGGTGGTAACGAATCAAAGCGTTCTTGCCCGAGGTCTTTGCTCCGAACAGGATTTAGAGGAGATTCACAAGAAGATGGAAACGGTCTTAGGCAATTACGGCGCCTTTGTGGAAGCTATCTATTACTGCCCTCACCACCCACATGGTGGATTCCCTGAAGAAGTAAAAGAACTTAAAATAGACTGCCACTGCCGCAAACCAAAACCAGGCATGCTTACAGATGCAGCGGAGCGATTCAATATTGATCTAAGTGCAAGCTTCATGATTGGTGATAGCCAAAGAGATATCGAAGCGGGCAAAAACGCAGGCTGTACTACTATACGCGTAAAAACGGGTCATGGCATGACCCCTAGTGCGGTAAGCCCTAATTATCACGTAGAAAACCTTAGCGAAGCTGTTGACCTGATTGAAAATCTCGTTGCTCAAGAAGGTTAATCCTTTTTAAGGGACTCAAAATCCTTTCTGAATTGGATACCAACCCCTTGAGTATAGGGACCAGCACTCTGTAATAAGGGATCATTTCGATTACTTCGGTTAAAGGCTTTCAAAATTGTTCGCCCATCCTTTCTTAGCGCATATTCAATCTGCGTATCGCCCAGTAATAGAGTAGAACTACCATCTTGAGCTAAGGGCACATCCACAGACGAATTAATCCGCAACCTACCGTCTAGAAAGTCTTTACTTACACCTAAACGTATTTCGTCGCCACTATTAATTAGGGTGTTGTAGGGGTTATTACCAGAAGAATAATCCAACTCAACATCAACGTAAGTCCCCAAACCTGCGGTGATCCAACTACCAAACTGACTTACCAACATTTCGGAGGTAGATCTCGAAAGGGATTCTCCCAGGTTTATCCCCTCCTGCACTGCCAAATTCTGACGATAGAAATCACCTAACATTAAGAGAGAAAAAGCCTGATAGTTCATTGCATCCGCTGTCAATATCCGTCTTTCAAGCTCTTGTTGGTAAGACGATGGACTGTTTGGTAATTCGATAGTAAATCCAATGGTTGGAGAAAGCAACGGCCCTGTTAATTCGACGATCAGATCCACATCAACATTGGCATTATTGTAATTTGGATTTGAAACCAAACCATTGAGGGAAGTACTTAAGGAGTATTTGGCCTTTAGGTTTAACTCTGCCTCATAAAGGTCGCCACTCCACAAAATGGTTCCCCCTGGCAACAACTCAAATTGCTTGTTAATTATGCCTTGAAGAGTAAATAGGTAATCCCCTGATTCTACGGTATATAATCCGTATAATTCAAACGATTCATCTTCGAGTATTTTCATCTGCATCGCCCCTGTTCCTCTTGCTTTGATAATATCTCCCAATACTTCGTCCAGAATCAATTCTAGTTGTGCATCAGGGTTAACTTGGACATCAATATCGGTGGTAAAGTACTCGTAGGTTTTTGTGGAGTCTGTCTTTTTAGAAGTTGTGTTATTATCAACGAACTGGATGAACGACGGGGTTTCTACCGAGGTTGGATTATCCAACGGAATCTTTATCGAAGTTCCAGCCTTTGTCTCAAGAGATAATCCTAAATGCAGTTGTTCTAAGGGACCATCTAACTCCATAGACCCCCCGGCAATTCCAGTACCATAGAAATATGAATCATATTGACGCTCTAATTTCATGGCATAAAGGCTATCCGTCATGAGTTTTAAATCCAAAGCCAAATCTTGAAATCTATTGTGCGGCATACTACCCCATAGCATTGCTTCGGTGCCGTATTTCTCGTCCTTCCAAAAACTAGTATCAAGAAGGATTCGCTGTTCATTAACACTAAAATCAATTCCTTTCTCAGCTACTAATTGGCCTCCGATGATAGGTATTCCAAATGATGTATTACCTAATGAGAATTCCCCGTCTAGTTGCCAATCACTCAAGGGACCAAATAATAGGACGCCCCCGGAAAGGTCTCCATTAATAGGCTCAAGCACATCTTCCAAATAGGTTTGAAACGGTTGAATAGCCAATGCATTTGTACTTAATGTAAAATCTAAATCATCGATGACTGCATCATAATGACCATTAATCCGAGCATCGCTTTTACCGTGCTTGAGATAAGCATTTAAGAAGAGGTCGCTTCTTGATCCGTCCCAATTCGCCGAAAGGTTCAAATTACCGTAATCCCAACCGTTAATAGTTAACCCAGGGCTTTGCATAAACCCTCGCAAATCAAAGCCCGATACTAATGAAGGTACCTCTAACTGGACAGCAATAGGTCCACTCAAATTCAAATTTGGATCGCGGTAGAAATAATTGAATACATCAGCATTTCCTTCTTGCCATGTCAACCACAACGATTCACTGTGTCCTCCCCCTAAGACTCCGCCAAGGTTTAATTTCCCCTGTGTCCCGGTCATTTTAATGGTGTCAAAAACGATAGTACTACCGTCCCAATAAATAGGACCTCCTCTTTCTATATTTATTGAGTCTTTGCCTAGAGAAATTAACCCCTCAACAATTTGATACGACAAGTCCTCATAGGTTATGGTCGCATCTAAACTCCCTGGGAGGCTATCCTTACGCACCAAATGCACCTGCGCACGTTGTTGATCTATAGGTTTCCATACTATAGAACTTTGTGCTAGGTGAATCCCTGGAAATTGTCCATCTTCTATGCTGAGTGTGCCATAAATAAGGTTGTTCGTTGCCTTAGTATTAATTCTCAAATCCTCAATTTTCTGGCTTCTTTGTTCAATAACAGGCACATAACCTTGAATAGCCCATGTCTTGTTCATGCTAGAATAGCTGCCGGAAACAGTACCACCTTCTGGCAACGATAAGTCTAAGTGGAACAGCTGACTTAACCAGTTTATGTTGCCAATATCTGCATTGAGCGAAAGAGTTGATCCCTTCAAGTTTTGTTTATGAGATTGACCTATTAAATCTGAAAGGATGATGTCGCCAATTGGTAAAAGATCATTAAAGCCATAATTGCCTTCTAAACTCCCTGAAAGAACCTCACTATTCACTTGAATACTACGAAATGCATCCTTGTAACTGTGACTAAGATTGAATTCGTTAATGAATACGACATCCATCGGGCGTTGGAGTAAAACATCCTTCAGCACAACGGAACCTTGCAGGGCGTTGTTCACCTGAAAAGCTAACGAACCACTAATGACTTGTCCAGTATCCAGAGGGTCCAACAGCATTAGCCCTAGGGCATTAATCTCAGCTCTACCCTTATAAATATCTTTTGCATAGGTTAATTGGCCTTGAACATCCATTAAAGAGTCTAAGCATGACCACCACAATGAATCCTGCGTACCATGATGGAAGTCAAAACTAAATCCACGAACGTCGTGGTCTTGAAAATGAAGCTTTGGTGCTAAACCCACCACTTGAATAGCTTGGCCATTTAGCAAGGAACTCAAACTAGGCTTTAGTGCAGCCTTAATCGACCCTCCAAATACAGGACCCAAAGGTAGATTCGGTGCATTTAACTCTATTTTGGCCACATGGTTCAATGATGGTGCATAGAGCTTTAGTTGATTCTGATTCGCTCGCGCAGTTACTGAGAAATCTAAATCCGTAAAATCATCGAAGGCAAGTTCATAGCCTATTATATCTGGTAACATGGCTTTCAACTCGGAAGTCTCTTCAACCAAAGGCAGAAGTTCATATAAGGCCGGGGCCAATTTTACTTGCCCGTTCGTTTCATAGCCAGTTGAAGAAGACCTTAATTCGCCGAAAAGGTTAAAATATTTATTAACTGTATTGTAGGTGGCTTGAACTTCAGGCCAGCTACTTTCAATAACAGCAGAAAACGAGGTGCCCATTAGTACTTCGGCCGCTAATGAGTCCAGCCCCCATCGGCGTAAGGCAGGTGTAATAACACCCTCAATATTCGCATTAATGACGTTATTTCCTAGAGTGAGCTTACCTTCAAGGTTTGCACCAATATTCGTTTGTAGATCTAAGTCAACAACGGCATCTGAGTTAAATGATAAATCATGCACTTTAAGTTGTGCCTGAAGTGAATCTAAGCCTAGTGCCATGTGTAGTGAATCGGCTGTAAATTCAGGCACAACACTCATTTCACTCCCTTTTACTGCGATATGAATGAGGTCTATTCCATCTACCGCAACAACTGCATTTGGCAAATCAAATTCATTGAAAGTAACAAGTGTGGTTGCAGTTCCATTACTTGTAGGTAGGGCCTTATACCATCGGCTTAATTCAGTAGTGTCTCGAGCATCGAGAAAAATTGAATCGGCCCCAATCGAACCGAAACGCAATTCATTTCGAGTCCAATTCAGTTCGTTCAACCGCAACCCTTGGATGTGACTTACCGCGGAATCATTTATAAAAACCGTTATTGATTCTATCACAACACCGCGATTATTATATCGAAAAGATTCAAAATCCGTAGAAACACCAAAATCCAATAATGTTGGAGCTACCCAACTCGCATAAGCCATGCGTTGTAGTTTTGGTGAATTCAGAAGCGCAGCAAAACTTATTAGGACTAACGCGAACAGTGCCAAAATGGAAATGAGGATGGCATTACGCACCTTCTTACCTCGATAATGATGTATTTTTGAGCCTTCGATGGACATCTTACCTTACATATTAGCAATAGAAAGCTCTTGCGATGATACCAGTGCTGCGGTACTTCAAGGAAAGCGCGTTTGTTCCAATATTGTTGCCTCTCAGGATGTGCATGTTAAATATGGTGGTGTCGTACCAGAATTGGCATCTCGTGCGCATCAACAAAATATTGTACCTGTAGTAGACCATGCGCTAAAGGTAGCAAATATCAAGCCCGAGCAATTGTCTGCCATTGCATTTACTAATGGCCCAGGTTTAATGGGTAGTTTGATGGTTGGGACCTCATTTGCAAAGAGTATGTCGTTGGCATTGGATATACCGCTCATTGCTGTTCATCACATGCATGCGCACATCTTAGCCCATCTAATAGAAGGTGCGCATGAGGAAGCGCTCGCATTCCCCTTCATCTGTTTGACGGTTAGTGGTGGGCATACCCAACTTGTTAAAGTGAGTGGACCTAGAGAAATGGAAGTGTTAGGGGAAACGATAGACGATGCCGTTGGCGAGGCCTTCGATAAAGCAGCCAAGATACTTGGACTCCCCTATCCTGGTGGCCCGCATATTGATCGATTGGCAAAAGAGGGTGATTCAAATGCATTGGCCTTTGCTCGACCGAACCTCCCTAACTACGATTTTAGTTTTTCAGGATTGAAAACTAGCTTTTTGTACACCCTTCAAGCAAAGGTGGCTCAAGATGAAACATATGTTCAAAATCGCCTTGCTGATATTTGTGCGAGCTATCAAAAAGCTTTGATTGATGCCCTAATGCTGAAAGTCAAAAAAGCTGTAAAAGACACTGGAATACAGCGGGTTGCAATTGCCGGAGGCGTAAGTGCGAACAGTGAATTACGAAATACATTAAAAAGATGGGGACATGATAAAGGTATTTCTATTTTCGTGCCCCCTTTTGAATACACAACAGACAATGCTGCGATGATAGGAATCGCAGGATATTTCAACTACTTGGCCGGTGAAAGAACACCATTGAGCACCGGAGCAAAAGCGAAAATTAAGTTTTAGTTATCACATTTTAACCTCTTGTTTATTAATGGAATAAGAGGTTATTTCGCGCCATGAAAAACGGAAATCTTTTAGGAGCGACTGCCTATGTAAGTCTACCGGGATTAGGAGTCAAAAAAGTACAGGCTCGTGTGGATACGGGAGCTGCCTCTTGTGCACTACACGCCTCTCATATTAAAATTATCGAAGATGATGAGGGAATTGAACAAAAACTAGAAGTGATTCTGTTTGATTCTGATAGTGAACTTTATACCGGAGAGATTGTGACGTTTGATGATTTTATCATTCGAAATGTTCGAAACTCCTTTGGAAAGAAGATGGCCCGACCGATGATCAAGACAACGGTCATTATTAATAAACAATCTTATGAAATACTCATAGGTTTTAGTAATCGCAGTAAATTGACCTACGACATGCTTATCGGTCGAAACCTCCTAGAGAAGGGCTTCATCGTTGACGTGACAAAATAAATTGCCCATGAAATTAGCCATCCTAAGTGCAAATCCTGCACTTTACTCTACCAACAGACTCAAAGAGGCAGCAGAAAATCGTGGCCACGAAGTTGAGGTAATTAATCATAATCATTGCTATGTCGCTATGGAGACCGATTCAAATTCGGTATACCTCGGCGATCATGAACTTGCTGGTTTTGATGCGATCATTCCTAGAATTGGCGCCTCAGTTACCTTCTATGGCTCATCTATTATTCGTCAATTTGAAGTGAAACATGTCTACACCACACTGAGTTCATTGGCTTTAGTACGTAGCCGAGATAAACTCCGAGCGACACAAGTTTTGGCTAAACACGGTATTGGAATTCCTAAAACTGTCTTTGCCAAGCAACCTCGCAACGTTCAGAATCTGATTAAAACGGTAGGTGGACCTCCATTGATCGTTAAGCTTCTTGAAGGTACTCAAGGTTTGGGTGTGGTATTGGCTGAAACTAAAACTGCTGCAAAGAGCGTAATTGAGGCATTTTATGGACTCAATGCCAATATCCTTGTTCAAGAGTTTATTAAAGAAGCTGGTGGTTCTGATATTCGTGCGCTCGTCGTCGGAGGAAAGGTGATTGCCGCTTACAAAAGACAGGGGCAAGAAGGAGAATTCCGTTCGAACCTGCACCGAGGCGGCATGGGTACCAAGGTGAAACTTTCGGCTGCCGAAAAACGTACAGCAATAGCCGCAACAAAGGCGTTAGGACTAAACATAGCCGGTGTAGATATGCTTCGAAGTGAACGCGGACCATTAGTATTAGAGGTGAATAGCTCCCCAGGTATTGAAGGCATCGAGCGTGTTACAGGCATTGACGTGGCAGATAAAATCATCGCCTTTGTCGAAACACAAATTGAGCGACCATTGGTTAAGACGAAGGATAAAGTTGGTGTTTAATTGCAGTTGTTTTTAGGACATATAACAGGGAATGTTTTTGAACTTCATGAAGATGAAGTAACCCATTGCTTGCGAGTACTGAGAAAGTCTGTGGGAGATGATATCCAATTCATTACCGGCGATGGAAACCTTTATGCAGGGCATATCGAAGCGACGTCTAAAAAATCCGTTTCAGGAACTTGGGTAAAATTGCAGGATGATTTTGGTGCCGTTGGTTATGAATTAACCGTTGCTATTGCCCCTACCAAGAACATGGATCGCATTGAATCCTTTGTTGAGAAGGCTGTTGAGATGGGAATTTCTCGTGTCATTCCCATCATTTGTGAACACAGTGAGCGGAAGGTAATTAAGACGGCCAGGCTGAAAAAAATTGCATTAAGTGCAACAAAACAAAGTCTCAAGGGGTCATTAGTGCATATTGACGATCCAATTTTATTTGAAGAATTCATCGCTCAACCATGGGATAATTTATGCATAGCGCACTGCGAAGATGATGAGCAAAAACAAGATTTGCGTTCTCATCTTCAAGCAAATCAGGCTACTACAATTATGATTGGTCCTGAGGGAGATTTCTCATCGAAAGAAATTTCGGTTGCGAAGCAACATGGAGCTAAGCCAATTCATCTGGGCTCGAGCCGTCTTCGTACCGAAACTGCGGGCCTTGTCGCGGTTGCAACGGTTTATCAGGCCTTGGGGAAATAACTTCGAAGGTGAAGGGTTGATATAAAGGCCCTCGCCAATCTTCCCAGCTTACTTCTTCCCCGAAATCTGGTTCTTCATCTTTCAGCGCATTGATCGGTTCAATTTTTCTGTAATAAACGGCAAGCACCACTCCAATTAGCGCCCCGCTTAAGTGTCCTTCGTAGCTAATGGTAGGATCGTGAGGTAGTACTCCCCAAACAAAACTTCCATATAAAAACACCATTAACATACTTTGTGCGAGTAACTTGATATGCATTCGAAGTAGCCCTGAGAAAAACACATAGCTGACTAGCGCATAAAGCCATGCACTTGCACCTATATGGATGTTTGGCCTTCCGACAAACCAGAGCAAGAAACCAGGTAAAAGCAGGCTTAGAATCCATATTTTATCGAAGTTTTCAGGAAAACTGTAACGAATCAAAGCACCAACGAAAAACAAACTTACCGTGTTACTCAAAATGTGGTTAATATCGCTGTGAAGCCAAGAAAATGTAAAAGGTCCATACCACTGCGCGATCTTACCCGGCATCATTCCATATTGCCCTAGGTTTGTTCCTGATGCTTGCTCAAAAAGGAAAATACTCCAAGCAATAAACACCCAAAGTGCTGGCCACAGGAACAAGCCTTTATGAATTCCATATTTACTCCAATCGGACATAGCGAAAAGATAGTTACTTTCGAGGAATGAAACCGCTCGCAGAACAGCTTCGACCACAGACATTGGACCAATATTTGGGCCAAGAGCACCTTATAGGTCAAAATGGCGCGTTGCGTAAGAGTTTAGACATAGGGCGTCTGCCTTCTATAGTCTTGTGGGGACCACCAGGGGTTGGAAAAACAACGCTTGCCTTGCTTCTAGCAAAAGAACTCGATGCGCCACTTTATCAGCTTAGTGCAGTAAGCGCCGGTGTCAAAGATGTGCGTGAAGTACTCGCAACTGCCGAAAAGAAAAGCCTTTTTGACAGCAAGCGCCCTATCCTCTTCATCGATGAGATACATCGATTTAACAAAGGCCAACAGGATAGCTTATTGCATGCCGTTGAGCGCGGATGGATTACGCTAATAGGTGCCACAACGGAAAACCCATCGTTTGAGATCAATGCCGCGTTGCTTTCTCGAATGCAGGTTTATGTATTGAATTCGCATTCTAAGGAGGATCTGACCAGGATGATTGAGTTAGCTAATACGACGGAGTATGCGACGCAAAAAGACCTGAAGATCACCGCACATGACTTCTTGATTCGTCAAAGCATGGGCGATGCTCGAAAACTATATAACCTAGTAGAGCTGTGTTTCCAGCAAGGACAACCTGGAGTTCCTATTGACGAGGAGTTTGCCCAAACTGTTCTGAGCAACGCACAAATCAGATATGACAAAGGCGGTGATGAACATTACAATGTCATTTCAGCATTCATCAAATCCATTAGAGGCTCCGACCCACAAGCTGCCGTATACTACCTCGCTCGGATGATAGAAGGCGGTGAAGATGTGAAGTTTATCGCACGCAGATTAATCATTTCAGCTGCGGAGGATATTGGCCTAGCCAACCCTAATGCCTTGATGCTCGCGAATGAAACCTTTAGTGCTGTAGAACGCGTTGGCTGGCCAGAAAGCAGAATTATCTTAAGCCAGTGTGCGATCTATTTGGCCACTTCCCCAAAATCTAATAGTGCTTACACGGCCATTGGCAAGGCGCAAAAATTGGTTCAACAAACAGGGAATCTCGAGGTACCAGATCACCTTAAAAATGCCTCTAGTGGGCTCGCCAAGGATTTGGGCCACGGTAAAGGCTATTTATACCCTCACGACCACCCTGGAGGTTTCGTTTCTCAAGAATATATGCCCAAAGAACTACAGGGTACGGAGTTATGGTCGCCAGCGGCGAACCCAAAGGAACAGCAGCTCAACACTCAGCAAAAGGCGATGTGGAAAGAAAAGTACGGTGGTTAACGCAGTTGCACCTCCGTGCGTCGATTGAGTGCTCTACCCTCTTCTGTCTCATTAGAGGCCACAGGTTCCTCCATGCCCCTGCCCTCTGAAATTAGTCTTTCTCTATCTATCCCATGGTCCACTAACCAATCTAAAACAGCCAAGGCTCTCGCTTCGCTCAAGTTTTGATTGTAGGACTTTGAACCTTGATTGTCAGTATGGCCAACAATGGTCGCCTCCACGTTCGGGTTATCTTCGAGTAATTTCAATAATACATTCAACTCCTTCTCGCTTTCTTTCAGTAAGAAGCTTTTGTCTAATTCAAATAAGATATTCCTCAATACGAACGAATTTCCACTGCTTATAGGCGACATTCTGAGCTTTGCAATGTTTGGTCCGTGGAGCGGTCCCGCGAAGTAACCTATCTGTGATATGGTTGTGGAATATGGAACATAACCCTTCTTGTACGCTGTTACCCGAATGGGCGACCCATCGGTCATTAACCTTACTGAGCCCGTATTTTCATTGCTTAGTCCATTGAAAAATTGGACACCAGCATCGTTATAGAGTTGCACGGAAGCATTGCCAAGCGGAAAATCGGTAAGACTATCGTAAACGACAATATCATAGTTAAACCTTGGCTCAGGTTGTAATTCGCTCGGCAACTCAAAACGGAATAAGTCCAGAGAACTCATTTTCGAATAATTTGGAAGGATCTCAGTGCCACGATCGGAGGCTAGGTATCCAAAGGTGCCACTCTTGTCTATTACCATTGAGAATTCATCTCCATAGCTGTTCAGCGGAAAGCCAAGATTCATCGCTTCAGACCACGTCGTATCGCTTAGGCGCTTACTCATGAAGAAATCGGACCCTCCTAAAGAAGGACTACGTTCTGACCTGAAATAAAGGGTGTTTCCGTCAAAGTGAATGAATGGGCTACTTTCTTTCGAAGGTCCATTTATCTGATTTGGAAGGCGTTGCCCTTTGGACCAATTACCTTCTTCATCCCTAGTAGAGACAAAAATATCTGCATCCGGATCCATGCTATCACTGGCGCGAACAAAATAAATGGTTCTGCCGTCTGGCCCTAAACTGGGCTGGCTCTCCCATCGCCCCGTATTTATTTTACCAGGAAGCGGTTTAGGCGTTTCCCAGCCATAAAGGGGGTTCCAATTGCTATAGTAGAGGTCACAACTTCCCGCTCCATCCGGTCGATTACAAACGGTTAATACCATGAACGCCCCATCTGCACTAATGCTCGAAGCCCCTTCGTTTAATTGTGAATTTAAATTTCCATCAAGCGGAACTCCATATCTATCTATTCCGTCCAATGCGCCCTTAAACAGGTTTTCATCGGTAGGCTTAGACCCATCCACGAAACGATGCGTGTAAATCAAGAACTCATCGCCCCCTGTTATTGTCGGGAAATACTCTAGTTGCTCAGTCGAAAAACTCAACTTCTCAATGTTGTAATCAAAATCGCTTTGTTGGAATTTGATGTATTGATCACGCGTGAATTTTAGATTATCCAATTCCTGCAGTGCCAATTCGTATCGCTCTTTTGAAAGCCTAGCACGGTTTAAATATTGCTCCAAGCTGGCAATACTCTCTTCCCATTGAAATTGATATTTGTAAACGATGCTCTTCTTTAGGAATACACTAGATAACGGTTGAATACTTAACGCTTCGTTGTAATAAGACAGTGCCTGAGCGTACGAACCTTGTCTGAACATATAGTCCCCTGCATAAACAAAAGGCTGATAGTAAGTCCCTTTGCCCTTCTTCATGCTTTTCTGCAAGTGTTTCCAGCCTTGTTCTGTTTGTCCATTGCGAAAGGCCTCTTGCGCCTTATTTAGGCTATTCATGGCCGATTTTGGCTGCGCAAATGTGCATAAACTCAGAAAAAGTAGTGCGATTATAACTTTATAAAATCGGTCCATTAGAAGTACATTTGACGTTCTACGAAGATATCTCATACCCATTGAAAACGACGAGAATTGCAATAACTGGTTCACCGGCTACAGGAAAAACGACCTTAAGCCTTGCTTTAGAGCAACTTGGCTATCCTGTTTTTCACGAACAAGCCCGCCAGATCATTCAAAATTCTCTTGATGAAGAATCGGATTTGGTGCCATGGAAAGACCTTATGGGCTTCACTGAATTAGTTTGGGATTTGAGAAATGAGCAATACCACAACGCATTGTTAGAAAAAATAAATTTCTACGACCGCACTAATGTGGATGCCTACGCGTACCTTAATAAAGGACAGGCTACGCTATCTGAAAATTGGAATACGGATCTTGAAGAAATGCGTTTTGAAAAAGTTTTCTTCCTTCCAGTATGGCCGGAGATTCATAGTTTAGACAAACAGCGAATGGAATCTCTAGAAGAGTGCTATGAGGTTGAAGAATTCTTAAAAAGTGCATACAACGAACTGGGCTATGACCTAATCGAGGTCCCTCCCGCTCCTATCGACGAACGCGTTGCCTTTATTTTGGCACGTTTATGATTCCGCAGCAGGCACTTAATGTTTTAAAAAAATACTGGGGTTATGATGCCTTTAGAGGGCTTCAAGGTGGCATTATAAGCCATGTGCTTCAGGGAAAAAACACAATCGGGTTGCTACCCACCGGAGGAGGCAAGTCCATTTGTTATCAAGTTCCAGGCCTTTGTCTCGATGGAATCACTCTAGTCATTAGTCCCTTACTTGCTTTAATGCAAGACCAATTACACGGTTTAGAATCGAGGGGCATCAAAGGCTACCAGTTTACCGGCTCGTATTCCCCTAGACAACTCGACCAAGCGTTTTCCAATATTCGAAACGGTGGATACAAATTTGTTTTCCTGGCACCTGAAAGGCTTCAGAATTCTTTATTTCTTGAATACCTCAAAAACGCAAACATTAGTCTTATCGCTGTAGATGAAGCACATTGTGTGTCGCAATGGGGGTTTGACTTCCGCCCGAGTTATTTGAACGTTCAAATACTGCGCGAGCTTTTGCCGAACTGTACTGTATTAGCACTTACAGCTTCGGCAACTTCTAGGGTAAAAAATGACCTTAAGGATCAGCTATTACTCCATGATTCTGAACTATTTGAGGGGAGCTTACGTCGTGAAAATCTTATTTTGAATAAGCATTTTACACCAAACAAGAATAGGCAACTGCTCAGGTTACTTCAACGAACTGATGGAACTGGAATCATATATGCTAAAACCAGGGCAACCTGCGAACATTTAAGCGCCTACTTAAACGAAAACGGGTTTAAAAGCACCTTTTTCCATGCGGGATTAGAATTGTCCGAGAAGAACAAGCGTCAAGAACAGTGGATTAACAATGATATGCCTATTATGGTTAGTACCACAGCTTTTGGAATGGGCATTGATAAATCCGATGTTAGTTGGGTAATGCATTGGGATGTTCCAGATACCATTGAAGGATATTACCAGGAAGTCGGCCGTGGTGGCCGTGGTGGACAAGATGCAGTTACACATCTGTTGTATAACCAGCAAGATTTTAGTCGAATTCAAAAATCAATCGAGGAACTTCCAAACCCCACATCGGTTGAAGATTTCTATTCTAAAATGTGCTCCCACTTTCAAGTAGCAGTAGGTGCGGGCGAAGGCTTTCAAGTTTCCTTTTCACTAGTGGACTTAGCCCATAAATTCGAACTTGCCTTGCCAATAGTTCTCACTTATATAAAACTTCTTCAACAACGTGGCGTCTGGCAGTTCATTGAAAGCAATCAAAGCTATCCTGAAATGATGCTACAGGGCACCCCACGAGACTGGGAAGCGCTTGGACAAGCTGATTATGATAAGTTGATACAATTATACCGGATTTATGCTACGAGCCTTGAGGGTACTACAAGAATAGATTTAAATCGTTTGGGTAGTATGTTCCATTCCACTGCAAAAGAAGTTCATCAGTGGTTATTGAAAATGCATCAAAAAGGAATAATGCACTACAAACCTGAGGATGTAAACTGTGGTTTACTCTTTTTGCATGACCGAATAGATAAGCGTTATTTCAAACTTTCTAAATCTTTTATTGATTCTTGGATAACAAGTAAACAAGAACGAGCAAATGCTATTCTTAACTTCTTGCAATCAGAGGTATGCATGCATGTTAGCATTTCCCTATACTTTGGTCAAGAGGAAACCCAGCCATGCGGTAAATGCAGTAATTGTACCTTAAACCATTACCCAGATCATGAGAAAGTGGCTGCAATGTTGAAAGAAGGCCTTGCTATGGACGATATTTGGCTAGATTTAAATTGTTCACCTGATGCCCTCAAAAGCAACTAGTATAATATATATGGGTACGCCACAGTTTGCCGTACCTCCATTAGAAGCATTGGTTCAAAATGGCTACGACGTACGTGCCGTTATTACTGTTGCAGATAAGCCCGCTGGGCGTGGACGCAAGCTTCAAAGTAGTGCGGTTAAAGTAAAAGCAGATGAGCTTGATATTCCTGTTCTCCAGCCGCTATCTCTAAAAGATCCGTCGTTTTTAGATGCGCTCAATGGATTTGATGCTGACTTATTCATTGTAGTGGCATTCCGCATGTTACCGAAGGAAGTATGGTCTATGCCTAGATTAGGGACCTTTAATTTACATGGTTCACTCTTGCCGGAACTTCGAGGCGCTGCGCCTATTCATTGGGCAATAATTAATGGAATGAAAAAAACGGGCCTCACTACGTTCTTTTTGGATGAACAAATAGATACAGGAAGTATTCTTTTGCAAAGAGAGCAGACTATAATGCCTGAATGGACTACTGGCGATTTACACGATGCATTAATGCCTCTTGGTGCTGAGCTGGTACTTGATACAGTACAGCAATTAGAAGCGGGGACATTAATGAGTTATCCGCAGAATGAACAAAAAGCATCTCATGCACCCAAATTAACTAAGGGGAATACCGAATTAGATTTTTCGAAATCTCCCACAGAACTAATTCATCAAATTAAAGGGCTCAGTCCATTTCCATCTGCACATTACAAAGGCTACAAATTCCTTGATGCCGCGCCATCAATGGACTTAGAAAAGGGTACTTCTACCCCTAAATTAGTCGTCGTTGGGAAAAAATTATTGCTTAAGTATGCGCTTGGAAGTGTTGAAATCGTGGAAATCAAGCCAGAAGGCAAACGCGCAATGCATGCCCGAGACTTCATTAATGGGATGAAAACCCCTGATATTCAGCTATAAACGTAAGTTTTTAGTCTCAAGGATTGAAGAATTGTGAATAAGTAGGGTGTTTTATTAACTTTTTTTCTCTCAAGGCCCGAAAACACTTGCATAGAAGCAATTTTCATCTATATTTGAGAAGCATTCGTTAAATGATTAACTAATTAAAACTTTTTTGCAATGAACAAAGCAC
>Ga0181567_10001827_pt1 | contig 16096 bp, 10 predicted proteins | sample 101ome_14_FD_133761 | JGI IMG/M metagenome (GOLD analysis project Ga0181567, IMG submission 133761) | Coastal salt marsh microbial communities from the Groves Creek Marsh, Skidaway Island, Georgia - 101403AT metaG (megahit assembly) | ecosystem: Environmental > Aquatic > Marine > Intertidal...
CTGAAATTGCGAATGATTCCCGGGTCACTGGCCTTACGCTCCAACATATCGTCGGGCATCATCAGTAAACGCTCGATATCAAAGCCCCAGAAGACCTCTTCAAACTGCGGCCATTTATTGTTGACGATGCGCCATACGAAGCCGGACTGAAATACCTTTCGCGTGAACTCTGCAAGGTAGCGGTCGGAGCCCAAGCCGCTGAGGTGCACTTTGGTTGCAACGGTTGGCAGCAGGCTCTCTACGACATCACTCCCACCTTTTCGCAGGCAGGCGACATCGTACAAGTTGGTGTAGGACGGTTGAGGCATGGAGAGAGTGTAACCCCAAATGCCTAGGCTTTTGCTTTTCGTGTACTAATGATGCATCCGGCGACGATCAGCGCTGTACCCATGAGCGTGCCGGTGCTGACGGGCTCGGCGAAAAATAACCAGCCAAACAGTGCAGCCCAGATAAACGCCGTGTATTCCACTGAAACGAGCGCTTGCGCCTCTGCGCGACGGTAGGCGATAGACATGAGGATGAGTGAAATGACGGCAAGCACCCCGGCCGCCGATAAGGCCGTCCACTGAATTACGTCAGCGGGAAGGGAGACGGCAAAGGGTACACCCAGCGTCAGGACGCAGGTCATGATCACATTTTGATAGCAGGCTATTTCCGTGGGTCGAGCCACGAGCGCCTGCTTTCGCTGCAAGATGATATTGAGCGCGTACATGATGGCGAAGACTAGGACCGCTGCAATACCGAGCAGACTGCTGTCATCACGCACCTGAAACATGTCTTCGCCGGCAATCACAAGAACACCGCCAAACCCTAGGACAGCGGCAAGTTTTGCACCGCGTGTAATTTCTTCGCCGAGCATGGGCGCTGCGAGGTATAGAGCGATGATGGGTGCGACGAAACTAAGGCCAATAGCCTGAGCGAGTGGCAGTTGCGTCAGACTCCAAAACAGAAAGAGCATCATGAATGCGGTGAGTACGCCGCGAGTAATATGGAGCCTCAGCACTCGTCCTGTCGCCAGCTGGGGCCGGTTAGGTAAATAGAGTGCGGATGCGAAGAGGGCCCCCATGGCCGCTCGCCAAAATGTGGCGCTGTAGGCGCCCATGGCCAGTGCCTGCGCTTTCATGACGGCGTCGAGCATGGAGAAGAACAGCACCCCTAGGCTCGCCATGACGACCGGAAACAGAATGCTGTTTCTACTGTCCAAAGTGATGATTTCTCGAACCGTCAAGCTGCGATCCGATAATGCCAATGGGTTGGATGCTCATAGATCTTGGGCTTGTTTATCCGCAGCGTGCCACTGTGCAACTAGGGAGCGAAGCACGCTGACAAAGGCGATGGGTTCATCGAGCATCAGATGATGGCGTGCGCCGGGGATGCTAATAAAGGGAATGGTCTCGCCACCTTTTTCTCGCACGTAGTCGGCCGAGTCGTCATCAAACAAGGCGCTGTGCTGTCCGTAGACGTAGGCCTTTCGCCCCGGTGCCGCAACAACAGCGTCGACCTGATTGAGTATGCGATCTTTCAGCGCGAAATCACTGTCGAAAACACTGGTGTCAAACTTCCAGGTCCAGCCACCCTCAACCTCTTTCAACGAGTGGTAGGCCATGTAATGGAATAGGTAAGGTTCACCGCAGGGCTGGTTTGGCGAGAGGACAAACCGCGCTTTTGCTGCCTCGTAGTCAGGATAAATTCGGTTCGGACGACTCGTGTCTGATCGCATCGGGCGTCCGCCCCCGAAATGGGCTTTCAGACGCTCGGGTCGCAACACCATCAGATCGCAGACAACGAGCCCACCGAAAAGCTCATGAAAGTCGTTCATGGCGGCTAGTCCAACGTGACCACCATAGCTATGAGCGATCACAATGGGCTTAATGGCGTGATCAAATAGACCGGTTTCTCGTGCGACATCGACCACTTCCTGCGCGCGGATAGCGTCAGGGTAGGACGACCGAACACCCGAGTCACCCATGCCCGATAAGTCATAGGCAACGACGTGGTATTGCTCAGCGAGAAACGGCGCAATGAACGCCATACAGCGTGCGTGGGCCAGAAAACCGTGCATCAAAAGCAGGGGTGGATTCGCAGGATCACCCCATCGGAAGTAGTGAACTTCGCATCCTTCTGACGTTACCCAGCCCTCTTCACGAGGTACCTGCAACGCATCGACGAGCCACTGCGGTGCATCGGGTGCATCCGGTGGTAGTTCGGAGTTAAGGTCACAGATCTCGGTTACCGGGCTCTTCATGTTATCGCGTCAATCCTGGAATTTTACTCATACGAACGAAACCGGTTTTTGGTCGCTTCTTACCGACGTACGTTTAATGGCTTTGTAGGCTGGGGACAGCAGATTCCCCAGCTCCCCCCGTGCGCGCGCATGCTAAACGCTTGAGCGGGAAAAATCTCGTTAAATCGGTTTCGTCTCGGTGGTGGTACGTCTTCGCCCGGTGATGGATTATGCGATCACAGGTGTGATGATTCAGGGGCGAACAAACGGCGGATACTGTTCGCCGACGTCGTGGTAAACATATTCCCACCCTTTTTCATGCATGATCGCGCGGTGCTGTGGCCCCGCCATGCCACCATCGCCCGTTTCGTAACCCGCATCGCCTTGGAACAGTACTGCCATTTTCCCGTGAGCCTTTGTAAAGACCGGGAACACGTAGGGCGGGGGGATTTCACTTTCGCCGGCAGTCATTTCAGCCGTCGTCGGGTAGCGTAATAGGCTCAGCAGTGTGATGTACGTAGGCGGTAGCATGCCAAAATCGCCTGCCTCATGTTGTGCCACGGCGTCCTTAACAAGAATCCAGGCAAAGTCGTGTATCTCGCTGCCGTCGATGGCAACGTCAGCATCCTCAGCGAGAGGCGCCGCGTAAATCCAGGTCTCGAACCGCTTCGGTTCAGCAACCGGCGTGGTCCAGTGACTCAAGTGGACCATGTTTTGAGTGTCTGGCCTCAATCCGCATTCTTCCTCGGCTTCTCTGGCCGCAGCAATACGAGCGGCTCTCGAGATATCGCCATCAGCAGCTTCAATGTCAGCTTCCTCCAGCGCACCTCCCGGGAACACCCATAAGCCACCGGCAAACATCAGCGCCTTGTTGCGCTTGAGCATTAAGGTTTCCAAGCCATTGTCCGTGTCACGCAAAAGGACAACGGTGCTGGCAGGTCTGGCTCTGGGTACATCTGTCACTGGAAGACTCCGAAATGTTAGGTGCTCATGTCACTCGTACAAGAACAAGGTTGGCTTAACGGTATAACGTTGCGTGGGGCGTTAACGGTTGTCAAATACTCCGTGGCGCAGTGGTTGCAGGACAATAAAAAAAGCCCGCAGGTTCGCGGGCTTTGGATCAGCGCAGTCAGCGCACTATTTGACTCTGGTTAGTCTGGCGTAGTTTTCGACCAGCTCACCTTCTATAACTAAGATTACTTGACGACCGTTTGTGACGTGCCGGCACCACCCTGTAACGGTGACCAATGCGCGGCTTTAATCCGCCACATACCATCCTCTTTCACGAATGCCTGTGTGACCCGAGTCCGGTAGTTGGGCACTGCCGGTAGCCCCTTCGGCTTCATCGCGGCTTCTTGGTAGTAGTGAGCGACAGCGGCTTGTCCTTCTACCAAAACGACGACCTCAATGTGTTTCACGGATCCTGAAAAGTAGTCGAAGTCGGATGCGTCGCTATCCCTCTGGATTGTGTTGAGTAGACCGCCACTCGAGAAGAATTCCTTGGATCCATGTTTAGAGATTCGGGTTGAGTCCTGACTCATCATTTTGTTGGTGTGTGCCATGTTCGCTTTTACGACATCACGTACTTCTTCTGCTGTTCCCGCGTGAGCTGTGCTCGCGATCATGGTCGCAGCCAGAAGAATACTCAGTCCTTGGATTTTCATAATGTGTTACCTGATGGGTGTACTTGCAGATAGGTTGATTAACGAACACGTCACTTAAGGACATAAGCTCGCACAATGAGTTCTCTATCGACGGGCCGGAACGTGACGATGTCGAGATTGAAGGTGCCGTCGTTCAGTGCCACGACGTGGCGCATGGTCACTGTTCCATCCGTGACCTCCCAGCGTCCCGAGAAGTTTCCTATGGCGATATCATTGCCCACGGCGCCTCGCCCTGATCCGTAAACGGTGCCGCTCCTTCTACCTTCGTCGTAGGCCAGGCGAAATGTGACGTAGACGCGTCCATAAACGCCCATATCACCCTCGGCATTAATAACGGATTCGTCATCTCCCAGTTCGAGAGAAGTCACATTCATGACGGTATCTCCCTGGCGTTTTTCGAGTGTTAGCGCATCAGCAAGCGCGCCAACGGAAAGTAGGCTTGTGATCATAAGTATTAACAGGTGCTTCATTTTTTATGTCCCCTTAGTGTTGTTGTTCTGCTCTAAAGCCTAGTTGCTAATGCGCGAAGCGCCATTTTTTCTAGTGAGTGGTTGTCTGGGTCGGGTGTGTAAAAGCGGCAACCTGCGCTTTCACAGAAAAATAGATTGAAAAGCGAGGGAACGACGCCTTGCTGGACCCTATTCCTTCACATTGCTGTGATATTCCCAGTCGACGTATAGTGAGTTGACGGTGATTGGAGCAGTGAAGCATGAGGAGTGACGTAGAGCAGCACAGCAGTGACGAACAAAGGTTGTCCGGTGCCGGGCTGTCAGGACTCTTAAGCTCAGTCATTAGTGCCGGCCGGGATATTTTGGCGCGTCGGCGACAAAATGCGCTTGAGGCTCCCTCGAGTGATCTGCTTGCAAAAAGTAAACAGCTCATCCACCACCGAGGCGAAGCCTCTGGTCTGGCCTTGGCCTGTGAGGTCGTCGCGGACTATCAGGCGCTTGATAGTGCCAACCGGCACCTCTTTTTTGAAGCTTTAGCTGATGATTTTTCGGCTGACAGTGACGCTGTTTTAGCGGCTGCCGAGCGCTACAAACTGGACCCGTCCGAATCGAATCTAGCCAATCTGTCACGCGCCGCCGAAGCCCCTCGAATTAAACTGTTTCGCCGGATGAATATGGCGCCTGAAGCTACCCCGGTTCTGGTAAAAATGCGCGCGGCAATGATTCAGGAGCTGGGTGATCTGCCCCAGCTCAAAGCGGTGGAGACCGATCTGAAACATCAGTTTATTTCGTGGTTCAACCGAGGGTTTCTCGAGTTGCGGGTCATTGATTGGAATACACCAGCGTCCATTCTCGAGCGAATTATCCAGTACGAATCGGTACATGCTATCCAGGGCTGGAATGATTTAAGAGCAAGGCTTAGCGGCAATCGGATGTGCTTTGCTTTCTTTCATCCTGCCATGCCCGATGATCCGTTAGTTTTCGTGGAAGTGGCACTGACCGAGGGTATTCCTGACGCTATCGGACCCTTGATCGATCAAACAAAAGATGTCGATGCCGAAGGTACACCCGATACGGTGGTGTTCTATTCCATCAGCAACTGCCACCCGGGCTTAGCCGGCGTTTCATTCGGTAACTTTTTGATCAAGCAGGTGGTGGAGGAGGTCGGTAAGCGTTATTCCAAGATGAAGCGCTATGTCACGCTTTCACCTATTCCCGGTTTTTGCCGATGGCTTGCGACACAAGAGTCAGGTATCGATCTCGAAGAGATGCGATCGATGGCGAGGACAGACACCGCCAAGACAGCGGATGCGCGACGTCACGACCTGTTGGCGTTGTGTGCACAGTATCTAGTGAAGGAGCGGCGTAACGATCTCGCTCTTGATCCGGTGGCACGCTTTCACTTGGGGAATGGCGCAAGTCTTCATGCCATTCATTGGGCTGCAGATCTGAGCGACAAGGGTCTAGAACAATCGGCGGGACTCATGGTGAATTACCTCTATGATCTTGGGAGCATCGAGGAGAATCACGACAGCTATTTTGACCAAGGTGAGGTCGCAACGTCGCGCGATGTTGGCCGATTGCTAAACTGATTCGAATACGGATGCATTGGAGTCGCTCGCTATGAGAATTGCACGCAATATTTTGACTGCGCTGGTGCTTTTGGGGTTGGCGTCGCACGCTGCATTAGCTGAGCGCCCTGCCGATATCGCCCGTCAACATCATGAAGCCGAAGCAGGCGGGATTATCTCTGACTTCCGCGAGTTTCTGAGTATTCCCAACGTTGCCAGCAACGTCAGCGACATGATGGATAATGCGGCGTTTATTGAGGCCTACATAGGACGCCGCGGGTTTACCTCCAAGGTCGTATCTGCCGGCGGTGCACCCTATGTGGTAGCCGAGCGGCCGGGGTCGGATGACGCGCCCACAGTCTTGGTCTACGCACACTTTGATGGTCAGCCCGTGATTCCCGGTCAGTGGTCGTCGCCCCCGTTCGAGCCAACACTTTGGACGGATAATCCACTCAAAGCCGATGCGAAAATCTTATCTTGGGATCAGGAAGCCTTTGACCCCTCATGGCGTGTTGTGGCGCGCTCTGCCGGGGATGATAAAGCACCTGTCATCGCCCTAATGGCGGCCATCGATGCGTTGGTGGCAGCGGATAAGATGCCCGATGTGACGGTGAAGCTCATACTCGATGGCGAGGAGGAGAGAGGCAGTCCAACCTTGGCGGGTGTCCTTGATCAGATCGCCGGTGATCTAGTCGCCGACGTCATGCTCTTTTGCGATGGTCCGATGCATCAGTCGGGCCGTCGACAGCTGGTACTGGGGGTCCGGGGGAGCATGACGGTTGATCTGACGACGTTTGGGCCAAATCGTCCTTTGCACTCAGGGCACTACGGCAATTGGGCTCCCAATCCCAATGAGATCCTGATGCGCTTATTGCTGTCGCTAAAGGATGATGAGGGGCGTGTTGTCGTCGAGGGTTATTCCGACGATGTAAGAGCGATTTCCGCGCGGGAAGTGACTGCAGTCGCAGCCATGCCATCGGTCGATGCGCAGATGAAACACGAGCTCGGTCTGGGCAATAACGAGATACCAGGTGAGCGACTCGAGTCAGCCATTATGCGGCCGGCGATCGTGGTTCGTGGTATCTCGGGCGGGGGCGTCGGTCCCGAGGCGCGAAATATTATCGAGCCTACAGCGCAGGCCTCGCTAAATTTGCGTCTGGTTCCGGGCCAAAAACCCGAGGCATTATTAGCCGCCCTAAAGGCGCATTTTGAGAAAATGGGCATGACGGTATCGGCAAACGGTCCATCGGCAGGCGCTGCTCGAGAGCATCACTTGCAGATGGTCCCCAGGCCGGGCGGTTATCGCTCGTTCCGAACATCCATTGACGCCAACGTGGTCGGTGATTTGAAGGTCATACTGGATAGGCTTGGGGATCAGGAGACGCTGATAACACCTACCATGGGCGGATCGCTGCCTATTTACTTGTTTGAGGACAATCTCGATGCCCCCATTGTCATCCTTCCTGTTGCGAATCATGACAACAACCAGCACGGTCGCGACGAGAATCTGCGATTGAAGAATCTCTTTGATGCCATAGAGATGTACGCAGAAGTGCTCGTCGGTCTATCTGACGAGCCCTAAGAAACCCCAGAAGGTTGCGTCAGAATTTGCAGCAGTAACCCAGTCCCACGCAACGTTCACTTGCGGACGGAGAAGTGGGGTATTTCCCAAGTCTCCGTCACTCTGTGCTTGATTCGTCGCTCCGATAGCGTTCGAACCAGGCAAGAATATGATCCACTTTGGTGATGAGCCTCGAGGGCCTACTCGCAATGCCGTGCGATGCACCAGGCAGTCGAACCATAGCTGAATCCACGCCTCGCAACCTTAGAGCCTGATAGAACTGCTCGGTTTCGGACATAGGTGTCCGCCGGTCTTCCTCACCGGTAAGTAGGAGGGTGGGCGTGACGACATTGCCCACCAGAGACAGTGGAGAACGTTTCCAATAGTGATCGAGATGCTCCCAGGGAGGACCTGGGAACTGATGATAGATCTGACCGACCATCGAGTCGGCGGTCAGCGTTTTACTTACCCAGTTAATGACGGGCTTTGCGGCAACTGCTGCATTGAAACGATCGGTAAGGCCAATGGCATAGGCTGTTGCGATGCCACCCGCGCTGCCACCGGCGATGAACAGGTTGTCACTATCCACAATGCCTTTTTCGATCAAGGCATCGATGCCGGACATATGGTCAGCGAAGTCTTCCTCACTCGAGTATTTGTACTGTAGAAGCAGTGCGAAATCTTCTCCGTAGGAGAGGCTGCCGCGATGGTTGTCGTAAAATACGATGTAGCCGGCCGCGGCCATCAGCTGCAGCTCTGCTGAAAAATGAGGCCCGTAAGCGAGGTGGGGACCCCCGTGGATCTCGAGGATCAGTGGGTACTTTTTGGAGGGATCGAAATCGGGCGGTGTGATGTACCAGCCTTGGATCTCCTGACCATCAAATGATGAGTTGTAGACGATCTCATGAACCTCACCCAATGAGCGGTAGTCGAGAAGATCATCGTTGAGCGCGGTAATGACTCGGGGCGACTTCCGTTGCACCACGGCGATGTCCGCAGGTCGATCAGGTCCGCCTTTGGTAAAGGCAATGACACCACCGGCTGTATGGAAACCACCCGAAAGATAGGGGCGCCCCACACTTGTACCCCCTAATCCAGCAGCAATGCGAGTAACGGCTTTGTTGAGGCTGACCTCGTTGATGTAGCGCTCACCGCGTTCATCAAAGGCAAAGTAAAGTGCCTTGCCGTCGGCTCGCCACAAAATATTCCGCGCATCGCCATCGACCGCTTCCGTGAGAATGCGAACGTCGTTTGAGGAAAGGTCGACCGTGGCAATGCGATCGGGCGTAAAGGCCAGTGGCCTACTTTCCTCGTAGCTGATGGCCAGCAGCTTGCCGTTTGGCGATACGGCGGGTGAGCGCTCGGCACCCGGCAGGTTCGTGATTTGTGTGAGCGCGCCGTTGGCTAGCGATACCGAGTAGATATCGGCTTCAGTACTTCTGAGCTCCCAATCATCTGACCGGTCGGCGGAAAAAAAGATGGATGAACTGTCGACAGACCAGCTAAGTCGCCCGTAGTGATTGAAGTCACCCGATGTCAGCTGTCGCGCTGCGCCTCCGTCGGCGGGAATCACGAACACATGACGGTAGGCAGGATCGACAATGCCACGACCATCATATTGGTAACGAGTGGTGGTGACGGTAACAGGCGGCTTGGCCCACACGGCGCCCTCTGGCGCTTTTCGCCGCTTGGCAATGGGTTGAGTTGATGCTTTGACCGACATGGTAAAGGCGAGCCATTGACCATCAGGAGACCAAGTGAGATCTGACGGGCTTTGTTGAAGATGTGACACCACCGATGTCTGTCCGGTATCCATCCATTGAACGTGAATTTGACTGGAGCCACTTTCACTCGAGACAAAGGCGACCCTGTCTCCATCGGGAGACCAGCGCGGGGAGGTGCTTCGGTGTGAGTTGCTGTTCAGTGGGCGGTGGTCAGTACCGTCAGCAGCAACCTGCCAAAGGGTGGCTTTGGCCGCATCACTCATGACGTCGAACGATCGACGGACATAGATGACGGACTTGCCATCGGGTGCCACCTGCGGGTCAGAGGCCCACTCCAGGTCAAACACATCCATGGCATCGAGCACAGGCGCCGGTTCCGCGGCCGATGAAAGCGAGCTTACGGTTAGGATCACTGCACCTAGGCAGGATGCCATCAGGGAAGAAATGGGTTTTAGTTCAGTCATAACAGTCTTCTTATGCGTCTCCGGTCATCGAGAACCAGAGTGGTGATTAACGAGATGAGATTACCTAAGGGATCATTTGAAACACAACTCAATGCGAAAAAAACGATAAGCGGCTATGGTGTGGCTCTGCGCCATCTGTAATTAAAAAGATAACGAAAAAGATAACAACGACATGTCCCCCAGGGTAGATAAAACACCGCCAACCAGTGACTCGAGTGAGGCTTGCTTGCCGCGACCGGAATACCCGCGTCCCATTCTCGCCCGCGACGATTGGCAGAGCCTTAACGGGCGTTGGTCGTTCAGAGTCGATGAAGATAATCGAGGACTTGCGGACCACTGGTTTAAGGCAGCATGGGACAATGCCGGAACGATTATCGTGCCGTTTTCCATGGAATCTGTTGCCAGTGGTATGGCCGAGTCTGAGGGTGCTCGTGTGGTTTGGTACCAACGAGAGATTGCCAACCCCGAGGCTTGGGGTGGGCGCATCGTCCTTCGAATTGGGGCGAGTGATTTCCACACCCGTGTGTTCGTTAATGGGCTAGAGGTCGGTCAACACCGAGGCGGTTACGCTGCATTTGGCTTTGATATACAGCACGCGTTGCAGCCGGGACGAAATCACATAACCATTCGGGTTGAAGACTCGCTGTCATGGACGCAGCCCCGTGGCAAGCAAGCCGGTACGACGCGTTGGCCTATCGACTACGATGGCGTGACGGGCATTTGGCAGTCTGTTTGGCTCGAGCCATTGCCCACCGTATCGATTGAGTCCACTTCGTATGCCTACGAGGTTGATAAGCAGAGCCTCCATTACAAAGTGTTTCTTTCCGAACACGTTGACGGGGAGGTCAGCGTCGAGATTATGGACGGCGATGGTGTGGTCGCGAGTGATACGGTTCAGACCGCGGGACGAGCAGAGGTCCGGACAACCCTCGCCATCGAGATCCCCAAACTCTGGTCGCCCGAACAACCCTATCTTTATGAGGTCCGGCTGACGCTTCTGAATCATGCGACGGGTGAGCGCGATCAGGCCATGAGCTACACAGGGTTACGCGAGGTCTCGGTTATCGACGGTCAGCTCTGTCTAAACGGTGCGCCTAGGTATCTGCGAGGCGTCTTAGATCAAGGGTATTTTCCCGGGGGCTGGTACACGGCGCCCACCGATGAGGAGCTTCGTCGTGATGTCGAACTCACACTTTCCATGGGTTTCAACTGTGCAAGAAAGCATCAGAAAGCAGAGGACCCGAGATACCTCTACTGGGCGGATAAATTAGGTTTGATGGTGTGGGCGGAGATGCCCTCCGGGCGTGTGTTTTCCACCGAGCTGGTTGAGTCATTGACCGGGGAGTGGATGGATCTCATTAAGCGCGATCGCGCTCACCCGTCGATTATCGCTTGGGTTCCGTTCAATGAATCCTGGGGTATCTGGCATCAGAGCGAACGTCCCGAGCAACGCGCCTTTGCGGATGCCGTAACCTCGTTAACGAAGTCGCTCGATAACAGTCGTGTGGTGGTTGGTAATGATGGTTGGGAGTACTCATCTGGCGATCTATGGACACTCCATCTCTACAACGAGGATAGCGATATCGCTGAACGGTTGACTGCCTTAATCGAGGATCCGCACAGTGCGGTTACGAGCGAGTTTGGCGGTCGAGAGCGCCTCGGTGCCTTGCCTGGTGCCCATGTCACTGGCTTGCCGATTCTGTTAACCGAATGCGGTGGCATTGGCATGGGCTCGTTTAACGAAGAAGATTTCAGCTACGGTAACCTCGCTGAGACCCCCGAGGCATTGGAAGCCAGAACGCGCAAGATCATGACGGACATTCGCTCACTTGAGACGCTTCAGGGATTTGTTTGGACGCAACTCACCGATGTGCAACAGGAGATAAACGGTCTTTTATATTTTGATCGAGAACCGAAACTCCCACTCCCTGTGCTGAGTGATATTTTCGGTGAGGCTGGGGAAGTCTAATGGCAGATCTGACCTTACAGCAGATAAAAGCCCTGCGCTTTTGGCAGACTCAGGAAATCACCAGTCTGCATAGAATGGCGGCGCACGCGCCGCTGAATAGTTATCGCGCATTCACCGATGCCGCAACCGGCGAGTCATCAGGTGGCCGGCGATCGCTAAATGGTGAATGGCAGTTTGAGTGGTTTCCTTCTCCCAATGATGTGCCCGATGACTGGCTTACCTCGGAGGCCTCAAGTGGGCTAATACAGGTGCCTGGCAACTGGCAGCTTCAGGGGTATGACAAGCCTGTTTACACCAACGTTAAATACCCATTTCCCGTAACGCCCCCGATGGTGCCTGAGGACAACCCCACCGGGTGTTATCGGCGGAGTTTTTGGCTTGACGAGAGCGATCTTTCAGATCAGATCCGTCTGGTTTTCGATGGTGTCGACAGTGCTTTTTTTGTCTGGTGTAACGGTCAACTGGTGGGTTACTCGCAGGACAGCCGACTACCCGCGGAGTTTGATGTCAGCACTCGGGTGCACGCGGGTGAAAATCACCTCGCGGTGATGGTACTGCGGTTGTGCGATGGTAGTTACCTTGAAGATCAGGATATGTGGAACCTTTCCGGCATCTACCGGAGTGTCTACCTGCTCTCAAAACCGAGGACGCACATCGCCGACTTCAGAGTCACAGCGACTCTCGATGCGCATTACGCCGAGGGGCTGCTTGACGTTGAGGTCATTTGTAATCAAGCCAATCGTGGTGAGGTTGAACTGACTCTCCTAGACGCGTCCGGCACACCTGTTCTGACCCATCGGCAGGGCATCGGCACCGATCTTATCGACGAGCGCGGTCGCTACAAAGATCGTGCTCGAGCAACGTTGGCATTACCTGGCGTCAAGCCTTGGAGCGCAGAGGTCCCCAATCTCTATCGCCTCGTGGTATCGCTCATCGATGAGCAAGGTGCGCTCATTGACTGTGAAGCTAGCGATATTGGATTCCGCTCGGTTGAGATCTCGAATGGCCAGCTGTTGCTTAATGGTCAGCTTTTGCTGATTCGCGGGGTGAATGAGCACGAGGATCATCCCGAGAGCGGGCATACCGAGTCGCTAGCGCCGGTAGAAGCCGATATCCGGCTGATGAAACAGCATAATTTCAATGCCGTACGCTGCTCACACTACCCCCATCAACCGGGTTTCTATGACCTTTGTGATCGCCTGGGCATGTACGTGGTTGATGAGGCGAATATCGAGACGCATGGGCTAACCCCGATGAGTCTCCTGTCCAATGACGATGCGTGGTCTCAAGCCTATGTTGAGCGCATGAGCCGAATGGTTAGGCGGGATTTCAATCACCCCAGCGTGATTATCTGGTCGCTCGGCAATGAATCCGGTTACGGCGGTAATCATGAGGCCATGGTGGCCTGGGCGCGAAAGTCAGACCCGTCGCGACCCATTCAGTACGAGGGTGGTGGTGCGGACACGGCAGTGACTGACATTATTTGCCCCATGTACGCCCGGGTCACGGATAACATGCCGTCACCCTACGGGCGACCGGCCTACAGTATTCAGCACTGGGCAGATTTGCAGGCAGAGTTGGGTGAGCGAGCGCGACCGGTGATTCTTTGCGAGTACGCGCATGCCATGGGAAACAGTCTTGGAAACTTCTCAGATTACTGGGATGCCTTTCGAGCCAACCCGCGGTTGCAAGGTGGGTTTATTTGGGACTGGGTAGACCAGGGACTGTCGCGCGTCAGTGACACTGGTGTGCCTTACTTCGCCTACGGTGGTGATTTTGGCGATGCGATTAATGATCGCCAGTTCTGCATTAACGGATTGGTGTTTCCAGATCGAACCCCACACCCCTCACTCATTGAAGCGAAGCGCGCTCAGCAGCCATTTATGTTTGAGGTGGATTCTGATGGTCAGTCGATCACGGTTACCGTCAGCAGTGAGTATCTTTTTCGAGCGACGGACAACGAGCGGCTGCACTGGCGATGGGGTTCGCTGTGTGAGACAGGCGCCGAGGGTTCGCAAGACTTGGAAATAGAACCGCAAGGTAGTCAAACCGTCGCTATTACAGCGGACGCGCATCTGATCACCGACGGTGGGTCCGAGCTTATGTTGGATCTTTGGATCACTGCTCGTGCTGAGACCGCGGCGCTTCCGGCGGGCCATGAAATCGCGCGAAGTCAGCATGTCTTGGTACCCCCTGAAATCAGAGTCGAGCGCAAGGCCTTGCCAGCCGACATCACCCGACGGGATAACCATGTGGTTGCCACTGCTGGCGATATCACTTGGCGACTGAACGCAACGACAGGATTCATTGCGGATTGGGAGAGTGACGGCAGGATGTTGCTCGAAGCGCCGCTTGAGGACTGTTTCGTTCGAGCACCGCTCGATAACGACATTTGCAGTAGCGAAGTGGATAACCCGTCACCAGAGGCGTGGTTAGCCAAATGGCAGGCCGCTGGGTTGTTTGATCTTGAGCACCGATGCACTGGCGTAGACGTGAGTGGTAACACGGTCGTCAGTCACCACGAGTATCTCAATGACGCGGGCGTTGCCCTTCGTTCGGTGTGGACGCACACATTCGATGCTGAGGGTGGCCTCGATATCGCGATCGAGGTAAGCGTGGACCCTGAGATACCGCCCTTACCACGCATAGGCATGCGGTTACTGCTATCTGAAAAGCCTGATGTTGTGTCTTGGATAGGCCGCGGGCCGCACGAGAATTATCCCGACCGCAAATTGTCAGCCGACCTCGGTGTCTGGTCCTGTGACCGACAAGCGATGCAGACACCCTATATTTTCCCGAGTGATAACGGGCTCCGCTGCAACGTGAGACAGGCTGTTATTGGTTCGGTCTGCATTGAGCGAATCAACAATGATTTGGCCTTTGCTGTCAGCGACTATGGCGTGGAGAGCCTCATGCGAGCACAGCACACCTTCGAGTGCGTCGAGCAGTCCGCCTTGCACCTCCATGTCGATGGTTACCATATGGGCGTTGGTGGTGACGACTCATGGACGCCCAGTGTGCGACCCGAGTATCTGCTCAATGCGGAAACCTATCGATGGGGCTGTCGGCTGAGTGTGGCGCGCGATGATAAGGGCTGAAATGAGCGAGAGTCTGGGAGCGATCCGCAATGCATGAGGATGCCCGCGCCAATGCGCTTACGACGCGCACCAAGTTCAGTTACGGACTCGGTGCTCTGGGGAAAGACTTCGCCTGCTCCATCGTCTATCTCTTTCTGATGTATTACTACACGGACGTTGCCGGTGTGCCGGCTGCGTTTGTGGGGACACTATTTCTGGTCGTTCGCATGATTGACGCGGTGTCTGATCCTGTCATGGGGATGATTGTCGATAACACGCGTAGTCGATTCGGGAAATTCAGACCCTGGATTGTTTTGGGTACCGTGGTTAACTCGTTGGCGTTGTTGGCCCTCTTTTCTGCCCACCTCTTTTCCGGCTCACAGCTTTTATTATTTGTCACCGTGACCTACATCGTCTGGGGTCTCACCTATACGATTATGGATATCCCGTTCTGGTCGATGGTGCCTGCGCTTTCTGCCCATCGTGAGGAGCGCGAACGGTTGGTTGTTTGGCCACGGTTATTCGCCAGCATTGCCTGGACGGTGGTCGGTACCTACGGTCTGGCGACCATCGCCGTCCTGGGTAAGGGCGATGACGGCAAGGGTTTCCTTCTCCTGTGTGGCCTCATCATTATTGCTTTTATCGCCTCCGCGCTGGTTACCTTCACTCAAGTGAAGGAGCAGGTTGCTACTCAGACGACGAGCGAACGCTTCTCCTTTGGCGATGTGCTCTCGATCTTGCGAAACAATGATCAGTTGGCCTCGCTGATCGGGTGTGTTCTCACCTTCAACATTGGCACTCAGCTGGTGGGTGGCTTTGCGATTTACTACTTTAGCTACGCCATTGGAAAGCCCGAGCTGTTTCCTATGTTTGCCTTGGTCTCGGGTATTGCCGAGATGCTCGGCATCTTCTTCTTTCCGTGGCTGTGTCGGCACTTGCCACGGCGTTTCACCTGGTACATCGCCAGCCTGTTTGCACTGGCCTGCAGTCTCGTCCTACTGGCGGGCAGTTTCGTGGCGCCCGAGAGTGGCATCCTCGTTGCGGTAGCGGGCGCGCTGCTCAAATTCGGTGGCGGTATTGCCAATGGTTTGGGGACGGTCATGCTCGCTGATGTGGTCGATTACGGTCATTACAAAACGGGAAAGCGCAGCGAGAGTATTATCTTCTCGGTGCAGACGATGCTGGTTAAGTTCGCAGGAGCTTTCGCCGGCTTTTTCATTGGCGTCGGGCTCTCGCTCATCGGTTACGTTCCAAATGAGATTCAAAGCGAGGCGACAGTCGTCGGTTTGCGGGCCCTTATGATTGGTCTTCCCGTGTTCTTTTTGGTGGCAAGTATTTGGGTCTATCGGAGGACATTCCGGTTGCACGGTGCGCTCCATCAAGAGGTCTCTGA
>Ga0181567_10001838_pt1 | contig 16061 bp, 15 predicted proteins | sample 101ome_14_FD_133761 | JGI IMG/M metagenome (GOLD analysis project Ga0181567, IMG submission 133761) | Coastal salt marsh microbial communities from the Groves Creek Marsh, Skidaway Island, Georgia - 101403AT metaG (megahit assembly) | ecosystem: Environmental > Aquatic > Marine > Intertidal...
AAATGCAACGCGCATCACCAAGGGCAATACGCCCGGATACGCGTCGGCCTTTTACTTGGATATCGTCAATAAAAAGCTGACCTTGGCTAATGGTATAAGACCCTGATACGCGGCCGTTGAGTTGATCTGTCCCAGCGGCATTAAGCAATCCCCCAATGATATAGCTATCGCCAGATTTGCTGAAAAGCTGAACAGGTGTTCCATCGCCAAGTTGGGCTTGAAGGTTGGCCTGATGGGTGGTTTCTTTAGCGTCAATATTTTGCCGTGACCGCAAATAAGGAGAATAGAAATTACGGTTAGCAACCTTTACTTTGCCATCGCGAATATCATAGAGTTTTCCATTATTAAGCAAATATCCACTTGTCAGACCAAAGCATTGGCGTAGAATGACAGCAACTTTTTCACGGTCGGACTTATTGTCTGGCCAGAACAGCTCAAGTTCAAGTTTTTCATCTGCTTCATCCATCTGTTTCATCGCGTGTTGCCGGTCTTGCCCAGAAGCTGTCATGGTCACAGGCGCTTGGTTTATGGTTAAGGCGCTATCAGTGCTTGCAGATATGTTTGGCAATGGCGTGATAGGGATATTTGCCGCCGCCGTTGTGACCACAGGCTTTGGTAATGGCTCCAGCACAGGCTTTATAGGCGCAAATTGAGATGCCTTATCTTTTTCAGGAAACGCCGCGAGGCTAGGTTCAGCCTTTAGTTCAAGCATAAGGGGTTTAGGCAATAGCCTAGCTGGGGGAGAGGTGATTTCTGCTGTTTCCGTCGGGTTCATTGGCACGATCACGGAAGGGGCCGCGGATGGTTGAACTTGTGATCGTTGAAGCAGGGGTCCCGGCAAAAGGTTTTCGGGCTTTTCCAGATGGATTTCTTGCTGGTCTTTTGGCGCATCAGTTTCGTTGATGGCTTCTGCTGAGGGAGGAAGATATTCAGAAGGCAAAGTAACGAAACGGATGCTGGCCAAAACTTCATTAGCTGATTCTTGATCCTGAGCATCGACAGGGGGCACCAGCGTGTCTTCTGCAGGCGCATGGGTTTGCTCAGGCTTCGCGGTCTTTGGGGGCGTGTCTGGCAAAACCTGTTGGGGTTCAAGCCAGACCATCGCCAAAAACCCAAGCACCAGAATTACTGAAGCGAGGCGCATGATTAGATACCTGATTTCTCAAGATAGAATACTTGCATATCCAACATCAATTTACCAAGGTCTTGCTGGCGTTCTGCAGGGGTCATATACCGCATTCGCTCATTTACATTTGCGGTATCAAGGCCTGGGGCAACCATGTTTTCCTGATCAGCTTCTGCTAATTCAGCAAACGCATTAGCAATATCGATATCACTCACAGGGGGGTCTGATTGTTCCACTAATATAACAGGCTCAACTTTTGAGGTGTCGGTTTCAGCATGAGGGACACTTGCCGGACTGACATTGCTATTTGGCAAAGGGGCAATCATATCTTTGGCCTCAACGGTGGTTACGTTTGCCGCGGGTGTTTGCATGTCTTCCAAAAGCGCATTCAGGCTTGAAACCTCAGCTTTAAGCGACAGAATATCCTCGCGCAATTGCTCTGTCTCTGATGGTGTTGCCATCACATCGGCTGTGATCTCGGCCATCAGTTCAGATGCTGTTTCGGCTAACCCGTGATGATCGATGTTGTCTTTGCCTTCTTGCATCACTTGGTCAACCCCTGCGACAACTGTTTTTGATGTGCCCGTTAACCATGAGGAAAAGGATTGATCTGGTGAGGCTGTGAATAAATAGCCCAGACAAGCGAGAACACAAATATTGAACATAAGGAAACGCATGAATTATTCTCCTACAACAAGAGGGTTAGCGTGATGGGCAGGACGATCACTGCTCATCACCGTGGCATTAATAAGGATCAGGATGGTGCGAAGCACAGCAGATACCGGCAGGCCAACCACCGAAGTCATAAAGGCCATACTGAAATGTTGTGTCAGGTCAGCAATAACATCATTGATCGTGTCAGGTGTTAACCCCCCATGGGAAAGTGAACCAATACCAAGAGAGATGCCCAGCAAAGTAAAGGTAAGGGCAATGGTGGCAATGCCGTTACAGGCTTGCAGCCCACTCAATAACCATTTCCGGCGAAAGCCATCAATAGCTTCAGATGGGTTCTCCCCTCGGGTTTCCAGCAATTTCATGCCGCTAAAGATGCTGACCAGAATGAGGATCATGGTTAAAGACACAAAGCCCAAACCAAGCACATCCATAATCCAGTTAAAAATGGCACTTGCCGGAAGACTGCTGGCAAAGGAAAACCCTGCCAGCAGGATGACTATGGCGCCCATCACAAAGGTAAAAGCGCGTCCACCTAATCCGATATTGTTATGCCAGATAGACCAGCTCATCTGCCTACCCTCGACACCAGAAGATCACTAGTAGATAGGCCAACGGTTTCTGCCCAATGCTGTGTGATTTTCTGTTTCTTTTCTGCTGAAGCATGGCTCAGAAACGTTAATTCATAGCTATTAAACGCACGCAGGGCCGCGGCAGGTGAGTTAGATTTCAGCGATTTATCATTAATGACAATCTTTTCCAGATCGGTCAGCCGACGCCAAGACGCCATCATGTATTCAGACCGCTGTGCAACAGAAATATCTGCGTTCAGCATCTTAGAGATAGCAATGGCGCGTTCGCGTTCCAAATTTTCAAGCGAATCTGCTTTAGCCTGGGCAAACACCCCAGTAAGGCAAATCACAGCAGCAGAGAGAGCAAATAAACGTTTCATGGGAATATCCTTTCGCATAGGGTTGCTTAGCGATTAATAAAAATTTGCAGGTTATTAGCAGGTGAGTTGTAAACAGCAGGCGTATATCCATCGGCGCCATACTGATATTCTGCCAGATCAAGAGAAAAGGCCTTGGCATCAAGTGCCACCAATTTAGCCATATAGCCTAACACCTCTTCTTCCATATCAAGGACAGCCAATTGCGATTGGATATCATGAATGGTCAGCCGCAATTCTTCTTCACGACTCATAGGTTCACCGTCAATGGAACTAGAGTTTTGCTGAGATGGGTGGGTGTTGATGGCCTCAACCAATTGGCTGATAGCGGCCTGATTATCAGCATAAGCTTTGGCAAAATCAGATTCAGGCATCATGGTGTTGGTGAATAAATCTTCGCGCAAACTGCTATCAACACTATTTGCCCGATTGATAACCGCATTTCGTGCAGCATCAAAACTTGCGCTTTGGCTACTTTCCGCTGCCCCTTGGCGCGCTTTCCGCATGAGGCGTTCATAAATCTCAAGCTTCACCGCCAAACGCTTTTTCTTGAGGTCAATTTGGGTGCCCATCATTTCGATATAATCGCGTTTTCCAGCGATCAGCTGATGCCGAGCTTCTAGCCTTTGTTCCCCTTCATAGAGATCAAGATCATTCTGAACCTGTGATAAGAAATTGATCTGGCTGGAAATATCTGTTTCCAGGCCGCCCAGCTCTGATGCCAGAGGTGAACGATCAAAATCCTGTTCGATTGCGGTTTCTAGGTGCTCGGATGGCAACATTAGGATTTTCTCGCTAATGCTTGGGCTCCACCCTGTTTGGCTAGCCATAGCAGGTAAGCTTGTCAGGGCAGTTGCAGCCAGAAGCGCGGCGGAGAAAGTGTTACGGATCGTTTTTTTCATGGTGCTATTTCCTTTCCAGACGCATTGGCCTAGTTGTTTTCCCAGTACCAAACGCGGCGTACTTCATCCTTAACCGAGGGTTTGGCATTCATGGATGCGAGGTTAAGTAAGGATTTTTTGTCGCTATGGGTGTAGGAAAACAGCACATCATAAGTATCCGTGAATGAAGTGCCATCGGCATAAATTAGGTCTTTGCCTTGGAACGTCGTCCTAAACTTTTCCAAATTCATTTTGGCTTTGGTAACATCACCGCCAATAAAATAATTCTGGATGCTAAGCGCATAAACTTTCATCCGTTGGTCTTCAGGAACGAGATGGGTGCCATCAATGACATGGTACTCACATCCTTCAAGAATTTCCGCGCTCGACAGAAACTGCGCTGGATCACCATTATCCCTTGCCATGCTGTCACGGGAAATGCCTTCCTCAACACAGCTTTCAAAATCATTTATGGTCTGCAGATCACTAAGCCGCATTTGGTGAAATCCCACCACATCTGCTGTTTTGTTGCTGCCAAGCGTGGCAGGGTTACAAGCAGAAAGGGCGGCCACAGCACAAATGGCTGGCAAAATCATAAGGGTTCTCATCATTCTTCCTCACAAACAGTTGGTTACTGTTTAGGCAATGGAAGGATCAGATGAATTTTTGAAAACAGCTATGGCTAAATAGAGTGCACAAATAAAATATCTTGAGAAACACTCTATACAAAACCCTAACATACGGATTAACATAATCTTATATAAGATTAATTGGAGGAAATAAAATGATTCGTAAACATGTTACCGCAGTTGTTGCTGGTGTTGGGATGCTTGCTGCTACCAATGCTTATGCAGCAGGTGAATTAAATATTTTTAACTGGGGCAATTACACCAGCCCAGAGCTGATCGAGAAATTCGAAAAGACCTATGATGTCAAAGTGACCATCACAGACTATGATTCCAACGATACCGCTTTGGCGAAGGTTCGTGCAGGCGCTCATGGGTTTGATATGGCCGTTCCATCAGCCAGTTTCATGCCAATTTGGATTAGCGAAGGCTTGTTGCTTGAAACAAACCCAACCCAAATGTCCAATTACGGCAATGTCAGGGATGAGTTCAAAAGCCCAGATTGGGACCCAGGCCATAAATATTCGGTTCCTTATCAGTGGGGTACGGTAGGCGTTGTTGTTGATACATCGGTGTATAACGGCGATATCAACACATTGGCCGTTATTTTCGATCCGCCAGAAGAGCTTAAGGGTAAGATCAATGTTGCCCCAGAAATGCTCGACTTAATTAACGCGGCGCTGAATTATACAGGCAGCGAGCAATGCTCAAACGATAAAAGTGAACTGAAAAAAGCGCGTGATGTTCTGATTAATGCTAAGCCGCATTGGCTTTCCATGGATTATGGCGTGATTGAAAAGTTTGCAGGTCGTGATCTAGGGGCATCACTCTATTGGAATGGCGCCGCCTTCCGCGCAAGAGAGAAAAACACGGATGTTCGCTTTGGCTACCCAAGAGAAGGGTATCCGATGTGGATGGACGCGGTTGTTGTGCTGAAAGATGCTAAGAATGTCGAAAACGCCAAGCTTTTCCAGAACTTCCTGATGGAACCTGAAAATGCAGCTTTGGCTTCGGCTTTTGCGCGTTATGCAAATGGAATCAAAGGCTCTGAGCCCTTCATGCCAGATGATATGAAAGGCGCGCCAGAAATTGATATTCCTGCTGAGTTTATCCCTATGGGTTATTTCAGCGAAACCTGCCCACCTGAAGTTCAGGAGATGTATTCCGCGATCTGGACAGAATTGCAGAAGTAAATCTGTTTCTTTGTGATCAAAGTTAAGAAAAGGGGCAACCTATGGGTTGCCCCTTTTTTATAGCTTCGTTATCCCCTCTTAAGAAAAGGGTCAATGCAGTTGCTGGATCAATTCCAACTGTTTGGGGTGCCAAGGCGCGGCTTCTTCGAGATCAGCGGCTAACCCCATCAGCATCTCATCTTCTCCAAATGCTGCCGCAAAATGCACCCCAACAGGCAGATTGCCTGGTGCCCAATGCATCGGCAGTGAAATAGCAGGCTGACCAGATGCATTAAATACCGCCGTATAAGGCGAATAACTAAATACTCCGTCAGGGCCATTACGATAATCCATGAAATTGCGGTTGTCAGGTTTGTAGCGGCCAATTTTTGCTGGCGGTTCCGCTAGGGTGGGGGTTAAAAGCACGTCAAAATCCTGAAATAGAGCCGCCATACGGCGTCCAAAACTATGGACGGTATTGATGGATTGCAGATAATCTGCCCCACTAACCGTCTGGCCTAATTGCACCGCACCATAGGTGACGCCGTCAACATCTTCGGGCTTTAACTCTGCAATAGCTTTTTTGTAACGCACAGACAGCTCTGTTCCTGAAGCCACAATTTTGGTCCAAGCTAGCATCATTTCGCGCACCTCTTTGGCGATTGTGGTTTGCCATGAGATCACCTCATGGCCTAACCCTTTGAGCAGACCCGCGACTTTATAAACCGCCTCACGGCATTCGGCATCAATCGGGTTGCCAAGGAAATCTGTATCTAGCACCGCAATCCGTAACCCTATGGGCGGAGTTTTCATGGCTGCGCGATAACCTGATTTGAGAGGCGGAGCATGATAAGGCGCCCCAAGATCAGCGCCATGACACAAATCCATCATCAATGCCGTATCGCGCACAGAACGGGTAAGAAAGCCATCAATCGCCATGCCTGCCCAGCCTTCACCTACACCAGGGCCATCAGGAAGACGAGCACGGGTAGGCTTAAACCCAACAAGCCCACAACATGACGCAGGGATTCTAACAGAGCCGCCCCCATCCGAGCCATGCGCCAAGGGGACAATTCCTGCTGCTACGGCAGCACCAGAACCACCAGACGAACCGCCAGTGGTATGATCCGTGTTCCACGGATTACGGGTAGGTTTTCCATATACCCCTGCTTCTGTTGTCGGACCAATGCCTAATTCGGGCGAGGTGGTGCGAGCAAAAGGAATTAATCCTGCGGCACGCATGCGGGTATAAATTGAGGAATCATATTTATAAACAGTATCACGATAAAGCCGTGAGCCATTATGTGACGGAAAGGCAATGGCCTCTGCCCCTAAATCTTTGAGCAAAGTCGGCACACCAGATAAGGGCGCATCTGCTGGTGTCTCATCACAGAGTTTTTCAGCAACTTCTGGCTGTTCATGAACAATAGCATCCAGCGCAGGGTTAATCCGCCGGCTTCGCGCAAGAGAAGCTTTTAACATATCCTTTGCACTGATCGCGCCTGATGCAATATGTGCCGCAAGTTCTGTGGCATCACATTCAAATAATTCATTCATGGTAACTCTCCTTAATATGATCGCATTATCCTGCCATGATCTGACATATTAAACTAGCATCTAAAAAAACCACTATTTGACACAGGTGATGGCTTGGATAACAATTTACTAATTATAATATGAGCAGGGGAGTAAGCAGTGAAGTCTTATAAAAATAGCGAAATACCGCCTCCAATTATGCAGGGGTTCCCCTCTGATCAGTTTATGCGGTTCCCGCGGATAGATTGGGATAGGCCGCCATGGAATCGCTGGACCTTTCAGCATATTAATGAGTTTATGCCGACCGCCAGAGTCTGGCGCGGGTCTGGCCCAGCACGGGTTTTGCCACGTCAAGAAGAGACCATCACAGATATTAGCTTTGTCCGGTCAAATGGCCAGAAACAGACCATTGCTGGTTTTCTGGATGATAGTTACACCGACGGAATGCTTGTGATGTGCGATGGTAAAATCGTGCATGAAAGTTATCACAACGCCATGCGGCCAGAAACGCCGCATCTGATGCAATCAGTATCCAAATCTATCACCTCTACTGTGACAGGGATTCTTATTGATCGGGGGCTTATTGATCCTGCCGCACCGGTTGTGACGTATTTGCCTGAAATTGCGGAAACAGCATGGCGAGATGCGACAATCCAACATGTTTTGGATATGACCACAGGGGTTCAGTATAGCGAGGAATACACGCGTTTGGATTCTGATGTTGGTAAAACCGACGTGGCGTCAGGTTGGCGTCCGATTTCCCCTGATGCTGATCCGGGTATTGATTGGCCTGAAACCATCTGGGATCAGATTTTAACCTTGAAAACATGTGACGCCAAACACGGTGAGCGTTTTCTTTATAGGTCAATTGAAACGGATCTGTTGGCCCATGTCATGATTAAGATAACAGGACTGCCTTTGCATGAATTGATCAGCCAAGAATTATGGCAACCTATGGGAGCAGAAGAGGACGGCTTTTTCACGGTTGACCCTAATGGGTATAGTTTAGCCAGCGGCGGTTTTAACGGATGCTTGCGAGATTTTGGTCGCTTTGGTCAGCTTTATCTGGATGACGGAATGTGCCAAGGCAAGCGCATCATCCCTAGCGATTGGATCACCGATGTTCGGCGTGGCCCTCATGGTTTATTCTCAGATGACCGGCGACGCATTCTGCCTAATGGGTGTTATCGCAACCAATTCTGGATTGAGGATATGACCACCGAAGCCTTCATGTGTCTTGGTGTGTTTGGTCAGCTCATCTATATCTCACCAGCTTATAATATGGTGGTGGTCAAGCTTTCCACTTGGCCGGATTTTCTGGATGATACCTTCAAAACCGATACCCAATTAGCCATTCATGCCATCGCGGCGGCGCTTGGGAAAACCAAATAAGAACGCTACTGGGAATGAGCGATTTATGTCAGATGTCAGCCACCGCGCTGATTGCAGAAATCAAAAAAGGTGCGATATCCCCTGTGGATGTGATGGAAGCCTCCATTGCCCGAATTGAGGCTGTTGATCCAGCGGTTAACGCCATGGTCACGCATGATTTTGATGCGGCACTTTCTGCGGCAAAAGCTGCTGAAGCCAAGCACCATAAAGGTGAGTCTATTGGCCTGTTGGCCGGCCTGCCAGTGGCGATAAAAGACCTTGAGGCAACCGCAGGGATGCGCACCACTTATGGCTCCATTCCATTTCGCGATCATATTCCTGAGCAAGATGATCTCTCGGTGGTCGCCGTTTAATTAGCAAAAAGCATTGTCATTGGTAAAACCAACACGCCAGAGTTTGGTGCAGGTGGAAACACATGGAATGATGTGTTTGGGGTAACGGGAAACCCCTATGATCCCACAAAAACTTGCGCGGGATCATCAGGGGGGTCTGCGGTTGCGCTTGCTACGGGAATGGTGCCGCTTGCGTCAGGATCAGACTTTGGCGGCAGTTTGCGAACCCCAGCCGGATTTTGCGGCATAATCGGATATAGGCCCAGCCCAGGTTTAGTGCCTGATGTTGATAAAGCGAACGCCCTTGCCCCGTTTGCTGTGCTAGGGCCTATGGCACGTCATGTGGCTGACGCTGTGTTGCTGTTAAATGCCCAGATGAGTGTTGATAACCGTGATCCGTTTTCACCAAACACCCTGCGGTTACTGCCCGATCCCATGAAAGCGGCTAGTCTGGATAGCATCAAAGTCGCTGTCTCGGATGATTTAGGGGTGGCACCAGTAGCGGATGAGATCAAACAGGTGTTTTCTAGCCGAATGGGGATATTGTCTTCGGCGTTTCAATCCTTTGAGTGGCAAGACCCAGATTTTACGGATGTGCATGACTGTTTTGAAATTTTGCGCGGGGTCAGTTATGTGGCAGGCATGAAGGATCTTGTCGATCAGCATCGTGATCATATCAGCCCCTTGATTATCGACAATGTGGAACGTGCCCTTAGCTATAATCTCGCTGATGTGGCCATGGCGCATCAGACCCAAAGCATTTTAGCGCGGAAGTGGCTTGCACTTTTTGATCAGGTTGATGTGGTGATTTGTCCAGCGGCATCGGTTTCTCCTTTCCCGCATGCCCAGCGATATATCGACCAGATTGATGGGCAAGTTATGCCAACCTATATGCGCTGGTTAGCGCTTTGTTATGCGCCGACGATGGTGATGGCCTGCTCATTAGTAGTGCCTTGTGGTGTCGATGATCATGGTATGCCTTTTGGGATACAGTTGCTTGGACCGCCTGGCGGTGATCAACGGCTTCTAGAAATTGGTCTTGCGATTGAGGCAGAGTTAGCAAAACATGACGCGACAAAGGCGCCATTACCAGATCTCGCAAAGCTAATCGCATCAAAGAAATCATAAAGGCAGATAAAACTTGTAATCTTCTGGCTTTGCAGGAACAATCAATATCAAGGAAATTAAAAGCCATTTTTATGAAGGCTGATCAGTATTTGGAGATAACATATGGTTGACGACACCATCCGAATTGAAGGGGTGGGGAAATATTTTGGGGCAGAGCCAAATCTGGTCAAAGCTCTTGATAATGTTTCTGTTAACATCCGCCGTAATGAATTTTTCACCCTGTTAGGGCCATCAGGTTGCGGTAAGACCACATTGTTGCGACTCATCGCAGGTTTTGAAAGCCCTAGTTTTGGAACAATCCTGCTGGATAACAAAGACATCACTACCCTTCCCCCTTATCAGCGCTCGGTCAACACAGTGTTTCAGAGTTATGCTCTGTTTCCTCATTTGACAGTTGCCCAGAATATCAGCTTTGGGTTGGAGATGCTCAACAAACCAAAGCATGAGATTAATCAAACCGTGGATGAGATGCTGGCGCTTGTTCATATGGAAGAGCTAAAGGATCGCCGCACTAATCAGATTTCTGGGGGGCAACAGCAGAGGGTGGCACTTGCTCGTGCGCTGGCCCCTAAACCCGATGTTTTGCTTCTTGATGAACCGCTTTCTGCTCTCGACTATAAATTGCGCCGCGGAATGCAAATTGAATTAAAACGCCTCCAATTGGAAACTGGCATCACCTTTATCTTTGTGACCCATGATCAGGAAGAGGCGCTGACCATGTCAGATCGTATCGCGGTGATGAACGAAGGGCATATCCTGCAGGTTGGTTCTCCGGATGAGATTTATAACGACCCACAGGAACGCTTTGTCGCTGATTTTATTGGCGAATCTAATTTTGTTGAAGTTGATATTGTTGGCAAAGCTAGTGGTGCTAGCAGTTCTGGTTCTATCCGTTTCGCCAATAGCAAGAAAAGCTATCCGGTAAAAATCCCAGCAAATAAAAAGAATGATAAAAAGGCATTGGTTTTCATTCGTCCGGAACATGCTCGCCTTGATGGGAAAACCCGTGGCGCAACGTTAACAGGGACTCTGGCAAATAAGCTGTTTTTTGGAACTGACACCAATTATCATATTGATCTAGATGATGGCAGCCAATTTGTGGTGCGTGCTCAAAACACCCTAGAAGGCGGATTTAGTCCAGCGGTTGGTGATAAATTGGGGATTTTTGTTGACGAAAATGCCCTCAAGGTTCTGAAGGATTAAGATTGCGATGAGCCGGACATTAAGCGCACTCGAACAAGAACAGATCCGCCGCAAGACGCGGGCGAATTGGTTGTTATCTACCCCAGCCCTGTTGCTGCTGTTGTTTGCAGCCTCTGGCCCCTTGATCATTGTTGTTATTTATTCCTTTTTATCATCGGGGAATTATGGTGGTGTGGTCTGGGAGTTTTCCACAGACGCTTGGTTTAATGTTCTCTACACCAAAGATATTTTTGATGACACGGTATCGCTATCAGATGCTCATCTTTCCATTTTCTGGCGATCGGTACAATTGTCGTTTTTAACAACGGTTTTATGTTTGTTTTTTGGGTTCCCCACGGCGTATTTTATTGCCACAAGGCCACCTTCGACACGCAATGTCTGGCTTTTTCTCATCACTATTCCGTTTTGGACAAATCTTTTGATACGCACATTCGCTATTCTTGAGCTGATCAGAAATCAGGGTGTGATTAATAATTCCTTGATGTCGCTAGGGCTGATCCAAGAACCAATACGGATGCTTTACACGGATTTTGCTATTTTAGTGGGGATGGCTTATGTCTATCTGCCGTTGATGGTATTGCCGATTTATGCGTCGATGGAAAGGTTTGATTTTCGGTTTGTCGAAGCCGGTTATGATCTTTATGCCTCACGCATTAAAGTGTTGAGGCGTATTATCATCCCCATTATTAAGCCGGGGATCATTGCTGGCTCTATTCTTGTCTTTGTACCTTCTCTGGGGGCTTATGTTACCCCAAGGGTGCTTGGTGGCGGCAAGCGTTTGATGGTCGGCAATCTGATCGAATTGCAATTTGGTCAGGGTAAGAACTGGCCTCTTGGGGCGGCATTAGCCGTGACGATGCTTGTGATTGTTATGGTTGCCTTGATTTTCTATGTCCGGCTTGTTCAGAAATCGGAGCGCAACCATGGCTAAACAGATGACTGGCGGTTTGATCCGAAAAAAACCGTTTTCCATTACGCGCCAGCATGGTTTTACGACTATTGCCCTGATTTGTTTTTTTGTGCTTTACGCACCGATTTTAACGCTGGTGTTTTATTCCTTTAACGCGGGCAATAATCTGATGTTGTGGGAAGGATTTTCGTTTCATTGGTATGTTAAGGCGTATGAAAACGAATTGGTGCAAGAGGCCGCCATCAGGTCACTTATTATCGCTGTCTCAGCCTCATTGATATCCACTTTGGTGGCCACTATGGCGGCGTTAGGCACGACCAGAACCGCAAAGTTTAAGGGTCAAAGTATGATCTTTTTAATGATCAATCAGCCCCTGATGGTGCCCGAAATTGTAACTGCTGTGGCTTTGCTGATTTTCTTTGCCATTATCAAAACCTTCACCGGATATTATGGGCTAGGCTATTTGATCGCTGCGCATTCAGCGTTTTGTGTTCCGTTTGCGTATCTGCCTATTAAAGCTCGCCTTGATGGGATGGATTTAAGCCTTGAGACAGCGGCAGGTGATCTTTACGCCACCCCTTTTAGGGTTTTTCGGCGCGTCACCTTGCCCTTGTTATTTCCGGGGATTATGGCAGGCGCCATGCTGGCCTTTGTCATCTCGCTTGATGATGTGATTATCACCGAGTTTGTTAAAACCGCAGGGCAGGATACGCTTCCTACTTATATGTTGGGTCAGCTTCGCCGTGTTATCACGCCAGAAATTAATGCGATATCAACGGTGCTGCTAGGCATATCGTTATTGGTAGTGACTTTGTTCTTTCTGGTGTCACGCAAACGATTTTAACCTTTGAGTTTTAACTTAATTGGGGGTTAAGCCTGATAAGTGATCCGGCCGTCACAGATGGTGGTTTGGGCGCGGGCTTGATCCAATTCCTCAGGGTTCATTGCCTCTAAGTCGTGGGACATGACCACGATATCCGCCATCATACCTGAGATTAGCCGGCCTTTCTTATCCTCATTAAATTCAACCCAAGCATTGCTTGCGGTATAGCTCTCAAGGGTATCATGCAGGCTCTGGGCCTGATTTCGCCAAGGCGCAGGCATAGGTTTTGGGGCAACCGCTGATTTCACATTTGGCATCACATCAACAGGTATCACGGGCCAATCGGTGGAAAACACCACTGGGGTTCCAGTGGAACGAATATCTTGCCAAGCAAAGGCAGTGGGCTTTTGGTGTGGATGCAACATTCGGTCAACTGTCTCAGGCGAGAAATAGGTACCAAACGGCGCATGGCCAGGTTGAATAGAAGCGACAACCCCAAGTTCAGCAAAACGCGGCAGATCATCAGGATGCAGCACTTCGATATGTTCAATACGGTGGCGGCTATCGCGTTTCCCATTCGTGTTGCGCGCTAGCTCATACGCATCAAGGGTCTGGCGAATAGCCAGATCACCAATGGCGTGAACTGATATTTGAAACTCGCGCCGATCAGCCTCAACGCAAGCCTGACGGAACAATTCCTCGTCAAATACCGCGTCACCAATCGTATCAAGACCGGGATATGGCTCAAGCATTAGGGCAGTTGAACTCTCTATGACCCCATCAACAAACATTTTGACGCGCTTACACCAGATATGATCGCCAGTAAAATCACGGCGCATGGCTTCGGCTTCTTCAAAACGGCTTAGGGTATCGAAAAATTTAAAATGAAATGGAATTTCAGTGCGGCATAACAGGTCGCCGCGGTCTTCAAGCGTTTTTAGCAATTCCAGCGTATAGACATTGCCATCCATATTATGCAGGCTGGTGATACCGTGGCTGGCGCAATGCTTCATGCCGCGCGCAATCGCATCAGCGTCAAGAATACGTTCTGCGGCGGTCGCGGCAGGGTCAGGGTTACGTCCTGTGACCATCCCGATCATATCCCGGCCACCATAACGGGTTAACCGCAACACCGGGGCATAGGCGCCTGGTTCACGCAATTCACCTGATGCGGTTCCGTCAGCCGCCATAACAATTTCAGCCCCTTTGCCAGCATCACCACCATTAAGAATCCCGCCCATTTCTAAAGCTTTGGTGTTAGCCCAAATCGTGTGGTGATCTGCAGCAAACATAGCAAATGGACGGTCTGGCATAGCTTTGTCAAGATCATGCCGTGTCGTCTGGTGGCCAGAGGCAATAATGTTATAATCAGCTTGAACAGCAAAGACGATAGCATCATCAGGGCAGGTTTTTGCCCAAGCGCGCGTTTTTTCGGTTAAGGCATCAAGGCCCTGAACACCAAAAAGATCAAGATAATCAAGTTCGGCAGAACCACCAAACAAATGCACATGGCTGTCAATAAAGCCAGGAAGAACGGTGCTGCCACCAGCGTCAATTAATCGGGTATCTGGCCCTGCCATTGCACGAATATCCGCGGTCTCACCAACAGCAGCGATACGGCCACCATGAATGGCTAAGGCCGTGGCAGCAGGCTGATTCTTATCAAATGTGATCAGACGACCATTGAGAACAATCATATCAGGGGTCATAGCAGGTCTCCACTTCGGCAGGATCAGGAACAGTGATCTTAAACAAATATCCCTTATATTGCCGCCCCTAGACAGGATCAGCAAGCGATATCAACAAGAAATATGATATCATGATAATCAAATGAGAAACCAAAAAGGGGCAACAAAATTATCGTTTTACTGCCCCTTGTCAGGATGATACGGATAAAGTTTTACACGCCAGCAGGGTTATCGAGGTCTGCCCCAAGTGCCGCCAGATCACTATAACGATCACCAATGCGGTGATGCGGTCTGCCGCCAACAGAACCCCCAAACGCTACAATTAATTCATTGCTGTTAGGGGCGTCAGGGATATGCATCTGAACAGTCAAATAATGGGAACGGCGCCCGGTATCATTTTTATCCATCAGTGGAATATTAATCTGGGTATTGGCAGGCCCACGGGTGTTTGTGAACCCTAAATAAGCTTTTCCTCCTACGGCTTTGCGTAGGGCATTACCATAATTAACAGTATGAATGATGGCTGAGGCGTGTTCCATCTCACCATCTAGTCCTGCCATGGACGCTTTGCCAATGGCTTCAATAGCCTCACTGCTTTCGCCTAGCGCCAACATCTCATCAGTGAGCATCTGGCCTAGTTTTGGGCCAAACGCTCTAATTTCAGGCATCAAGTCTTCAACGAACCCTCGTCCAACCCAAGGATTTTCTATAACCGCGGCAGCGGCAAATAGCACCAGTGGTGGTGTAGCGGCGCGGCCACCATCAGAGGTGATGACCTCTTTATAGGTAACAATTTTGCGGATATTTGGCTCCATCGTAGGATCTCCTTTTTGTGGTCATGGTTATGAATGGGTTGCGACTTTATTGATAAACCGAATTAAGACAGCATTAAAAGTATCAGGGTCTTCGAGCATAGCCATATGACGAAGCCCTTTGAGGATATGAAGTTCTGATGCTGGTATTTCTTTGGCGATGGCTGCACTCATATCGGGATTATTACCAAAATCCTCATCACCTGTCATGACCAAGGCTGGACAATTGATTGGCAACTCTGGTGCAATCAATTCTTTTACCCCGTCAACCAGCACTTGATAAATCTGGGGATAGATGTTGCGGTCATTAGCTTTAACCCATTGCCGGACGTCATCCATAATGTCTGGGCGGCTCGCGCGGAAAGCATCACTGAACCAACGGATCAGCGCATCTTCTACCGTGGCATCAGGGCCATTAGCCTTGGCCTGATAAACACGCTGTTGGATTTTATCATGCGCGGCTTGGTCGCGGTCATGCGGTGAATGGAGAATAGCGATAGCCTGTGCCATATCAGGATAATCCATGGCGAAACGCCTGACGATCATGCCGCCAAGTGAAAAGCCCATGATAATCGCCTGTGAGAGGTTGAGATGTTGCATTAGGGTTTTTAGCTGACGTGAGAACAGCGTTAACGAGGGGATCTCTGGCGGTGGTAAAGATCTACCATGACCATAAAGGTCATAACTCAACACCTGATAAGATGGGGTTTCAGTGCCCTTGAACGTTTTTACCAATGCCTCAGTTTGTTCTTGCCACATGTCATGATTTAACCCAAGACCATGAATAAGAATCAGAGCTTTGCCCTCGGTG
>Ga0181567_10001852_pt1 | contig 16002 bp, 18 predicted proteins | sample 101ome_14_FD_133761 | JGI IMG/M metagenome (GOLD analysis project Ga0181567, IMG submission 133761) | Coastal salt marsh microbial communities from the Groves Creek Marsh, Skidaway Island, Georgia - 101403AT metaG (megahit assembly) | ecosystem: Environmental > Aquatic > Marine > Intertidal...
ACCTATCTTCAGCCAATTCTATTTCATCATCAGTATATTCATCACCATGATTAGCAATTATTTCATCCAATGTTTCTTTTTCTTCTTCCAATTTGGCAATTTCTGAAATCTGTTCATTAGATAGTGGTAAATCTTCATCGTCAAACCAAGATTCAGGACTATAACGAACATCACTTTCAAATACATCTTCAAAGTAACTTCTTATCGAATCTTCATCTATGTAATTTTCAACAAACGATTGGCTAAACGCCTCACTACCAATATCATTCCACAAATTTTGTGTGTATTCTTTAGCTGCTTCATACACTTGGTCCCAATCACCTATAGCCATAGTTAATCCTTGGTCATCTTCACCCATCCACTCAAAAGTTGGTAACCCATAATGACTGTAGTCAGCAGGTAATAAATTATAGATATCTTCATCTTCACCAACCACAACACCGTAACTATCCTGTATAATGTTATATACCGCATTGACCATCTCAGCTTGCACATCATCATTATCTTCTAAGTTCCACTCATCATTTTCTTTTCTCTGTTCTGCAGACCTTAATCTTCGAGCCCTCATTTGTGCTTGTTGTTGTTGTCTTATTCTCTCTCTTTCTAATCTCGCCTTTTCTTTGTCTTTAAAGATTTCAACCTCTCGTGAAAAATTGTTAGCAATATACTCATCGATAACCTTTTGAATCTTTTGGTATTCTTCAGTTCCTAATATCCATCCACTTGAAAATGATTTGTCTGGTGCGTCATAATATGTTTTATCTCCATCGTATTTCTGTAATAAAGCAACCTTATAAAAACGGTCGTTAGACTTACCCTTCTTATCTATGAAATAAAATAACTTACCATCAACATTATAATTGTTAAAGTGACTATCACCATTCATCGATGCAGTACACCACTTCGTACCAGCACCATAGTAACAACTGGCTTTATGTGTCTTTGGAGTCACAACAGTAAATCTATCGTCCTCATAAACAACATCAGCACCTTCAACTTCTTTTACTTCTCTTCTAACTTTATTTTCATGAGCATCAATAGCTTTAATAATGTCTTCAAGACTCTGATACTTGTTGATGTCTTTTTCTTCTAAGGCTTGTTGGTATTTGATAAAACTTTCAACTGCTTTCTGTGCCTTTGAAATATTCTCATCGAAGTTTTGTGTCGGCATTACGTTACCTAAAAACATCAAGAACTTATTATTCGGTGATAAGTTTTGTGATAACATGATAATTTTCTTAAGTTCTTCATTTGAGAACTTATTTCTGTACTTATTTACAAAGTCATCTCTCCTACCCTCACTTAATATGATATTAATAAACTTCATTAGTTGTTTTAAAGATAAATATTACGTTTTTTTAAATTGATTTATATAAACCCTTTTATATTATTATTATGTTCACTATTTATAATAGTATAAACATTTAATTAGACAACTACTATGGGATGCGGATGTAAAAAAAACAATCAGAGTCAACCTCAACAACAAACGGTAAAGACCACTAATCAACAGACCGTTAAAACAGCTATTCAAAAGACAGTAGAGAAATATTACGATAAAAAATAATCCAGGCGGGCTTTATTAGAGGTTGAAGGTGGGAGAAATCCCACCTTTTTTGTATTTATAATAAAATAATATCAATGGACTTAGAATCAATTTTAAAAGGTAGTAGCATTAACGATTTCGTTAATTCATATTTTTCAGGTAATTTCAAATTATTTATTGAGTTTTTATCAAAAAAGAATCTTTTGGGTGAAGTTGAAGATGAACTTATTGAAGATGGATATTTCAATGATGTTATGAAACATCACTATGAAAATGAACCACAATACGTTATAGACTACGTAGTTGATAATTATTTTGGTGATGTCAAGTATGAAGGTAATAAGTATTGGTTGACTATAGATAGAGATAACCTTGCAGGTTTATTTGATACTGACCGCTGGGGTGGTGGTCCTTACAATATCGCTAGTAAAGTATTATCAGATGATTATGAAGAGTTTTATGATTATGTTGAAATATATAATTTAGAAGATGACGTAATTTCTAATCTTGATGCCAACAATTTAAATTATTTAAAAGAAGCCGTTTATAAAGAAGTTGAAGGTAAAGAAGTAGATATTGACGGAGAACTAGATATCGTAACAAGAGATTACGTTATGAGTATGGATGAAAGTGAACTTTCTAAATTTATTGAAAAGAACACTCCTGAAACGAGAATGGAATTAGGAAGTCTATACAACTCCTCTTATGAATATGCATTTGAATCTGAAGTATACGATTTAGTAATGAATGAATTAAAAGGTTTTTTTGGTGTTGATGATTTCTCACGTCAGTTACCATATAAACGAAAGACATATAAAGCCGGAACCACAGAACCAATAGAAGTTAATGATTATCTTTATCAAGTAGACGTTTCAAATATTTTATCTAAAATAATTTTTGATGTCATACATATGGCTGGTTACAATAGTGACAACGACTTTGAATACTATGGTGATTTAGAAGGTGTTATGAAATTTTGGTTAAATGAACAAGGTGAACTATTAAGATTTTATATACCTGATTACGCAGACGATAGTTTGGTAAACAAAAATTTAAATGAGATGTTAAAAGATTATATTTAATTTTACTATTCATACTTAAACTCGTTTTTATTATGATTGATAAAAATTAGTTAATATGATAGATAAGTTAGAGATATGTAACATCATTTCAAATACAATCATTGAGGAATTCAAAAAATTAGATAATAAAAACATTTCTGAAATATACGTAACCTTACACAGCCGTTTCTTCGTGGTTGAAGGTACAACAACAATAGATACAATCATTAACGTTTCAGACATTGCACAGACACGTCTTAATGAGCTTTATAGTGAGGAAGAATTAAAGTACTACCCATATAATTTTATTGACCTTATTGAGTACGATACAAAAGAAATACCTGTGGGTAATGTAAATTATAAAAAGAAATTTCACAAATACTTTACAGTTAGTACCAACAATGACCGAATAGTAACATCAGAAAGATTTTACGGATTATCCTTGTATACCGACAAACCTTATTATATCTTAGGTGAATATATTGCGAATCACTTGTTTGAAAGAAATTTATGTAAAGATGTATCATTAAGAATTGAACATCACGACATTATTGATTGTAACGAAAACAACGTATCATTTTTATTAAACTCAGATTCACTGATAACCAGAAAAGATTGGACACAATCATTGGTGTTAGACCTATTCCCATTTGAGCATAAAAAAATCATCCAACATTTAGAACTGGATGATTTTAATTTTGAACATTGGATTTTAGACAATGAAGACCTCCCTTGGATGAAGAAAGATAAGATAAGTGAAATGGTTTTAGTTTAAAAACTTCTTAACCATTTCCAACGCTTCTTCCAACTCTTGGAAATCTCTATCAGGTGCCAACAACTTTACCCTTTTAGGTTTTTCTGATATCTCACTTTCAGAAATCATATTCATTTCCAACAACATAAACGCAGGAATGAATTCATTGTCTGTTGCTTCAACAAACAAATCATATTCTTCTTGGTACTCATCGATGTCTCTTTCAGAAAAGATAATACGATTTTCCTTTAATATATCTTTCATCTCAGCACAATGTGGGCAACCCTGCATTGTATATAAAATTACATGTTTCATAATAAAAAAAGGTTTCGGTTATAAAACCGAAACCATATCTCTTAATTGTGTCTCTTGCAATATACCCATCTTCGTATCTACATTCTTACCATCAGCAAAAGCTTTAATGGTTGGAATAGAACGAACTCCGAGACTAACCGCAAGTTCTTTATCTGATTCAATATCAAACTTATAAACGTTGACATCTGAACCTTCACTTTTCAAGTCGTTTGAAAACCTTTCGATGATTGGTCCAAGTACTCTACATGGTCCACACCAAGTGGCATACATATCGACAATGAACTTCTCACCTGATTCAATTTTTTGTTTCAATTCTTGTGAAGTTATTTCCATAATTCTTGTATTTTAAATTTATTTAATCCTTTTATTGTAAGTATAATAGAATCTCTTTTCGTACTATCAGACATGAAAACTAAACGATATTGTTTGTCCTCACCCCCATTGTAATACACATAGATTCCTGAGTCTCCGTAATTAAACAATCCTTCCATTCTAACGACACTAGACTCGTCAATGTAGTGATTGTACCACATTTCCTTATAACTCTTTAAAAACACCTTTAAAACGTCTTCAGTATAAAAAGGTGTTTGGACAAAACAAGGGTACTCCCCTATTTTGTCCTCCACAATTTGTATAACCTTTTCAGATATTTTTTGTTCTTTATTCATCTTCACCAACAGTGTTGTCAGTAGTAACTACTTTACGCATCTCCTCACTAACTTCTACTTCACTATACATATTATGTAAAGTCTTTTGTAACTCCTTAGCTTGTGAAATTGATTCAGCAATTACATAGGTGATTCGATAAGGGTCAGCGTTTGATGCTGGTCGTCTGTCCTCAACATATCCTTTCCATCCCTCTGATGTTGACAATGGTACACGAATAGAAGCACCTCTGTCAGAAACACCCCAACTAAACTTATCGATACTTTGAGTTTCATGTTTACCAGTCAATCTCATATCGTTTGATGAACCATAACATTTGATGTGTTCCAAGTGACGAGTTTCAAATACCTTGAAGATTGCTTCAAAATATTCTTTACCACCTTCTTCTCTCATCATAGTGTTTGAGAAGTTACAGTGTAATCCTGAACCATTCCAATCACCTGTAACAGGTTTTGGGTGGAACTCAATCTTGAAACCATAATCCTCAGACATCTGCATTAAGATGTAACGAGAAATCCAAAGGTCATCAGAAGCTTTTAATTTACCTTTACTGAATACCTGATATTCCCATTGACCTAACATCACCTCAGCATTGGTACCAGTCACTTCAATACCCGCCATCAAACAATTTTCCATGTGTTGCTCAACAAACTCACGACCGTGAACCTGTCCGTTACCTACACCACAGTAATATTTACCCTGTGGTTCAGGGAAACCATCCTTTGGGAAACCTAATGGCTTACCCTCTTTCATGATGGTGTACTCCTGCTCAAATCCAAACCAAAGACCTTCCTCTTCCTCACCAATAAGTGAACGAGTGTTTGTCTCATGTCTAGTCCCATCAGGATTCATAACCTCACATAAAACCAAATAACTATCCAACATTCCCCTGTTCATAGGGTTAGGATATAGTCTCACAGGTTTTAATATACAATCAGAGAAATGTCCTTCAGCCTGCATCGTTGATGAACCATCAAATCCCCACATAGGACAATCGTTAAGTCCAATACCATGAAGTTTTTTTCCACCCACTTCATGAACGGGTGCATCTACTACCTTTACTTTACTACGTAGATTTGGTTCTGGGTAGTAACCGTCTAACCAAATATACTCCAATTTTATTTTCATATAATATTGTTTTATACCTTATAATTATAGAGGTTTAACTCACAAATTCAATAAAAAAAGGGAGTGTTACCCCCCTTATTTTTATAAATCCTCTAATTCTAATTCATCAATAGGTTCACCGTCTGACTCAACCAAATCGTGACAATAAAGAACCAACTCTCTCTGACGTTCATAAAGTTCATCCATGAACTCCATTGTTGCCGTTTCGTAAGCATCGTAATCGGTGTCTTCTTCGTCCTCATCGTAGTAATCATCCTCATCAGGATATTCCATTTCAGTATCTTCTTCTTGCCAAATACATGGAGTACCATCCTTATCTTTTTTGATTACAACAGCACCAACTGGGTTGTAAGACTCATCTTCGTACATAACTTCGATAAATACTTCTGGGTCAATCTCAACCAACATACGGTAAAGGTGTTTAAAGAACTCCAAAGGTGGGTACCAAGCCGATTCAACACTAAACGCACCGTCCCCTTGAATGTCATACAAATATGTCCACTTTGGACCTAAATTATCGATGGACCAAGTATTCATCACTCCACCATTTTCAGACATTTCTACATTATTGTAGAAACCCTTAGCGAAAGATGTAATATCACTATATTCTACACCTTCCAAAATTTCGTCCAACTTCTTAACAACATCTTCGTTGCCGTGGACTTCAATCATACTTTTTAAATAGTTTGCCATTTTTTTATTTATTTAATATTTTTTTTCCTAAGATTAATGGTGACCCGTCTCTGTGATTGTAAACTCTAAAGTGATTGGGTCTTTCCTCAACAATAGGTGTTTTTTTTTCAAATGTTGTCGGATACTTTTTAACAACATAATCCATTACTTTTTGTTCTGTTACTTTATCCATTTTATTTATTTTATTTATTTTAGATAAGTGTAGGCAAAAAAAAGGAGGGAGTCAAACCCCCTCCTGAAAATATTTATATTTTTTTAAAAGTTATATCTCAAACTTGCATTCCATGTACGACCGAAACCGAACCATACTGAATTTCTTACATCAATACCATTCCATGTTACTGAATTTTCATCAGCGTGAATGTTAGAGTTAGACTCAGCAATGTAAGTAGTATTTAACAAGTTGTTTACGTTACCTCTAAAAGTAAACTTACCAAATCTTGCAGTTAAACCTAAATCAACCAAACCATAAGATGGTAACTTCAAAGCTCCCTTGTTATCAGGTTGAGTAAAGTCAGAATCAGTAATTGAGTAGTCAGCGTAAAGACCATCAACAAAACGATAGTTTACATCCATACTTACTTTCTTACCAATCTTTTGGTCAACACCAAATGAAGCTACGAACTGAGCAGCATCACCAACTTTTGCATCCTTCAAGTATAAAATACCCGTACCGATAGACTGTTGGTTTTCGTCAAACAATTCAGCTTCAAAGTCTTTAGTATATCTCCAATCACCGATTGATACCATACCTCTGAATTTAGTCATTTGTGATAGACGGTACTTACCCTCAAGTTCAATACCATTGTGTACTACATCAATGTCTCTGAACTGAGCAAAACCATCAACACCTTGTTGGTTAGTAAGTGAACGAGTCACAAAACGGTTACCCCACGTTGTGGTATAAGCGTTCACATTGAAACTTAAATCTCTTCCTGCAAAACCATAACCTAATTCAAATGAACGGATTTCTTCGTTCTGAAGGTCAGGGTTCACTACGTTAGCATAGTTAGGGAATACAGCATCAAACAATGGTTGACGAGAAATAATACCTGTGTTAAAGAATACGTTTGATTTCTCATCAATGTTAAAGTTTGCACCACCTTTTACATAACCCCCTCTTTGATTCTGTACTTCAGAAACAGGATTAGTTGATTGGTCAAAGTAATCAATTCTTTGGAAAGCCTGATTTGATATACCCGCTTGAACAACAGCAGTTAATCTATCACCACCGTATTCAGCCATACCATTTAAACCTTGCCATCCTACTTTACCTACGTTGTAGTAGTCAATCTTTGGACCATTCAACCCTGTATTATTAAATGGTGAAGCCTCAACTGTAGTTTCAATAATCTGACCTGCAGAGTTATCATTACCTGTTGAGTAGTAACCATCTAATCCCATCAAGTGGTTTAATGTTCTGTAGTGGTAACCTGTGTAAGAACGTAAGTCAACACCCACAGATGTTTTCCAATTACCTTTTTCGTACTCTAAGTTAGAAATACCACCAACCCAGTTGTGTGAGTTCATAGAAGCTCTTCTTACCAATACTGAACGGTTTACATTTGAATCTCTAAATCCGTTAGAACCAATTAGTAATCCTTGGAAACCTGAAATGTCTCCTGTGTAAGGGTCTGTAGTTGATTGGTTAGCAGCAACAATAGCGTCAAAATCAATGAATCCATTTTCATCTCTGGTACCTCTACCATTTTCTAAGTAGTGTTCTGTAAGGTCTTTTCTGAATGGAAGAATATCCATATCACCATTTCGGTAGTTGTTACCACGAGGACCTGTACCACCACCACGACCAGCAGAACCGTACAATGATGTATTTAACTTCAAGTTAGAATTGATTTCCCAATCCCAGTTCAAAGTAGCCAATGGTTTGTTGTAGAAGTTTCTTCTCATTGAGAACTCCTCACCATTCAATGTACCACCGTTAGAGTTCCAACGTTGGTCAATACCTTCATCACCAAAGTTTTGGTAATCTCTGATAGATACCCATACGTCTCTTTGGTGGTGCCATTGTCCCGCACCTAAAACAGAAAGGTTAAGTTCGTGGTCCGAACCCTCAGGTGCGTAACCAACAGCACCAAAGTATGTCCAACCTTCACCTGAAGTGTTGTAAACATAACCATTTCCTTGCCATTTAGAGATTAAGAATGAACTTGCCCATCCATTTTCATTTTTACCTGTGTTGTAAGAAGCACCAGTTTTGATATACCCATTGTTACCAATCATTTGTATAACAGAACCACCTTCTTGTTTTCTAGCCGCCTTAGTGAAGATAGACACAGTACCACCAACAGATGGAACCGCTAATCGAGATGCACCTAAACCTCTTTGGATTTGGATACCCGAAGCTACGTCCGTAAGACCTTGCCAGTTAGACCAATAAACCCAACCATTCTCCATATCATTAACAGGCTGTCCGTTAATAAGGAAGGAAGTGTTTCTTTGGTCAAATCCACGAAGTGATAAACGAGAATCCCCGTAACCACCACCTTGTTTTGTGGCATAAACACCAGGAGTGTTGTTCATGATTTCAGGGAATTCTAAGTTTCCCGTCTTCAATGTAATTTCCGCAGGTGTAATAGTTGATACAGCAATCGGTGTTTCACGTACCTTTGCAATATCAATAACTCCTGAAGTCACTACAACTTCTTGTAATTTTTCACTAGCGAATAGTGAATCTGTCTGCTCAAAATTTTCAGGTGCCTCTTGAGCGAAAGCACTTGTCACTGTTAATAGAACTCCAGTAACCAAAGTCAATAAATTTAATTTTTTCATTTTAATTTATTTTGGTTTATTTATTTATAAAAAAAGCCGAAGGGTCACTTCGGCTCTGATTATTCTTTTTTACCAGTCGTTTCTCGGCATGTTATCCGCAAAACTTTCAAAACGACCTGTTTTACGATACTCTTCATTAGGTACTCCCACCTCAATCCAAGAATCTTCAAACTTCTCACGTGTGTCAGAATATACTTCCATATCATAACACTCCTCCATAGTTAAGTCATATGCTGCATCCGCATCACCATACGACTCACCATTTTCTTCAGACCATTCGTAGTTGTTATACACATTTTCTTCTAAATACTCTAACAACTCCTCATTACTGTCACCCTCATAAGGTGGCTCACAGTTGCGTAGTTTTTCCACATCAACTTCAATCGGTTTGGACGCTTCCCATACTGTGAATCGTTCCACTTTTCTCAAATAAATTTTCTCCGACATTTTTTTATTTTAACATTTAATTAATAATAAGGTATTCCTCATTACTGAAGAATACCATACTTTCTTTCTAAATCAATAATAAACTATTTACCTTGACCACGATACTTCTTTTTATAGTTTTTAGAATTTTTATGATTTGAATTACGTGTTTTTGAATGTACGCCAGGACGACTTTTCTTTGGACTCTCAAGAGTCAGAACTGATGATGCTTTAATTTTTGCCATATCTTTTAAATAATTTTAAACTTTACAGTTACAAATATATATAACTTTTTTCTTCAAAACAACTTTTTAATTAAAAAAAATCAAAAAGTAATGAATTATCATCTTCTTCTAAAGGTACATCCCACCTTGGTGTAATTGAAACGATTTTACCTTGTTCAATGTCCTCAAACACAGAATTACGTGTAACACTGAATCCACTACTATACTCTTTTGTTAGTCTTGGTAACGTTAACTTACCATTTTGATAAAGATTCGATAATCTACTATCTAATACTTCTAATATCGTATTCCAAGTTTCAGGAACATCATTATTGTACTTTCCTCTCGTTTGTATTCTGATAATATCATTCTTTCTGAACTGATATTCAACCGTTACTCTTTCTTTGGAAGTCTCCCCACCCATCCTAAGTGATACAATAATATTGTGTGGTTTTTGACTGTAAGTTCTTACACAATTATTTTGTACTGTAGATTCTTCATTATAGTTTCTTGAGGTTTCCAATAAAACAGGATAAAAATCAATCCCCATCATAGACATTATAGGTTCCTCAATCATATCTTTTACACCCAAACCATAGAAACGAGTAACCTTACCATTCCTATAACTTTGTAAAAGTTCACTTATCTCATAATGTTCTTCAGTAAATTCTTCACCACTATTAAATTTAATTTTAAACTCATGATTATACTTTTTAAGTTTATCTCTAAATTCAAAATGTTCTAAAAGAATGTTTAGGTCTATACCATCATTAAGACCAATAACAATCCTCTTTAAATCTCTTTTATCTAAACTGTTTTTGATTATTCGACCATACTCTTCATTTATGTATATTGTCGCAAGTTCATCGGTTAAGTTGTATGGTATTAACATATTAAAATAGTCAACCCCTAATAAACGAAACAATAAAGTAACATAATCAATATTGATGTTGTTATCTTCATTAAGGTATTTTCTAATTTTAGAACCATACAAGGAATTAATTCTCATGTAGGTCTTAATAAGGTTGTTGTCCTTTCTAAGCTCTTTTTTTGGTATAAACCTGTGGGTGAATTTAGCAAAACTATCAGGTACCTTAAACCCATTATCTAAAAGATACATACGATAAAAAATATCCTTTATGTTATGTACACTATCTAAAGGTTTAATTTTTGTATGTTTTTTAATTATGTTATTGAGTGAAGATTTAATTTTATCCATCTCAACAGATATTTGAGTGTCATCAAAACGTGGAGGAATACCTTTATGTAACGGTTGCTCCATAACCCTATTATAATGAATCATTCTTGACTCAATTATTAAATCACTAATAACATTATATGGATAAGTAATATCCATAAAGTTATTTACTCTTAACCTTTTTGATATGATTTTTTTTCTACTTTTTATAATCTGACCTGTGTATATATTTTTTCTCTTAAAATCATAGGTAGTAAAGTAAGTATATTTTCTTACGTAAAAATTTCTACTACCTACTCTTCTCTTCTTAATATTTTGGTAAATTTTAAGTGATAGCTTATTATCATACTCTTCAACCACCACAGTAGTTCTTTTCATCTCTAAACCCTTTGTAATATCTGCAAAGTGTTCCAAGAACTTATCTTCATTAATATATAAATCAATACTCTTTCGATTCCATATACCTTTTTTATAGTCCTCAGTATTTTTAGGAATATCATACTCTGGAATTACACATGTATCTTTGTAATTCTTTACCTTATAAATTGATTTTTGGAATTTGTAATGTGTTGTTCTACCCTCCATGGTTATGAGTTTATCACAAAATTACTTAAAAATAAATGGATTGTCAAAAATTAGTTCAACCAAATCTTACCCATTGGATGGTCCATAAATGGTTCAAGATTTTTTTCTACTTCTTCTTCAGATGGACTCATGTGATTGATTTTCAATACTACACCTATAAGTTGTTTTCGAGTCAATTCCATATCTTCACCATTTTCAATGTTGTCCATTGCCGCTTGACGAACTTCAAAGAAAAAGTCATCAGGGTCACCCTGACCGATTAATCCTCTGAACTCATCAGGGTTGTCCTTGAAAAAGGTTTTGAATTGACTGACATAAATTTCTACGTCAATGTTCATATTAAGAGAATAAATGTAAGTTAGAATCAGGTGCGTCAACTTTCTCCTTCAACCTGTCAGGAATATTAATATTTGGATTTGAACCCTGAATATTAATTACAGATAGATTTGGTAAATCTGCTAAACTTTCAGGTAGTTCCTTCATGTTAGGATTGTCGGGTAATGATAAGAATACCAAGTTTTTCAAATTCTTAATACTATCAGGTAACTTCTCAACAACACCTTCTAAGTGTAATGCATCTAAGTTAGTAAATTCACCAAGTTTATCTGGTATATCAACAGTAAACTGAGTATCATCTTCACCGTATCTACCACGACCTTTGGTGAATTCAAATCTTTCCATATCCTTTGGAAGTGATTCAAAGAACTCATCAAAACCATATAATGCAATGAATTTAGAAGCCGAGTCATTTGGATAATTAAGAACCACTCTCTTACCTTGTTTTCCTGATGCCAAACCTTTAGCAAATTCAGGCTTAAACACATCCTTCAGTTCAGGTGCCTTATTGTTGAAGAAGTCAACTAAGTTCACCCCACGGTCATTGATATCCATGTATTGGTTTGATGGGAAGTGGAACTGATAACGTTCTTTAGGTAATCCTGTCTTTTCTGATGTTTCACTGTTTTTACTAAACAACTGATATAATGGACCGTCTTTAATGTAACGGTCAAACCAATTATAACCAGGTGATGAAGTACACCATCTTGTTTCCTCGTGGAATCCACCAAAGAAACATGCAGCATCCTTACCTAATTTTCCTGTGTCTGATACTTTAGTAACTGCCCAATTTGGACCATCATAAATTAATTCAGAACCAGGATATTCAAACGTCTTAGCAGCTTCCTTTCTTTCATCTTTAGTTGCCTTTTTCTTTTCTAATGAGAAGTCTTTAACGTTATCAAATAAAGTATCCAACGTCAACTTATTGATATCTCTTAGTTCTTGAGGTAACCTACCCTTGAATCTATGGAACTTTTGTAAGTCTTCAGTAGTTTTATATAAATCTTCAAAGAATTGTGTCTGTAATGAATTTAAAGCTCCCTTAAATGCTGGTGTACCATACTCAGCATCTTCCTCAGCCTTTTGATTTAAACCCATATATTGTTTAATCAACCATTGTGTATATGGTCCAACTTTTTTAACGATATTAAAGTCCCCATTAAAACTATCAGGATTGTCTATTCTCGACATTGGGTCAGCATTGACCAAATTGAACAACTCCTGTTTTGAAAGTTTTGACTTCTTACCTTCTTTTGCGGTTGTAAACTTCTTCTCCAAGAAATCCATTCTTGCGTCTTCTAATATAATCGTTTTTAAAATATCATTAAACTTCATTACCTTATTCTTTTTCATATAAATATACAGAAATAATAAAAGATGTACTCTGATACAAAGGTAAGACCTTTTTTGTTAATTACAAATTATAGTTCATAATTAACAACTCTTCACCCTTTGTTTGTGCCTTACCCTTCTTAGCTGCAGCCGCTTTAACAAATTCTTTTTTCTCCCACACATACTCATCTTCAGGAAACCAATCGTGTAACAATTCAAAATCATAATAGGATAATGAAAACTTACCCTCAACACCATGAAGAACATTTGCCAATCTCTCGTGGTCCTTTCGGTCAAAGTCATGGTTAGAATAGTAGTTCTCAGTCTTCCAATACGGTGGGTCCAAATAGATGTATGTATTAGGTGAATCATATTTCTTAATCACCTCTTCAAAATCCATGTTCTCAACGTGTGTGATACTTAAAAACTTCTTCACCCACTTTTCGTTCTTCAACTTATCACGGAAAGTAAGATACTTTGATTTGTACTTACCTTTTAAATCAATGAAGTTAGACGATTCAGGTTTACTACCACTGAATACTTGTGTTAGAATATATGCATACTTCGCAGCAACCTCATAGTCAGGACCGTTTACGGTAAACCCATCAGCAAACAATTCTTTTTGAAACTGATTAAACTGTAAACGATATACCGCAGGTGTTGGAAACTCATCTCTTTGTTGACAAGAAATCGCTTCAACTGCTTTAAGTAACTCCTCAGGATTTTGAATACATTGAAAAAGATTATAGTTCAACGGATTGAAATCATTGTATACAACCCTTTTTAAATCTGGATACTTTTCCATATCCATATTATAGAAACACCAAAACATTCCTCCGAATGTCTCAACATATGTCTCCATGTCCTGTGGGTAATAGTCCACAATCCACTTACCTATTTTACTTTTTCCTCCAATATAACTTAACATAAAAAATGATTTTGTTTAAGTATAATAAAAAAAATCAAAAAGGCAAAACCTAATGTTAAATTTTATCCGATATGTTGACTTGCCCATTTTATTAGACTATTTATTGTTAAGGGAATGTAAATAAATCTTAAAAAACATGTAAAAATATGAAAAAGCTATTCTTATTAGTGGTATGTGTGTTTTTTACACACACCACTTTCGGACAATCAGTTTCAATATCAGATTGGGATGCTGACAATGTTTATGAATATGCAAAATATTCTGAAAACAATACCCTAATTGAATCTGGTAAGTTATTAAACGGAGTGTATCATGGTAAACTTACCGTATATTATGAAAACGGACTCGTTAATGTGATTGCAATGTTTAATCAAGGTAAAAAAGACGGTACATGGACATTCTACAATGAAGAAGGATTGAAAACCCATGAAGTCACATACGTAGACAACAAAAGAGTCTCAGCAACCCACACTCGTTATTTCGAGTAACAATTCTTATAAGGTCTACATGAAGCTTTCTGAGAAAACCCCATATCTTTACATGGGGTTTTTTCACAATAAGATTTACTCATCTTACGTGGTTTCTTATACTTCTTTTGTTCCTCATCAACATATTGATACAGAACATTACGAATTAAATTTTTATCCATACTTATAAATATGTCAGAAAAAGAATGTAACAGCTGTAAAAATAAAGGTTTCTCAAAGATGCAAATATTCACCATGTGTATTGGTGTCTATATCCTAATCAGTTCTATTTATGGTACAGTAAAGTTGTTTGAACTATTGTTCTGATACAATCTTTACTATCTCACTAATTTGACTATCAGTTAAATCTGTATCTGCAGTCACTGATATCTTTAGGTACATATCACCAAAACCTTGATTTGTCAAATACCCCTTACCTTTTAATCTTAATGGTTTCTCTGAGTTAAATGTTGGAGGAATGTTAATACTAATATCACCTGATGGATGTGGTATTATAATTTTCTTTTTAAGTATTACATCAATCGGTGTCACCTGTGAGTAGTATACCAAATCATTACCCATCTTTTCGAAATTGTTTGCCCTTTCAACCTGCACTTTAACAATCAAATCACCAAAACCTGAATTCACATAAAACGCACCTTTACCTCTAACCCTTAAGAAATCTCCATTGTCAACATTTCGTGGTATCTGAACATCAATAGATTCCATCTTATCAATCACCGCCTGACCTTTACAATTATAACAAGGGTTTGTCACCTGATAACCTGAACCATTACAACCAGGACAAGTGTCCTCAACAACAGTATTAAATAATCCTGTACCCATTTGTCTTCTAACAACACCAGCACCATTACAAACATCACAAATTTTCTTATCACCCCCACTACTATCACAAACATTACACGGTACCTTTACCCGATAGGTAATATTTTTCTTAACACCATTGAAAGACTCGATAGGTGAAACTGAAATATTAATTATTGTGTCAGGTGATTTTGGTCTTCTCTGTTGTCTTTGTTGTTGAGCAAACATGTTGAACATATCTTCGATACTACCTCCCCCAAAAGGGTTAGGGTTATCATACTGTTTCCGTTTGTTTTCATCACCTAAAGTGTCATACGCCTCTGCAATGTCTTTAAACATTTCAGCACCATCTGGGTTTACATCGGGATGGTATTTTTTACTTTTACTACGATAAGCTTTTTTTATTTCCTCAGGAGATGCATCACGCTTAACACCTAATATGTTATAATAATCTTTCATGGATAACTACGTCATTATATTATTTAAGAATAAGAAAAAGAAAAAATTAATCAAAGGTTACAAAACAGAAAGTAACGCAAAAAGTAAATTCAAAAGTATTCTTAAAGAAAATAAAGTTAAATTTCCCGTATATTATGAAAATGCTGAACCTTGTAGTTTTGAATTAGGTCTATTAACCAATCAAAGTTCATATCAGAAATCTTTATTTACCACTGATGACTTAGGTCGAAACAACTTAGTTAAGTTGGAAGGTGAGTCTGATTATA